>Ga0070717_10000681_pt1 | contig 21901 bp, 21 predicted proteins | sample LARL113metaG_FD_71366 | JGI IMG/M metagenome (GOLD analysis project Ga0070717, IMG submission 71366) | Corn, switchgrass and miscanthus rhizosphere microbial communities from Kellogg Biological Station, Michigan, USA - LAR L11-3 metaG | ecosystem: Host-associated > Plants > Roots > Rhizosphere ...
GGGGCCGACGACTACATCACCAAGCCGTTCGACGCCCGGGTGCTGACGGCGCGGCTGGGCGCCCACCTGCGGCGGATGGACATGGCCACCACCGGGGCCGTCCGCAAGCGCGTGATCGGGGTGGGGGACATCACGATCGACACGGAGGGCCGCCGCGTCCGGGTCGGCGAGAACGAGGTCAAGCTGACGATGACCGAGTTCAACCTGCTGGCCCTGCTGGCCGCCAACCCCGGCCGCGTCCTGACCCGCTCCCAGCTGCTGGAGAAGGTCTGGGGCTACCTCGCGGACGTGGACCACCACTCGGTGGACCCGCACGTCCAGCGCCTGCGCCGCAAGCTGGAGGCGCAGGGCGATCCGGGCATCTCTTTAGAGGCCGTGCCCGGCCTCGGCTACCGCCTCTCGTCTCGCGCGTAACCGGCGGTTAAGATTGGTGCCCGTGTCCAAGCGCCGAGCGACCACGACCAGGCCCGCGGCTCCCGAGCCCCGGCGTGTCATGCGCCCGGCCGTCGCGCTGGCGATCAGCGCGCTGGTCGTCGTACTCGTCGTCGGTGCCGGCGTCGGCATCGACTGGGCGCTGAGCCCACACCCGGCCGCGACGTTCGCGAAGTGCCGCACCGCGCCGCTCCTCGCGCCCGGCCTCTACTCGGGGCCGCCGCCGATGTGCATCGACACCAAGGCGAACTACACCGGAACGCTGAAGACGACCAAGGGCGACATCGTGTTCACCCTGCTGACCAAGCAGACGCCCCGGACCGTCAACAACTTCATCGTGCTGGCCGAGAACGGCTTCTTCAACGGGCTGCCGTTCTGGAACAGCCAGGACTGGGTGATCCAGAACGGGGACCCGCAGGGCAACGGCCACGGCGGCCCCGGCTATGCGCTGCCCTCGGAGCCCCCGGCCACCGACGACCAGTGGCCGCCCGGCTCGATGGGCATGGCCCGGTTCCCCGACGGGTCGATCAGCGGCTCGCAGTTCTTCATCCTCAAGTCGAGCTGGTCGGGCGGCAACCCGGTCAACGTCTACAACCACTTCGCCAATGTGACTCTGGGCCAGGACATCGCGAGTCAGTTGGATACAACTGACCGTATCCTGAGCGTGGAGATCCGGCGCACCTGAGGCAAGGGGGAAGTCGTCAGGTGCGGCATATAATCTCCTGGAGGTAACTGGAAGATGGGTTTGCCGTTTCACCCGTTGTGGCTGATCATCCTGCTGGCCATCGTGCTCATCATCTTCGGGCCCGGTAAGCTGCCCGAGCTGGGTGGAGCGGTGGGACGTGGGATCCGGGAGTTCCGGAAGGCGTCCAACGACATCACGTCCGAGGTGAGGTCCTCCATGGAGGCCAAGGACGCGCCGGCGCCGGAGACCACCACCGCGACCTCGGCCACCGAGCACAAGGCCGAACCCGAGAAGACGAGCTAGCACCCCGCCGATGGCCCTGCTTTCCAGGGGCCGGCCTTCGTCCTCGGAGAAGCGCAGCGCCGACGGGCGCATGTCGATCGTCGAGCATCTCGAGGACCTCCGCCGCTGCCTCATCATCTCCGCGATCGGCTGGCTGGTGGCGACGATCGTCGCGTTCGTCTTCTGGCAGCGCATCCTGGATCTGCTCATCGCCCGTGCGGGCCTCCAGGCGAGCGGCCTGTTCTACACGCACCCGGCGGGTGCGTTCGGGGTCGGCCTCACGATCGCGCTGGTGGTCGGCCTGGTGGCGTCCGCGCCGATCCTCTTCTGGCAGGCCTGGACGTTCATCAGCCCCGGGCTGCACGAGCACGAGAGGCGCCTCGCGCTGCCGCTGATCTTCGCCACCTCGTTCTTCTTCCTGCTCGGCATCGCGTTCGCGCTCTTCTCACTGCCGCTGTTCATCAAGGTGCTCACGGGCTTCGCCCCGGCGGACTTCCACTACCTGCCGCTCGGCGACGAGCTGCTCGGCTTCATCATGCTGATCACCATCGCGTTCGGGCTCGTGTTCGAGCTGCCGGTGGTGCTCTACACGCTCGGCATACTGCGGATCATCAGCGCCCGCTGGCTCTACCGGCACCGCGTCTACTGGATGGTCGCGCTGGGCCTGGCGTCCAACTTCATGACGCCGGGCGCCGACCCGCTCACGCCGCTCCTGGTCTTCATCCCGCTCTACATCTTCTGGGAGGGGACGACGCTCCTCCTGAAGCTCACCGGCCACTGATCGCGTGCCCAGGCCGGACGGGCGAGAACGCCCTGATCAGCTGCGCCCGTTCAAGCTCGAGCTGGGGGTGAACGCGCACGCGGAAGGCTCCGCGCTGGTCGAGATGGGGCGCACCCGGGTGTGGGTCACCGCCAGCGTCGAGGACCGCGTGCCGCCGCACCGCCGGGGCTCTGGCCAGGGCTGGGTGACCGCCGAGTACTCGATGCTGCCGCGGGCGACCCACGACCGCGGCCAGCGCGAGGCCAACACCGGCCGGATCGGCGGCCGCACGCACGAGATCCAGCGCCTGATCGGCCGCTCCCTGCGCACGGTCGTGGACCTGCGGATGCTCGGGGAGCGGACCGTCACGCTGGACTGCGACGTGCTCCAGGCGGACGGCGGCACCCGCACCGCCGCGATCACCGGCGCGTTCGCGGCGCTGTACCAGGCGATCAGGCGCATGCAGCAGGCGCGGGTGCTCAACGGCAACCCGCTGCGGACGTTCGTCGCGGCGGTGAGCGTGGGCATCATCGACGGCGAGGCCCGGCTGGACCTGGACTACGCCGAGGACTTCCTGGCCCACACCGACATGAACGTGGTCATGGCCGACGACGGCCGCTTCATCGAGCTGCAGGCGACCGCCGAGAAGGAGCCGCTGAGCCGCCAGCAGCTCGACGAGCTGCTGACGCTGGCGACGCGCGGCATCCGCGAGCTCATCACGCACCAGAAGCGCGCCATCGCGGCGCTGGGCTGACGCCGTGGCGGCGCGGCTGGTCGTGGCCACGGGCAACTCGGGCAAGGTGCGCGACCTGGAGCGGCTCCTGGCGGACGGCGCCGTCGAGCTGACCGCGTTCGACCCCGCCGTGCCCGAGGACGCGGACACCTACGCGGGCAACGCGGCGATCAAGGCGGAGGCGGCCGCCGCCGCGACCGGGCTGCCGGCGCTGGGCGACGACAGCGGCCTGGAGGTGGCCGCGCTGGACGGCTACCCGGGCCTGCACTCGGCCCGGATCGCCCCCACGCAGCCCGAGCGGGAGCGGCTCGTGCTCTCGCGGCTGGCCGGCATGCCCCGGCCGTGGCGGGCGCGGTTCGTGTGCGTGCTCGCGCTCGCGGTGCCGGGCCGGCCGACCCGGACGTTCCTCGGCGCCCGGGATGGGGAGATCGTCGAGCGGCGGGGCGACGGCGGCTTCGGCTACGACCCGGTGTTCTTGCTCCCGGAGCTGGGCCGGACGTTCGGCGAGCTGGCGCCGGACGAGAAGGACCGCTGGAGCCACCGCGGCGCGGCCGCCGATGCGCTGCTGGCGAGCGGGGCGCTCGGGGAGCTGGCGGCCGGGGACTGAGCGGGCGCGCCACGCGCGGACCCGGGCGGAACGGGCGGCCGTGCTGCCCGATCGGGCACCGCTGCGTGAACCTCGCGCGAGGCGATACCCTCGCCTCATGCCGACCGTGCAGGTTCGTTACATCGTCAACGACGTGGACGCGGCGATCGCGTTCTACTGCGGCCACCTCGGGTTCCACGAGGACGTGCACCCGAACCCCTCGTTCGCGATGCTCTCCCGCGGCGACCTGCGGCTGGTCCTCAGCCGGCCCGGCGGCGGTCCCGGCGGCGGCCAGGCCATGCCGGACGGCACCCTGCCGGAGCCCGGCGGCTGGAACCGCTTCGCGGTCGAGGTGACCGACCTCCCGGCCCGGGTGGACGAGCTGCGCCGGTCCGGCGTCGGCTTCCGCAACGACCTGGTCACCGGCGTCGGCGGCCGGCAGATCCTGGTCGAGGACCCGTCGGGCAACCTCGTCGAGCTGTTCGAGCCGATCCTCCCGGAGGCCCGCCTGAGCCGCTGAGGCTCAGTCGTCGAGCGGGCCCATCAGCGGGTGAGCACGTGGACGCAGACGGCGCCCACGTCGGCTCCGATCCAGCCGCCGATGCTGTGCGCCAGCGCCACCCGCGCCCCGTCCACCTGCCGGGCGCCGCAGCGGCCCTGGAGCTGCCACACCAGCTCCACCACCTGCGCTGCGCCGGTGGCGCCGAGCGGGTGGCTGCGCGCCAGGAGGCCGCCGCTGGTGTTGACCGGGATCCGGCCGCCGAGCCACGTCGCCCGCTCGTGGACCAGCCGCTCGGGCTCGCCCTCCGCGCAGAGGCCCAGGCGCTCGTAGACCATCACCTCGCTGATCGTCGTGGCGTCGTGGATCTCGATCACGTCGAGGTCCTCGGGCCCGACGCCCGCCCGGTCGTACGCCTCGCGGCTGGCCGGGATCACGGCGTACGGCAGCTCGATGTCGTCGCCGCGCCCGGAGTGGAGCACGGAGGCCGCGATCCGCACGCCGCGCGGCCGTCCGCGGGCGACGTCGCCGGCCGTCAGGACGAGGCACGCGGCCCCGTCGCTGAACGGCGCGCACATGAGCCGGGTCAGCGGGCCCGCGAAGGCGCGGGAGCTCAGGACGCGCTCGACCGTCACGGCCGTCTGGTGGTGCGCGCACGGGTTGAGCGAGCCGTGATAGTGGTTCTTGACGGCGACCTGGGCCAGCACCTCGCCCGTGAGCCGCTCGCGGCCGTCGCCGTACGTGATGGCGGCGGACACGTCCATCAGGACGCTGCGCTCGTGCGCGTCGGGTCCGAAGACGTCACCCAGCTCGGTCAGGTCGATGGTGGCGTTGATCGCCTGGAACGAGCGGCCCAGGTCGACGTGGTCGAGCTTCTCGTAGCCCAGCACGACCGCGCAGTCGTGGGCGCCGCACGCGAGGGCCTGCCAGGCGAGGTGCAGGGCCGTGGACGAGGAGGCGTCGGCGTTCTCGACGTTGACGATCGGGACGCCCATCAGGCCGGTGTTGCGGAGCACGACCTGGCCCCGGATGGACTCCTGGCCGTCGATGACGCCCGACACCGCGTTGCCCACGTACGCGCACTGCACGTCGGCCGCCTCGACGCCCGCGTCGGCCAGCGCCCCCATGACCGCCTCCTCGGCCAGGTCCCGGGCGGTGCGGTCGCTGTGCTTGCCGAAGCGCGTCATCGCCGCCCCGCTGATCCAGACCTCTCGCATCTCCGATGTCAAGCTTGCACGTCTGCGGGCTACGCCTGCAGCACGTGGACGCAGCAGGCGGCGACGTCGGTGCCCACCCAGCCGCCGGTGTTCTCGGCCAGCCCGAGCCGGGCGGACGGCACCTGGCGCGCGCCGCAGCGGCCCTCGAGCTGGCGGACCAGCTCGATGACCTGGGCGACGCCCGTGGCCCCGATCGCGTGGCCGCGGGCGAGCAGCCCGCCGCTGGGGTTGACCGGCAGCCGGCCGCCCAGCGCGGTCACCCGATCGCGGACGAAGCGCTCGACGTCGCACTCCTGGCAGAGGCCGAGCTCCGGGTACAGGTGCAGCTCCGAGGCGGCGGTCAGGTCGTACAGCTCGACCAGGTCCAACTCGCTCGGGCTGACGCCGGCCATCTCGTACGCCTGCCGCGCGGCCTGGCCGACCGAGAACCGGCGGCGCATGTCGTCGCCCCGGCCCGACGTCAGCACCGACGCGGCCAGGCGGGCGCCGCCCTGCCGCGCCCGGGGGAACCGGCCCGCGGCCAGCACCAGGCAAGCGGCGCCGTCGGTGAGCGGGGCGCACATCGGCCGCGTCAGCACCCCGCCGACGACCGGCGCGCCCAGCACCTGCTCGACGGTCAGCTCCTCCTGGTGGTGGGCGCACGGGTTGCGGGCGCCGTGGCCGCGGTTCTTGACGGCGACCAGGGCCAGCACCTCCGGGTCGAACGGCATCCGCCGCTCGGGGTCGGAGGAGGCCGACAGCATCTCCCCGAAGAGGTTGCGCTCGGTGGCCGCCGCCCGCCCGTGGATCTCCGCGATCTCGCCCAGGTCCATCGTCGCGTTGATCGCCCGGCCGACCTTGCCGCGGTCCGCGTGGTCGATTTTCTCGAAGCCCAGCACCGCGACGCAGTCGTGCACCCCGCCGGCGACCGCCTGCCACGCCAGGTGCAGGGCGGTCGAGGACGAGGCGCAGGAGTTCTCGATGTTCATGATCGGCACGCCCATCAGCGGCGTGCGGCGCAGGGCGACCTGGGCCCGGATGCACTCCTGGCCCGTCATCAGGCCGGAGGCGGCGTTGCCCGAGTACACGGCGCGCACGTCGCGCGGATCCACCTCTGCGTCCCGGAGCGCGGCCCCGACCGCCTCCTCCACCAGCTCGCGGGCACCTTGCTCCGGCTGCCGTGCGAAACGGGTCATCCCCGCACCGCGGATCCACACGTCACGCATCGGATACCCCCCTCTCTTCGAGGCCGCAGCCTCCTGGCCGGCAGTCGCCGGAGCCGTAGAACCGTATCCGTCAGGCAGCGGTGTGTCAAGAAGCGTCTCAGCGCGGCGCCAGCGCGATGTCGTGGGGACGCACCGGCACGCGCGAAAGGGGGAGGCCGGTCGCGTCGCGCACCGCGGCTGCGATGGCCGCCGGCGACGAGACGATGGGCGGCTCGCCGACGCCCTTGAGCCCGTACGGCGCCTCCGGGTCGCCCAGCTCCAGGACGTCGCAGCGGACCGGGGGCATGTCGGCGATGGTCGGGATCAGGTAGTCGGTGAAGGACGGGTTGCGGACCATGCCGTCCCGCACCTGGATCTCCTCCATCAGCGCCAGGCCGAGGCCCTGCGCCGCGCCGCCCTCCAGCTGGCCCTCGACAGCCTGCGGGTTGATCGCGCGGCCCACGTCCTGCGCGGTGGCTAGCTCGACGACGCGGACCAGGCCCAGCTCGACGTCTACGTCCACGACGGCGCGGTGGGCGGCGAACGCGTGCTGGGCGTGCGGCCGGCCCTGGCCCGTCTCGGGGTCGAGCGGCGCGGTGGCTGGGTGCCGGAACTCGCGGGTCGCCTCGACGGCCTCGCCGTCCAGCACGTCGGCGAGCGCGGCCACCGGGCGCCCCTCGCGCGTGGTCACCTGGCCGTCGCGCAGCGCCAGAGTGGCCGGGTCCAGCGTCAGGCCCAGGCGCTCGACGCAGCGGTCGAGCACCAGCTCGCGAACCGCCCGGCTGGCCTCGCGGACGGCGCCGCCGGTGCAGTACGTCTGCCGGGACGCCGAGGTCGAGCCGGCCGAGCCGACCGAGGTGTCCGCGTCACGGACGCGCACGTCGGCCACGCCGAGCTCGGTGGCCGCGACCTGGGCGCACACGGTGACCAGGCCCTGGCCGACCTCGGCCGCCGCCGTGTGCACCTCGACCGCCGGGCGGCCGGCAGGCGTCCGGGTCAGCCGCACGCGGGCCGTCGAGAAGTCGTCGAAGCCCTCGGAGAAGCCGACGTTCTTGATGCCGGCCGCGTAGCCGACGCCGCGCCTCGTCTCCGGGGCCGGGGCGGCGGCCGGCAGGGGCAGCGCGCGCAGTCGCTCCAGCAGCTCGGCCACGGGGACCGGCCCGGCGACCTCCTGGCCCGTGGGCAGCGCGGCGTCGCCCGGGCGCATCGCGTTGCGGACGCGCAGCTCGACCGGGTCCATGCCGAGCGCGCCGGCCAGCCGGTCCATCTGCGACTCGTACGCGAAGCACGTCTGGACCGCCCCGAACCCCCGCATCGCGCCGCAGGGCGGGTTGTTGGTGTACGCGACGATGGCGTCGATCTCGGCGTTCGGGCAGCGGTAGGGGCCGACGGCGAAGCAGGCCGCGTTGGCGGCGACGGCGGGCGAGCTGGAGGCGTAGGCGCCGCCGTCGAGCACGATCCGGGCCCTGACGTACACCAGCCGGCCGTCCCGGGCGGCGCCGTGCTCGTAGTGCAGCCGGCCGGGGTGCCGGTGCACGTGGCCGAGGAAGGACTCCTCTCGGGAGTACACCATCTTCACCGGCCGGCCGGTGGCCAGCGCCAGCAGGCACGCGTGGATCTGCACGGAGACGTCCTCGCGGGCGCCGAACGCGCCGCCCACGCCGGCCAGCGTCAGCCGCACCCGCTCGACGGGCAGGCCGAGGCTGGCCGCGACCTGGCGCTGGTCCACGTGCAGCCACTGGGTGGCGACCGCGAGCTCCACGCCCCCGTCCGGGGCCGGGACGGCCAGGCCGGACTCGGGGCCGAGCGGGGCCTGGTCCTGCATCCCGAGCTCGTAGGTGCCGCGGACGACGACGGCGGCGCTCGCCTCGGGGTCGCCGCGCCGGATGCGCACGTGCCGCGTCACGTTGCCGTCCGGGTGGACCCGAGGCGCGTCGGGCGCCAGCGCGAGCTCCGGGTCGGTGAGGGGCGGCAGGACGTCGTACGCGACGTCCACCAGCGCGGCCGCCCGCCGGGCGGTCTCGGGGTGGTCGGCGGCCACGACCGCGACCGGCTCGCCGTGGCAGCGCACCACGTCCCCGGCCAGCACCGGCTGGTCGGCGGCCTCCAGGCCGAACAGCGGGCGGCCGGGCACGTCCGCGTGCGTCAGCACCGCGTGGACGCCCGGCAGCGCCCGGGCCCGCGCCGTGTCGATGCCGCGGATGCGCGCGTGCGGGTGGGGGCTGCGGGCGGTGGCGCCCCAGAGCATGCCGGGCGCGCGCAGGTCGGAGGCGTAGGCGAACTCGCCGCGCGCCTTCGCGGGGCCGTCGGGCCGGCGGACGCTGTGCCCGATCACGGGCGGACCCCCGCCAGCGCTCGGAGCCGCTCGCTCGCCGCCCGCGCCCGGGCCGCGATCTCCGCCTCGGGCGCGGTGCGCAGCCCGCCCCGCGCGACGACCGTCCGGCCGCCGACCAGCAGCAGCTCCAGCGCGGCCGGGGGCCCGAGCACCAGCGCGGCGACCGGGTCCGCGATGTCCGCGTGGCCGAGGCCGTCCAGGCGCCACAGCGCCACGTCGGCCAGCTTGCCCGGCTCCAGCGAGCCCAGCTCCGCCTCGCGGCCCAGGCAGCGGGCGCCCTCGATCGTGCCCATCGTCAGCGCCCGCCGGGCGGTGAGCGCGGCCGGGCCGCCCCGCAGCCTGGCGACCAGCAGGGCCTGGCGCAGCTCGGGCAGCAGCTGCCCGGCCTCGTTGGACGCGGCGCCGTCCACGCCCAGGCCGACCGGCGCGCCGGCGGCGAGCAGGTCGGCGGCCGGCGCGATGCCCGCGCCCAGCCGCGCGTTCGAGCTCGGGCAGTGGGCGACGCCGGTGCCGGTGGCGCCGAACCGCCTGACGGCCGTGGGGTCCAGGTGGACGCAGTGGGCGAGCCAGACGTCGCCGGCCAGCCAGCCCAGGTCGTCCAGGTACTCGGCCGGCGAGCGGCCGAACCGCTCCCGGCAGAACGCCTCCTCGTCCAGCGTCTCGGCCAGGTGGGTGTGGAGGCGGACGCCGCGGCGCCGGGCCAGCGCCGCGGACTCGCGCAGCAGCTCCTCGGTGACCGAGAACGGCGAGCAGGGCGCCACCGCGAGCCGGAGCATCGAGTCGGGCCTCGGGTCGTGGTGCCGGTCGATGGCCGCCGCGGTGGCGGCGAGGATCTCGTCCGTGTCCTCGACCACCTCGTCCGGCGGCAGGCCGCCGCGCGACCGGCCGAGATCCATGGAGCCGCGGCAGGGGTGGAAGCGGACGCCCACCTGGCGCGCCGCCTCGACCTCGGCCGCCAGCAGGTCGCCGCCGCGGCGGGGGAAGAGGTAGTGGTGGTCAGAGGCGGTGGTGCAGCCCGACAGCGCCAGCGCGGCCAGTGCGGCGCGAGCGGCGTCGTGCTCGAGCTCGGCGTCCAGGCCGGCCCAGACCGGGTACAGCTGGACGAGCCACTCGAACAGGGTGGCCTGCTGGGCAAGCCCCCGCGTGATCCACTGGTACAGGTGGTGGTGGCAGTTGACCAGGCCCGGCGTGGCCAGGCAGCCGCGGCCGTCGATCCGGGTCGCGCCGGGCAGGTCGGGGGCGGGGCCGGCGCCGACCGCCGTTATCCAGGGCCGGTCCAGCACCAGGTGGCCCCTCTCGTGCTCCGTGCCGGCGGGGTCCACGGTCGCGACCGTGCAGCCGTCGATCACCAGCGTCATCGGCGCCGGCGCTCCGCGGCCAGCCGGACCGCGTCGAGGATCTTGACGTAGCCGGTGCACCGGCACAGGTTGCCGGCCAGCGCCTCGCGGACCTCGGCCTCGCCGGCGTCCGGGCGGCGGCGCAGGAGGTCGTCGGCGGCGACGATCAGGCCGGGCGTGCAGAACCCGCACTGGACGGCGCCGGCCTCGACGAACGCCTCCTGGAGGTCGGCCGCCCCCAGGCCCTCGATGGTCGTCACGTCGCGGCCCTCCGCCTGCAGGGCGGGGACCAGGCAGGCGCAGACCAGGACGCCGTCGAGCAGGACCGAGCACGCGCCGCACTCGCCCTGCTCGCACGCGTTCTTGGCGCCCGGCAGCCCGAGCCGCTCGCGGAGGACGTGGAGCAGGCTCTCGCCGGGCCAGAGGCCGGCGGCCTCCCGGCGCTCGCCGTTGACGGTGCAGGTCAGGTTCACCGGCGGCGGCCCCGGGCGTCGGCCCAGGCCTGGCTCAGCGCCCGGCGGGCCAGGACGGCGAGCGCGTGGCGCCGGTACTCGGCCGTGCCCCGCACGTCGTCGATCGGGCTGGCGGCCTCGGCGACCAGCTCGCCGAAGCGGCGGACGGCGCTGTCGGACAGGCGTCTGCCGTCCGCCAGCACGCCCTCCAGGAAGCGCTCGGCGGCCGGCGCCCGCAGCGGCGTGGGGCCGGCCGAGCCGATCGCGGTGCCGGCGCGGCCGCGGTCGACGTCCAGGTCGAGCGCGAAGGAGACGACCGCGATGACCATGGCGCCGCGCGTGCCGACCTTGGCGAACACCTGGGGCCCGGTGGCGGCGGGCGTCCGGACGGCCGCGATCAGCTCGTCCGGGCGCAGGGCGGAGCGCTTGGGGCCGAGGCAGAACTCGGCCAGCGGCAGGCGCCGCTCGCCCCGCGCCGACGCCAGCACGACCTCGGCGCCGGCCGCCAGCAGCGGGGGAAGCGCATCGCCAGCGGGGGAGGCGGTGCCCAGGTTGCCGGCCACCGTGCCGCGGTTGCGGATCTGGGGCGAGCCGACCGTGCGGGAGGCCTGGGCCAACCCGGGCAGACGGTCGCCCAGCTCCTCGATGACGCGCGTGTAGGTGACCCCGGCGCCGATGCGCAGCCAGCCGTCCTCGGGCGCCCACCCGGCCAGGTCGGGGATACGGGTGAGGTCGAGCAGCGCCTCGGGGCGGCGGCGGTCGAGGTTGATCTCGACCATCACGTCGGTGCCGCCGGCGACGGGCACCGCCGCCGGCCGCTCCGCCTTGACGGCCAGCGCGTCACCCCAGGTTGTGGGCCGCAGGAACTCCACGGGTCACCAGTCCAGCGCCGGGCCGGCCGGGGCGCCCGCGCGGCGCACGGTGCCCTCGATGAGCCCGTACGGGCGGTCGGCGATCTGGAAGACCTCGTGGCGGCCGGCGACGCCGAACCGGGCCACGTCCACCTCGAAGTGGTGGCGGTTGGGCAGGCTGAGCCGGACCTCGGCCACCTCGGGCCGCGCCTCGAGGACGGCCCGGCCCATCTCGTAGAGCGTCTGCTGGAGGGAGAGGCTGTGCCGGTCGGCGAACGTCCGGAGGAGTGCCGCCCGCGCGGCGTCGAAGCTGGCGGCCCAGTCCACGTCGAGGGTCGCGAACCGCCAGCGGGCGGTGACGGCGGTGGCCAGGATGCGGTCGCTGGTCTCCTGCAGGGTCGTGTAGCGGTCGCGCGCGAAGCCGTGGAACTCGGAGCCGGTGGACTTGAGGACGACCAGGCCGTCAAGCCCGGCGGCGACCCAGGCGTTCGCCGCCTCGGCGACCGCGTGCGCCTGGCGGCGCTCCTCGCCGGCCCGCCGGAACGCGTGCGGGTGCGGGGCGCCGCCGGCGTCGATGCGGTCCCAGGCGTGCTCGTCGATGTGCACGGTGGCGCGCCGGACGGACGCGACCGTGGCCACGAAGTGGCGGGCGAGGCGGAGCGCGAAGTCCTCGATCTGCCCTGGCGGGGCCTCGGCGGCGAAGGCGTAGACCGTGTTCTTCTGCGTGTCGGTGGGCAGGACGGCGCTGTTGTCGCCCTCCAGGTGGGCGGCGTCGAAGTCGCCGGCCAGCGCGACGTCCACGCTCAGCTCCCGGATCTCGTGGCGCTCGCCGTGGCGCGTGACGCGGAGCAGGCGCGTCTCGGCCTTGCCGTACCGGTTCTCGCCGAGCTCGATGGCCACCGGTCAGCTGCCCCGGTACGTGGAGTAGCCGAAGGGGCTGAGGAGGAGCGGCACGTGGTGGTGGTCGCCGGGCCGCTCCACCCGGAACACGACGTGCACCTCCGGGTAGAAGCCGCTCGTGACGAACGTGAGGCGGTAGTCGCCTGACGTCGGCTCGGGGGCGGCAGGCCAGTCACGGACCCGGCCGTCGGCGTCGGTGACGGCGTCCGCCAGCTCCTGCCAGGCGCCTGCCGCGTCGCGGCGGGCGAGCTGGACCCGCATGCCGGCGCGCGGACCTCCGGCCGCCAGGTCGAGCACGTGCGTGGTGATGGCGTTCACCGGATCAGGCTGTCCAGGCGGAGCCGGGTGATCGCGGCCTGCTCGGCGGCGGCCACGCGCAGCTCGGCCTCGGGGTCGTTGTCCAGGCGCTGGTGGAGCAGGGCGAGCATCTCGTCAGCGCTGCGGCCGGCGGCGCGGACGAGGAAGACGCGGCCGAAGCGCTCCTCGTAGCGACGGTTGCCCTCGGCCAGGGCGGCGAGGGTCCGGGCGTCCGCGTCCGCGACGCGGTGCTGCTCGGCGCGGGCGGTCGCGTCCACCGTGCTCTGTTCGCCGATGCGGGGGTGGGCGGCGAACGCCTCCTGCCGGTCCGGCTCGGCGAGCGCCCACCACTCGCGCTCGGCGGTGGCCTGGAGGGCGCGGGTGGTGGGGTAGGGGCGGCCGGCGGCCATCGCGGCGGCCCAGCGGCGGGAGGCGTTCGCCGCTCGGAAGGCGCGCTCGGCCTCGTCCGGCGGCAGCTCGTTCAGGCTGCGCAGCCCGGTGGGGCGCTCGCGGTCGAGCACCAGGAGCACGCCGTCCAGCAGCGCCTGGGCGCCCTGGACCAGGAGCGCGTCGTCCGTGTGCTCCAGGGGCGAGTGGCTGACGCCGCCGGCGCTGGGCACGAACAGCATGCCGGCGGGGACGCGGTCCGCGAGGGCGCCGGCGTCGTGGCCGGCGCCGCTGGGCAGCCGGCGCCAGGGGCGGCCCTGCCGCTCGCAGACGTGCTCGAGCGCGGCGACCACGCTCGGGTCCATGCGCGCGGCGGGGATGACGCCCCTTGCCTCGACCTGCGCCGTGCAGCCCTCCTCGGCGGCGATCGCGTCGAAGCGGCGGCGCAGGGCTGCGGCCGCCCGGTCGAGCGTGTCCTGGCTCGCGGCGCGCAGCTCGACCACGAAGTGCGCCTCGCCGGGGACGACGTTGTGCGCGCCGGGCTGGAAGGCGATCTGGCCGACGTTGCCGACCATCTCGGGGTCCACGTCGTGGAGCAGCTCGCGGAGGCCGGCGATGACGCGGGCCGCGGCCCGGCCGGCGTCGCGGCGCATGGCCATGGGGGTGGTCCCGGCGTGGTTGGCGGCGCCGGTGAGGTGGGCCTCCCAGCGGCCGACCGCGACGATGGCCTCGACGACGCCCAGCTCCAGGCGCTCGGCCTCCAGGCGCGGGCCCTGCTCGATGTGGAGCTCGAGGTAGCCGATAAGGTCGGCGGCGTGGGGGCTGGCGGCGAGCGGGCGGCTGCCGGCGAGGCCGGGGCCGCTGACGCCCTCCTCGCCGAAGAAGCTGACGACCTCGACCTCGGCGGCGCGGGGGTGGCCGGCCTCGTGCAGGGTGCGGAGGGCCTCGAGCGCCGCGATGACGCCGTAGGCGCCGTCGAGGCGGCCGCCGGCGGGGACGGTGTCGGTGTGGGAGCCGGCGAGCAGCCAGGGGCCCTGCGAGCCAGGGGTCGTGGCGAGGACGTTGCCGGCATCGTCGATCCGGGGGTCGAGGCCGGCGTCGTTCATGCGGGCGGCGAGCCAGCGGCGGGCGGCGTGGTCGGCGTGGGAGCCGGCGACGCGGTCGACGCCGCCGTCGAGCCTGCCGCCGATGCGGGCCAGCTCGGCGAGGTCGGCGAGGAGGCGGTCGGGGTTGATCCTGGGCGCGGGCGGGTCCGGGGTCTGTGGCGTGTCCGGCGCGTCCCGCGTCACGGGCTGGGGGCCTCGAACGTGATGGGCTGGGCGCCGTGCCAGAGGACGAGGCGGCCGAGCTCGGCAAGGTGCTCGTGGCCGGCGGCGAGGGTGGCGAAGTGGTTGCCGGCGAGCTGGCCGACCTTGCTGGCGAAGAGGGTGGCGCCGTAGGGGAAGAGGATCTCGGTCTCGCTGAGGCCGCCGGGGTAGAGGAGGAGCTGGCCGGGGGCGGGATGGCTGGTGGGGTTCTCGGTGCCGAGGCCGAGCTGCGTGTCGCCGAGGGGAACCCAGGCGGACTCGCCGCTCCAGCGGGCCTGGAGGAGGCTGGCGCGGAGGGGGAGGAGGCCGAGGAAGGCGGCGCAGGTGCGGGGAGCGGCGGCCGCCTCGAGCCGCGCCGTGAGGCGCAGGTCGGCGACGCGGATGTCGATCGTCGTTGTCATGTCGGCGCCTCCGGGGCAGTGTAGCATCGCACTGGATAGTGGACAGTCCAATTCACCCGGCGGACAGCCCTGCCGTCCAGCCCCTACGCCGACACCCACACCCAGCCCCCACCCGCTCCAGGGGGGCGGGCCCAACGTACGGCCTGGGCACTGCGGAGTCAATCCAACCCGTTAACCCGGCCGCGACGGTTAGCCGAGGCGGCCGGCGCCCGCGCGGCAGCGGCCAACAACACGCAAGTGTGCCACAACTGGCCCGTCCCAGCCCTCACCCCGAGCCCCTCCCGGCGTCACGATGAGCAACGCCCCCGACCGGATCGCGGCCATCCAGCGCATGGACGTCTTCCGCGAGGTCGTCCGCCGCATCGAGCAGCACATCGACGCCAACCATCTCCAGCCCGGCGACCGCCTGCCCAGCGACCGCGACCTCGCCGCGGCGCTCGAGGTCAGCCGGCCGCTCGTCCGCCAGGCGCTCAAGGCGCTGGAGAGCCTCGGCCGCGTCAGCGCCCAGCAGGGCTCCGGCACGTACGTCCAGGACGCCAGCCACCGCGTCGCCGTCCGCGAGCTGACGCGCGGCATCAGCTTCGACGGCGACCTGCTGGACGACGCCCTGCCCGCGCGCATCGCCATCGACGCCGAGGTGCTCCGCGCCGCGTTCGAGCGACGCACTCCCGAGACGCTGGCGAGCCTCAGACGCGCCCTCGACGAGCGCGAGCGGCAGCTGCCCGATGACCCCCAGGAGGCCGGCCTCGACCTGGGCTTCGAGGCCGCGCTCGGCCGCGCCTGTGGAAACGAGGTCCTGCGAAGGCTCCAGGCGCTCGTCCACGACGTCTGGCTCCAGGCCCAGATCGGCGCCGGCGTCGCGCCGGGCGACCCTGCGGCCCTCCACCGCGAGCACCGCGCGATCTTCGCGGCGTTCGAGCGCGGCGACCTCCAGGAGGCGCTGGACCGGCTGTCCGACCACCTCGGCGCCCTGCCCCACGGTGCCTGAGGCGGACCTGGTCGTCCGGGCCGGCACGGTCGTCGCCGCCACAGGCGCCCGCGTCCAGGACATCGCCATCGTGGACGGCCGCGTCGCCGCCACCGGACCCGACCTGGCGGTGACCGGCGCCGAGGAGCTGGACGCGACCGGCCTGCACGTCTTCCCGGGCGGCGTCGATCCCCACGTGCACTTCAACGAGCCCGGCCGGATCGACTGGGAGGGCATCGCCACCGGCTCCGAGGCGCTGGCGGCGGGCGGCTTCACCACCTACGCGGACATGCCGCTGAACAGCGTGCCGGTGACGACCGACGCGGACGCGTTCGACCGCAAGCGAGCGGCGGCGGAGGCCGCGTCCCACGTCGACTTCGCGCTCTGGGGCGGCCTCGTGCCCGGCCGCGTGAACGCGATCGAGCCGCTGTGGCGCCGCGGCGCGCACGGCTTCAAGGCGTTCCTGTGCGACAGCGGCCTCGCCGAGTTCCCGCCGGCCGACGACCTGACGCTGCTGGAGGGCATGCGCCGGTGCGCAGCGCTGGGCGCGATCGTCCTGGTGCACGCCGAGAACGCGGCCATCGTCGCCGGGCTGGCCGGCCGCGCCGACCGCGAGGGCCGCCGCGGCGCTCGTGACTTCGCGGCCTCGCGACCGGTCGAGGCGGAGCTGGAGGCGATCGACCGGGCGCTGTTCTTCGCGGGCGAGACCAGCTGCGCGCTGCACGTGGTCCACGTGAGCACACCGCGCGGCGTGGAGCTGGTCGAGCGCGCCCGAGCGGCCGGCGTTGACGCGACCTGCGAGACGTGCCCGCACTACCTGCTGCTGACCGGCGACGACGCCGATAGCCTCGGCCCGATCGCCAAGTGCGCGCCGCCGCTGCGCACGGACGCCGACCGGGACGGCCTGTGGCGCCTGATCGAGCAGGGCCGGCTCCCGATCGTGGCCTCGGACCACTCACCGTGCCCACCCGAGCTGAAGGCCGGCGACGACTTCTTCGCCGCGTGGGGCGGAATCGCCGGCTGCCAGTCGACGCGCGGCCTCCTCCTCGCGCAGGACCGGCTGCCGCTGCCGGCGGTGGCGGCCGTCACCGCGGCCAACGCCGCCCGGCGGTTCGGCCTGGCCGGCAAGGGCCGGATCGAGGCGGACTGCGACGCGGACCTCGCCATCGTCGACCTGGCGCCCGAGTGGGAGCTGCGACCGTCAGACCTGCGGTACCGGCACCGGATCAGCCCGTACGTCGGGCGGCGGCACCGCGGTCGGGTGGTCCGCACCATCCTGCGCGGCCGCACGGTACAGCAGGACGGCCGGCTGGTGGCGCCACCCGCCGGCTGCCTGGTGTCACGAGCTCAGGGTTCCGGCGACCAGAGCACCTGGTAGGGGCCGAGCACGCGGCCCTCGGCGCGCACCGTGTCGGGGCTCGCGTTGTGGAGGCACAGCACGGTCTCGGAGCCGTCGGGGGAGGTCCGGCGCAGCGCGAAGACGCGCGGGTCGGTCGTGACCACCTCGGTGCGGCCGGCCGGGTGGAAGACCGCGCTCGCCTGCCGCTGCCGGAGCAGCGCCCTGAGCTCGAACAGGATCCGCGCCCGCCGCGACGAGGGATCGGCGAGCTCGAGCTCGAGCTCGGCGCGGGCGAACTTCTGGCGGTTGATGCGGCGCGGGATGCCGCTCGACTCCGCGCCGGAGCGGTCGCCGCGCGAGCCGAACAGCGAGTGGAAGTAGATCCCGGGCATGCCGGGCATCGCCAGCATGATCGCGTGGGCGACGAGGAAGCGGCGGATCTGCGTCTCCTCGGGCTCGCCGCCGGCGGGATCGGAGAGGGCGTCGAAGTAGTTGACGTTCAGCTCGTACGGGCTCCTGGAGCCGTCCGGGTTCTGCTTGTACGAGACGTAGCCGCCGTGGGCCGGCGCCCGGGCGACGAGGGCGTCGATCTCGGCCTGGCTGAGGATCCCGCGCACCGGGTTGACCCCGATCCCGTCGTGGGAGGCCAGGAAGTTGAAGAAGGTGACGCCATCCGAGGGCAGATCTAGCTCCGCCGCCCACTTGCTCAGGGCGGTCGTGTCGCCGGTCGCGAGCGTGTGCAGCACGAGCGGCGGCAGGGCGAAGTTGTAGACCAGCTGCGCCTCGTTGCTGCCGTCGCCGAAGTACGAGACGTTGTCGCGGTGGGGAACGTTGGTCTCGGTGATCAGCAGGGCGTCTGGAGCCACCTCGTCGAGGACCGAGCGCATGAGCTGGACGGCCCGGTGGGTCTGGGGAAGGTGGATGCAGGACGTCCCGATCTGCTTCCACAGGTAGGCGATGGCGTCGAGGCGGATGAAGCGGGCGCCGTGCGTGACGTAGAACAGCAGGGCGTCGATCAGCGCCAGCAGGACGTCCGGGTCGTGGGCGTTCACGTCGACCTGGTCGGCGCTGAAGGTGGTCCAGACCCGCTTCTCGCCGGCGGCGGTGGGGAACGTGGTCAGGAGTGGCAGGGCTCGCGGGCGGACGACCTCGCTCAGGTCGGGGTCGCCCTCGACGGTGATGAACCAGTCGCGGTACTCGGGATCGTCGCGCAGGAACGCCTGGAACCAGGCGCTGTGGGCCGAGACGTGGTTGAAGACGCCGTCGAACATGAGGCCGAAGCGGCGGCCGAGCCGGCAGACGTCGTCCCACGTGCCCAGCGCGGGGTCCACGGCGTGGTAGTCGACGACGGAGAAGCCGTCGTCGGAGGTGGAGGGGTAGAAGGGCAGGATGTGGACGCCGCTGACGGCGCCGGCGGCGTGCTCGTCGAGGAACTCGCCGAGGGTGAGGAGCGGTGGGACGCCGTCCTCGCGCACCTGGTCTCCGTAGGTGATCAGCAGGGCGTCGCGCTGGGTGAGGGGGAGCTGGCGGCCGGGGGCGCGGGAGGTGGTGGGTGGTGGGGCCTCGGGGAAGTGGTCGCGCATGAGGGCACGGAGACGGGACTCCACCGGCCCGGCCGCGGTCGTGCCGTAGAGGAAGGCGAGATGCTCAGCGATGTCCTGCGGCATTCGCGTAATTCTCGTCAGGCGCCCCCGACTTCGCCAGGCCACGGCGAGAGCCGGCCCCGGCCCTGCGGGGAGTATCCTCGGAGATCGCATTTCGTCGGGCGGTGGCTTAGCCCGGTAAAGCGCCTGCTTTGGGAGCAGGAGATCGCCGGTTCGAATCCGGCCCGCCCGACCAACCGCCTCTCCGTGACCCGGTTTCGTACTTGGAGAAGCCCGAGGGTAACCGGTGGGAGGCGAGGTGTAGGGTGTGTGGAACCCCTGAGTAACCTCCCGAGTCAAGAGGCTTGCAGTCTTGCCGGCGGGCTCGGAGGCGGACAAGATGGCGGCGATGCGGAGAGTGGCAAGGAGTCGTCCGACGGTTGTGGCGCACCCTGCGGCGGCGCGTCGGCAGCCGCCGATCCGGGCGGCCTACGAGCACTTCCGGCTGGAGCGTCAGGGCGCGCTGGTGTCGCGCAAGACGCTGGAGTACTACGACGGCATGGTCCTGCCGTTCCTGGCCTACCTGGACACGACCGAGGACCTGATCGTCCGGCTGCTGGTGGGGTCCGGCATCCGGCGGGCGGAGGTCTGCGGTCTGGCAGTCAACGCGCCGGACGGTCTGCCCGACCTGATGGTGGATTCGATGCAGCGTGGTCGTGTGGAGCTGCGCGTCCGTTGGGACGGCGGCGCGAAGGGACGCGAGTCGCGGCGAGTGCCGATCACGCCGAAGTTGGCGGCAGCGCTGAAGCGCTACGAGGCGCGGCATCGACCGGACACGACCTACCCGAACCTGTTCATCAACGAGCACAGCCGGCCGTACGAGGTCGGCGGCATCGACAGCATGATGGATCGCCTCCAGGTCCGCGTGGGCTTCCGTGTCCATGCGCACGCGTTCCGGCACGCGTTCGCCACAGTGGCCACGAAGCTCGGGTGGAACTTCGAGCACCTGCGCTCGGCGATGGGCCACGCGGACTACTCGATCCTCCAGCGCTACGTCCGGCTGGCCACGGAGCGCGACCTGGGGCCGCGCAAGGACTGGCTGGAGCTGATCGCGGCCAACCCTGTCATGGAGTGGGCGTAGGCCATCTGAGAGCCCGAGGACCGGCCCGTGATGGCCGGTCCTCGGGCGTTCGTCCAAGTCCGGGGCCGCCCAATACGCGCAGGCGCATATCGGATCGTGGATCAACAATGGCAAGCGGGGGAACATCGCCAGTTCTGGAACGACGGTGGCGCGCAGGGCCGCACGCCGCCGGCCTTCAGCGCGAGTGCCTTCTAAGACTGGAGCAACGTCACCTTCATGCAGCCCCTGCTGACGGAGCTGCTCCCCACGTAGCGGTCATGCCGGGCCTGGCCGGCCGGCGGGCGGCGGGGACCTCGGCATTACTTGACAGATGTCCTGTTCGGTTTACAATGACGCGGCTTCGTTGCTTGACGAGAGACGAAGTGGGAGGTGTTCGCCGTAACCGACGGACGTGGGCCCGATGGTCCGTATCGCGGCCAGGACGACGAGGCCGCACAGCCAGACACCGGCAACTTGTCGCTCCAGCCGGCGGTGTCCGCTCCGGCCCTGCGCGGGTCGCCGGAGGCGGAGGCACCCGGCAGGCGGCGGCGGGTGGTCGACCTGGTCCCTGCCGCGAGACTCCGGCGAGGCAGGCCCCTGTGGGTGCTGGTTGGTCTCCTGCTCGGGCTCACCGCCGGCGGCAGCGCGGTCGTGCTGGCGACGCTGCATCAGCCGGTGGTGCAGGCACGCGCGCCCATCCAGCCGCAGGCCGATCCATCGCTGCCGGGCGGGCGAGCGCCGCAGGCGACGGGCCCTGGAGCGACGAGCCCTGGAGCGGCGGCGAGATTGCCGGGAGGTCGACCCGGCACCGGGCCGGTGGTCACGCAGGTTCCCGCCGCCAGCGGATCCCTGTCCCCGCCGGCGACCGTTCCTCCCACGGCGCCGATCCCCGAGCCGTCGGCGGCGGTGGGCGGCTCTCCTTCTCCCTCTCCAGAGCACGGCGAGGTGCTCTACTCGGGCTCGGCCACGCTGGCGGGAACCGCTTGTATCCCCGCGGACTGCTCGTCTCTGACCTCGCCGACCGCCCACGTCCAGTACCAGCTCGGACACACGTCCTGCGAGACGAGCACGGTCATCACGTTGACGCTCACGTCCGCGAGTGCAAACAAGTCCACCTTTACGGTCAGCGACACGGGAAGCTCCGGCCTCATCGACGGTCAGGCCGTCCCGTTCCACGCGGCGGGGCCTTTCACTGTCCGTCTCCAGACGACGTCCACGTGCTCATACGACCTGACGCTCACGAGCTGATCCTGGAAGGGGCGAGGATACGCCGTCCGTAATGACCATCGGGTCCCCGGCCGGGACATCCGTCCGCGGACACGCTCCGACCTGTCCCTTTCGGACGCGGGAGCCTGCGCATACGCTGCTGCCAGTTTTCGGAAGCACGGTAGCGGGGGGTGAGTCGCATGACGGGACAGCTCGCGCAGGACGCCACCATCAAGACGTTCCAGGAGGCCCAGGAGGGCCTCGGAGCGGCCCGCTGGAAGTCGGGCGAGGCGCAGTGGAACCTGGAGCACGTGGCCGAGGCCGCCATGCGGTCGCTGCGCGGGGCCGGCGTCCCCGAGCCCCGTCTCGTGGTCGGCAACGACACTATCGGCGCCGGCCTCGGCGCCATGTTCGACGTCCGCACCTGGACGATCACGGCGGCCGGGCGGGGCTTCGCCCTCCCCAGGACGGACGTGGACGACGCGTACATGCAGGCCCGCGCCGCCGCGCTGTACCACGAGGCGCGGCACGCGGAGCAGTTCTACCTGGCCGCGCGCGTCATCGCGGGCAAGCGCGAGATGTCGCGCGACAAGTGGGAGCTGCTCATGGGTCCCATCTACCCGGGCGCGGTGTTCGAGGCGGCTGGACAGCAAAGCCTGACCGCGTCCACCGCCGAGCTGGCCGAGATTGCCGGCTGGATCCGCGCCTACAACGGCGTGTCCCGCGTCATGAAGGACCTCAGCGACGCGCGCGAGGAGCTCGTCAAAGCCGGAGAGGCGCTCCAAACCGCGCGCGGGGAGCTGCCCGCCGCCTTCGAAGACGACGACAGCGCCTACTACCAGGCACGGCTGGAGAAGCAGCAGCTCCTGGCCAAGCTGTTGAAGGAGCTGTTCGAGAAGGCGCTCGCCACGTATGTGGGGCAGGCGCACGAGGTCGACGCGTACGCCGTCTCGGGACGGGTTGGCGCGAAAGCCCCGACCTCCAAGACGACGTACGACAACCTGCTCGGCGGCCACCTCGAGCTCTACCGCCTGGACATCG
>Ga0070717_10000682_pt1 | contig 21865 bp, 20 predicted proteins | sample LARL113metaG_FD_71366 | JGI IMG/M metagenome (GOLD analysis project Ga0070717, IMG submission 71366) | Corn, switchgrass and miscanthus rhizosphere microbial communities from Kellogg Biological Station, Michigan, USA - LAR L11-3 metaG | ecosystem: Host-associated > Plants > Roots > Rhizosphere ...
AGTGCCTCACCAAGCGGGATCACCGGGACAAGCCCGGTGATGACAGGTTGAGCTGATGCGTTTAGCCGACTGGCTGGTCACTAAGACGTGGATGCCCGGCACAAGGCCGGACATGACAAAAAGAGAAGGAGTGCCTCACCAAGCGGGATCACCGGGACAAGCCCGGTGATGACACTACCGGTGCGCGCCGCCGCGCTTGATGTCGGCTTCGATCACCAGCCGGCTGCCGCCGCCGAAGCGTGCGCGGTAGACCTGCAGGTTCTCCATGATGCGCGCGACGTAGTTGCGCGTTTCGGCGATCGGGATGCGCTCGACCCAGTCCACGGGGTCGACATGCGGATCGCGCGGATCGCCGTAGGCCGCGATCCACTGCTTCACGCGGCCGCGGCCGGCGTTGTAGCCGGCGAACGTGAGAATGTACGAGCCGTTATAGCCGGTGAGGAGATTGGACAACTCGGCCGCGCCCATCTGCATATTGTAGACCGGATCCTTCAGCAGGCGGTCGCGGTTATAGGTGAACTTGAACTTGGCCGCCGTATCGATGCCCGCCGCCGGCGTCACCTGCATCAGGCCCATCGCGTTGGCGCTCGAGACGACTTTCTGGTTGAAGTGGCTCTCCTGGCGCGCGATCGAATAGGCGACGGCCGCTTCGATCGGCGGCGCGATCGGCTGATAGTCGGGCAGGCCGACCGTCGGGTAGGCGTAATAGTCGAGCGGCAAACCGCGCGCATAGGCGTATTCGCCGAGCATCACCATCGCGCGGCCGTCACCGTTCTTGGCGGCAAGCTCGCCCATCATAGCCATGCCCGCGACGTCGCTCGCGCTCTCGCCGAGCTCGGCGTAGATCGAGGCCAGCATGTCGCGCTCACCGAGCCTGTAGAGAATGTCCGCCGCGCGCACGACTTCAAGATTACTCAGCGTGGCTTGTTCCTGCTGCGTGAACACCGGCGGTCCGCGCAGGCCGAGATCTTTCATCCCGAGCCGCGCGCGCGCGAGCTGTCCGTAATAGGTTGCCGTGTATTGCGAGGCCGATTCATAAAATTCCTTGGCCTGCGCGTTCTGGTTCATCGCTTCCGCGGTGCGCCCCTGCCAGTAGCCGGCGCGCGAGAGTGCGTGCGGGCTCTGTGTGCCTTCGCTGATGCGCGCGAAGTGTTCTGCGGCGGTCTTCGGATCGCGCAGGAAGCGCAGCGCCACCCAGCCGGCGGTGAAGTGCGCGTCGACGCGATAGAAACCTTTCATCGGCGTCGCGGCGTCACGTGCAACGCGATAGGCAGCGTGCGCGTCGTTTTCGTCGAGCAGCTTGCGCACCAGCAGCCGGCGCTCCTGCCACCACTGGTCGAGGTTGACGAGCGCTTCGGGATTCTTCGGCGCGGTAAGGATCAGCCTGCTGGCGTCCTCCGCCTTGTTGTTCAGGCGCAGCCACTGCACGCGCGAGTAGATATAACCGGCGTCGCTCTGCGCCGCGGCGGGGACTGCATCAAGCAGCGCCTTCGCATTGCCAGCCTTGCGCAGCACCGCCGCGCGGGCACGCGCGATGGCGACCTCATTGCCGCCGAGGCGGTCCGCGGCACGGATGCCGGCGGCGGCGTCGTCTGCGTAGAAGCGCGCATCCATGCGCACCTTGTGGTCGGCCGGCGTAAGCATTCCGCCGAACATCTCGAGCACGCGTTGTTCGACGCCTTCGCTCGCATCGTCGTTGCGCCAGGCCTGACGAACGAGACGCGCCGCACCCTCGCGGTCGCCTTGCGCGAGCAGAGTGCGCGCCAGCATGTAACGGCCCTTGGCGGTGACCGGCTGCTGCTTGGCGAAGAAAGCGCGCACAGTGCGATCGTCGACGCCATCGTTCCACAGCGCGTTCTCGGCGCGGCGACGGAACAGCGGGGAGTGCGGCCAGCTCGGATTGACTTCGACCCAGGCGGCGTAGCGCTGGAACGACGGATTGGTGTTGTCGGAGCGCAGGATTATCCATTCGGCGAGCTTGCGCGCCACGGGATCGCTGATGCTCGCCTGTGTCGCGTTGGCTTCCGCTTCGCGGCCTTTGCGCGCTGCTTCGATCACGCGCTTCACCGCGGCGATGTCTGCATCCGACGTCGAAGGCGTCGGCGCGACCGCAAAAGGTCCGGCCGCGGGCCGCGCCATCGGTTTGAAATGCGCGCGGGTATCGAACATCGCGCCACGCAATCCGACATTGGCCTGCGCGTAGGAGGAGAGGCCGCTGCCGTTGGCGTCGTGTTTGGCAACAGGAGTTGCCGCTTGGGTCTGTTGAGCAGTCGCGGGCGCCGCCGGCTTGGCCGTATTCTTGGCGGTATTTAGAGGCGGCCGCGGACGCGGCAAGGGAACTTTTTGTACGGTGGCCGAAAACGATTCAGCGCACAGCCCGCAGGAGGCTGCCAACGCAAAAAGGATGCTCAAGCGGCTTCGGCCAGTCGCTATCATCAAACCCCGTGCGGTCGTGTCCCCGGCGACCCGAATCAGCGCGGGGCCGCTGGCAGTGGCGTATTAGGCCAAAAATATTGATGGATGGTACTCAAAAATTACATGTCCGGGACACTACTTAGCGACGCAGGCAAAAACACGGCAGACTGCCTATTTAGTCGCGCAGGCCTTTCATCACCCCCGCCGACCCGATATTGATGGGGGCTCAAACCGGAACCCGCTGGAGAAGTCGCGCCATGACCGCCAAGACGAGCTTTCGAGGCTCATTTACCGCGCTGGTCACGCCGTTCAAAAACGGCTCGCTCGACGAAAAAGCCTTTCGGGACATCGTGGAGTGGCAGATTTCCGAGGGTACGAACGGATTGGTTCCGGTCGGGACCACCGGCGAGAGTCCGACGCTGTCGCATGACGAGCACAAGAAGGTCGTCGAGTGGTGCATCGATCAGGTCGACGGGCGCGTGCCAGTCATCGCTGGCTCAGGATCGAATTCGACGGCTGAAGCCATAGAGCTGTCGCGCCACGCCGAAGAGGCGGGTGCCGATGCGGTGCTGATCGTTACGCCGTACTACAACAAGCCGACGCAGGAAGGCCTGTATCAGCACTACAAGGCCATCAACGATGCCATCGGAATCCCGATCATCATCTACAACATTCCTGGCCGTTCGATCGTCGACATGTCGGTCGAAACGATGGCGCGCCTGTTCGAACTCAAGAACATCGCCGGCGTAAAGGACGCAACCGCGAACATGACGCGCGTGTCGCAACAGCGCGCGGTGATGGGGCCGGACTTTAACCAGCTCTCGGGCGAGGACATCACTGCGCTCGGCTTTATGGCCCATGGCGGTCATGGATGCATCTCGGTGACATCGAATGTGGCCCCACGCCTGTGCTCGGAGTTCCAGGCGGCCTGCCTGAAAGGCGACTTCAAGGCCGCACTCAAGCTGCAGGACAAGCTGGCCCTGCTGCACACCAATCTGTTCGTCGAAACGAGTCCGGCGCCGATCAAGTACGCAATGTCGCTCATCGGCAAATGCGCCAACACGGTGCGGTTGCCGATGGTCCCGGCCACCGAAAAGGCACAGGCCGCGGTGCGCCAGGCGATGGTACACGCCGGGCTGATCAATTAGTCTTTCCATCAGACCGACCGCGGCCTTTCACTGCATTGATGCGTCGTGGCCGCGCAGGGGAGATCGCAGGCCATGCTCGAGGAATTCAAAAAATTCGCATTGCGCGGCAACGTCATCGATCTCGCCATCGGCGTGATCATCGGTGCCGCGTTTTCATCGATCGTCAATTCGCTGGTCGGCGACGTCATCACGCCGATCATCGGCGCGATCACCGGCGGGCTCGATTTCTCCAATCATTTTCTGCCGCTGTCGTCGAAGGTCACGGCCGACACGCTGGTCGAGGCGAAAAAGCAAGGTGCGGTCCTGGGTTATGGAAGTTTTCTCACGGTCACGATCAACTTCCTCATCATCGCGTTTATCCTGTTTCTCGTGATCCGCGGGATCAACCGGCTTTCTTTCCAGCAGAAAAAGGCAGAAGAAGATAAGCCGCCGCCGTTGACGAAGACGGAAGAGCTGCTCACCGAAATCCGCGACGAGCTCAAAGCGCGCTGAACGAACGCCAATCGCACCCGACGTCCCATGGCTGCAAAACCCGAGCGCCGCTTCAAGGTGGTCGCCGACAATCGCAAGGCGCGTTTCAATTACGCGATCGGGGAAACCTTCGAGGCGGGGATCGTGCTCACCGGCAGCGAGGTGAAATCGCTGCGCGCCGGAAAGGCGACGATTGCCGAGTCCTACGCCGATGCGCGCGCGGGCGAGCTCTGGCTGATCAATTCGAATATCCCGGAATACCTTCAGGCGAGCCGTTTCAACCACGCGCCGAAACGCGCGCGCAAATTGCTGTTGCAGAAGCGCGAGATCAACCGTCTGGTCGGTGCGGTCGAACGCGAAGGCATGACGATCGTGCCGCTCAAGCTTTACTTTAACGAAAAAGGACGAGCCAAGGTCGAGATCGCGTTGGCGCGCGGCAAGAAATTACACGACAAGCGCGAAACGCTGAAGAAGCGCTCGTGGGATCGCGAGCGCGGCCGCCTCATGCGAATGAAGGGGTAGGGTCTATTTCGCCCGTCATGCCCGGGACAGGGCCGGGACATGACGGTGGGAAGACAATGCTTCATCACAGCGTCATGCGCGGGCTTGACCCGCGCATCCATGATGAAGTGCAACACGGCACACCTTACGTTTGCGTTTTGCTGAAGTGCCTCATGGATTGCCGGGTCAAGCCCGGCAATGACCATGGAAACGTCGTGCCTCATCCGGCGGTCCCGGCCATGACGGACGCGCGCGTACATCCGCTACTGAATCACGCCGCAGGCGATGCGGCCGCCGGATTCGCCCGCAGGATCGGTCTTGTAGTCGTCGCTCCCGGCATGGATCACGATGGATGAACCGTCGGCGTCGAACACCGAGTTCGGCTTGGCCTTTTCCAGCGTGATGTTGGCGTTGAGGATCTCGACCACGAGGTCGCCGCTCTGCGGAACGTGCAGATTGGGCATGTCGCCCGCATGCTGACCGCCCGGCGCCAGCATTCCGTGTTTCTTGTTGCCCGGGTTGAAGTGGCCGCCGGCCGAGGTGAAAGGCGGCTCGCATTTGCCGACAGCGTGCACGTGGATCGCATGCTCGCCCGGCGGCAGACCTTTGACAGAAACATTGATCAGCACGCCTTGCGCGGTCTGGGTGAGATTGACCGAGCCGACTTCCTTGCCATCGCTACCTTTCATCGGCGCGCTGGCGGTCTGCGCTGCAGCGGGGAGAGCCGCGCTGAGGAGCAGGATGGTTACAAAAACCGGTTTGAGAAACATCATAAGGTCGCTCCTGTTAAAGAGGAGAAAAACCGCCTTAAACATTGGCGGCATTGCCGACTTCACGGTCGGCGGTAATCTTTGCCGCGACATTCAACGCCCGGGAGCCCGAAATGGTGCCAACCAGACTGGATCACTGCGTCATCCATGTGTCGGATTGGGGACGGTCCAACAGCTTTTATGCCGATGTTATGGGCGCCGAGCTAGTGCAGCGCCCGACAGGCTGGGCCTATCGCTTCGGCGACAAGCAGTTAAACGTGCACGGCCCGGGCGTCCAGCCGGCGGAGGTCGCGCGTTTGCCGGTGCAGCCGGGCAACAGCGATCTTTGTTTCGAGTGGCAGGGTCCGGTTGAAGGAGCAATCGCGCACCTGAAAGCGCACGGAATTGCCGTCGAACGCGGGCCCATGCAACGGTTCGGCGCCAAAGGGCCGGGCACCTCGGTCTATTTTCGCGATCCTGACGGCTCGCTCATGGAATTTATGAGCTACAGTTCTGTCATTCCGGCCGAGCCGCGTTAAGAACGAGACAACCGAGACAGCAAATGACTGAAGCCCCAGGCACGCATAATCCGCAATTCCTGCCATCCGATATCCCGGCACCGCAGGACGATGGAGGCGCACGCCACCTGACGGGCGCAAAACTGCCCGACATCGCGCTGCCGACGACCGACGGCTCAGCAATCAACCTTTCGAAACTCAAAGGCCGGACCGTCGTCTACGTCTATCCGCGTACGGGCGTGCCGGGCGTCGATCCGCCTGACGGCTGGGACCAGATCCCTGGCGCGCGTGGCTGCACGCCGCAATCCTGCTCGTTCCGCGATAATCTGGCCGAACTCAAGCGCCTGGGCGTTGCGCAACTCTTTGGCCTGTCCTCACAGGACACTGCCTATCAGAAGGAAGCAGCGACGCGATTGCATCTGCCGTTCGCAATCCTGTCGGACGAGAAGCTCGCGCTCACCCGCGCACTCAATCTTCCGACATTCTCCACGGCGGGGATGACACTGCTCAAGCGCATGGCGCTCGTCATCGATGACGGCACTATCAGCAAAGTCTTCTACCCGGTATTCCCCCCCGACAAGAACGCCGCCGAAGTGATCGCCTGGCTTCAGCGATCGAGATAGTTGCGGACGTTTTTGAAGACAGCGCGGAACATCTCGGGTGTGAGCACGCCCGTGTTCGTGTTGTAGCGCGAGCAGTGATAACTGCTGAACAGAGTCAGCGGCCCCAGTTGGTGCCGATCGCCGTGCCCGAAGCCGGCGTCCGACAGCTTGCCGCCGAGCGCGCGCACGGTGCTTTCATGCGCGATCCTGCCGAGCGCAACGATGGCGCGCAGCTTTTCCATCTCGGCGATGGTCGGGATAAGAAAATCGCGGCACGTCTTGATCTCTTGCGGCGTTGGCTTGTTTTCCGGCGGGACGCAGCGCACGGCGTTCGTGATGCGGCAGTCGACGAGCTCGAGCCCGTCATCCGGATGCGCGCCGTAGTCGCCCCGCGCGAAGCCGTATTTTTTGAGCGTCTCGTAAAGCAGCACGCCCGCATAGTCGCCGGTGAAAGGTCGGCCCGTGCGATTGGCGCCCTGGAGGCCGGGCGCGAGGCCGACAATCAGCAGGCGTGCACCAAGGGGGCCAAAGGAGGGGACCGGTGAATTGAACCAGGTCGGCTCCTTGGCACGCCATGTCTTGCGAAAGTCGGCAAGGCGCGGGCAACGGGGGCAGTCGCGCCCAGGCTTTCCGTCGGCCCCAGCCATGGCCCAGAATCCTGAGATGAAAAGGCTACTTTATTATTCGTATGAATCGTCGTCGTCATCAGCGCCGACATGCGCGCCGGCACGTTGCGGCGCGGTCGGCGGCCGCTGCAGGAACTGGGGCGTATGCGACGCCGCACGATCCTCGCGCGGTGGCCGGCCTTCGCGCGGAGCCCGCTCCGAGGGGTCACGCCCGATCTTGGTCTGCAGCTCGACGATATCGAGAAAGATGTCTGCCTGGCGCCGCAATTCGTCGGCAACCATTGGCGGCTGCGTGGAAACGGTCGATACGACCGTGACGCGGACGCCTTTCCGCTGGACGGCCTCGACCAGCGAGCGGAAATCGCCGTCGCCGGAGAAAAGCACCATGTGGTCGATCGTACCCGCGATTTCCATCGCGTCGACGGCAAGCTCGATATCCATGTTGCCCTTGACCTTGCGGCGTCCGGTCTGGTCGACAAATTCCTTCGTCGCCTTGGTGACGACCGAATAGCCGTTGTAGTCGAGCCAGTCGATCAGCGGCCGGATCGAGGAATACTCCTGATCTTCGATCACCGCCGTGTAGTAGAACGCGCGCAGCAAATAACCGCGCGACTGGAATTCACGCAGCAGGCGCTTGTAGTCGATGTCGAAGCCGAGAGATTTAGCGGTAGCGTAAAGATTGGCACCATCAATGAATAAAGCGATTTTCTCGCCAGATACGGTCATGGGTTCGTCTCACAGTCCAATACGGTTTAGTCCAGACCCGCTCCGCACGCCGAGCGGATGGCGCCGCGCGCGCTTTCGGATCGCCGTTAACTGAGCATTGCGGCCTCGCCAATAAAGTGGTGTGCCGCCTGCGCAATCACGCAGTGCCGATAAAATCCCCTGCCATCGGCTTGCCCGCGCAATTGTCGAGTAACAGACGGTTGCGGCTAAACCAAGACAAAACCGCTTGAAATTTCATGCGCCAAAGGGTACTTAGCGGGCAAATTCAGGACAAGTTCCACCAGATGGAGTGACGAGCCGATGGCCCGTGTCACCGTAGAAGATTGCATCGACAAAGTTGAAAACCGCTTCGATCTCGTCCTTCTCGCGAGTCATCGCGCGCGGATGATTTCGTCCGGCTCGCAAATTACTCTCGAGCGCGACAACGACAAAAATCCGGTCGTGGCGTTGCGGGAGATTGCCGAAACAACCGTATCGCCCGGCGATCTCAAGGAAGATCTCATCCACAGCCTGCAGAAATATGTCGAGGTTGACGAGCCCGAGCCCGAAGTGCCGCTCATCGGAGCGGGCGCAGGAGCCAGCGTCGATTCCGACGATACAGAGGTAACGGCCGACCGTATGACCGAGGAAGAGCTGCTCAAGGGCCTCGAGGGCCTGGCGCCGCCGGAAGAGCCGCCGGAAGAAGACGCCGAATAGTCTATCTGTTAATTCCACGCAGCGGCCCGGCCAAAAGCCGGGCCGTTGCTTTTCATCAACCAGATGGTCAAAGCCTTGCGGCTATTATGAAACGACGTGATATCTTGAGGTGGTATCATCAGGTGCGGCCAAAGGGCAGCAGACATGGCGCGAACGCGCTCCGACCTTCCGCGCATGCAAAAGCAGGCCCCGATCCGGGCGCCGCGCCCGCCGGCCGTTGCCCCAGCCGCCCAGACCACTGAAAAGCCGGCCAGAAAGCCGCAGATGATGCGGCAGTACGACCTGATCGAGCGGGTCCGGCGCTATAACCCCAACACCAACGAGGCGCTCCTCAACCGCGCCTACGTTTACGCCATGAAAGCCCATGGCGAGCAGCGGCGCGCATCCGGCGACCCCTATTTCTCGCACCCGATCGAAGTAGCCGCGATCCTCACCGACCTCAAACTTGACGACGCGACCATCGCCGCAGCGCTCCTGCACGACACCATCGAGGATACCGAGGCGACGCGCGCCGAGATCGACAGCCTGTTCGGCCGCGACATAGGCACCTTGGTCGAGGGTTTGACCAAGCTGAAAAAGCTCGACCTCGTCACCAAGGAAGCCAAGCAGGCGGAGAACCTGCGCAAGTTATTGTTGGCGATCGCCGACGACGTCCGCGTCCTTCTGATCAAGCTCGCCGACCGGCTGCACAACATGCGCACGCTCGGTTACATGCCGTCCGAAGCCCGCCGCCGCGCCGCGGAGGAGACGCTCGAGATCTACGCGCCGCTTGCCGGCCGCATGGGCATGCACGAAATGCGCGAGGAGCTCGACGATCTGGCGTTCCGCGAGCTTTATCCGGAAGCCTACGATGTCGTGACCGCGCGGCTGAACGCCCTGACCGAGCGCAGCAAGCTGCTGATTTCCGAGATTGAAAAGCAGCTCACCAAGAAACTTGCCGATCGCGGCATCGATGCTCGCGTCGTCGGGCGGCGCAAGCGCGCTTATTCGATCTGGCGCAAGATGGAGCGCAAGTCGGTCGGGTTCGAGCAGCTGTCGGATATTTTCGGGTTTCGCGTGCTCGTGAAGACATTGGCCGATTGCTACCAGGCGCTCGGGGTTGTGCACAGCACCTGGCCGATGGTGCCGGGTCGCTTCAAGGACTACATCTCGACGCCAAAAGGGAACGACTACCGCTCGATCCACACAACCGTGATCGGCCCCAGCAAGCAGCGCGTCGAACTGCAGATCCGCACCGTCGCTATGCACGAGATCGCCGAATACGGCATCGCCGCGCACGCGCTTTACAAGGATCACGTCGGTTCGCCGACCGAACTTCTGTCTCGCGAATCGACCGCCTATGCCTGGCTGCGGCGCACCATCGAGCTTCTGGCGGAAGGCTCGAACCCGGAAGAATTCCTCGAACACACCAAGCTCGAGCTGTTCCACGACCAGGTGTTCTGTTTCACGCCGAAGGGCAAGCTGATCGCTTTGCCACGCAAGGCAACGCCGATCGATTTCGCCTATGCGGTGCATACCGACATCGGCAACACCGCGGTCGGCTGCAAGATCAACGGCCAGATCGCGCCGCTGACGTCCGAGCTCGTCAATGGCGACGAAGTGGAGATTGCAACCTCGAAAGCACAGACCGCGCCGCCGGCTGCCTGGGAATCGATCGTGGTTACCGGCAAGGCGCGCGCGGCGATCAGGCGTGCGACACGCGCCGCCGTTCGCAAGCAATATGCGGGGCTAGGCCGCCGTATCGTCGAGCGGCTCTTCCAGCGCGCCAAGATGAGCTATTCCGACGAAAGCCTGACAGGAGCGCTGTCGCGTCTTGCGCGCGCTTCGATCGACGACGTCATGGCGGCGGTGGGGCGCAGCGAACTGAAGGCCTCCGACGTCGCCCGCGCGATGTATCCCGATTACAAGGAAGAGCGCGCCGCGGCCATGGCGGCGAAGCCGAAATCGGAAAGCGGCTGGTTCGGCCTGAAGAAGCTGACCTCCGTCAAGTTCAAGCTGCCGGAAAACGCCGCCGGTCCGGCAATTCCGATCCGCGGCATCAACGGCGACCTGCCGGTGCGCTTTGCGCCCGATGGAGGCGCGGTACCGGGCGATCGCATCGTCGGCATTCTCACACCGGGCGAGGGCATCACCATCTACCCGATCCAGTCGCCGGCCTTGAGCGAATTTGAGGACACCCCCGAGCGCTGGCTCGATGTGCGCTGGGACGAGGAAGAGCAGGCGCCACGGCGGTTCCCCGCGCGCATCGCGGTGCAGTCGGTGAACGAGCCGGGTTCGCTCGCGCAGATCACGCAGGTCATCGCCGAGCATGACGGCAACATCGACAACATCCGCATGACGCGCCGCGCGCCCGATTTCACCGATGTCACGATCGATCTCGAGGTCTACGATCTCAAGCATCTCACCGCCATCCTTGCGCAGTTGCGCGCCAAATCGGTGGTGGCCAAGGCGGAGCGCGTGAACGGCTAGACCGTGCGCAAGGGTCACGCATGAAACGTCTCCGCCTCGGCGTTAACGTCGATCACGTCGCCACGATCCGCAACGCGCGCGGCGGTCGTCACCCCGACCCGGTGCGCGCTGCAAAGCTCGCGATCGCCGCGGGCTGCGATGGCATCACCGCCCACCTGCGCGAGGATCGCCGGCATATCCGCGATGACGATATCGCGCGTCTCAAGGCTGAGATCGACAAGCCGCTCAATTTCGAAATGGCGGCGACCCGCGAAATGGTCGACATCGCACTAAAGACGCGGCCGCATGCGGCCTGCCTCGTGCCGGAAAAACGCACGGAGCGAACGACCGAAGGCGGTCTCGATGCGGTGGGCCGGCGCGCGCAGCTTGCGCCCGTCGTGCGCGAGCTCAAGCATGTGGGAATCCGCGTCTCGCTGTTCATCGGCGCGGCTCCGGCGCAGATCGAGATGGCCGCCGAACTGGGTGCACCGGTCGTCGAAATCCATACCGGCTCGTGGTGCGACGCGCTGACCGAAGGTCGCGTCAACGAGGCGAAGGCCGAATGGCAACTCATCCGTGACGGTGCTGAGCTGGCCGCGAGCCTCGGGCTCGAGGTGCACGCGGGCCACGGTCTCGACTATGGAACCGCCGAGACGATCGCCGCGCTGCCGGAGGTGGTCGAACTCAACATCGGCCACTTCCTGATCGGCGAAGCGGTTTTCGAGGGCCTTTCCGAGACGGTAAAATTCATGCGCGCCGCGATGGACCGCGGCCGCAAGAAAGCGGGCGCATGATCATCGGCCTCGGTTCCGATATCGTCGACGTGCGCAGGATCGCCGACGTCATCGAGCGGCACGGCGAACGCTTTCTCGGCCGCATTTTCACCACGACCGAACGCAACAAAGCCGAAGGGCGGGCGAATACCGTTGAGACCTACGCCAAGCGCTTCGCCGCCAAGGAAGCCTGCTCCAAGGCGCTCGGTACCGGCCTGCGGCGCGGCGTTTTCTGGCGCGATATGGGTGTCGTCAATCTTACCGGGGGAAGGCCGACGATGAAGCTGACCGGAGGAGCGCTTGCGCGTCTGCAGGCGATCACGCCGCCCGGATGCGAAGCCAGAATCGATGTTTCGCTGACCGATGAAGGTCCGACGGCGCAAGCCATCGTCATTATTTCCGCGGTCCCTGCACGGGAGGGAATAGGTTGAAAATAGGTCCTTTAATTGGATCAAACGTTTGTCATGTTCTGGCCTTGTTCATTGCCTGCCCGTGTATCAGCCGCTACAAGGTCGCCGGGGTGGGTGTGCCGAAATGCGGGACGAAAGGCCGATGAGTGTGACCTCAGGAACAAAGCGCAAAGAGGGCGGCGTTGCCGAAACAGTCCGCGTGATTATTCACGCGCTGATCATCGCACTGGTGATCCGCACGTTCCTGTTTCAGCCCTTCAATATTCCTTCCGGTTCAATGAAGGCGACGCTGCTTGTCGGCGACTACCTGTTCGTCTCCAAATACAGCTACGGCTACAGCAAATTTTCGCTGCCGCTCTCGCCACCGATTTTTTCGGGAAGACTTCCCGGCGACTGGCTGCCCCAGCGTGGCGACGTCGTGGTGTTCCGTCTGCCGAAGGATACTTCGACCGATTACATCAAGCGCGTGATCGGGTTACCGGGCGACAAGATCCAGGTCGTCGACGGCGTGCTCAATATCAACGGTGTTCCGGTCAAGCGCGAACGCGCATCGGATTTCGTCGAGACGGAAGAGGGCACGCGTGAAGCGCCAGTCAAGCGCTGGAAGGAAACACTACCAAACGGCGTGAGCTACTACGCGCTCGATCTCGTCGATAACGGATTTGCCGACAACACCCAGGTCTACACCGTGCCGGCCGATCATTACTTCATGATGGGCGACAATCGCGACAACTCGACCGACAGCCGTTTTAGCCAGGTTGGCATGGTGCCGTTCGAGAATATCGTCGGCAAGGCACAGATCATTTTTTTCTCGGTCTTCGAGGGCGAGCGCGCCTGGCAATTCTGGCGCTGGCCGGTGTCCGTTCGCTGGAGCAGGCTGTTCACGATCGTCAGATGAGCCGCAAGGCCAAGGACAGGACGGCGCTCGAGACCAGGATCGGCTATAAATTTGCCGACAAGGATCTGCTCGAACGGGCACTCACGCACATTTCCGCTCTGTCGGGAGGCAATCGCGCCGCCAGCTATCAACGGCTAGAGTTTCTCGGCGATCATGTGCTCGGTCTTGTGATTTCCGACATGTTGTACCGCGCGTTTCCGCGCGCCAATGAAGGCGAGCTGTCGCGGCGGCTGGCCGATCTCGTGCGCAAGGAAACCTGCGCCGAGGTGGCGCGGGCGATGGATCTTGGCCCGGCGCTCAAGCTGGGCAATTCGGAATCGCATGCCGGCGGACGTCGCCGCGTCACCATACTCGCCGATGTCTGCGAGGCGTTGGTCGGAGCAGTGTTCATCGACGGCGGCTACAAGGCGGCGGACGAGCTGATCGCGCTTTTCTGGAAAGAGCGCATGCTCAAACCGCTGCGTCCGCTGCGCGATCCGAAAACCATGTTGCAGGAATGGGCACAGGCGCGCGGCCTGCCGACGCCGGCCTATCGCGAGCTTGCGCGGACGGGTCCGCATCACGATCCGGAGTTCCGTGTCGCCGTTGTATTGCCGGACCGGCCGCCGGCTGAAGGTCTGGGAAATTCCAAACGCGCTGCCGAACAGGCCGCCGCCGCCGCCATGCTCACGCGTGTCGGTGTGTCGGCGGACAAGCTCGATGGCTGATCCAGAAAGCGGGCAAGAGAGCAAGACGCAGTGCGGCTTTGTCGCCCTGATCGGTGCGCCCAACGCCGGCAAGTCGACGCTGCTCAATGCCCTGGTCGGTTCGAAGGTCAGCATCATCTCGCACAAGGTGCAGACGACGCGCGCTCTCATCCGCGGGATCACCATTCAGGACCAATCACAATTGATCTTCGTCGATACGCCCGGCATTTTTTCGCCGCGCCGTCGGCTCGATCGCGCCATGGTGACGACAGCCTGGAGTGGGGCGCACGAGGCGGATCTCGTCGGCGTTCTCATCGACGCGCGCAAAGGGCTCGATGAGGAGGCGGAGGACATCCTGCGCCGGCTCGGCGACGTCAAATCGCCAAAACTTCTGGTGCTCAACAAGATCGATGTCGTCGCCAAAGAGGCGCTGCTGACGCTGGCGAACGACGCGAACAAGGCGGCAAAGTTTGAATCGACGTTCATGGTTTCGGCGCTGACAGGCGACGGCGTGATGGATCTCAAGACCTGGCTCGCCCAGCGCGTTCCGCCCGGGCCGTGGCTCTATCCCGCGGATCAGATGTCGGACGCGCCGATCCGCCAGCTCGCGGCGGAGATCACGCGCGAAAAGCTGTTCGAGCGGCTGCACCAGGAGCTGCCGTATCACTCGACAGTGGAAACCGAAGCCTGGAAGGAACTGCGCGCTGGCGACATTCGCATCGAGCAGACGATCTACGTCGAGCGTGAAAGCCAGCGAAAAATCGTGCTCGGCAAGGGTGGACAGACCATCAAGGCGATCGGCGAGGCGGCCCGCAAGGAGATTGCCAACATCGTCGAAGCCAAGGTGCACCTGTTTTTGTTTGTGAAAGTACGCGAGGGCTGGGGCGACGACCCCGAGCGTTATCGGGCCATGGGCCTGGATTTCCCGAAGGAGTGATGGGGGAATGGTCGCCACCGTCGCCTGGCGAACAGCACAACCTCTCAAACTGTCATGGCCGGGCTTGTCCCGGCCATCCACGTCTTCCTTCGGGCAATGCGCAAAGACGTGGATGCCCGGCACAAGGCCGGGCATGACGACTGTGAGTCTCGCGAGCGTGGGCGGCTCCGAACTGAAAGCGTCGCGTTTCCACTGTCATGCCCGCGCTTGTCGCGGGCATCCCGCTTAGGCGGGCAGGGCCTTGCCTCCCTAAGCGAGATGGCCGGGACAAGCCCGGCCATGACGGCTGAGAAGTACCGCCTCCCTCAGCGTCACCGCCGCGTGCCACTTGTGACCTCGCCCCGCGGCCCTAATCTAGGAAAGACTGGCGATTCCGGTTGAAAGCATGCAGTGGACCGATGACGGCATCGTTTTGGGCGTCAAGCGTCACGGGGAGGCGAATGGCATCCTCGAGTTGATGACGCGCGAGCATGGCCGCCACCTCGGTCTCGTGCGCGGCGGCTTCGGTTCGCGGCTCAAGCCGGTTTTGCAGCCGGGCAACACCGTGAGCGCGACATGGCGGGCGCGGCTCGACGAGCATCTCGGTAACTACACCGTTGAAGGCCTTGCCTTGCGCGCGGCAAGTTTCTTCTCGGCGCCTCACGCCATCTATGGCGTCACGCATCTCGCTGCGCTGATGCGACTGTTGCCAGAGCGCGATCCGCACACTGCGCTGTACAATGCGCTCGATGACATCCTGGGGCACCTCGATGACGCAAGGCTGAGTGCGCCGGTGGTGGTGCGCTTCGAATTGCAGGTTCTGTCCGAACTCGGCTTTGGACTTGATCTCGAACGCTGCGTCGCAACCGGAAGCTCGGGCGACCTCATCTACGTATCGCCAAAATCCGGACGCGCGGTTTCGCGCAGCGCCGGCGAACCCTGGGCTGACCGGATGCTGCGCCTTCCGGCATTTCTGCGTGAGCGAGACGCAAAACCCGTCGGCAATGATATCGCCGACGGGTTTGCGCTTACCGGCTATTTCCTGACGCGCCACGTGCTTGAAGCACGCGGTTTGGCGCTCGGTGATGAGCGCGCGCATTTCATAGCGGCGCTGAACCGCGCGCTTCCGAGCGTCGCGTAGTTACCACCATCCGCGGCGATAGCCGTAGCCGCCGTAGTATGGACGGTAGCCTCCATAGTAGCCGTAGCCGCCGTAGTAGGGGGCTGCGCGCCAGCAGACACGTCGCCAGCCGCAGCCGTAAGGCCCGCAGCGCCACACACGGCGGCAACCGACCTGGACGTCCTGAAGCAGGCTGTTTTCGTTTATCGCGTTCTGAATTCCAGACGGTGTCGTTACCGTCATAGCCTCAGCGCGATTTGGGGTGATCGAGCCAGCCGCGAGAATGGCGAGCGTGGCGGCAGTTGCGAGTACAATCCGGCGCATTGCATTCTCCATACGTGTAAAGCCTGGATCCGAGCTTAGTCCGAGCTTGGTCGGCGCAAGATAACGTCGACCGGATCGTCGAGTTCACACAATTTACAGGGAAATCTTGGAAGATTAGATGGCCGCCGCGTTCATCGCTTGTTCATCGCGGCACAACCGTCTAGCTATCGGACATGGGAAAACGACTGATTCCCCCTGAAAAAGGCGCGGTCGAAGAGGTCGCCCTGCGCGAAGCGCTGGAAGAGCGCTATCTCGCCTATGCACTCTCCACGATCATGAATCGTGCGCTTCCCGATGCGCGCGATGGGCTCAAACCGGTGCACCGCCGCATCCTCTACGGGATGCGGCTGCTGCGACTCGATCCGGGGCAAGCGTTCAAGAAATCCGCCAAGGTGGTCGGCGACGTGATGGGCAATTTCCATCCGCACGGCGATCAGGCGATCTACGACGCGCTGGTTCGGCTCGCGCAGGATTTCGCGCAGCGTTATCCGCTCGTGGACGGGCAGGGCAATTTCGGAAATGTCGACGGCGATAACGCTGCCGCCATGCGCTACACCGAAGCGCGGCTCACCGAAGTTGCGCGGTTGCTGATCGACGGCATCGACGAAGATACCGTCGACTTCCGCGGCACCTATGACGGCACCAACCAGGAACCGGTGGTGCTGCCGGCGGCGTTCCCCAATCTGCTCGCCAACGGCTCGCAGGGTATCGCGGTCGGAATGGCGACATCGATCCCGCCGCACAATGCGGCCGAGTTGTGCGACGCCGCGCTCTTCCTCATCGACAATCCCAAGGCGCGCAGCAAGACGCTGCTCAAATACGTCAAGGGACCGGATTTTCCGACCGGCGGCATTATCGTCGATACGCCCGAGACGATCGCCGAAGCCTACAATACCGGCCGCGGTTCGTTCCGCGTGCGTGCGCGCTGGAAACAGGAAGATACCGGTCGCGGCACCTACGTGATTGTCATCACCGAGATTCCGTGGCTGGTCCAGAAGTCGCGCCTGGTCGAGAAGCTCGCCGAGCTGATCAACGAAAAGAAACTGCCGCTGGTGGCCGATGTGCGCGATGAATCGGCGGAAGACATCCGGCTGGTGATCGAACCGCGGTCGCGCTCGGTCGACGCCGAGTTGATGATGGAATCGCTGTTCAAGCTGACCGAGCTTGAAAGCCGCATTCCGCTCAACATGAACGTGCTGGTGAAGGGCCGTATTCCGCAGGTGCTCGGCCTTGCCGAAGCCTTGCGCGAGTGGCTCGACCACCGGCGCGAGGTACTGCTGCGCCGGTCACGACATCGGCTGGCGGAAATCGAGCATCGCCTCGAAGTGCTGGGTGGCTTCCTTGTCGCCTATCTCAACCTCGACAAGGTGATCAAAATCATCCGCAAAGAGGACGAGCCGAAGCCCGTCCTCATGAAGACGTTCAAGATCAGCGATGTGCAGGCCGACGCCATCCTCAATATGCGGCTGCGCAATTTGCGCAAGCTCGAAGAGATGGAAATCCGCGCCGAGGAAAAGGCGCTGCGCGAAGAGCACGCCAAGCTCAAAGCTTTGATCGGATCGACGGCCCAGCAATGGAAAACGATTGCGGGCCAGATCAAGGAGATCAGGGAAAAATTCGGTCCAAAGACCGACATCGGCAAGCGTCGCACGACCTTCGGTATCGCTCCGGCGCATGACGAAGCTGCGATCGAAGAGGCGATGGTCGTGCGCGAGCCGATCACCGTGGTCGTTTCCGAGAAGGGCTGGATCCGCGCGCTGCGCAACCATGTCACCGATTTCTCGGGCGTTTCCTTCAAGACCGACGACGCGCTGAAATTTGCCTTCCCGACCGAAACCACAGCCAAGGTGATGATCTTCGGCAGCAATGGCCGTTTCTACACGCTTGATGCCTCGAAACTGCCGGGCGGACGCGGCCATGGCGAGCCGGTGCGGCTGTTCATCGATCTCGAGAATGCCGATGTGGTGGCGGCCTTGGCCTACCAGGGCGGTCGCAAGTTCCTGGTCGCAAGTCATCAGGGCAATGGCTTCGTGGTGGCGGAAGACGAGTGCCTCGGCACCACCCGCAAGGGAAAGCAGGTGCTCAACCTGAAGGCGCCGGACAAAGCGGCCGCGATGACCACCGTCGACGGCGAACTCGCGGCGACGATCGGCGCAAACCGCAAGATGGTGATCTTCGCGCTCAATCAGGTGCCCGAGATGGGGCGCGGGCGCGGCGTGCGCCTGCAGCGCTACAAGGAAAAGGGCCTCTCGGACGTGACGACGTTCACGGCCGATGCCGGGCTTTCGTGGACCGACACGGCGGGGCGCAGTTTCACGCTGCCGATGAAAGAGCTCAAGGACTGGCGCGGCAACCGGGCGGACGCGGGCCGCATCGCGCCGAAAGGTTTCCCGAAGAACAACAAGTTCCGCAGCCTGCCGAGCAACGGCAAGGCCGCCGCCGAGGCCGACGCGGCGACGGACGAGTAGGGCGTCTGTCATGGCCGGGCTTGTCCCGGCCATCCCGATTCATAGGGCACAGCAGCTCCCTCATCGAGATCACCGGGACAAGCCCGGTGATGACGAAGAAAATCTGGTTACAACTGTCCCTCGTCGGCCCGGCCTTGTGCCGGGCATCCTGTGACGACGGCTTTCGTCAAGTCGCGACGAACAGCAGCGAACGGTCCGATTTCTCAAGCAGCGCCGACGCCGTATCGCCGAAAAACAGCTTGTCGCCCGGACGACGTCCGACGCCCATCACCACGAGATTGTGGTTGCGCCGCTCAAGCTCGCTGAGAATGGCCTCATCCGCGGCCCGCTCGGCGACGACGGCCGTGCGGATGCTCATGTTGTAGCCGTCGGCGATCGTCACGATATCCTTGAGGATCGCTTCCTCGTGACGACGCGTCCTGATGCCGCGCCGCATGCCGCGTCGCGTCGCCGTGCGCACGGCAACGTAGAGCACGGTCACCGGCGCCTTCGTTGCGCGCGCCAGTGTAATGGCGACTTCGGCGGCGCGGCGTGACGGCTCGGTGCCATTGACCGGAACGAGAATGCTCAGCTTGTCCTCGGGCTTCTCCTCGAGGTCGTCACGCACGGCCGAAATGATCAGCGGTCCGTCGAAGCCCTTGGCGAGATTGGTCACGCCTTTGTCGAATTCGGAGCTCGGTGTCGACGTTTTTTCAAGCCCGATGATGAAAATGTCGTAGCCTTTCTCGGCCTCTTCGGCGATCGCCGCGGGACTCGGCTGCTCGTGGACGACCGTCGTGACCTCGACCGGCGCGTCAGCCTTCTCTTCGTCCTTCTGCTTGCTTTTGACCTGCGCGGCAGCCTGCTGCACGACCTCGCCGGCGACTTCCGCCTTTTCCTCCTGCTTTTCTGTTTCCCTGTCGCTCTTCTTTTCGTCCTTCTTGCCGTTCGTCTGCTTGCCGTTCCGTTTCTTCTCGTCGGGCGAGGGCGCTGCCGGCACCTTGTCGGGATCCTCCGGCATGGTGCCTTCGATCTTGCTCGGATCCGGAATGTGCAGCACGGTCGCGGGCATGCCGTGTGTTCCGGCAAGCACGCCTGCAACGCGCGAGGCAAATTTGCCGTTCGGGCTGTCGTCGACGGCGATCAGCAGTCGCTCGAGATTGGGGACGAACCCGCGTTGCTCGAGCTCCTCGCGCTCGATCCGCTGCTTTTCCTCCTTGCGCATCGGGATGCGATTGAGTGCCCAGCGCAGCGTCGGTGGCATGGCGGTCGTGGTGATGACCGCCATGGCAACGATCATCGTAAAAAGATCCTGATTGAGCGCGCCCATCGACAGCCCGACCGTTGCGATGATGACCTCGGTCGAGCCGCGCGCATTCATTCCGCACGCGAGCGCGAGGCCTTCGCGTCGGGTCAGGCCGCCGAGTTCTGCGCCGAGAAAGGCGCCGCCGAACTTGCCGATGCTGGCGACCAGCACAAGCCCGACCGTAAAGAGCGCGATCTTCGGATCGGCCATGATGGTGAGGTCGGCGGTCAATCCGGCAATGCCGAAGAACACCGGCGCAAAGAACGCCGTGATAAGCCCGCGCAGCTGTTCGTCGATATGACGCGTCAGGATCGGCGATTCCCCGACGAGGATGCCGGCGACGAAGGCGCCGAGCACGGTGTGCACGCCGATCATGTGCGTGATGAGCGCCATGATGCCCATGATGCAGAGGATGGCGGTCACCACGGCGAATTCGCTGACAAGATGATCGTTGACCCAGCGGATCGTAAAAAACACGGCGCGACGGCCGATCGTCAGGCTCGCGACCATGAACGCGATTGTGCCGATGACACTCTGCGCGAGCGAAAACGGTTCGACCGAACCGTGCAAGGCGAGACTGAAGATGATCGAAACGATGATCCAACCAACGCTGTCGTCGATGATGGCGGATGCAAGGATCACCTGCCCGACGATGCGGCGCATGAAATTCATTTCGCGCACAACCATGGCAACGATCTTCACCGATGCGATCGAAAGCGCGGTTCCGAGAAACAGCGAGGTGATCAGCCGCTTCTCGGGATCGGGCAACATGCTGTCGGGCAGGGCCTCACCAAGCGCGACACCGCAGATGAACGGGATGAGGATTCCCATCAGCGACGCATAGAGCGACGCGCGGCCCGTCTGACGCACCAGTTTGAGATCGGTCTCCATGCCGGCAAGCAGAAGCAGCAACAGGATCCCGAACTGCGCGATCCCGTCGATCATCGCCTTCTGTTCGGGGTTTTTCGGAAACAACGCGTGCTGCGCATCGGGAAGCAGCAGGCCAAAGAGGGAAGGGCCGAGCAGGAGGCCGGCGATCAGCTGGCCCATCACGGAGGGCTGGCGCAGCCGTGACATGACTTCGCCCAGCAATCGGCCCACCAGCATGAGCACGACGAGCTGGGCGATGAAAATTGCGTCCGATGCCCCTTTGCCACCCTCGGCGGCCCAGGCCGGGCTCGCCGCAAGCGTAGCCAGCACGCACAGCCAAAGCCGATCGCGATGGGTTCTCATGGCGGCGGCCATGCTCCGGGCTTTGTAGACAGCTGCGGCCGAAGCCCCAATACCGGCCACAAGCGCCCGACAACTCAGTGGAATCCGAAAGGTTCCACGCGTTATGCAATTGCAAATTATTCGCAACTAGATATATTTTCGCAAAGCGATTTGATTTTTCAGGGCGTTCACGATGCATGCGCGAATGGAGCCATCTGTGATCGCCGAACCGGCCGGTTGGCGCCGCCAGCGAGGCCGGCCACCGCTCGCAGAAGTTTTCGGTTCGATTTCGACCAAGCCGACCGGTTCACTCGGCCGCAAGCTCATGGCGTTTCTCGGCCCCGGCTACCTGGTCGCGGTCGGGTACATGGATCCCGGCAACTGGGCGACGTCGCTCGCCGGTGGCTCCAAATTCGGTTACGCGCTGCTTACGGTCGCGCTGCTCTCCAACCTGATGGCGATCCTGCTGCAGGCGCTGTGCGCACGACTTGGCATCGCCTCGGGGCGCGATCTCGCGCAGGCCTGTCGCGATGCTTTTCCGCGCTACATTTCATGGCCGCTCTGGGTGCTGGCCGAGGTTGCGATCTGCGCAACCGATCTTGCCGAAGTGATCGGAACGGCGATCGGCCTCAATCTTCTGTTTCACATTCCGCTCGAGATCGGCGTGATTTTGACCGCGCTCGACGTGTTCCTCGTCCTCTGGATGCAAAACCTGGGCTTCCGCTATATCGAGGCGTTCGTCGTCACGCTGCTCGGCGTGATTGCCGCTTGCTTTGCAGTTCAGATCGCCATGGCAGACCCAGACTGGGGCGCGGTGATCCGTGGCTTTGCGCCGACGACGGAGATCGTCACCAATCCGGAGATGCTCTATCT
>Ga0070717_10000683_pt1 | contig 21858 bp, 24 predicted proteins | sample LARL113metaG_FD_71366 | JGI IMG/M metagenome (GOLD analysis project Ga0070717, IMG submission 71366) | Corn, switchgrass and miscanthus rhizosphere microbial communities from Kellogg Biological Station, Michigan, USA - LAR L11-3 metaG | ecosystem: Host-associated > Plants > Roots > Rhizosphere ...
GGTCGCCGGGGTGATGACGTGGGGTTGGATGAGGATGCAGGGGTCCGGGTTGGGGCCTGGGGCGCCGAGCTGGCAGAAGTCGCCCCAGGCGCCTGACGGCTGGCACTGGCCGGTCTGGAACGTGCCGGTCTGGGAGTAGACGGCGAAGACGTCGTTGGTCGCGGCGGTGGCGCCCGCGGCGCTGACGACGTCGCCGCTGGAGTTGGGATCGAGGTTCGCCGCGCCGCCGATGCCAACCGGCGAGTTCCAGGTCGCGTGGATGTACCTGGGGAAGTTCTGGAACTTGACCGGGGCGTTGTAGAGGATGGTGCAGGGGGTGCCGTCGGCGACGGGGCTCGACTGGGTGAAGGCGCCGCCGGCGCCGTAGGGCGCGGTGCTGCCCGGGCGGCCGCAGCTGATGGTGGCCCCGGCCTGGTAGTCGGTGAGGGTCCCCTGCTGTGCGAGGGTGCCCTGATAGACGGCGACGCAGTCGCTGGGACTGGGCGCTGGAGCTCCTGGCGGCCTGTCAACGGCGCCGACCGGCCGCCATGTCGAGAACGCCAGCAGGCCGGCGATGCCCAGCGCGCATGGGCGCCTAAAGCTGGCAGACATTGCGCACACTGCCGTCGCAGCCGTAGTAGCCGAACTCGTACCAGATGGTGCCTATGTCTGCCACGGTGCGCAGTTCACCCCAGACGACGACGTCTGCGACGTAGGTCGCATCGCCAGAGGAGAGGGGCCGCACGTCGCCGTTCGCGAGGCGAACGGCCCGACTTGTCGGGCCGCTGAGCCGCAGCGCGAGGCCAAACCCGCTGGGCGTCAGATTCTGCCGCTGCATGCTGCCTTGGAGGTCGGAAGGAATCACGACCACCTGCGTGACGGCTACCCGCGGCGGTTGGTACACAAGAGTGCCTCCGGCACTCTTGGCGTTGTCCAGGTCCATCAGGTCAGCCCCGAACAGGTTGGCCACCGCCTGGGCGCTGGAGTCGGCCAGGACGCCGGACGTCAGCGCGCTGCGCGCGTTGTTCTCCATGGCCCAGTAGTAGTAGGCCTGGGCCAGCTGGAACGCCCGGCCCCACTGTTGGGCCGTCGCGTCGCTCACAGCGCCGTTCGTCGCGTTGCGGATCGTCGTCGGTGGCAGCTGCAGCCGGTCGGGCGTTGGCGGGCACGGGGTGAACCCCCGCTGTGCCAGGCGCGCGCAGCGCTGCGGGTCCGCTGACGCGGCCGCTGTCGGCGTGTGCGGCCCGGGTGACTTGTGCGAGGTCGGCTGCCCGCTCTGGCAGGCGCTCAGGCCCAGCACCAGGATCAACAGCGGCAACCAGGTGCCGCGCTTCTGCTTCATGCTCGGTATCCCCGCAGACAGCCTAGCCCGCTGAGGCGGACAAAACGCGGACAATTTCTGTCAGCTTCGGCTGACTACCGAAGCGCGGACGCGTCAGCTCAGCGCAAGCTGTCCAGCGCCGCTCGCTGGCGGCGCCACTCCATCTGGGCCGCCTCCACCGTCACCTCCTCGAAGCTCAGGTGATCCCCGGGCAGCAGCTGCGCCGCCAGCGGCAGGGCGACGCGTGCGACACCCGCCACCACCGGGTAGCCTCCCGCCGTCTGGTGGTCCGCCATCAGCAGGATCGGCTGGCCGGCCGGGGGGACCTGCACGCAGCCCATCGCCAGGCCGAACGACACCAGCTCCTCCTTCTTCACCTCCAGCTCCGCTCCCTCCAGGCGGTAGCCCATCCGGTCCGCGTCCCGGCTCACCGTCCAGCCCTCCCGGAATAACGCACGGCGCGCCCGAGCGGACAGCAGCCGCGTGTGCGGGCCCGCCACCGCGGCCAGCGCCGGCGCCATCGAGTACCCGGGCCGCAGCGCCACCGGCAGGCACCGCCCCGCCACCGCAGGCCGGGGCGCCGGCCCCGCCACCGACAGCTCCTCTCCCGCGTGCAGCGTCCGGCCGTGGATCCCGCCCCGGCCGACCAGCAGGTACGTCGAGGCGGAGCCCAGCCACCGCTCCGCCGCCAGACCCCCCGCCACCGCCACGTACACCCGCGCCCCCCAGCGCCGGCCCGCGAACGCCAGCCGGTCGCCCTCCATCAGGAACAGGCCCGTCCAAGCGGGAGCCGCCACGCCGTTCAGCGTCAGCCCGAAGTCCGCGCCCGTCACCGCCACCAGGCACGTCCGCACCGCCACGATCGACGGCCCCGTCAGGGAGCATTCCAGCGCCGCCGCGCCCTCCGGGTTGCCCACCAGACGGTTCGCGGCCGCCAGGGCGAACCGGTCCATCGCCCCGCCCGGCGGCACCCCGGACGCGCGCCGGCCGGGGCGGCCCAGGTCCTGGATCGTCGTGAACATGCCCGGCTCCTCGAGCCTGAGCACCGGCACGGCAGCGGACGACGTCACGAGGACCGCGCCGCGAAGAACTTCACCCGGTCCCCGGTCCGCAGCAGCGACGGCGGGTCCGACGACGGCAGGAACAGCCGCATCGACGTCCGCCCGATCAGGTGCCACCCGCCCGGCGTCGGCAGCGGGTACACCCCGGTCTGCGCCCCCGCGATCGCCACCGACCCGGCCGGCACGTGCGTTCGCGGCACGCTGCGGCGGGGCAGGCGAAGCTCCTCCGGCAGCGGCCCCAGGTACGCCCAGCCGGGCGCGAACCCGATCATGAAGCACCGGTACGTCGGCTCCGTGTGCAGCCGCACCAGCGTCTCCACGCTCAGGCCCAGCTCCGTCGCCGACGCCTCCAGGTCCGGACCGTCGTACACGACCGGGATCCGGTGCAGCCGGCCGTACGGCGCCGGCGGCGGCTTCGCCTCCACCAGCCGCTGGATCACCCCGGACAGCCCGCGGTACGTCACCTGCTCCGGGTCGTAGTGCACGGCCACGCTCGCGTAGCCCGGCACCGCCTCGCGCACGTCCCGCCGCTTCCGCAGCGCCTCCGCCAGCGCCAGCGCGCGCGTGTTCAGCGCCGTGTCCACGCGCCGGCCGAGCTCGACCAGCAGCGCGGAGTCACCCAGCGGATCGATGCGGAGCGAGCGCGGAGCAGGCATGGGCAGAGACAAGGATGGCGTAGAACGCACCCGCCACGATACCCACGCCAACCACGGCCAGGCCCACCACCGCCAGGGCCCACGCGGTGGTGATCGCGACCAGCACCAGGTTCCAGTCCGCGTACCGGTCGCGCACGGTCGCGACGATCAGGCCGATCCGGGCCAGGTCGGCCGGCCGGCCCGTCACCGCGAAGCTGGCCAGCGTCGGCGGCACCACCACGAGCACGACCACGCCCCACGGCAGAGCGGCCACGGTCACCGCCACCACCCACGCCAGCGCCGGGTCCAGCAGCGCGGCCACGGGCATGTCCAGCAGCCACGCGAGCACCGCGAACGGCGCCGTCAGCGCGGCCGCCTGGAGCGCCGCCCACGCGCCGTCGCCCGGGCGCATGCGCCACGGCGGCGGCCCCGCCGCGGGGTCGCAGGCAGCCGACCGGACGCACTCGACCGCGTAGCCGAAGACCACCGGGAACGTGACCGGCAGCAGCGCCACCAGGACCAGGCCGGCCAGCCAGCGGCGCAGCCGCGCGGCCCCCCGGAACGGGTACAGGAACGACGCGATGACGTGGCGCTCCATCAGGAGACCACCGCTTCTCGCAGCTCCCCGACGAGGTACAGCGAGCCCGTCACCAGGATCCAGCCGTCCGCGCCCGCCAGCTCGCGAGCGCGCGCCAGCGCCTCCGCCGGGTCCACGCGCTCCTCCGACGGCCCATCCCACGCCGCGGCCAGCGCCTCCGGCCGCACCGCCCGCGCGCCCGCGCTGGGCGCCGCCGTGAACACCAGCCGCTCCGGCTCCAGCCGGCGCATCTGCTCGAACACCAGCGGCAGGTCCTTGTCAGCCATCGCCCCGAAGACGACGACGACCGGCGCGCCGTCCAGCAGCCGGCGCAGGCTGCGCACCAGCTGACGCATCCCGTCCTGGTTGTGCGCGCCGTCCACGAGCACGCGCTCGGCGACCAGCTCCAGCCGTCCCGGCCATTCCGCGGACTCCACGCCCTCCCGCACGGCCGCGGCCGTGGCGTCGCCCAGCGCGTGCGCCGCCGCCACCGCCAGCGCCGCGTTGCCCGGCTGGAACGAGCCCAGCATCCGCGTGCGCAGCCCCCGGTGGCTGAAGCCGGGGCCGCTCACGTCCAGCGAGCTCCCCTCCCAACCGTGCCACCGCGACCGCACCGTGATCTCGCGGCCCAGCCGCCACAGGTCCGCCGCGCCCACCGCCCCGGCGGCCCGCTCGACCACCGTCAGCGCGGCGCCCGACGCGCCCGTCACCACCACGTTGCCCGGCTTGATGATCCCCGCCTTCTCGCCGGCGATCGCCCGCGCCGTCGAGCCCAGGTGCTTGCGGTGATCCAGCGTCACGTTGGTCACGATCGCCACGCCCAGGTCGAGCACGTTCGTCGAGTCCAGCCGGCCGCCCATCCCGACCTCGATTACCAGCCGGTCGGCCCGGGGCGCCAGCCACGAGATCGCGAGCGCGATCAGCACCTCGAACTCCGTCGGCTCGCCCAGCCGCGCGATCACCGGCTCCAGCCGCGGCCGCAGCTCCGCGACCGCCTGCGCGAACGTCGCCTCCGAGATCGGCCGGCCGTCGAGCTGCACCCGCTCCAGGTACGACGACAGGTGCGGCGACGGCGTCATGCCCGTGCGCAGGCCGGCGGCCCGCAGGATCGACTCCAGGTACGCCGACGTCGAGCCCTTGCCGTTCGTCCCGGCGATCAGCGCCCCGCGGCGCCCGCGCTCGGGGTGGCCCAGCTCGTCCAGGATCGCGTGCATGCGCTCCAGGCCGAGCTTCATGCCGAAGCGGCCCAGCCCCGTGACGTAGGCCAGGGCCTGCTCGAACGTCAGCCCGGTCTGCGCGCGTCCTCCGCCTGACACGTGTTGGCCAACAGCATGGCGCGCGTGAGGGGTCCGACGCCGCCCGGGACCGGCGTCATCCAGCCGGCCACCTCGGCGGCCGCCGGGTCCACGTCGCCGCCCAGCTTCCCGTCGGGCTTCACGTTCTGGCCCACGTCCACGACCACGGCGCCCGGTTTGACCCAGTCCGCCTGGACGAGCCACAGCCGGCCGATCGCCACCACCAGCACGTCCGCCTCGCGGCAGATCTCCGGCAGCCCGACCGTCCGCGAGTGGCAGATGGTCACCGTCGCGTTCCGGCCCAGCAGCAGCACCGACACCGGCTTGCCCACCAGGTTGCTGCGGCCGACCACGACCGCCCGCCGGCCCTCGAGCGCGATCCCGTAGTCGTCGAGCAGCCGCATGATGCCGGCCGGCGTGCACGCCACCAGGCCGCGCTGGCCGAGCAGCAGGCGGCCGGCGTTCACCGGGTGGAAGCCGTCCACGTCCTTGACCGGGTCCACCGCCTCGACGACCGGCTCCACCTCGACCTGGGGCGGGAACGGCTGCTGGACCAGCACCCCGCTGACGTTCGGGTCGCGGTTCAGGGAGTCGACCAGCGCCACCACCTCGGCCGTCGTCGCCGTCGCCGGCAGCCGGTGGTCCGACGACGTCATCCCGACCCGCTCCGCGTCGCGGCGCTTGCCGCGCACGTACGTCTCCGACGCCGGGTTCTCGCCGACGAGCACGACGGACAGGTGCGGCGGCGGCAGACCGGCGGCGGTGCGCGCCCGCACCCGCTCCGCCAGGGATGCCAGCACGCGGCCGGCCACCTCTTTGCCGTCGAGTCGCACGGCTGTCACGACAGCCCCAGCTCCTTCCGGGCGGCCTCCGCCGCCCGCCGCATCACGGCCGCCAGGTCGCCGCCCAGCCGCCGGCAGTCCTCGTACTCGGGGGCGACGTCGAACGGCCGCCCGTCCAGCTCCTTGACCTTCACGCGGACCCGGCCAGAGCCGGTCTCCACCTCGATGACGCGCCGGCCGGCGACCAGCCGGGTCGCGGGCGCCATCCGCACGCCCAGTGTAGTGCTGCCGCGGAGCACGAGGCCGGCGAGCTCACGCGAGCGTGCGGGCTCCGCCAGCACGGTCAGCAGGTGGCCGGGCCGGCCCTTCTTCATGAAGGCCGGCAGCACCGACACGTCCAGCGCGCCCGCCGCCATGAGGTCCTCCGTCAGGGCGGCGAGCAGGTTCGGGGCCATGTCGTCCAGGTTGGCCTCGATCACGGTCACGGTGGCCGCCTCGGGGGCCACACGGCCCAGCCACAGGGCCGTCGCGTTGAACGGGTCCGGTCGCGCGCCCAGGCCGTAGCCCACCCGCTCCAGCGCCATCGCCGGCCGCTCGAACCGGGCCACGGTGGCCAGGATCGCCGCGCCGGTGGGCGTGACCAGCTCCGCCCGGCGCTCGTCCGGCTCCAGGACCGCGCCGGTGCCCTCCAGCACCCGCAGCGTTCCGGGCGCCGAGTGGCGGCCGCGGGGCGCGGGCAGCGGCGAAGCGTGCACCGCGTCCACGTCCAGCGACTCCAGCAGCCAGAACGCGCCCACGAGGTCCACGAGCGTGTCGGCGCCGCCCAGCTCGTGCAGGTGCAGCTCCTCGGGCGGCCGGCCGTGCACGGCGGCCTCGGCCCGGCCCAGCCGGCCCAGCGCGTCGAGAGCGCGCTCCCGGACGCGGTCCGGCAGCGCCGCCGCGGCCACCACGCGCTCCAGCTCCGGCAGGGTGCGCGTGGGCCCCTCCGACCAGGACACCTCCACGCGGATGCCGCCCAGGTGGCCGCGCTCCTCGTGCCGCGTCTCCACCCGCACCTCGCCCGCCAGGCCCAGCGCCTCGACCGCGGCGTCGAGCAGCGCGCGGTCGGCGCCGGCGTCCAGCAGGGCGCCGAGCGTCATGTCCCCCGAGATCCCGGAGGGGCAGTCGAAGTACGCCACGCGGCTCACCGGCTGCGGCTGACCTCCACGCCGACCGACCCGATCAGCGCGGGCAGGGGCGGCCGCTTGCGCACCGTGACCGTTGCCCGCCGCACCCGCTCCAGCGTCAGCAGCCGCTCCGCGCTCCGCTGGGCGAGCGCCTCGAGCAGCTGGCACGCGTCGCCCTCCAGCACCTCGCGGACCAGCTCGTACGCCTCGCGGTAGTCCAGGGTGTCCTCCAGCCGGTCGGTGCGGCCGGCCTCGCTCACGTCGAGCTCCAGGGCCACATCCACCGTGAAGCGGGTGCCCGTCTCGCGCTCGGCCGGATACACGCCGTGGTGGCCGAAGAACGACATGCCCTCGAGGACGATCCTGTCCATCAGCTCCGCAAACAAAGAAAGGGGGCGCCCGCAGCGGGCGCCCCCTCCTGATCGTGCTGCCTAAGCGATCCGCACGCGGTTGGCGCGCGGCCCCTTCGGGCTCTGCTCGACGTCGAACGTCACTCGCTCGCCGCCGGTGAGCGTGTCGAAGTTCAGCGACGTGTCCATGCCGGTGCGGTGGAAGAAGTACTCCTTCCCATCCTCAGCGGCGATAAAGCCGAACCCGCGGTCCGACACGACCTTCTTGATGGTCCCCTGGGACATCAATTAACTCCCCTTCTCGAACATCTGCCCGAACGCACGGGTCTGTTCGAGAAGAGAAGCTTCAGAGACCACGGCGAACACGTCCTCTTGCGGACGCTCCATGAATTCTACCAAAGCCTAGGGCAAACGCTCGCGCGGACCTGCGAGGGCATCGTGGAGCAGGCTCCCCACGACGCCGCTGCCGATGCCCAGGCCGACGCCCGCGACCAGCCAGCCGGTCCAGCCCAGCCAGCCGCGGACGAGCAGGTCGAAGCCGACCAGCACCAGGACCACGGCGATGATGAACCAGGCCAGCCTCGTCACGGCCCCGACCGGCGGCCTATGTGCTCGGGCTGGGGCTCGGAGCCGCGCCCGCGCCGGCGCCACCCCGGCCGCCGAACCCGCCGGCGGCGCCAGCACCGCCGATCGCGATCGTGGTGGCGGTCACCACCCCGTCGGAGCCGGTCTGACCGACCACGGTCACCGTCTGGTTCTGCGTGAGGTCGGCGGGCGTGCCGTCGGTGGTCTTGGTGATGCGCGCTGACGAGATGTTCACCTGGACGTCGGCGTTGGTCCGCGTGTTGTGGACCGTGATCGTGTCGCCGCTCACCGCGGTGATCGTGCCCAGCGTCGCGTTCGCGAAGGCGCCGGCCCCCGCGCCGCCGCCCGCTCCGGCCCCACCGCCCGCGCCACCGGCGCCACCACGGCCGGCCGCACCACCGCCGCCGGCCCCGGCGAACGCGCCCGCGGACGGGCTCGGGCTGGCCGCGGCCGTCGGGTGGCCCTGGCCGTACCTGGCGCCGACGTAGAAGCCACCCAGGATGCCGATCACGACGATCAGCGCCGCGGTGAGTTGGTTCATTTACTCGTACCTCAGTGCTTCGATGGGCTTGAGGACCGCGGCCCGGTTGGCCGGGTAGATGCCGAAGAACAGGCCGATCCCGACGGACACGCCGAACGCGAGCAGCACCGAGGGGACCGAGACCACAGGCGGCGGGAACGTGCTCGAGATCCGCGAGGCGATCGTGGCCAGGTAGCTGGAGACGCCCGCGCCCACCGCGATCCCGAACAGCCCGCCGAAGCCGGAGAGGAACATCGACTCGATCAGGAACTGCAGCAGGATGTCGCTGCGGCGGGCCCCGATCGCCTTGCGGATGCCGATCTCCCGCGTCCGCTCGGTGACCGTCACCAGCATGATGTTCATGATCCCGATGCCGCCGACCACCAGCGAGATGGCGGCGATCGACCCCAGCAGCAGCGTCAGGATGCCGGTGATCTGGCCGAACGTGTTCTGGATGTCCTGCTGCGACTGCGTGGTGAAGTCCGCCTGCGTCGGGTCGCTGATGTTGTGCCGGTTGAGCAGGAGCTGCGTGGCCTCGTTCTGGGCCGCGGTCACCGTGCTGGAGTCTGTGGCCTGGATGTTGATCTGGGCGATGTTCTTGCCCCGGCCGCCGGACAGGTAGGCCCACGCCGTGTTGATCGGGACCACCACGATGTTGTCCTGGTTGGCCCCGGCGCCGGTGCCCTTGGACGCGAACACGCCGCCCACCCGGAACGTCTGGCGGTTGATCTTGACGGACTGGCCCACCGCGGCGTTCGGGTCGCCGCCGAAGAGGTTGTCCACCACCGTCTGACCGATCACGGCCACCTTGGCGTCGCTGCCGTTGTCCTGGTCCGTGAACATGGAGCCCGCCGCGATGTCGTAGTTGCGGACCGACGGGAAGTCCTGCGTCGTCCCGGTGACCTGCGCCTGCCAGTTCTGGCTCTGGTAGACGATGTTGCCGAACGTCTGGGCGATCGGGATGGCGGCGACGATGTCCGGGGCCTGCGTCTTGTCGTTGAGCGCGTCCACATCGGCCTGGGTCAGCGTCTGCGCGCCGCCGAAGCCCTGCGCCACGCCGCCGACGCGCTGCGTGGCCGGGTAGACGTAGATGATGTTGGCGCCCAGGCTCTGGATCTGGCTCTGGACCTGGACGCTGGCGCCGTTGCCCACGGCCACCAGCAGGATCACGGCGGCGACGCCGATCAGGATGCCCAGCATCGTGAGGGCGGATCGCAGTCGGTTGGCGCTGATGCCGGAGATGGCGAGCGCGAGCGCCTCGACAACCTTCATGCGCTGACCTCCACCCGCTGCTCCTGGTAGTGGTCCTCCAGGATGAGCCCGTCCTTCAGCCGCACCACGCGCTTGGCGAACGCGGCGATGTCGTTCTCGTGCGTGATCAGGACAACCGTCCGGCCGTCGTCGTTCAGCTCGACGAGCAGCCTCATGATCTCGATGCTGGACTCGCTGTCCAGGTTCCCGGTCGGTTCGTCGGCGAGCAGGATGGCCGGCTCCGTGACCAGCGCCCGCGCGATGGCGACGCGCTGCTGCTGGCCGCCCGACAGCTCGCTCGGCTGGTGCTTGGCCCGCTCGGCCAGGCCCACCGCGTCCAGCGCGGCCATCGCCCGCTGCCGGCGCTGGTGGGAGAGCCCCGCGTAGATCAGCGGCATCTCCACGTTGTGGATCGCCGACGAGCGCGGGATGAGGTTGAACGACTGGAAGACGAACCCGATCTTGCGGTTGCGGATCGCGGCCAGCTGGTTGTCGTTCAGCCGGCGCACGTCGATGCCGTCCAGCAGATAGTTGCCCGAGGTGGGCAGGTCGAGACAGCCGATGATGTTCATCAGCGTGCTCTTGCCCGAGCCCGAGGCCCCCATGATCGCGATGAATTCGCCCTCGGCCACGGCGAGCGAGACGCCGCGGAGCGCGTTCACGAGGACGTCGCCCATCCGATAGACCTTGACCACGTCCACGAGCTGGATCGTGGCCGGGCGATCGGCGGGCGAGACGGGGATGCTCATCCGCCGCCTCCGCCGATCCGGACGCCACCGCCACCGCCGAACCCGCCGCCGGCACCGCGGCCGCCGCCGGCACCGGCACCGGCACCGCCGGCCGTGGTGCCGGTGCGGAGCGTCGGGCGGACCACGCGGTCGCCCTGGTTCACGCCGCCGGTGATCTCCGTCGTCGTGTCGCCGACCGCTCCGGTCTGGACGGCCTGCCGCGTCTGCGTCTTGCCGTCCTTGCCCAGGAGCGTGACGAAGGCGGCGCCGCCGATGCGGGTGATGACGGAGTTGGGCAGCGTCAGCACGTTCTGAGCCTGCTGCACCACCACGTTGGTGTTGGCCGTCATCCCGGACTTCAGCCGGCTGTCGATCTGGTCGAGGACGAGGGTCACGTTGTAGTTCGTCACGTTGGAGGTGACGGTCGCCTGCTGGGCGACCGTGGAGACGTGGGCCGGCAGCGACAGGCCGCTGATCGCGTCGAACGTGACGGTTGCCTGCTGGTTGGCCTGGACGCGGGACGCGTCCGCCTCGGCGAACGGCGCCACGATCTGGAGGCCGGACAGGTCACCCAGCACGATGAAGCCGCTGCCGGAGGACGACGTCGCGGAGCCGCCGGTGGCGCCGGTGCCTCCGGTCCCGCCACTGCCACCGGCACCGCTGGTGCCACCGGCGCCGGCGCCCCCCGCACCGCTCGAGGAGGAGGACGACGACGATGAGCTGCTGCTGCTCGCGCTGCCGCTGCCGCCCGACACGGTGTCACCGACCTGGCTGTTGATCGCCAGGACGGTGCCGCTGAACGGCGCGGTCAGGGTGGCGAAGTTGAGGTTGCGCTGCGCGTTGTCGACCCCGATCTGCGCGTTGCTGACCGACGACTGCTGCTGGGCGATCTGGCTCGGGCGCGAGACCGACGCGCCGTTCAGGTTGTCCTGCGCCGACACGATGGCGTTGTTGGCCTGGTTGAGCGACTTCTGGCCGTTCAGCTGGTCGCTCGCGATCTTGTTCTGGTCCTGGGTGATCTTGCCCTGGTCCTGCGCGACGGCGGACTGCGCCTGCGTGAGCGCCGCCTGCTGCTGCGAGCAGTCCTGCTTCCCACCGGGGGACGGCGGCGGCGTGGTCAGGCACGCGTTGAGCGCCGTCTGGGCCGGCCCCACCTTGCCGTTGTCGGTGTTGAGCTGCGCCTGGTCCGACGACAGCGTGGCCTGGTCCTGCTGGTTGGTCAGGTTGACCTGGGCCTGCGTGTCGGACAGCGACTGCTGGGCGTTGGCGAGGTTGTGCTGGGCCACGGTGACCGTATTGCCGTTCTGCGTGGCGGTCAGCGACGCCTGCGCGGACGTCAGGGCGTTGTTGGCCTGGTCCAGCGCCTGCTGGAGCTGGGTCGGGTCGAGCCTGGCCAGCACCTGGCCCTTCGTGACCTTGTCCCCGGCCTTGACGTCGATCTCGGTGATCTGCCCGCTCGTGCCGAAGCTGACGTTCTGCTGTGTCATCGGCGAGACGGTGCCCGTCCCCGTGACGGCTGAGCGCACGGTGCCCCGGGTCACGGCGGTGAGCTGGACCGCGGCGCTGCTGGCGCTGGGCGGGGCGAGGACGTCGTGGACGATGAGGAACACCAGCAGCAGGGCCACCAGCCCCAGCGCGATGGGAATGATGCGCTCCCGCGTGAACAGCCCGGCACCCATCTCTTCTCTGAGCGCCCTCTGGCTAACCGACAACGCGATCCCTCCCTACCAGTTCAGTTCATCGAAGCTCCAGCCCGACTGCGACCCCATCCGGGTGAGCACCGTCAGGCCGAGCGACATCACGGCAACGACGACGAGGAACAGCCAGCCGATCACGGGCACCAGTCCCACGTCGACCAGGAGCAGCAGTCCGGCCAGCGCGCCGATCAGCGGCGGGGCCGGGCCGAGGCGCGCCCGCAGCCAGCGGCCGAACGCGAGCACCAGCGCCGCCTCCCCGAAGACGACGCAGATCGCGAGGACCGTCCAGACCAGGGGCACGAGTGACAGCAGCACGAACGTGGTCGGGAGCAGGACCGTCAGCGCCAGCCCCAACAGCGCGGTCGCCACGCCGGCGGTCAGCATCACGGGGAGCGTTGCGGGTCGCACGCGCTCCGCCGCGCGCCTGATGCGCTGGGGCAGCGCCACCAGCAGGGCGAGGGTGACCACGATCAGCCCCAGGCCCACGCTGAGGAACCACCAGAACGTGAACAGGCCGCCGATCCGGCCCAGCCCCCGGAACTCCAGTCGATAGGGCGCGAACGGCAGGTCCGCCGCCGGCGGGGGCCGGAAGCCCGCCCGCCGGGGCGGCTCGAACGGCTGCGGGAAGGCGGGCCGGAACTGGCTCGAGTCGGCCCACGCCAGCAGCACGGCCAGCGCCACCAGACCGGCCAGGACGGCGATCCATCCCCATCGGAGCACCTACGACAGCCTCGGCCCCAGCCGGGCGAGGATCGCCAGGTGAGAGAGCGTGGTCAGCATCAGCAGCGCGCAGACCAGCAGCAGGAAGACGTCGCCCGGCGCGGGCGTCGGCAGGTCGGTCACGCCCTCGCCCCAGCCGATCAGCGAGCCGACGTCCGAGGCCGTCCGCTGCACCAGCAGGGACAGCCCGTTCAGGCCCGAGACGTACCAGAACGCGACGGTGGCGAGCAGCACCTCGACGGCGAGCGGGCCCCACAGCCCGAGCGGCCCGATCGTCTCGCCGCGCGCGCGCCGGAGCACGCCGTCGATCAGCGCCGGCGGCGGCTCGGGGCTGCCCAGCGCGGCCAGGCGGTTGGGCAGCGAGGTGGCCTCGGCATGGTGGGCCCGGCAGCCCGGGCAGTCGGCCAGGTGCGCGCGCAGCCGGGTGGCGCCGGCGGCGTCGATCTCGCCGTCGATCAGCGCCTCGAGCTGGGCCCGGACCTGGATGCAGATCTCGGCCACGTCAGTCCTCCTCGACCAGCAGCCGGCGCAGGAGCGCCCGGGCGCGGTGCAGGCGGGACTTGACGGCGCTCAGGGACAGGCCCATCGCGAGCGCGATCTCGTCCAGCGGCTGGTCCAGGTAGTAGTGGAGGAGCACGGGCAGGCGGAGGTCGTCGCTCAGGTCCGCCAGCGCCCGCTCCAGCGGCAGGGCGTCCTCGGGCCCGGCCTCGGCCGCCGAGGCGACGTCGGGCAGCTCCACGGCGGCGGCCGGGCGGTGGCGGCGGTACGTCGCGGCCACGTTCGCGGCCAGGCGCCAGAACCAGGGCTGGAACGGCCGCTCGGGATCGTAGCGGTCGAGGTTCCGGTACAGGCGGACGAAGACCTCCTGGGCCAGGTCCTGGGCCTCGTCGGTGTCGCGCAGGTGCTGGTAGGCGAGCGCGTAGACCCGGCGCTGGTACCGGCGCACCAGGCCCTCGAACGCGTCCAGGTCGCCCCCCCGGGCGGCGCGGGCCAGCCCGTCGACGTCCGAGTCGTCCGGGGCCTGCGCGCGAAGGGCCGCCAGGGCCTGGTCAGCCTGCATCGCCAGGAATTACACGCCCGGCGCGCCCTCGGTTGCTGCACGCGCTGTTAAGAGTGTGTAATCGCGCGCGGCCAGCCCGGACGTCAGCGCGGATCCAGGTCGAGGAGCCAGCTCAGGGACCCGAAGATCTGGTCCATGACGCCGTCGCTGACCGACCCCAGGTGCTCGAGCAGGCGCACCGTCGAGACGCTCCTCGTGTGCTCCACCGCCGCCCAGCTCGGCTGCCGGAGGCCCGACCGACCAGGGGCGACGGCCACTCTGCTCAGGTAGTGCCGCTGGCTCGTCGTCACGGGAACGACGAAGACGAGGGGCGCTCCAGTGCCGTGGAAGTCGTCACTGCTGATCACGATGCTGGGCCGCTGACCGGCCCCCTGCTCCACACCGATGGGAGTCCCGAACTCGGTCCACCAGACGTCGGCCCGCCTCGGCCGCACGCTCACCGCGATCGGCCACCTGGATGCGGGTACGGCTCCTCGTCCTCGAGGCCGTCCGCCAGCGTGCCCTCGTACAGCTCCAGGTCCGACCGCTCGGCGACCTGGGCGGCCGAATCCGCCTCCAGGCGCCGGATGCCATCCCTGAACTGCTGCCAATACGCCGCCTTCCGCAGCATGGCGAGGGCCTCCTCGACCACGACGCTCATCGGCTTGCCAGTGGCGGCCGCGAGCGCCTCGGCGTCCTCGCGGGCACGCCGGCTGACGCGCATCATTGTGGTCCGAGAGCGTTCGGTCATCACCAGGAGTATACGAATCGGCTAGCCACCTGGGCTAGCCGATTCGGGCTCCGGGACCGCCTACTGGTTGGCCGCGAGGCGCTCGGCCGGGGGCTCCGCCGGCACGGCCTGCGGCCGGGCCCGGCGCTTGATCGCCAGGCAGCTGACCGCCCCGATCGCCAGCACGACCACCGGCACGAGCAGGGTCGGACGCATCGCGTCGACGAACGCGTGCGCGAAGACGTCGTGCGCGAGGGCGGCGATCCGGTCCGCGACCTGCGGCGGCACGCCCGGGATGCGGCCGGCCGCCGAGCTGCTGCTCGTGCCCACCTCGAACCCGGCCCTCGCCGCGCTGCTGAAGCCGTCCACGAACCGCTGCCGGAACTCCTGCGGCAGGTCGGGCGGCAGCTGGGCCGCGTACGTCACCGCCTGGTCGTGCAGCCCCACGGCCAGCCGGTTCTGGAGCACCGCGCCCACGATCGCGCTGCCGATCGCCCCGCCGACCTGGCGGGTCGTGTTCAGGACGCCGGACGCGGCGCCGGCCAGCTGGGGCCGGATGTTGCGCATCGCCACCGTGGCCAGCGGCGCGAACGTGCACCCGAGGCCCACGCCGCCCACGACCAGGCCGGGCAGGAACGTCAGCCACGTCGAGTCGACGTCCGCCCGCCAGTCGATCCAGCCCATGCCCGCCGCGAACAGCGTGAGCCCGACCAGCAGGATGTACTTGCCGCCCACCCGGTCGGCGAGTCGGCCGGCGAACGGGGCGACCGCCCCCGAGATCAGCGACATCGGCAGCATCGTCAGGCTCGCCTTCAGCGCGCTGAACCCGAGCGCCGACTGCAGGTAGATCGTCAGCGGCAGGAACAGGCCGACCATCGCGAAGTTCACCGTCGCCCCGACCCAGTTCATCAGGGAGAAGTTGCGCTCGCGGAACAGCGTCAGCGGCACCAGCGGCGTCGGCCGCCGCGCGTCCCACAGGAAGAAGAGGACGAGGAGCACCACGCCCGCGCCGATGATGGCCGGGATCGTGATCGCGACGCCGGACACGGTGGTGACGGTGCCCCAGTCGTAGCGCTGGCCCTCGATCAGGCCGAACGTGATCGCCAGCAGGCCCGCCGAGGCCAGCACGACGCCCACCGGCTCGACCGCGGCGGCGCGCCCGGGCCGCAGGTCGGGGATGACCAGGAACGTGGCGACCAGCGCGGCGATGCCGATCGGGACGTTGACGTAGAAGATCCACCGCCAGTCGAGGTACGTCGTCAGGATGCCGCCCAGCACGGGCCCGGCGATCGTGGCCAGGCCGGCGATGCCGCCCCAGACGCCGAACGCGGCCCCGCGCCGCTCGGAGGGGAAGATCGCGGTCAGGATGGCCAGCGTCTGCGGCGTCAGCAGCGCGCCGCCGATGCCCTGGATGACCCGGGCGGCGATCAGCTGGTCGGGGTTCTGGGCCAGGCCGCACGCGGCCGAGGCGAGCGTGAAGACCGCGAGGCCGGCCGCGAACAGCGTGCGCTGGCCGAAGCGGTCGCCGAGCCGGCCGGCCGTGATCAGCAGGACGGCGTAGGTCAGCGTGTAGGCGTTGAGGACCCACAGCACCTGGTCGAGGCTGGCGTTGAGGCCGTCCACCATGTTCGGGATCGCGATGTTCACGATGGTGATGTCGAGCAGCACCATGAAGAACCCGAGGCAGAGGACGACCAGCACCGCCCAGGGGTTCCTGCCGGTCTCGGTCATGGGGTCACCTCCGTGTTGTCGGAGCGGGCGGGGCAGTGCACCGCCCACTCGAGCGTTCCGCTCTCGATCTCGTCCGCGACGCGCAGCGCCCAGTCCCGCTGGAACCGTCGCGTGTCCTGCACCATCTCCGCCTCGATGAGGGCCAGGCGGCCCAGGCCGCGGTCGCGCAGCCGCTCCAGGGCGTAGTCCCAGAGGTCGACCTGCTCGCGCAGGGCGTCGGCGCGGCGGCGGAGCAGGGCGGCCGCCTCATCCCGGGGGAGCTGGTGCATGAACGTCAGGCCGGCCTCGAACGCGCTGTACTCGCGCGTCGGCTCGGCGACCAGCTGCCGGACGCGATCGAGCAGATGGCGATGGCCCTCCGGCGTGAGCTCGTAGATGGTCCGCTCCGGGCGCCGGCCCTCCCGGGCCGTCTCTGTGGGGCGGATCCAGCCGAGCCGCTGGAGCTGCTCCACGACGTGGTACAGCGTGCCCAGGCTGAGCTTGATGTGCTCTTGCATGTGGCGCTGCTGCATGGTGCAGGCGATGTCGTAGGGGTGCCTGGGCTGCTCCGCGAGGAGTCCCAGCACCGCGACCGCCAGCGGACCGATCTTCGCCATCGGGATACTCCAATTGGGGTATCCCGAAACGATATTCCCTGGTGAGGAGACTTCCCACCAAATACAATTTCGTCGTGGAAGAGGGTGCGTTCGAGCGCGCTGGTGTGCGCCTCCAGTGGTACGAGTGGCGTCCGGACGGTCCCGCCCGTGAGCCGGCGCTGTTCCTGCTCCACGGGCTGAGCTCCAACGGCCGCTTCTGGGAGCGGATGGTGGGCCACCTCGGCGGCCGCCGCATCGTCGCCCTCGACCAGCGCAGCCACGGCCTCTCGGACCGCCCGGAGTCCGGCTACGAGCTCGACGAGCTGGTCGCCGACGCGGCCGCCGCGATCCACGAGCTCGGCCTGGGCCGCCCGCTCGTCGCCGGCCACTCCTGGGGCGCCGCGGTCGCCCTGGCGCTGGCGTCGGAGCACCCCGAGCTGGCCGCGGGCCTGGTGGTGATCGACGGCGCCACCTCCTCGTTCAGCCGCTTCATGACGTGGGAGCAGGCGTCGGAGCGCATGCAGCCGCCGCTGCCGACGTACCGGGACCTGGAGGAGGCGGCGACCGCCACCCGGGGCTACCTGGGCGACAGCTGGGGCGACGACCTGCGCGACTTCGTGCGGTCCGGCCTGGTCGAGGCCCAGGCGGGCGGCTGGTCGCCGACCCTGACCGCCGGCGTCCGGCTCCAGATCCTCCGCGAGCTGTTCGACTTCCAGCCCGAGCTGCTGTTCGCGAACGTCGAGGGCCCGGTCCTGCTGGCGATGGCCGGCCAGCTCTGGCCGGGGGCACCGCAGGAGTTCGCCGACCGCCGCCGGCGCTCGGTGGACGAGGTGGTCGAGCTGCGGCCGGACGCCCAGGTGCGCTGGTACGAGTCCCGGCACGACATCCCGCTGATCCGGCCCGCCGAGATCGCCGCGGACGTCGAGCGCACCGCCATCGCCGCGGCGTTCCGCACGCTGGCCCGCGACGCCGCCGCGCTCGCCGCCTCGCCGCGGAACGACTGGACGCGTCCGGCCCAGGGCGACGAGGCCGGCTGGACCGCGAAGCAGCTCCTCGCCCACCTCTCCAGCACGCAGGCGGCGCTGCCCGCGGTGATCGCGGCGCCGCCGCCGCAGGCGAACGACGACCGGCCGCCCTTCGACCCGGCCCGCTGGAACGCGTCCCAGCTCCGCAAGCGCGAGGAGCGGCGGCCGGCCGACCTGGCCGACGAGATGCGGCGGGGCGCCGAGCAGATCCACGCGGCGCTCCTGGCGGCCGACCTGGACGCGACGACCGGGGCGGGCACGTTCGCGGGCGAGCGGCTGGGCGAGGCGATGGAGCGCCTGCTCGACCACCAGCGCGACCACCTGGCCGAGCTGCGGGCGGCGCTGGGCTGATGGCCCGCCTCGACCCGACGCCGCTGCTGCCGGACCTGCAGCGACTGGCGGGTCGGCTCCTGGAGGGCGTCGAGCCGCCGCCCGTGGCCATGGTGCGGCAGCGGCTGGACCCGCCGACCCTGCCCGACGCCGACCTGGAGCGGGCCGTGGCGGACGAGGTCCGGCGGGCGCTGGCCGGCGTCGCCCCGCGGCGGGTGGCCGTCGGCGTCGGCAGCCGCGGCATCGCGGGCATCGGCCGGATCGCCGGCGCCGTGGTCGAGACGCTGCGCGAGCTCGGCTTCGACCCGTTCGTCGTGCCGGCGATGGGCAGCCACGGCGCCGCCACCGCCGAGGGCCAGGCCGACCTGCTCGCCGGCTACGGCATCGACCGCGACCTGATCCGGGCCACCATGGACACCGAGGTCGTCGGCGAGGTGGACGGCGCGCCGGTCCACGTGGACCGCCACGTGGTGGAGGCGGGCGCCGTCTTCCTGGTCAACCGGGTCAAGCCGCACACCAGCTTCCGCGGCCCCGTCGAGTCGGGCCTGGCCAAGATGTGCGCCATCGGCCTCGGCAAGCAGGCGGGCGCGCGGCACATGCACGCGCGCGGGCCGGCCGGGCTGCGCGACCGCATCCCCGCCGGGGCCCGCCTGCTCGCCGAGCGCGGCCTGCTGCTGGGCGGGCTGGCGATCGTCGAGAACCAGCGCGACCAGACCGCGTTCGTGCGCGGCCTGACCGGCGCGGAGGTCGGCGGCGACGCCGAGGCCGCCCTGCTCGACGACGCCCGGGGGCTGATGCCGCGGATCCCGTTCGACGACCTGGACGTCCTCGTGATCGACCGCATCGGCAAGGACGTGAGCGGCGCCGGCATCGACACGAACGTCGTCGCCCGCATGCGCGTGTTCGGCCAGCCCGAGCCGGATCCGCCCGGCCCGGTCGCGATCGTCGCCCTGGACGTGACCGACGCGTCGCACGGCAACACGATGGGCATCGGCACGGCCGACTTCACGACCGCGCGCCTGCTCGGCAAGATCGACTTCGAGGCCCTGTACACGAACGCGCTGACGGCGGGCGTCATCGGCATCCAGCGGATGACCATCCCGTGCGTCATGCCGACCGACCTGGCCGCCGTGTGCGCCGCGATCGCGAGCCGCGGCCGCGACGCCCCGCTGCGCCTGGCCTGGATCGCCGACACGCTGCACACCGAGGTGCTGGGCGTGTCGCCGGCGCTGCTGGACGAGGCGCGGGGCCGGCCCGACCTGGAGGTCGCGAGCGAGCCCGCGCCGATGCCGTTCGACGCCGAGGGCCGCCTGCGGCCGCTGGGGCGCCCGTGACCGGCGACGAGCGCCTGGAGCGCTACGCGAAGCTCGCGATCGAGGTCGGCGTCAACCTCCAGCCGGGCCAGGACCTGCTCGTCCAGGCGCTGGTGGAGCACGCGGCCCTGGCCCGGCACGTCGCCCGCGCCGCGTACGCGGCGGGCGCCCGGTACGTGACCGTGGCCTACCAGGACCCGCACCTGGTGCGCGCCCAGGTCGAGCTGGGGCCCGACGAGGGGCTGGGCTGGACGCCGCCCGGAGCCGTGGCGCAGCTCGAGGAGGGCATGCGGCGCCAGGGCGCGTTCCTCAGCATCGTGGGCGATCCGGCCCCGGACCTGATGCGGGGACTCGACGGCACCCGTCTGGCCCGGGCCCAGCCGGCCGAGCTGCGGCGGACCAGCATGCGCGCGATCAACGAGCGCCTGATCTCGTGGAGCATCATCGGCTGCGCCACCGAGGGCTGGGCCCGGTCCGTGTTCGGCGAGCCCGACGTCGAGCGCCTGTGGCAGGCGCTCGAGCGGGCGGTGCGCCTGGACGAGCCCGACCCGGTGGCCGCGTGGCGCCGGCACGTCGAGCGGCTGGACGCGCGGGCGAAGGCCCTGGACGAGCGCCGGTTCGACGCGATCCGCTTCCGCGGCCCCGGCACCGACCTGGTCATCGGCCTGCTCCCCGGCTCGCGCTGGCTGTCGGCCGCGAACCGCACGGTCTGGGGCCAGGTCCACGTGCCCAACCTGCCTACCGAGGAGGTCTTCACGACGCCGGACCCGCGCCGCGCCTCCGGCGTCGTCCGGTCCACCCGCCTCCTCCACTTCGCCGGGGCCGAGATCCGCGACCTGGCGCTGCGGGTGTCGGACGGCCGGGTCACCGAGGTCCGCGCCTCGGCGGGCGAGGACGCGATGCGGGGGATCGTGGCGATCGACGAGGGCGCGACCCGGTTCGGCGAGGTGGCGCTGGTGGACGGCACCTCGCGGGTCGGGCAGCTCGGCCTGACGTTCGGCCACACGCTGCTCGACGAGAACGCGACATGCCACCTCGCGCTCGGCCAAGGCCTGGTCTTCGCGGTGGACGAGACCGACCGGGCCGGCGTGAACGTATCCGGCACGCACGTCGACTTCATGGTCGGAGGCCCGGAGGTCGAGGTGGACGGCCTGACGGCCGACGGGACGGCGGTGGCCCTGCTGCGGGGTGACGTCTGGCAGCTGTGAGGCGTGCCGCCGTGCTGGCAGCCGTGCTGTCGATGGCCGCGTGCAGCCCGGGCGGGACCGCGGCGCACGTCCCGAAGCCCGGCCCCTCGCCGGTCGCGCTCGGCGAGGTCAGGATCGGCGCGCTGTTCCCGACCGCGACGGCGCCCGGCCAGGACGCGCTGCGCGGCGCCCAGCTCGCCGTGGAGGTGCTGAACGGCGCCCACCCCGACACCGGCCTGGCCGGGACGAAGGTGGCGCGGTTCGTCCTGGACCCGGCCGACACGGGTGCCGGCGCGCCGGCGGCGGTGGACCGGCTGGTCGGCACCGACCACGTGGCCGCGCTGACGGGCGCGCTCGACGCGGACGCGACGGCGGCGGCCAGCGAGCGGGCCGAGCGGCTCAGCGTGCCCATGGTCAGCGGCTCGGCCTCGGCGGCCGGCCTGACCGGCCGCAGCCTGCGCTGGTTCTGGCGCGTCGGCCCGTCCGACCGCACGTACGTGGAGGACGCGTTCGCCTGGCTGCGCGCGGCCCACGCCGAGCGGCCGAAGGACCGGCCGCTCGCCCGGCTCGTCGTGGTCCACTCGGACGACCAAGCCGGGCGGGACGGCGCGGCGCTGGTCGAGAAGCTGGCGCCGCAGGACGTGCAGATCACCGAGGACGTGGTGCTCCCGGCCGACGGCAGCGACGTGACGCCGGAGGTGCAGCGGCTGGCCGGGTACGCGCCCGACGCGCTCCTGGCGATCGCGGCCACGGACGACGGCGTCCGGCTGGTGCGGACGATGGCGCGCGCCGGCTACACGCCGCCGGTGCTGCTGGGACTCGGCGACGGCTTCACGGATCCCCGGTTCGCCGCCGCGCTGGGCCCGCTGGCCAACGCGGTGGTGACGTCGGCGCCGTGGTCGCCGGAGGTCGAGCGCCGGAGCCCGGCGGCCGTCGCGGTCGCGAGCGCGTTCCGGACCGAGTTCGGCGCTGACATGACGGCGGACTCGGCGCGCGACTTCGAGGCGGTGCTGACGATCGGCACGGCGATCGAGGCGGCCGACTCGACGGACCCGTCCCGCCTGCGGGCCCGGCTGGCCGGCATGGACGCCGCCGCCCCCGCGATCATGCCCTGGCGCGGCATCAAGTTCGACGGGACCGGCCAGAACACGCTGGCCGGCAGCGTGCTGGAGCAACTCTCGGCCGGCCAGTACCACGTGGTGTACCCGCCCGCCGCAGCGACCGCGAGCGTGGTCTGGCCGATGCCGGACCTGGACAAGCG
>Ga0070717_10000684_pt1 | contig 21843 bp, 24 predicted proteins | sample LARL113metaG_FD_71366 | JGI IMG/M metagenome (GOLD analysis project Ga0070717, IMG submission 71366) | Corn, switchgrass and miscanthus rhizosphere microbial communities from Kellogg Biological Station, Michigan, USA - LAR L11-3 metaG | ecosystem: Host-associated > Plants > Roots > Rhizosphere ...
GTCGATCCCCACCTCCGAGACGCCGACCCGCTGTATCTGGCCGCGATCCTTGTACTCCTTGATCGCCGCGAGGCTCTCCTCGATCGGTGTCTCGGGGTCGACGCGGTGGAGATAGTAGAGATCGATGCTGTCGGTCTTCAGCCGGCGGAGGCTCTCCTCGATCTCGGAGCTCAGCACCTCTGGCCGGCCGCGTCCGGGGCCGCCGATGCCGCCCTTGGTGGCCACGATGCACCCCTGGGGGACGGGCGAGAGGGCCGCGCCGATCGTCTCCTCGCTCCCGCCGCCGGTGTAGGAGTGGGCGGTGTCGATCATCTGCACACCGGCCGCGACCGCCGCCTTGACGAACGCGATGCTCTCGCGAGAGCTTGTGAGCCGGTTGGTTCCCAGTCCGATCCGCGCCAGCTCCAGGTCATCAAGTTTCATGAGGTTCCGTCATTTGTAACGGAAATCACCGAATCGACAGACGAGCACCCTCTAGCCTTCGTGCGGTGATCGAATTCGTCGAGGTCGACGTCGACGGGGTGCTGCTCCGGATCGGGCTGCAGGTCGACCGCGACAGGTCGACGCTGCTGCAGTCGGCCCAGTGGGTCGCAGCGACCAGGCTGCCGGGCTGGACGACGCCCCGCGCCAATATCTCCGTCAGAGGAATCGGCCGCGATCGCACATCGGCCATCGCGGATGCGGTCACGAGGCTGAACGAGACGCTGGCTCGATACGAGACGGCTCGTCGCCAGGCGTCGAGGATTCGTCCCGAGTCCGCCTGACCGCGGGCCCGCTCAGCGCACCGCCGGCCTAGGTTCTGACCGCGTACCCGCCAAGACCGCTGTCCAGCCGCGCATACGCGCGCCGGATCTGCACGCGCGCGTCTTCGACCAGGGCGGCGCCGCGCCGGCCCGCGAGCACGCGCCTACGGACATAGTCGACCACCGCCCGGTGCGCGCCGATCAGCGCCCCCGCCGCGGCCATCGGCTCGACGTCCCAGGGGTCCGCGCCGCTCTCCTCTGCGAGCAGCACCGCCAGCCGCCGCGTATATCTCTCGACGATCTCGCGCTCGCGAGCCATCAGCGACGGGCTCGCGGACACGATCTCGGCCGCTCTCAAGATGGCGTCGATCCTTTCGCGGCTCTGTAGGCCATCGGCGCTCTCCAGCAAGCAGCGCCGCAAGGCCTTGATCGCCGACTCGCCCCGAGGCCGCGTGCGCACCGCCTCGAGAAGCCGCTCCTCGAAGAACTGCATGCCTCCGTAGAAGAGGTCCTCCTTGCTGGGGTAGTAGTTGAAGACCGTCACCTCGGAGACGTTGGCCTCGCGGGCGATCTCGGCCACGGTCACCGCATCGAAACCTCGCTGCGCGAACAGCCTTCGCGCGGCGTCGAAGATCTGCTGGCGCGTCAGCTCCTTCTTGCGCGCTCGAAGGCCGACCTCGGTTGCCATCGGCGCCAATCATAGCGGAATAGACTGGGTGGCACAATGTTTTAAGTCACCATAAGTTTGTGGGTAACCTAGGCGGCGCTGGGTTCAAAGGAGGAGTGCAGATGGATCTCTACTCGATCGCCCTGTTCGTCCACATCGTGGGCGCCGTGTTGCTCTTCGTGCTGTTGACCATCGAAGGACTCTCGCTTCGCATGGGATTTGCGGCCGCGCCCCTGAGCCGGATCCTGGGTCCGATCTCCGCCCTCGCGATCCTGATCCCGGGCCTCTACATGATGAAGGCGCAGTGGGGCTGGGCGGCCTGGGTCGTGATCGGGATCGCGACGTGGGTCCTGGTCGCGGTGGGCGGCGCCTTCACCGGCATCAACGTCATGCGCGGCCGCATGAATGCTCGCGCGGCCACGATCTCGTGGCTTGTGCGGATCGGGATGACGCTTGGCGTCTTGTTCGACATGACGGTGAAACCTGAGCTCACGGGCTCGATCGCGGCGGTAGTCGCCGGCGCCCTGTTGGGCGTCGCGGCGGCCTTCGCCGCTCCGCGCCAGGTGCGGTCGACATGAGCGCAGCTCCCTCTCTGCACCAACAGGCCCTGAACGAGACTCAGCCCGACCGCCGGCGCTGGGTCGCCCTCGGCTTCATCGCGCTGGCCCAGCTGATGATCGCGCTAGACGCGACCATCGTCAGCATCGCGCTGCCGTCCGCGCAGGCCGGCCTGGGCGCCTCGGATGCGGACAGGCAGTGGGTGATCACGGCCTACACGCTGGCCTTCGGAGGGCTGTTGCTGCTCGGCGGCCGGATCTCCGACTACGTCGGCCGCAAGCGTGCGTTCATCCTTGGCCTCAGTGGCTTCGCCATCGCCTCCGCGGTGGGCGGCGCCGCGCCCAACTTCGGCGTCCTGATCGCAGCCCGCGCCACGCAGGGCGCATTCGCCGCGCTGCTCGCGCCCACCGCGCTCTCGCTTCTGGCCGTCTCGTTCACTCAAGCCAGGGAGCGGGCCACGGCCTTCGCGGTCTACGGGTCGATCGCCGGAAGCGGCGCGGCGATCGGCTTCCTTCTCGGGGGCGTCCTGACGCAGTACCTGTCGTGGCGTTGGTGTCTCTTCGTCAACGTTCCCATCGCGCTCGCGGCCGGCGCGGGTGGCTTTCTTGTGCTCCCGGCGAGCGACCGCCGGGCGCGGCCGAAATTCGACCTCACCGGCGCCGCCCTGGCCATGGGCGCCTTCGTCGCGCTGATCTACGCGTGCAGCGACGCCTTGACCGCGGGCTGGAGCTCGCCCACCGTGGTTGGCCTGCTCATCGCGAGCGGTGCGCTTTTCGTCCTCTTCATCGCGCGAGAGAGCAGGACCGCCAGCCCACTCCTGCCGCTGCGCATCCTGGCCGACCGCAACCGGTCGGGGGCGTACCTCACAGTCGGCCTTGCCCTCGCGGGCATGTTCGGCGCCTACCTGTTCCTGACCTATTACCTGCAGGTCGTCCAGGGCTACACGCCTCTTCAGGCCGGCTTTGCCTTTCTCCCGATCACAGTCGCGTCACAGGCGGCCTCGTGGCTCATCGCGCGGCGTCTGATCCCGCGCGTGCCGCCGCGCGCATTGATGGTCCCTGGGCTGCTCGTCGCCGCAAGTGGAATCGCACTCCTCACGCAGCTGCAGCCCGGTACCGATTACTGGACTCTCGTGCTGCCGGCGGAGGTGCTGCTCGGGGCGGGTATCTCGTCGGCGATGGTGCCCGCATTCAGTACGGCCACACAACGTGTGGACCCGCGCGAGGCCGGGATCGCCTCCGCCACCGTCAACGCCGCTCAGCAGATCGGCGCCTCGTTGGGGACGGCCCTGCTGAACACGATCGCGATCAGCGCGAGCGCCGCCTATCGAGGCCCTCGCGCGGCGGCGCTCGTGCACGGATTCTCGGTCGCCACCGGCTGGGGCGCGGGAATCCTGGTCCTGGCCGCCCTGGCCGCGGGCCTTCTCATCAACGCGGCGCGCCCTCAGCGGCTCGCCGGCTGATGCTCGTAGATGGTGGCGATCGCCCCCAGGTCCAGGTCGCCGGCCGACTGCGCGGCGCGCTCGAACAGGCCCCTGGTCACCTCCGTGATCGGCGTCGTCGCTCCCGTCCTCTTATATAGGTCGAGCGCCAGCCGCAAGTCCTTGACCGCATCGCGCAGCGCGAAGTTGACCGGCTCATAGCGATGCTCGATCAGCGCCGCCTTGCGCGCGTTCAGCACCGGCGCGATCCGGTTGAGCACCCAGAAGACGTCTTCCGGATTCAACCCTGCAGCGGTCCCGGCTGACATCAGCTCGGCGGCCAGTGCGCCGACACCGGCGAGCATGCTGTTGGCGACGAGCTTCAGGGAGGCGGCGTTTCCGTAGTCGCCGGCTCGCCTGACCTCGCCCAGCTGGCTGAGCACGGGAGTGGCACGGTCGATCGCGGCGGCGGGTCCCGCGGCGAAGATGATGAGGGTGCCCGCCTCAACGGCCGGGACCGAGCCCAGCACCGGGGCCTCGACAAACTGCGCCCCGGCGCGCTCGATCGCGGCGGCGATCTCCTTCGACACCTCGGGCCCCGCGGTGCTCGCGTCGATGAAGAGCTGGTCCTTCGCGACCTTGGCCGCGCCGTCGGGACCGAGATAGGCGGCCCGGACGGCGCCGGCGTCGGTGAGGGATGAGATCACGACCTCCGCGTTCTGCGCGGCCTCGGCCGGGGTCGCGGCGACCTCGCCCACGCCGAGCTCTTCGGCGCGCTGCCTGGTCCGATTCCACAACGTCAGGTCGTGGCCCGTCGATCGAAGCCTCCGCGCCATCGCGCCGCCCATCTTTCCAGTGCCGAGAATCGCCACTCGCATCACAGCTCCTCCTTGGTCGAACCGCTCCCGCGCCCCCGCCGGCTCCACAGCCACGCTACCGCAAGCTCCGAGCGCGTGGCCGGGACCGGTTGACCTCCCGTTAGTCGGACAGTTAGCGGCGGCGTTTTGCCTGTGCCTGACAGCGGGGCGGCGGCGGAATATGATCCACCTGTCCGGCCGGGCGGCCGGAGAAATTCGGGGGTAGGGCATGGGGCTTCGCTGCGCACGGCCTGTGGTTGCTGGGATCGCCGCGCTCGTGCTCGGCGTGTTCGGCTCGGTGCCGGCCCAGGCTGCCGGCTCGGCCCACTTCAGGCCGGTGCTGGTAGCTCGCCACGCCACGGTGAACGTCCGTGCCCTGCCGGCGCAAACAACCCCCGGCCTGCACGCCGCGCGCAAGCCGCTGCTCCGGCTAACCGGGCCGATTCGCAGCGGTAAGGCCTCGTCGGTGCCGACCGCCATCGCTCCGACGCTCAGCGGCCCGAGCTCCACCGAGCAGGTCGTGAGCGGATTCGGCGCCGTGGGACTCGACCGCCAGCTGGCCCTGGGCGCCGACCAGTTCGTGACCCCTCCCGATCCCCAGATCGCGGCCGGACCCAACCAGCTGGTCGAGATGGTGAACTCGAGCGGATCGATCTGGGACAGGCAGGGCAACCTGCTCTCGATCTTCGACCTCAACAAGTTCTTCCTGGTTCCCACCAACTACTCCTTCTCCGACCCACGAGTGCTGTTCGACCAGGACAGCCAGCGCTGGTTCGCCTCGGGCGTGGCGTTCATCCCGCCGACATACGGCAGTGTGGTGGTGCTCGCCGTGTCGGCAAGCGCCGACCCGACTGGTACCTGGTTTCAGTACACGGCGGACAACTCGTCCAACCTGACCCACGACCAACCGAAGATCGGAGTCAGCTCGGACAAGGTCGTCATCTCATGGAACGACTTCTTCCAGGCCGCATCGTTCCAGGGGCAGTCGACCTGGGTGCTCCAGAAATCGCAGATGACCGCGGGCGCCACTCAAGTGAACGGATCGGCTCTGGGACCCGACTCATCGCGCTCGAGCCCCGTGCCGGCCGTGCAGCTCACGTCCAATTCGGACGAATACCTGGTGTTCAACGGCACCGACTGCGCCACGTTGGGCGGGAACTGCGGATCGGCGATCGGCGTGGTCCGCATCTCGGGCACCCCGCTGCAGGGCAACGTGGCCTGGAACGAATCCGACCTCACGATCGCGGGCACCTCCGGCCCGCCGGCGGCGGATCAGCCCGGCATGCCCGGTTCGCTCGCGACCAACGACGACCGCTTCCTGACCGCGGTCTGGGAGAACGGCGTGCTGTGGACCGGCGGCAACGACGCGTGCGTCCCGGGTGGCGACACCGTCGCCCGTCCGTGCTCTCGCCTGATCCAGGTCATGACCGCGGGTCCAAGCGTCAATCAGAACTTCGACATCGCCTCTTCCGGCGGAGGCCTGTACTACCCGGCCTTCGGGTTGGACGGCGCCGGGGACATGTACGTCGTCTACAACATCTCGTCGTCCACCCAGTACGTCGGCGTGCGGATCACCGGGCAGGCCGCGGGCGCGCCGGTGCAGACCGTGGCGGGTGGACAGACGGTGCGGGCGGGCGACACCACGTACAACATGAACCCCTGCTTCGGGACCAACCAGACCAGCCGCTGGGGCGACTACGCCGGGGCGGCGATCGATCCTCAGAACACGGCTGACGTTTGGGTGGTCGGTGAGTACGCGGCGGTCGGTTCGTCCGCCGGCGGCGACACCGGCTGCGACTGGAGCACCTTCGCGGCGCAGCTGACGTTCTCCGCCCCGACGCCAACCTCAACTCTGGGCTCCATATCGCCGACGTCCGGCCCGGCCGGCGGCGGCACGCCGGTCACCTTCTCCGGAACCGGATTCGACACGGCCGCCGGCCAGACCGTCTTCTCCTTCGGCGGGACTCCCGCGAGCGGCGTCGCCTGCTCGAGCAGCACGACATGCACCGGCACATCGCCGGCAGGGGTGGGCGTGGTCGCTGTGACGGTGACCGTGGACGGAACGGCCGGCAGCGGCAGCGCCAGCTTCAGCTACGTTCCTTCGCTGGCCTCGATCTCGCCGGTTTCAGGTCCTGCGGCCGGCGGGACGTCGGTCAGCTTCTCAGGATCAGGCTTCGACACCACTGCGGGCCACACCGTCTTCTCGTTCGGCGGAGCGTCGGCGAGCGGCGTCGTCTGCTCGACCAGCACGAGCTGCACCGGAGCTTCGCCGGCAGGACAGGGGGCCGTGACCGTGACCGTGACGGTCGACGGAGTGGCGGGCACCGGCAGCGCCACCTTCACCTACGGGCCGTCGCTGAGCTCCATCTCACCGACGGGTGGCCCAGCCGCGGGCGGCACGCTCGTCACGATCACCGGCGCCGGGCTGGTGGCGGGTCAAACCCAGATCGAGTTCGGCAGCGGGTTCGCCACGAGCGTGTCGTGCAACAGCGCCGGCACGAGCTGTACGGCGGTGACGCCTGCCGGCACCGGGATGGTCTCGGTGGTCGCCGTCGTCAACGGACTGACCTCAAACAGCCTGAGCTTCCGTTACCACGGGAAGTAGTCGCACCTATTGGGGCCGGGCGGCATCCAGCAGCCGGCGCGCGGCCGCGTGGTAGTCGTCGAGGGTCGGGCGAGCCAGGCGCACCACCACATGGTCGGCTCCGGCCGCCCGGTAGCCGGCGAAGTATTGCGAAACCGACTCGGGAGTGCCGGCGTGCATGGCCATCGTCCTCGACATCACCTCGGCCGGGACACCGTAGTAGGCCCGAATGTAGGCGTCGAGGTCTGCCGCGGCCTCCTGCTGCGTGTCCGCAACGGCAACGGTGAGGTAGACGCCCGTCGAAATGTCGTCGGCGTTGCGCCCCGCCCTCTCCGCCGCCTCGCGGATCGTCTTCAGGCCCGCTGCGTACTCGTCGGTAGTGGGGACGAGCGGTATCCAGCCGTCGAAGGTGGCCCCGGTGTGTTGCAGCATCCGCGGACCGGCGCCGCCCCACCAGATGGGCGGTCCGCCCGGACGAAACGGCGCCGGAAGCACCTCGAGCCCAGACTCTTCGTTCCGCCAGAGCGTCCGGATGCGCTCGATCTCGCCAATCACCGCGGTGACCCTGCGGTCGCTCGGCACCCCGACCGCGGCGAGCTCGGCGTGAGTGCCTGGCAGGTCGGCGCCGGGACCTATGCCCAGGATGAGGCGGCCCCTGGAGATGCGGTCGAGGGTGGCGATCGCATGCGCCAGAGTCACCGGATGGCGAAGCAGGGGTAGAAGGACCGCCGTGCCGAGCGTGACCCGAGTCGTCGCACCCGCGACGCCGCCGAGCAGGGTCAGGGGCTCGCCACGCGGGCGCGCGAGCAGCGAATCGCCGACCCAGACCGAGTCGTAGCCGGCCTGCTCGGCCTGCCGTGCCGCTTCAATAATGAACGCGAGGTCGCTATCGCCCCACAGGAGCGCCTCCCGCGAAGGGAGAAGCAGCCCCGTTTCGTGCGGCTGGCTCGGCACGCATTCATGATGGCGGTTTGATGGGTGACCGAGGCGTGCCGGGCCTAGCGGACAGCCCCGAACTGGCGGCGCTGCGTGCGGCTCTGGCCAGGTACCGCGCCATAATCCGCGCGTGACGCAGACCGACCAGGCCGCGGCGTTCTCGGGCCTGCAGGAGGGCGCGCTCGTGCTGGCCGACATCTCCGGTTACTCGAAGTTCGTGGCGCAGACCGAGGTCGACCACAGCTGGTCGATCCTGCACGAGCTGCTCGACACGATGGTGCGGAGCGTCGAAGGGCGGATGGACGTCTCCCAGGTGGAGGGCGACGCCATCCTTTTTATCAGCGGCCTGTCGACCATCGACGTGATCACCGCGCTGGAAGGCACCTTCGTCTCCTTCCACCGCCGCCTGCGTGACATGCAGGCCGTGACGACATGCCCTTGCAGCGCCTGCGCGAACATCGGCGTACTCAAGCTGAAGTTCGTCGTCCACCACGGCCGGTTCTCTCGGCAGCGGCTCGGCAACGTCGAGCAGCTGCACGGCACTGACGTGATCGTCGCCCACCGCCTGCTGAAGAACAGCGTGCCGTCCAAGGAGTATCTGCTGGTCACCGACGCGGTCCTGGAGAGGCTCCCGGAGGACCGCCGTGCGCGCTTCCATCCGCATAGCGAAGAGTTCGACCTGGGTGCCATCTCGGGCGGGTACGAGGAGGTCGCATACCTCTGGCAGGCCGCCGAGGCCGCGGAGAGGAAAGTCGTGCTCCCCGAGGAGGCGATGGTGAGCAACGAGATCATGGTCGACGTCCCGATCGAGGTCGTGAACGAGTCGATCCTCAAGCCCGACATCATGCAGCGCTACCTGTTTGCCGACGCGGTGGACTCCTTCGCGGGCGCACGCGGGGAGGACCTCGGGTCCGAGTTCCACTGCCATCACGGCGGCACGATGATCACGATGCGGGTCGTGGCGGTCGACCCGGGGCGGGAGCTCACGATGTTCGTCGACAAGCCCGCGCCGACCTACCTGACCACGCGCATCAGCGACGCGGGCGAGGGCCTCACCCGGATCGAGCGCTACTTCCTGTGGGACGAGCCCGCTGACCCTGAGATCAAAGACGCGCTCCACCAGATGATGGAAGCGGTCGCGGGCGAGGGCAAAGACGCGCTCAAGGCCGTGCTGGAGGAGACGGCCAGGGCAGGCCGTAAATGACCGCGTATAACGCGAGCCCGTGGCTCGGAGTTGGGACCAGTGAGGCGGCCGGCGCTCAGCTTTCGGGCGACTCCAGCCCAGTGCGCTGATCGAGGTAGATCAAAAGACCGAAAGCCGGTCCGACCACCAGCACGACCGCGGCGGCGACGGCCAGCACGAGGATGAGCGCGGGCTGGGACGAAGCCGCCTGGTCGATGGTCAGCCGGCCCGGGAGCAGGTAAGGCGCCTGGGCGACGCCCCAGGCGACGACCAGCGATCCGACACCGGCCACCGTCAGGAGGCGGTACCAGCGAAAGACGCGGCGCCAGATCAGGATCGCCGCGGCAGGGGTGAGAACCATCACGGCCAGGACGAACACCAGGGCCGGAGTCGTGAACATGGCCGCGAGCAGCTGGGGGCGCTCGAACAGGATCGCAGCCAGCGCGACGGTGCCGACGGCGATCAAGATGCCCGTCGCCCAGAGCGCTCGGCTCCGGAAGTAGTCGACGAGGTCAGGCGCCGCGCGCCGCGCGTCCCCGACCAGGAACACCGCGCCGCTCCACGCTGTGGCCGCCACCGACACCAGGCCGAACGAGATCGACATCGGGCTGATGCACATCTCCCACACGGAAGGAGGAGGACCCGTCGTGACGCGGCCGGAGGCGATCGCTCCCAGGCAGGCTGCGAAGAAGAAAGGCGTGAGCACCGAGGAGATCCCGAACACCAGGTCGGCCGCCCGATGCTCGCGCGGGTTCTCGGCGATGTGCCGAAAAGCGAAGAACGCGCCGCGCAGGATGAGCCCGATCAAGGCCAGGGTGAAAAGCGGATAGAGGTTCAGGAACACTGCCTGGAAGAGCGGCGGAAACGCCGTCCAGCAGACGACGATGGCGAATGCGAGCCAGACGTTGTTGACCTCCCAGACCGGCGCCATCGCGTGATCGATCAGCTCCCGAGCCCGGCGACCGCGCTCGCCCGGGCCGGCGATCAGGTCCCAGATTCCGGCGCCGAAGTCGACACCGCCGGCGACGCTGTACGCGGTCACCGCGAGCAGCAGCGTGCCGGCGGCCAGGTTGGGGATGGACAAGCTCACCGCGGCGGCCCGTATGGAACACCTTCTTCGGGCGCCTTGACACCGCCCGCGGTCGCGACATCTTCGCGCCGCCAGCGTGCGGCGAGCCTCAGGAGAAGCGTCACGAAGAACGCGGCGATCACCACGTACACGACGGCCAGCGTCGCCAGCAGAGTCCAGACGAAGGCGGCCGGCGCGTTGGTCACCGCGTCGGAGACGCGCATGGCGCCGTACACGATCCACGGCTGGCGGCCGACCTCGGTGGTAACCCAGCCGGCCTCCACTGACACGTAGGCTCCGACGCCGGCGAGCGCGGCCACACGGTAGAACCATCTCGAATCCGGCAGGCGGCGGTGACGGATCAGGGTCCAGAAGTACCAGACCGTCAGCAGCGCGGCCGCGGTGCCCAGACCGACCATCAGGTCGAACGCGAGGTGGGTGAGGTTCGCCTCCACAGTGCTGGGCCTGGCGTCGGCGGCGAAGCTGGCCAGCCCGCGGATGATGGTCGTGGGCGAATAGCCGACCAGGAGCGAGTCGAGCCACGGCACCGGGATGCCGAGGTGGACGTTGCCCGACGGATCCATGAGCCCGCCGATGACCTCCGGGTTGTAGGCCTGCGTGCGCCACGTCACCTCCATGGCGGCGAACTTGGCGGGCTGGTCCGACGTGAGAGCCCGCGCCGAGAGGTCGCCGACCAGCACCTCGACCGGCGCGAGCGCGGCCGCCACCGTGAACGGAACCGCGAAACCAAGCCTCTGATAGTGGTCGCGACGTCCGCGCAGCCACGCCACCGCGTAGATGGCCGCGACCACGAAGCCCGCGGTCAGGTAGATCGCGACCGTGAAGTGCCAGAACTCGTACGTGAGGGCGCGCGTGAACAAAGCAGCCCAGACGTCGACGTCGAGGGCGCCGTTGGGCTCGATCGTGACCCCGCCAGGAGTGTTCATCCAGGAGTTGGCCGCGAGCACGCCGAACGCGCCCAGCAGGCCGGCCGGCGGCAGCGCCAGGCCGGCCAGGAAGTGGAGCCTGGGCGAGAGCCGCCTCCACCCGTACAGGTAGATGCTGATGAAGATGGCCTCCAGGAAGAAACCCAAACCTTCGATGGAGAAGCCGAGCCCGAACGCCGCGCCGAAGCGCCCCAGCATCTTCGGCCAGAGGATGCCGAATTCGAAGGACAGGATGGTGCCCGTGACCGCGCCAACCGCGAACTGCACGGCCATCACGACCGACCACCGGCGCGCGATCTTGATCGCGGTCGCGTCCTTTCGGAAGATGCCGATGCCTTCCATGATCAGCGTGAAGGTCGGCAGGGCCACCCCCAGCGGCACGAGCAGGATGTGGCTGCCCAGCGTGAAGGCCATGAGGATCCGGCTGGGAAGCAGTGCGGGCTCGGCGTCCAGCAGCATCTACCGATCAGTTTGGTGTCGGTACATCGTCTGAGCAAATGAAACAACCTTTCTGCAGGAGGCACAAATGAGACTGGTCGCAACCGAATACCTGTCGCTCGACGGAGTTTTCGAAGAGCCGGGCCAGTGGTCTTTCCCGTGGTTCAACGACGAGGCCGGCCAGTTCAAGTGGGCGGAGCTGCAGGCCAGCGACGCTCAGCTGCTCGGCCGCAAGACCTACCAGGGTTTCGCCGCGGCCTGGCCGACCATGGAAGGCACCGGCGAGTTCGGCGTGAAGATGAACACCATGCCCAAGTACGTCGTTTCCTCGACGCTCGTGCAGGTCGACTGGCCTGGCTCGAAGCTGGTCAAGGGCGACGTGGCCGAAGAGGTGAAGAAGCTGAAGGCGATGCCGGGTCAGGACCTGCTGCTGGCGGGCAGCGGGCAGCTCTTCAACTCGCTGATGGAAGAGAACCTGATCGACCTCTACCGCTTCATGGTTCACCCGGTCGTCCTTGGCAAGGGCAAGCGGCTCTTCGCCCACGGGATGGATCAGAAAAACCTCGAGCTCACCGACATCAAGCGGTTCGCCTCAGGCATCGTCGTCCTGGAGCTCGTGCCGGCCAATCGGTAGGAACAACGGGCCCGTCCACGGGGTTGGTCGATGCGTGGCATGAGGCGAATCCACTACGCCTGGATCATGGCGGCCGTCACCTTCATCACGCTCATGGGCGCGGCCGGGTTCCGGGCCACGCCCAGCGTCCTGATCGTCCCGCTCCAGAATGAGTTCGGCTGGAACCGCGCGATCATCTCGGTCGCGGTCTCGATCAACCTCATCCTGTTCGGGCTCACCGGCCCGTTCGCGGCCGCGCTGATGGACCGCTTCGGCCTGCGGGCGGTGACGGTCGGCGCGCTGATCACGGTCTCGACCGGCGCCCTGCTGACCACGGTGATGAACGCTCCCTGGCAGCTGTACCTCCTCTGGGGAGTGGTCGTCGGCCTCGGCACCGGGTGCATGGCTTCGGTGCTGGCCGCGACGGTGGCCGGGCGTTGGTTCGTCCAACGCAGAGGTCTCGTGCTCGGCGCGCTGACCGCGGCGGGGGCGACGGGCCAGCTGATCTTCCTGCCAGCTCTCGGCTGGCTGGCGCAGAACGTAGGCTGGCGCTTGGCGGCGATCGCAGTCGGCACTGCAGCACTCGCAGTGGTTCCGCTGGTCGCCATCTTCATCCGCAACCGGCCGAGCGATCTCGGGCTGCGGGCCTACGGAGCGACCGAAGCCGACAGCGTGCCGCTGACCACCGGAAGCCCGATCGCGAACGCGTTCCGCGGCCTCGGCCTCGGCGTCCGCTCGCGCGACTTCTGGCTGCTCGCGGGCAGCTTCTTCATCTGCGGCGCCTCGACCAACGGACTCATCGGCACGCACCTGATCCCCGCGTCGATGGACCACGGCATGGCCGAAGTCACCGCGGCGAGCCTGCTCGCGGTCATCGGCGTCTTCGACGTTGTGGGCACGCTGGCGTCGGGCTATCTGACCGACCGCTTCGACAGCCGCTGGCTCCTCTTCATGTACTACGGGCTGCGCGGTCTCTCGCTCCTCCTGCTGCCTTACGTGTTCGGCAGCCCGCAGTTCGGGCTGATCCTGTTCATCGTCTTCTACGGCCTGGACTGGGTGGCGACCGTGCCGCCGACCGTGCAGTTGGCGCGCAAGGTTTTTGGACAGCAGAACTTCGCCATTGTTTACGGGTGGATCTTCGCGGCGCACCAGCTCGGGGCGGCCACGATCGCCTTCGCCGCCGGCGCCGTGAGGACCTACTTCGGCGACTATCAGCTCGCCTTCATGAGCTCCGGCCTGCTGTGCCTGATCGCCGCCGGGCTGGTTCTACGCATCGCCCGCCCGCGGCCCGGCCGCGTCGAGGTCCTCGAACCGGCTTACTCCTGATCGCGGCTGCGGCCGCGCTGCTTCCACAGGTCGCGCTCGCGCACGCCCAGCTCGTTGAGTCCGACCCGGCGCCCAACGCCAGACTGCAGTCGGTGCCCGCTGCGGTGACGCTGCTCTTCACGGAGCCCGTGACCCCCGCCGGCCCGGGGATTCGAGTCTTCAGTCCGAGCGGCCGGCAGGTGGCGGGGCAGACGTCGGTCCGCGGCGCTGTTCTCTCTGCTGCGCTGAGCTCCGCCGAGACCGGGACCTACGTAGTGACCTGGCAGGTCTTCTCCGCTGACACGCACCCTTCCCGCGGGGCCTTCAGCTTTGACGTCGGGAGGCCGAGCCCGAATCCATACTCGGCGCTGCTCACCACAGGCGAGCTCGGAACCTCGACCCCGCTCGGCCTGGCGCTGCAGGCGCTCGCCCGCTGGGTCCACTTCGCGGGTTTCGCCCTGGTGTTCGGAGTGGTGGCCTATCGAGCCCTGACCCAGGGCGATCAGGCCTTCAGCCGTATGGTCGGCGCGGGCGTCGTCCTCTTGATCGCAGCTGAGCCCATGGCGCTGATCGCGCAGCTCGCCAGCCTTTCGTTCGACGGCGACACCGCGCTGGCGGTGCTCGGCTCCAGCTTCGGCCGGCTGCTGGCGCTGCGGCTTGGCGCCGCGCTGCTGGCGTGGACCGTCCTGGCGACCGGCCGCTCGTGGCCGATCCTGCTCATCGGCGCGGTGGTCGCACTGCTCGACGGGTTGAGCGCGCACGCCATTCCGGGATGGCCAGGTGCGGGCCAGCTGCTGGTGTCGGTGCACGTCTCAGCCATGGGCCTGTGGGTGGGTGGTCTGGCGGCGTTCGTGAAGACGCCGGACCCGCGCTTCGGACGCTACGCGGCGGCGGCGTTCGCGACGGCTGCCATCAGCGGCCTGGTCCTGGCCTTCGCCCACACCGCGACGTTCGCCGCGCTGATCACGACCGAGTACGGCTTGGCCCTTCTCCTCAAAGTCGCCGTCGTCGGCTCGGCGCTGATGGCGGTGGCGTTGCGCAGGCGCCGGCTGGAGCTCGGCCTGGCCACCGCCGTGGTCGCCGCCGCCGCCCTGCTCGCCGCGCTGCCGCCGTCGCGCTAGCGCCCCTCAGTCCACCAACCTGCTCTCCGGAAACGTGCGCGTTGGGTGAATCTCGTAGACGAGAACCCCGGCCATGACCGCCGGGTCTCTGGCGACGATGCGGTCGACCTCCTCGGGCTCGGCGTCGAAGATGCCCACGCCGCTCACCTCGCTGCCGTCGGCCACCGGGCACACGACGCGCAGCAGGCCCGCCAGCCGGAGGGCCTGATTTCGTTTGCCATGCTTCCAGATGATCGCCGCCACCTCGGGGTCGCGATCTGGGCCGACGGGCGAGAAGCGCGGTCCCGCCTTGAGGATCACGACCGTGTAGGGACGCGTCGTCGGCAGGGCTGCCTGCAGCATCTCGTCGGTGACCTCGGGCAGGCTCGACTCGTCGGTATATCCCATGCGCCTCCTTTGTGGATGCGCCGGCCTCGAGGCCGGCGCACCTCAATTCGAGTTACTGAACCACTCCCTTCGACAGGCCGATCAGGTGTCCCTGAGGGTCGGTGAAGTAGGCGAACGTGAGGTTGTAGCTGGGCACCTCCATGGGCGGCACCACAGTCTTGCCTCCGAGCTTCTCTGCCTTCGCCAGATAGGCGGCCGGGTCGTCGACCTCGACGAAGAACGTCACGTGTCCCGAACCTTCGTCCTGGCTCTTGCCTACGCCTCCGCCGATGCCGCCGTTGGCCGCCGCGACCAGCCCGTAGTCCATGTCGCCGGCCGCGCCTTCGATCTTCCACCCGAACAGGTCGGAGTAGAAGCGCCGCAGCTTGCTCCCGTCCCTGCCCACCACCTCGAACCAGACGACCGGGTTTTTCATCGCCAGCACCTCCCGATTGATCAAGACCTCTAGGGAGAGGCCTAATGTGACCGGCCGGTCACCTGTTAATATAGGTGACTGAAAAGGCACATGTCAACGGTTGTGGCCTGGGGCGCCGCCTACAATCCCGGCGTGGCGGACGATCTCGTGTTTCGGGCGCTGTCCGACCCGACCCGCCGGCTACTGCTCGACCGGCTGTTCGAGCGCGACGGGAGGACGCTCGGCGAGCTCGAGTCAGAGGTTCCCGGCATGACCCGCTTCGGGGTCATGAAGCATCTGCGGATCCTCGAGGCGGCCGGGCTGGTCGCGCCCCGCAAGGTCGGCCGCCACAAGCTGCATTACCTCAACCCGGTGCCGGTTCAGCTCATCCACGACCGCTGGGTGAGCAAGTACACGAGACCGCGGGCGGCCGCGCTGGCCGCCCTGAAGCAGGAGCTGGAAAGGAGCGAAGAGATGGCCGACGCGCCCAAGCAGGTCTATCAGGTTTACATCCGCGCGACGCCCGAGCAGGTCTGGGACGCGATCACGCAGCCCGAGTTCACGGCCCAGTACTTCTTCGGATCGAAGGTGGACACGACCGCAGAGGCTGGAGACCCGATCCGCCACTACGCGCCCGACGGTCAGGAGCTGTGGGGCGACGACGCGGTGCTCGAGTCCGACCGCCCCAGGCGCCTGGTGCACACCTGGCGATCGCTCTACGATGCCGAGCTCGCCGCCGAACCCCCGAGCCGGGTGAGCTGGGAGATCGAGCCGCAGCCGGGCGGGATCTGCAAGCTGACCGTGGTCCACGACCAGCTCGAGGGCTCGCCCAGGACCGCCGCGTCGGTGTCGGGCGGCTGGATGTTCGTCATCAGCGGCTTGAAGACGGTGCTCGAGACGGGAAGCCCGCTCGCCGAGCGGAGCACGGGCGCCGCTAGGTCGTGACGCGGCGAAGCCGCCCGACGGCCAATGTCACCACGTAGGTGCCGAAGGCGAGGGCGGTGATGAAGAAGCTCGCGGGATAGGAAAGGTAGAAGGCGAGGGCGAGGCCCAGCCAGACGAAACCGACCGCCAGGGCGCCCGACAAAAGCATGCCCGTGAAAGGACGCGAGGTCAGGCGCTGGGCGATCGCGGGCGGCGTGACCATGAGGCCGAAGATCAGCAGCGCGCCCACCGCCTGCACCGCCTCGGCCACGGTGGCGCCAAGCAGGACGAGAAAGACAATCACGATCGCAGTGGTCGGGAGGCCTCGCGCGGCGGCCACGTCCGGGTCGATGCTGACGAACATCAGCGGCCTGGCGATCGCAAGCAGGGCGAGGCTGGTGACGACGCCCGCGACGGCGGTCACCGCGGCCTGGGTCGCCTGCAGCCCGAGGATCGAGCCGAAGAGGATAGAGACCCCGGCGGTGCCGCCGGAGGCGCCGCTCTTCGCAGACGTGTACAGGCTCAGGAACAGCGCACCGAGGCCGAGCACCCAGGCAAAGACGGTGCCGATCGCGACGTCGCGACCTCGGGAGCGCCCGCCCAGGCTGCCCATGCCGACAGAAACCGCGATCGTGCTCCCGAACACGCCCAGAAGCAGCTGCAGGTTCACGAGCAGGGCGCCAAGCCCGCCGGTGAAGGCCACGTGTCCGAGGGCGTCGCTCGTGAACACCTCGTTACGCAGGACCACGAAATAGCCGACGAGCCCCGCTGCCAGCGCCGTGAACGTTCCCGCCAGCAGCGCGTACTGCATGAAGTCGTAGCTCAGCGGGTTCATGCGGCTGCCTTGACCAGCCGGATGCCGAGGTACGTTGCGAACGCCAGGCTGGTGACGAAGAACCCAACGGGGTAGAGGCTGAAGTAGGCGATCGACAGGCCCCCCCACATGAACAAGAGCGAGAGCCCGATGGTGATGCCGAGGCCCAATCCCGGGCGCGAGGTCAGCCGCTGCGCGGCTGCGCCCGGTGTGACCAGGAGGGCGAAGATCAGCAGAGTGCCGATGACCTGGACCGTCTCCGCGACCGAGAGAGCGACAAGGACCAGGAACGCGATCGAGATCGCGCGCACGCGGACGCCGCGCGCTTCGGCCGCTTCGGGATCGACCGAGGCGAACAGCAGCGGCCGGCCGATGAGCGCGATCACGGCAAGGCCGGCGAGCGTGGTCACCGCCGTCAGGACGACGTCCTGGTCGGTGACGCCCAGGATGCTCCCGAACAGGAAGCCGTAGACGCCCTGCGCCGAGCCGGCGTAAAGCCGGAAGAAGAGCAGGCCGAGGGCGATCGCGAAGGCGAGGATGCTACCCACCGCCGCCGACTCGCTCCGCCGGCCCGCGTCCACGCCGCGCCCGGTCCAGCCGATGCCGAGCGCGCCGCCGACGCAGAATACGATCAGCCCCAGCACGGGCGAGGTGTGCACCAGCACGCCCGCCGCCGCGCCGGGAAACCCGACCTGCGAGAGCATGTGCGTTGCGAAGCTCTGGCCGCGCAGGACGACGAAGTAGCCGATCGCGCCCGCGAGCACCGCGACCAGGGTCCCCACCAGCAGGGCGTTCTGCATGAAGTGGAACTCCAGCAGCAGCTGCAGGTCGGCCAGCAGGTCCCACGACAGTCCTTGCTGAGGCACGTCAGGTCGCCCCGTGACCGTGATAGCTGACCGGCTCGTGCTGGCCGACGACGACAAGCCTGCCGTCGCTGGTCCGCAGCACCTCGACCGGCACGCCATACAGGCGGGTCAGGGTTTCGGTCTTGATCACGTCTTCGGGTGCGCCCGAGACGACCTGGCGCTGGGCCACGTAGATGACGCGATCGAGGTAGGGAAGGATGGGGTTCACGTCGTGGGCGACGAGCAGCACAGTGACCTGCATCTCCTGGCAGATCTGCTGGATGAGCGCGGAAATCGCCTGCTGGTTGTTCAGGTCGAGGCTTTCGAGCGGCTCGTCGAGGAAGAGCATGCGCGCGCCCGATACCAGGGCCTGGGCGATGAGCAGCCGCTGCTGCTCGCCTCCTGACAGCTCGCCGATCGATCGCTCCGCGTACGCGCCGGCCCCGACCAGGCGGATGACCTCGTCGACGCGCGCGGCCTTGGCGCCGCCAGACAGCATCCGGTCGGCGAACGGTAGGGGGAAGCCCCAGCGGGCGCCGTCGAGCCCGAGCCGGACGAGGTCGATGCCCCGGATGCGCAGGTCGGCGTCGAAATGGCGCCTCTGCGGGAGGTACCCGATGTCGTCGTTGCCGCGCCGCACGCGCTTGCCGAACACGCTCACCGTTCCCTCGGTGAGCTCGGTCAGCCCGAGCGCGCATTTGATGAGCGTCGTCTTGCCGGCGCCGTTGGGGCCGAGGATGGCGACGAACGCGCCCTGCTCCACCTCGAGCTCCACATGGCGCCAAACGAATCGGGCGCCCAGCTTGACGCCCGCATTCTGGAATCGAACGGCCGCGTCGGTCATTCGCGCATCTATCCGCCGAGGGCGGCCAGCAGAGCCTGCAGCTGCTTGGCCTGCCAGTCCTGGAACGTGAGGCTGGCGGGCGAGAGCGTCTCGGTGATCTGCACCACGGGGATGCCTTCGGCGTGGGCCTTGTCGACCAGGCTCTGCACGTCGGGCGTCGAGTTCTGCGCGTTGAAGACGAAGACTTTGATCTGCTTGCCCGCAACCTGCTGATCGACCGTCGCCTTGTCCGACGCGGTGGGATCGGTGCCCTCGCTGATCGCCTTCATGTACTCGGGGGGTGTGATCAGGTTGAGGCCAAGGGCCGGAGACATGTACGCGAAGATGCTCTCGCTCGCACCGACCGGCGTGCCCGAGTACTTCTGCTTGATGGCGGCGATGGTGTCGCGATAGGCCTTCAGCCCGGTCGTCTTGTACGCGGCGTTCTGCTGGTCGAAATACGCGGAGTCCGCCGAGTCCAGCTGCTTCAGGTCGGAGGTCATCTTGTCGATCACCCTGGTCACGAAAGACGGCGAGTACCACATGTGCGGGTTGCCGCCGTCCTGGACCCCGTTCAAGACCCCGATGTCGAGCAAGACGCGGCCGGAGACCGGGTTGGCCGCCGCGAGCTTGGGCGCCCACGGGTCGTAGCCCGCGCCGTTGACGATCACGTACCTGGCCGTGGCGATGAGCCTGGCGTCGTTGGGGGTCGCCTCGTAGGAGTGCGGGTCGGTGTTGGGGTTGCTGATGATGCTGGTAACGTCGGCCTTGTCGCCGCCGAGCTGGGAGGCGATGCTGCCCCAGAAGTTCTCGGCGGCCACGACCTCGACCTTGCCGCTGGACGCCTGGCTTCCGCCCGTCAGGCCACACCCGGCCAGGGCTGCGATGGCGAGTCCGGCCAAGAGCAGCCGTGTTGATCTCATTTTTCGGAGCATAGCAGTTGCGCAAGTTCTATGCGCAAGTCGCTTACGCAACCTGGTAGGCTTGGCGTGTGCCAAGGCCGAGCCCGGTGCGGGACGCCCTAGCCGACGTGTTCTCCAGCCACGACCACCAGGCGTGGTCGCTGGAGGAGCTGGTCGAGCGGGTCCGCTCGACGATCGGCGCCGGCGACTACTCGACCGTCTTCAGGGCGGTGGGCGTGCTGGAAGGCAAGGGCATCGTCCAGCGCATCGACCTGGGCGACGGACTTTCCCGGTACGAGGCGCGGCGCGATCATCACGAGCACGTGCGCTGCGATATATGCGGACGCGTCGCCGAGGTGGAGGGATGCGTCGTCGAAGGCGCCGCCAGGGAGATCGAGCGGACCACGGGCTACCGGCTGACCAGCCACAGCCTGGTCTTCTCCGGCGTCTGCCCGGAGTGCGCGAGGTCCCAGGCCCCGACTACTGGTAGTTCTTGATCGCCTCGAGCGGGGGCACGAAGTAGTAGGCGCCCGTTAGAGCCGTCGTGTAGCGCGTTAGGGCGTCGCGGACGCCGTCGCTCGCCCCGGCCATGCTCTCGAGCATCGCGACCAGCCGCTGTTGATCAGCGCTGAAGCCCACGAACATGGTTCCGTGCTCGGTCACCGTCCCATACGGCATGTTGCGCCGGAAGATCTTGCCGAACGTGTCCTGGTCGGTCTTCGCGACGTGCGAATCGGCCGGCTTGTCCTCGAGCTCCTCGCTGTCCGACTTCGCCCGGCCGATGACCTTCTCCTGGTCCGCGGTGGCCTGCGCCTCCCAGGCAACCGCTGCATGCCTCCATTTCTGGAGCAGCAGGATCGAGCCGCCCGCGCCGTGAGTGGAGTCGGGAACGACCGCCACGTCGGCGGCGTCGACCAGGGTCGGGTTTTCCGTCCCGTCGATGAACCCGGTAAGGTCGCGGTCGTGGTGGTAGGGCCAGCTCGATGTCTCCTCGGCGACCTGCGCGATCTCCTGCATCGCGGCGATCGCCTGGCGTGAAACGTCGAAGACGACGTCGTAGGCGCTGCCGCTGATCCACAGGACGGCGTCGTGCTGCGTCGCCGGCATGACGTAGCCGTCGCTGCCGCGCACGTCCTCGTTGAAGCCGGACACCCCGGGCGGGGAATCGTCCGGCATCAACGCGGCCCAGAGCTCGGGCCGGAATCCGGCGACCAGGTTCACGCCGCCCATCGTCGTCCGTGGCTCTCGCAGCCCGGCCACGGCTTTGACCAGCGCTCGACCTTCGGCGCCGGCAAGAAGATCGAACTCCAGGTACGTATGGGAGGCGGTCCCGAGGGCGAAGATGCCGCCCTGAGGCGAGCTCATGCGCTAAATATTGGACGCTCAGCCGCGCCGGTGGGCCGGCGCGTGGTATCAATGGGCCACCGAGATGAGGACCTTTGAGGTGCAGCCCGACGCCCGCGCGCTGGCCTGGCTCGAATCGCATCCATCGCCCGAGCCGCTGGTCATCGCTTATGACGTGCACCGCTGCTGCGGTGGCGGAAAGATCTGCAGCGTGAGCATCCGCCACAGGTCGCAGGCGGATTCCGCGTCGGCCTTCGCCCCCGGCAGGATGGCTGACGGACCGGACGTCCTGATCGATAACAGGGCGGCGGCCCGTTTGCCCGAGCGCATCGGCCTCACCGTGCGTGGTCGTGGACCCCTGAGGCACCTCGACCTCGTGCTCGAGCCCGAGCAGTGGGGAGACCTGCTCTACAGCTGAGCTAGGGCTTGGGCAGGGTGCCCCGCTCTCGATGCAGCCGGTAGGTGGCGATCGCAGCCTGCCGGTATCGCTCCGCCATGTCGAAGTACCGCGCTGCGTCGGCAGCGATATCGGGGTCGTGCGCGCTGTGGCGACGGCCGACGGCCAGGGCCGCGAACTTGGCGCCTCTCATGTACGGCTCCAGCTGCTCGAGCGGAAGGGGGCGGTCTCCGCGGGCCATGTCAGCCCAGCCCTCGCAGCGATTCGATGAGCTCCTCGTCCCGCGGACGGTCGGCGAAGTCGGTCCCGACGTAGCTCCATCGGATCGACCCGTCCCGCGCCACCGCGAAGATCGAAGGCTTGGCGACGCCACCGTCGGCATCGTTCCAGACGCCCCACTCTTTGATCACGCGGCCTTCAGGATCTGAGAGCAGAGGGAAGGGAAGGATGAGCTTGTCGATCATCGCCCGGTTGTTGGCGACGGGATCGACGGAGATCGCCGCCAGCTGAACGCCCGCCGCGTTGAAGCGGTCCCAGTCTCTTGCGTACGAGGCCAACTGCCCGTTGCAGTA
>Ga0070717_10000685_pt1 | contig 21839 bp, 13 predicted proteins | sample LARL113metaG_FD_71366 | JGI IMG/M metagenome (GOLD analysis project Ga0070717, IMG submission 71366) | Corn, switchgrass and miscanthus rhizosphere microbial communities from Kellogg Biological Station, Michigan, USA - LAR L11-3 metaG | ecosystem: Host-associated > Plants > Roots > Rhizosphere ...
TCGCGCGCGAAAAACTTGTGTGGTATTTGAATCAGAACCCCGGCACCATCGCCGGTTTCGGGATCGCAGCCGCACGCCCCACGGTGCGTAAGGTTAATGAGGACCTGAATTCCCTGCTCGATGATCTGATGGCTCTTCTCTCCGCGAACGCTAGCGACAAAACCGATTCCGCAGGCGTCGTGCTCGTGCGCCGGATCATAAAGACCCTGCGGCGGCGGCAAACCGTTTTTTGTCTTCCAGTGCTGCAGAAAGTGCTCCTAAACCGTTAGTTCGTCGTTGGCCCTTCGTCGTCGGTCGTTGGCAGCGTCCGCTTAATTTTGTTACTGAAGGGGAGTAGATTCCTTCTCGGCAAAACGCCATTGGCGTTTTCAACGAACGGACAATCTACGACTGGCTTCCAGATCGCGCGCACCACAAGCTGTGTATATCTTTGGTACCGCGAGTCGAGCTCAAAAGTACAATTCAGAATTTCGATTCGGCGGATGGAAATTTCAGGAAACTCTGCACATCCGCCGCCCGACAACTCTTAAGACCATCGATCTCGCCTCGAACACGTTTTTTCGATTCATCTCATCGAAAAACCCGTTCGTCAGGCCGGCTGCGGTTCCGGTATATTGGCTTCGGTATGTCGCCTATGATCCGGACAAGGTCGTCGATGCCCATTAGCACAACAGGCACACGAATTACTGTCTGGCATGGGCGCTGAGCGAACCCCAAGAAATCTGCTCAAGACCCACGGCCAGGAAAAACAACCGGCTAGTGGGTCTTTCGTTTTATGTCCCGCTCTTGGTGAAGCCGTAGCGCAGGCGAGATGGGTATAGTCTTCTAGGATGGTATTCGCATGATTGTCATGAAGTTCGGGGGCACTTCGGTTGAGAGCGCCGAGGCCATTGAACGGGTTGCAAAAATTGTCGGTAGCCGCCGCGAGCAATCGCCACTGGTTGTGGTCAGCGCCATGGCCAAGGTCACAGACCAGCTTGTGACCATGGGACAGCTGGCTGCCTCCGCTGATTCCGACGCGAGTCTTCAATTATTTCAAGGCATGCGAGAACGGCATTTTTCGACGGCAAAGGACCTGCTCGGAGCAAAACGCGGCGCCAGTCTGGCGCCCAAGTTGGAAACACATTTTTCCGAGTTGGAAAAATTTTTGCGCGGATTAGCCGCGGTGCGCGAACTCACCCCTCGCGGTAGCGATTACCTGCTTTCATTCGGAGAACTACTTTCCAGCTTGATTGTGGCCGATGCATTCACAATGCGGGGCTTGAATGCCGTGTGGGTAGATTCACGCGCATGCGTCGTCACCGACGCCACCCATACGCGGGCCATTCCGCGGATGCCCGAAACGCGGGAGAAATCGAAGAAGAATATCTCGCCTCTTCTCTCGAAGAAAAAAATTCCGGTGATGGGAGGATTTATAGCCGCGACCCCGGAAGGCGTGCCCACGACCCTCGGCCGCGGTGGGTCCGATTATTCTGCCGCGATTATCGGCGCCGCGCTCGATGCCAACCGCATTGAAATATGGACCGACGTCGAAGGCATGATGACCACCGACCCGAGGCTCTGTCCGGAAGCTAAAACCATCAAACAAATCAGCTTTAACGAAGCTGCCGAGCTGGCGTATTTCGGCGCCAAGGTCCTGCATCCCGCGACTTTGCTTCCCGCGATCCACAAAAATATTCCGGTTTACGTGCTCAACTCCAGGAACCTGAAAAGTACGGGCACCGAGATCACGGCGCAAGCCCCACGCAGTCGCGACGTCTTTCGCGCGATCACCGCCAAAACAGGGGTCAGTATCATTAATGTTGTGGCATCACGCGGAGTCATGGTGCACGGGTTTTTGCGTTCCGTTTTCGAAGCACTCGACCGGCACTCGATATCCGTGGACATCGTCGCCATTTCCGAGGTCAGCATGTCTTTCACCATGGAAAGCAAGCGGCTACCAAGAGCGCTATTGGCGGAACTGGAAGAGATCGCGGATGTGACTTGTGATGACAAGCAGGCCATCATTTGTCTCGTTGGTGAGGATATTCACGGAAAACCTGGCATTGCCGCGAGCGTGTTTAATACCATCGCTAATGCGGGAGTTAACATTCGCATGATTTCGCAGGGAGCTTCGGAAATTAACATCAGTTTTGTAATCCAGGAAAGTGATGTTCCGAGAGCGGTGCGTCATCTGCACGCACAGTTCTTCCCAGCACCCGCGAAATCGTCGGCCCTGGGAAAAAACGAGAGTGCGAAATCCGCACGTGTGAATGGACGCGGAGTTGTAGCGCCTCGAACCCGCGTGGCCAGTGCAAGCGCCTCGTTTGTAGAAGTGGAGCAAGGCTGAACCTGCGTTCAACTGAATAACGTAAAAATGAAATCTCTAGCCAATTTGACCGATTCAGAAGCTGCTCCTTCTGCTTTGGATGGTACTTCGTCGTGTGTGAAAGTCGCCATCGTCGGTTTCGGAACTGTCGGCAGGTCGGTCGCCAGAATTTTGTCTGAACGGGGAGGCGAAGACCTTCGCTTGACTCACATCTTCAACCGCCAGATCACGCGCAAGCGAGTTGGCGGTCTCCCTGAAACGATCCGCTGGACCGAAGACATTAACGAAGTCCTCTCTTCCGATGCCGATGTCGTCGTGGAACTGATAGGCGGGCTTGAACCAGCCAGCGAATGGATTCGGCGCGCATTGAAAGCCGGTAAATCAGTGGTAACCGCGAACAAACAGCTCATTGCCCGCCGCGGCGCGGAGTTAGTGCGTCTTGCGCGCGAGAACGGTCAGCACATCGCTTTCGGAGCCTCGGTGGCCGGTGGCGTTCCGGTCATCTCTGGCTTGCAGGAAGGTCTTGCGGGCGACGAACTCGTCGAGTTGTGCGGGATCCTGAACGGAACTTGCAATTACATTCTGACCAGGATCGAAAGCGCCCGAGTCAGTTTCGCCGAGGCATTGCAGGAAGCGCAGAAGCTCGGCTTTGCCGAGGCCGATCCTAGCGAAGATGTTGACGGCCTGGACGCGCGCGCCAAACTCACAATTCTGGCGCGGGCCGGACTGCGCGTTTCCGCTGATCTGGAAAACATTTCTGCGCGAACTATTTCGAGTATTGAGCCGGTCGATTTTGAATATGCCAAGTTGCTCGACTGCACCATCCGCCAACTATCGCGCGCCAGGAAAACATCAAAAAAGCTATTTGCAACCGTCGGGCCGGCGCTGGTCCATGCTTCCTCGCCGCTGGCGCGGGTTGAAGGCGCGCGCAATCTGGTAATGTCCACTGGCAAATTCGGAGGTGAAACTGTTTTTGGCGGTCATGGTGCGGGAGGGCACCCAACTGCCGTCGCTGTAGTCTCCGACCTGATCGCGATCGCACGCTCGCGAGAGTTGAACGGCGCTTCCCTGAATGAAACCGAAGGCGATATTGCAAGTCTTTCAGTGAGTCCCGACTTCACCTCTCGGCACTACCTGCGCTTCACCGTGCAGGATGAGCCCGGCATCATCGCGTCGCTGGCGACGGTTTTTTCCCGCCTGGGAATCAACATCGATTCAGTATTTCAAAAGCCGGGATATCCGAAATCGAAGCTGCCCTTCGTAATCACGCTAGAGCCCTGCCCAGCATCGCTGGTTGAGAAGGCGTTAACGCAGATTTCATCTCTCAAATTCCACGTTCAACCCTGCCTGAATTTGGCGATCCTGGATTAGCCCTTAAAGTACCAGCGTAAGCCAACTCTACGCTATCGCCCGCTTGTCCCTCGAAAACGCTTTCTGAATTAAAGTGTAGCGGGCAGCGCCGATGAGCCCGGCATCATCGTTGAGAATTATTTTGACTGGCATATCGGCAAGCAGTGGTTGCATTCTTCCCTTGTCGAGGAACGATTTCATAAAGACCGGATCGCGCATCTTGGGAACGATCTTTGCTGCAATGCTACCGCCGATGAACACTCCGCCCGTAGCCATGAAATTCAGCGCGCAGTTGCCGGTTTCCGATCCGTAAACACTTACGAAAATCGATAGCGTCTGCTCGCATATCGCCGCTTTGCCCTCAAGCGCGAGTTGCGAAATCAAAGCCGGAGGATCTTTGCTCTGACTTATCTGTTGACCCAGCCAATCCGGCTCTTCCGCTTTCTTGGCATCGCGAAGGAAGTCGTAGATGTTTTTAATTCCCGGACCCGAAAGAATTCGCTCGCAGCTCACATGCTGGTATTTCTTGCGTAGATATTGCGCCAGCTCCATCTCGAGGTCGTTTTTGGGAGCAAAATCTGCGTGGCCGCCCTCGCACGGAAAAGGATGATGTCGAAATCCGTCCCAAAAAAGCCCGGCTATTCCCAGGCCAGTTCGCGCGGAGATCACGGCGCGGTTACCCTCTGCATCTTCCACGCCTTCGCTCAGTGTGACGAAATCTTTCGATTCGAGCGCATCCACCCCGTATGCGTAGGCCTCCAGATCGTTGATCAAACCGGCTGACGCCAGTTTTAGCTGTGACGCCAATTCGCGAGCATCGATGGTCCATTCCAGGTTCGATATCTTGCTCTTCTCCGCTCGCACCGGACCCGCTACACCAAAGCAGGCGCTGTGCACCATGATGCCTTCCGTGCCTACGAATGTTTTGATAAGGTCCGCGAGTCCGCTGTGCTCCTGGCTCTTGTATGTCTTGTCCACTACACGATGGAGTTGGGTTCCTTCAGTTTGAAACGCCGCGAGCCGTACCCGGGTTGCGCCAATATCGCCTGCGAGAATCATTCGATTTTCCTCCACACGCGCCCATCGCGTTGCAGCAATTCGTCGGACTCTCTCGGCCCCCAGCTACCCGCGCTGTAGTTGGGAAATTTTCGCGGCGGAAGCGCCGTCCAAACATCGAGCATAGGATCAACAATGCTCCAGCCCGCTTCTACCATGTCTGCGCGCTGAAAGAGCGTGGCATCACCAATCATGCAGTCATACAGCAGAACCTCATAGCCTGTATACGCATCCTCGCCGAAATACTTTGAATACTCAAAGCTCATGTCCACCGATCCGACCCGCAGGATCGGCCCGGGAATTTTCGCGCCAAAGCTCAACGATATTCCTTCGACGGGCTGCACCTGAATCACCAGTTGGTTGGAATGCTTTTTCACCGGAGCGTTGCGGAACAACTCAAAAGGAGTCTTCTTGAACTGAATCGTGATCTCGGTGTGGCGTTGACTGAGACGCTTGCCGGTTCTCAAGTAAAACGGCACGCCTACCCACCGCCAGTTATCGATATTTAGTTTGAGCGCCACGAACGTTTCAGTCCTTGATTCGGGCGAAACTCCCGGCTCGGTACGGTAGGAACGGACGCGTTCACCGCCCACCACGCCATCTCCATACTGCCCGCGAACGCTATCGTGCAGTACGGCTTCTGAATCCAGCACTTGAACCGCGTGCAACACCTTGGCCTGTTCATCCCGAACCGAATCCGCCTGGAACGATACCGGCGATTCCATCGCTGTCAGGCTGAGCAACTGCATGACGTGATTGGGAACCATGTCTCGTAGAGTTCCTGCTGTATCGAAATATCCGCCACGTTGTTCAACACCGACGGTTTCGGCATTTGTGATCTGCACATGGTCGATGTAACGGCGGTTCCAGATCGGCTCAAAGATCGCATTATCGAAGCGGAATACCAGGATGTTCTGCACCGTCTCTTTACCGAGGTAGTGATCGATACGATAAATCTGATTCTCCGCGAGCACGGCTTTGATCTGCCGGTTCAAGCTTCTAGCCGATTCGAGGTCGTGACCAAACGGCTTTTCAATTACCACTCGGCGCCAGCGGCCATTCTGCTGTTTGGAAAGCTGGCATTGTCCTAGTTGCTGGACAATTTGGCCGAAGAACTTGGGCGCCGTTGCCAAATAAAAAAGATAATTACCTTCCGTTTCGTACTGTTGGTCCAGCTCTCCCAACCGGTTCTGCAGCGCCGCGTACATTGCCGGATCGGAGAAATCAGCCCTCTGGTAGTAAAGTCGCTGCTTGAAGGATTCCACCGCATCCGATCTTTTGTCGTCCGACTGCAAGAACGACGTAACTTGATCGCGGAACTGTTCAAGGCTCAGATCGTCAAACGCCACACCCAGAATCGCAAAGTTATCGGGCAAGAGATTCATCTTCGCCAAATTGAACAAGGCGGGAACCAGCTTGCGCTTAGTCAAGTCTCCCGACGCGCCGAATAGGACCAGCACGCAACGTGCCGCTGCCTTGGTCAACGGACTCTGCAACTCCTCGGCCTGCGTGAGCGCGGATGCGGATACCATGCGCCAGCTCTCCCGAAATTAACTCGCCCATTTTACTCGCGGGAAAGCAACAGCGTGGGCCACATCGAACCGGGTTGTTCATTAGGTGAATACGAACCGGCAAACCGGGAGCAATGCGAGAATAGCTTTTGGTCATAAAGGGAGCTGGTGACTGCGGACTGGAAGCGAGGATACCTAATCGCGAATATTGCAGGGTCTCGGCCGAGCCCGGTTTGATCTGGACCTCGAGAGGTTTCGTTTGAAAATCTTTTTTGCAGTTAGGCGCGACGATTCTGCCTCTTTGCTGCTTTGCGTTGGGCCTTCCGATATTTCTTTGCGGCTTTCCGCTGGTTCTTCGCCGCTCTCTTTTGATCTTTCCTGGCCGCTTGCTGGGCGCGTTGCGCGCTGTCTGCGCCTCGATAAATTTGCGCTCTAGTCGGAACCGGCAGCGCGAAACTCAAGAAGAACAGTACGAGCACAAAAATTCGTTTCATAATGCCCTCGAAACAGAACCAGCTAAACGGATAAAGTCAGTCGAAATATTGTAGAACGTTTGATCGTGTTTATGTTTTCCGTTTGCGAGCAACCTTGACAATTCGCCAGTGATGTGGAAAAAAGACGTGAGCCAATTTTTGGAGGTGGTTTCCAAAACGATTATGCAGCGGCATAGAGTGCTCTTCCCACCGGCAATGTGTCTCCTATTCGCCTGCGCGTATTCCCAGCCTGGCGCATCAGCTGCAAAAACTTCCTCCGGTTCCGAGGTCATAGCATTTGTAGGCCGGTGGGACTTGACCTTGAAAGCCCCGGACCGTGAATACCCTTCCTGGTTAGAGATTCGGCAGGAAAGTGGGCAATTGAAAGCACAGATGGTCGGCCGCTGGGGAAATGCCCGACCACTTCCCGAAATTACAATCACGAACGGTCACCTTAGATTTGTTTCGCCCAAGGCAGAAGAAGACCGTAAGGACGACATGGTGTTTGAGGGAACACTGACTGGGAAGACTTTATCGGGGACGACAAGCGGGCCGGATGGAACTCCGTGGAAGTGGACGGGCCAAAGAGCGCCGGCTCTAAAACGAACAGGTGCTCCGAAATGGGGCAAGCCGATTCCGTTGTTCAACGGCAAAGATCTGACTGGCTGGAAACCGGATAAGCCAAATTCGTCAAGCGCGTGGAAGGTGGAGGACGGCAATCTTGTTAGTCCGGGACACGGCCCCGAGCTAATTAATGACTCTAAGTTTGAGGATTTCAAGCTTCACATTGAATTCAACTGCGGAGAGAAATCCAATAGCGGTGTCTATCTGCGAGGGCGATATGAAGTGCAGATTGAAACCAACTCTGAACAAGAGCCGCCAAGCCATCACACGGGCGGAGTTTACGGATTTATTGCGCCTTCGCCAGAGTTGCCGCGCAAAGCAGGCGCATGGCAAACTTTCGACATCACCCTGTTGGGACGAATGGTCAGGGTTGTCCAGAATGGCCAGACCATCATTGATCACAAAGAAATCCCTGGAATCACCGGCGGCGCTCTTGACAGCCACGAGGGACTGCCGGGACCGATCTACCTGCAAGGCAGTGAAGACGGGCACGTGACTTTTCGAAACATCGTCATCACCCCGGCGGTGAAATGAGCGCTCGCCAGAATTCTTCCCTGGTCCGGCGTTGCAGCATATAAATTTAGGATCTCAGGAGGTCGTTGACCATGAAGTCAAGCATCTTCTCCCGTCGTAAGTTTTTGGGCTTGAGCGCTGCCGCAGCAGGCGCGTCTCTCGGAACCAAGACTTTGCTCCTGAGTCCCGAGCCACTGCTGGCCGCAGAGGACGTCTCCCCAGGGGATCACGTTCGGTTCGGAATAATAGGAATTGGGATGCAGGGTTCAGGCCTGCTCACGCAGTCTATAGAGCTGCCGGGAATCGAATGTGTGGCGGCGTGCGACCTCTACGACGGGCGCCACACGCTGGCCAGAGAGATCACCAACAAACCCTCGCTTCCAGTCACCCGCCGCTACCAGGAATTGCTCGCTAACAAAGAAATCGACTGTATCGTCGCCGCGGTACCCGATCACTGGCACAAGCAGGTGGTCGTGGATGCAGTCACCGCAGGCAAAGACATCTATTGTGAAAAGCCGATGTCGCACAGTCCTGCGGATGGGGTTGCAATGGTCGAAGCCACCAAGCGCACCGGGCGCATCGTGCAGATCGGTTCGCAAAGGGTCAGTTCTCTGATTTGTGCCAAAGCGAAAGAGATGATCTCGCAGGGAATGCTTGGCGAAATGATGCTGATCGAAGGGTGGCTTGGGCGCAACGATCCTACCGGCGCGTGGGAATATCCGCCGCCTTTCGATCTATCGCCGCAAAATCTCGACTGGGATACTTGGCAAGGCACCGTGCCGAAAAAGCCGTTCGATCCCTATACATTCGCGCGCTGGCGTTGCTGGAAAGAATATGGGACCGGTCTCGCGGGCGATCTTCTGGTTCACCTGGTCAGCGGAATGATGTTTATGATGAGCATCAACGAAGCCCCCAAGCAGGCGCTCTCAGTCGGCGGCATCCGGCGCTGGAAAGATGGTCGGAACATGCCCGACGTGCATGCAACTCTCTTCTACTACGGCGACTTGCCTGTTTACATGCGTCTCAATCAGGGCACCGAAATGCCCGAGACGTACCGGTTCCAGGGATCGAAAGGGATTCTGGAAGTGAATGAGTTTGGCCTTAGCTTCTCGCCTCAATCGGGAACGGATTCGGCTCCGAGCTACTACGACAACGGCTTTCCACACGCGATGCGCGCAGCCTACGAGAAGAGATGGCATGCCGAGAATGATCCGAAAATCGGGCAGGAGCCGATGCCGGAAGCGATCAGCTACCGCGGTCCGGATTACGACGATATGAAGCCACATCTCTGGAATTTTTTCCGCGCAGTACGTTCGCGTAAACCGGTGGTTGAAGATGCAGTCTTCGGTCATCATGCGGCCCTGGCATGCCACATGGCAAATGAATCTTATTTCCGTAAGGCTCCGGTCACCTGGGACGAGGCCTCTAACAGCATTAAGAGCTGATCGCCCCTGCTCATCTTAATGAGGTCCGCGATGAATACCATTAATCGGAGGCAATTCCTCGGAGTGTGCGGCGCCGCTGCGGGGGCCACACTTTTGCCCGGCGCTACAGGCTCGGCACCTTCGGTCAACTTTCCTTCCGACCCACGGGAACGGGTGTCGGTGGCGGCATATTCATTCCGCGAATTCATCGTGGGATGGAAAGGCTGGGACGGCAAAACTCCCGGTGCAGTACCCGCCGCGCAGCAAATCGAATTGAAAGATTTTGCGGCGCACGTTGCCGAAAAATTCAATGTTCACAAGATCGAACCCTGGGGCCGCGTCTTCCCATCAACTGACCAGAAATATCTCGAGCAGTTCCGGACTGCGGTTGAAAGAGCGGGATCTGCGGTCGTTGATATCGCCGTGGACGACGAATACAGCCAATACTCACCCGATGCCTCTGAGCGCGAACGATCCGCCGTGTCGAGCAAACATTGGGTGGACGTCGGAGTAGCCCTCGGCTCACCCAGCATCCGCACCCATATTCAGGGCTCGAAGAAGTCGAAACCCGATGTCTCTCGCGCCGCCGAAACTCTGCAACGAGTAGCTGAGTATGCGGCCAAAAAGAATGTTGTGGTGCATTTGGAAAACGACAATCCCGTCAGTGAGGACCCGTTTTTTATCGTGCAGGTCATCGAAAAGGTGAACAGCCCGTGGTTGCGGGCTTTACCGGATTTCGGCAACTCACTGGCCGCGCATGATGAAGAGTTTGCGTATCGCGCAATCGATGCCATGTTCGCGCATGCTTACGGAATCTGCCATGTGAAAGATGGCGAGGTGAATGAGCAAGGCAAGGATGTTCACGTCGACCTGGCGCGCACCTTCGCAATTCTGAAGAAGCACGCCTACAAAGGATACTGCTCTATCGAATTCGACGCTCCCGGCGATCCTTACAAGCCGACAGCGGAACTGGTCGAGCAGACGATACGGTTCCTTTCTTGAGCAGCAACAACTCTGGCCGCAGAAGGGGTGTCGGTAAGTCGTGCAGCTGAAAGTCTTTCCTGATAAGAATTCTCTGGCACGGGCCGCGGCTGGTGAGGCCGCCCACACAATCCGTGACTCCATCCGCGAACGCGGTTCGGCGCGCATCATTGCGGCGACAGGAGCATCGCAATTCGAGTTTCTCGACGAACTGACCAAGGCTCGTCACATCGACTGGCCGCGGGTCGAGATGTTTCATCTCGATGAATACCTGGGAATGCCATCGACCCACCCCGCGAGCTTTCAGAAATATTTACTCGAGCGCCTGATTAACAAGACCGGAATAACTCGATACCACTTACTCAATGGCGAAGGAGATCCGAGCAAGGTGATCAATGAGGCAAGCGCGGAAATCCGAAAAGCGCCGATCGATGTCGCGTTTGTTGGCGTAGGAGAGAACGGCCATTTGGCGTTCAACGATCCACCAGCGGATTTCGACACCGAAAAGTCGTACATTGTTGTCGAACTGGACGAAGCCTCACGGCAACAGCAGTTCGGTGAAGGCTGGTTTCGAACTTTGGACGAAGTGCCGCGTCTCGCAATTTCTATGACGGTGCAGCAGATTCTCAAATCAAAGCAAATTCTCTGCATTGTTCCGGACGCGCGGAAAGCCCGAGCGGTCGCGAAATGTTTCCAAGGGCATATCAGCCCGCTTGCGCCTGCGTCTATTCTGCGGACGCATCCCAATGCTTTGATCTACCTCGATAAAGATTCGGCGTCACTGCTGAAGCCTGAAGTCGCTGCAACCAGAAGTTGACTTTGAGGCAAATGCTAGACAGGGCGTACCAGACCTTGACGAGTGGCTTTCGTGTTCCTGACCAGCAGTAAAACAAGAATCATACCAACGAAGGGAATCAGCCCCGCAACAATAATGATAGGGTCAAAAACGTGGGTGGTCAGGCCCTGGCGGAGATCGGAATAATGACCGATCAATTGGAATGCGATGATCGTACCGATTCCTGCCCCTGTCCCGCCGAGTCCGCTGACGCTGGCCACCGACGCGCTGTCAAAAAGATCTGAGGGAAGCACGTTAGCGATGGTGCTAAACGCCGCGTAAGAGAATGTCGCGAGCGCAAATAACGTCGTGATCAAGTAAAGGCTCGTCGTGAAAATTGTTGGGATCAGCAGCATTACTCCGATTCCCCCGAATATGGCCACGGCCTTCCGGGCCATTCCCAGTGGCCAGCCACGCTTTACCAGCCAGCCAGACGCGATGCCGCCCGCAAAGTTGCCCAAATCTGCGGCTACGAATGGCACCCAAACTGCAATAACCCCATTTCTCAAATCAATACCTTTGGCCACCAGATAGATTGGAAACCAGTCCGTAACGAAGTACCAAACCGGATCGGTAAACGAACGGGCAACGATGGTCCCCCAGGTTTGAGGAAATTTAAGAAGGTCGCGCCAGCGTGGGCGCGTAGTACTGGTGGTTGCCAAGTCTTGTTTGTCTTGCGCCAGCATATTTCGTTCACCATCGGAGATGAGCGGATGCGTTTCGGGCGACTGGTAAATCTTCCGCCACAGGAATATCCACAAGAAGCCAAGAAAGCCCGGTATCGCGATCGCCGGACGCCACCCCCAACGAAAATAGATAGACAACACGATGAAAGGGGCGATGGCCCCGCCGATGGAAGAGCCGCTGTCAAAAAATGCCGTCGCGAGTCCTCTCTCTTGTTTCGGGAACCATTCGGAAACGGCCTTGGTCGCGGCGGGCCAGTTCGCGGATTCTCCGGCACCCAACAAGAAGCGAAACAGGCCAAAGCTGTAAAGGCCGCCGGCCAGGGGCGTGAGTACAGATATCAGCGAGTACCACGCGACCGTCAACGTCAAGCCGCGCCTCGTGCCCAGTCTGTCCATGAGCCGGCCGAGCACGGTTTGGCCGATGGTGTAAGCCACACGGAATGCGATAACGATATATGCGTAATCCGTGTTGCTCCAGTGATATTGAACTTTGAGAAAGGGCGCGAGCAGCGACAGCGTCTGGCGATCAAGATAATTAATGATGGTAGAGATAAACAGCACTGCTGCAATCCACCAGCGCAAGTGACGGATGATGCGGCGCACAGATGTCAAGTTTTCCTGCATTACGCGCGGATCGGTCATGGTAATTTCTCAGATCGCCTTGGTCTCTTTTTAACGAGCAAAAAAATCTCGTTCGAGCGGCCAAATTCCGCTGCATGAAAATTAAAAATCTGTGACATGGAACTGTCCGAAGCGGTCCTGAAAGGGTATATTACGGGAACGCAGTTCGGTTGCTATATCTCTCGCTTGATGAAAAATTTTGCAGGGAACTTCTTGGCGCTGGCGCTGCTCTCCGGTTTAACATTGCCGGCGAGTGCACAAGTGCGAGTGTGGCAGGGAACGCTCTCACTTCCAGCCTACGAAGAAGGCCTCCCGGACCCGAACCCTCCATTTGATCAATTCGCGACTACCCGGTTTAACTATCCCTATACCCTGCGGACGAATCTTACGGGCCGCCGCACTGATCATCAGTGGCGCGCCATTTTTCTCGAGAACGAATATTTGAAGTGTTCCATCCTGCCGGATCTCGGCGGTCACCTTTACACCTGCATCGATAAGATCAATGGCCTGCCGATGTTCTATGCCAATCCTTCGATCAAGAAGGCGAACATCGGATATCGCGGAGCTTGGGCGGCCTTTGGCGTCGAGTACAACTTTCCCGTGTCTCACAACTGGATGTCGCTTTCTCCCATCGACTTTGCTTTCGCGCAAAACGCGGATGGCAGTGCATCGGTCACCGTCGGAAACGTGGACCGCGTATATGGAATGGAGTGGAATGTCGAAATGGTGCTGCGTCCGAAATCCACGGTCTTGGAACAACGGGTAACGCTCAGCAACCGCAGTGACGTCCGCCATCGTTTCTATTGGTGGAACAACGCTGGGGTCCAGGTTTGGGACGATTCACACGTCGAATATCCGATGCGCTTTGTCGCTAGCCACGGATTCACGGAGGTACAACCCTGGCCGGTTGATTCCAGCGGACACGATTTAAGCATTATTCGCAACCAGACGTATGGTCCGGTGTCATGGTTCGTACACGCAAGCCGCGAGCCTTTTATGGGCGTGTGGAATCCACACACCAACTCCGGGACAGTGCACTTCGCAAATTATGACGAGCTGCCCGCCAAGAAAATATGGTCCTGGGGAGTCGACGCAGACGGCCTCGACTGGCGCAAAGCACTTTCCGATAACGACAGCGCATATGCGGAAGTGCAAGCTGGCCTGTTTCGGAACCAGGAGACCTATGCTTTTCTCCAACCGCGGCAGACCATCAATTTTTCCGAGTACTGGATGCCGGTACGTGGCATTGGTGTTATCACGCGCGCAAACTTATCCGGCGTGCTGGCAGTGAAGAGGCAAGGAACTGCTCTGGTCATTGGCTTCAATGCGAACCAGCCGCTTTCCGCCGTGACAGTTTCCGTCTCCGATGGCAGTACGCAGGTCTGGAGCGGACACGCCGATCTGGTTCCGGAAAGTACATGGTCTCGCGAGGTTCCTTTACCGAATGAGGATAGAAAATATACGGTGGCTATTCGCGATCGAACCGGCGCGGTCGTGATGCAGCAAACTGAAGGCGAGTATGACTGGACGCCAGTCAGCGAAGTTAGAGTCGGACCGCAACCGTCGGGTCGCATTCCCCCGGCCGAAAACCGCGGCGAGGACGACCGCATTCAACTCGGAGAGACGCAGGAACTCAATGGCAATCTTTTACTGGCGCTGCAGACATATTCCGATCTGCTGAAGCAAAACGCCGACAGCTATGCGGCGCTAAAAGCCGCCGGCAGGCTTTCAGCGATACTTTTTCATTACGAGCATGCCGTCACATTCCTGGAGAAAGTGCTAAGCCGCAACACTACCGACGCCGAGGCCGCGTATTACCTGGCCATTTCTTATGACGGATTGGGGCTTCCCGAAAAAGCTCGTACTGCCTTCGAGACCGCCTATCGCCTGCCGCAATGGCGGGCTGCGGCTGCGATTCGATTGGCGGAGTTATCAGCGCGAGAGAAAGACTTAGATCGCGCAAGACTCTATCTTACGAATGCGCTGCAGGCGGCTTCGCAGGACGTGCGTGCCGCAGAGGAGTTGGTAGCAACCCAAAAAGCGGAGGGCATGGAGCGGGAAGCGCACGCGCTGGCGCAGGAGTGGCTGCGGCGGTTCCCACTGAGCGATTTTCTTCGTCATGAAGTCGGAAGTGCCGATCCTCAGCAACTCGCTAATGACGATAGCCGGATTCTGAACATCGCAGCCGAGTACATGCGCCTCGGCTTGTATCAGCCTGCGCTTGATGTCCTCTCCTTTCGCTACCCTGATCCAATGCCGGACGAGAGTGAGCCAGGCGCTACGTCTCCGGGTCGCAATCCTATGCTGGCGTACTATCGCGCGTACTGTCGCACGAAATTGGGCGAGTCCAGCGCTGCGGACGATCACATTGCTTCATCTCTTCCTACTGACTACATCTTTCCCAGCCGCCCCGAGGACCTGATCGCGCTGCGTCTTGCGGTGCAGGTGAACCCTTCTGATGCCAATGCCCACTACCTTCTCGGCACTCTTTACTTTTCACGTGGATTGACCGCCGAAGCGCTTGCCGAGTGGGACCAGGCCCGCAAGTTGAATCCTCGAATTCCGGTTCTCGACGCCAGCCTCGGATTAGCCCTTCTGCACGTGAAGAATGACCCCGAAGCTGCACTCGACGTTTTTCGCGATGGAATTCACAATGATCGAGGAAACGAAGCGGTGTATCTTGGAGCGGATCAAGCGCTCAGCATTTTAAAAAAGCCGAGCAAAGAGCGCGTCCAGGCCCTCGAACTCTATCCCGACTTGTCGCAAATGCCGACGCAGCTGGTTTTTGAATTGGCTCTGAACCTTTCCGAAGCGGGTGACTTCGATCGCGCTAGCGCGCTATTTCGCAATCGATTTTTTCCCCGCGAGGAAGGCGGCACCAACGTCCGTCAAGTCTGGGTAGAACTGCAATTGCAGCGTGCCCTCGGCCAGGCCAAGAACAAGCATTGTGAAGCAGCTATCTCGGTTGCGAATAGCATGGCTTCTCCGGTGCAAAACATGGCTTTCACAAAGGATGGCCTCGAACCATTTCTTAACTCTGGACGCACGAGTTATTTGCTCGGGCAAATGAATTTGCAATGTGGAAGGCGGGAAGATGCCAACAAGCATTTTGAAAACGCGGCCCAGAAATCTGACGCTGCCGAAGTGGTGTGGGCGTGGCTCGCGGCCAGGCAACTACCTGGATTTGACCAGAGCCAGTGGACCTCCCGGCTCGAGAGCACGCTAGAAAAGTCGATGGCAATATCGGACAGCAGTTGGTGGATTTACAACAGCGCAATGCTGAATCGTGCGCTGGGCCGCGAACCGCAAGCGCAACAGTTATTCCGCCAAGCTTTTTTATTGCCTGACCGCTTGCTTTCATACCATTTGGCGCGGGAAGCAATGGCTACGCAATAAGAACTTCAACCTATGAATCCTCTGTCGTGCACCTTCGGAAGTGTGTTCATAAATTTTTTCTGCTTGCTACCAGTTTTGGGCCTTTGGGCGGAAGGTCAAGTCCAGGAAAAACCCCTTATAGAAAGCGTCCATGCTGAGCATGACGTCGTCTTGAACACCGACCCAACTTCACCGTTCTGGCAAGCTGCGAAAGCTATCTACGCAGAAGTCGATACCCGCGGCCACGCTCTTCCGGAATATCGCACCGAAATCCGTACCCGCTGGACCAGTGAGAATATTTATTTCCTTTTTATTTGTCCTTACAAGAGTCTCTATCTCAAACCGTCGCCGGACACAGCGCGTGAAACCAATGAATTGTGGAACTGGAATGTGGCCGAAGTTTTCATCGGTTCAGATTTCAAGGACATCAAACGTTATAAAGAGTTTGAAGTCTCTCCACAGAACGAATGGGTCGATCTGGACATCGACCTTCACAAGCCGCACCACGAAGACGGATGGTTGTGGAACTCTGGTTTTGAACACTCCGCACGCATCGATAATCGGAAACATATCTGGTACACGGCAATGAAAATACCGTTCAGGGCGCTTGACACTCGGCCTCCCACGCCAGGAACCACGTTTCGAGTGAACCTGTTTCGTACGGAAGGACCACCTCAAGATTTGAAAGAGATCATGTGGCAGCCGGTCATGGGAAACTCATTTCACGTGCCAGAACGCTTCGGACTCCTGCAACTGAAATGAAGCTGCTTTCGCCAAATCGCCTATCCTAGATTCCACAGGAGTGTGCATGTGCCGTTTCGACGTCACTATTGCCGGTGAGCTGAACCTGGATTTAATTCTTTACGGTGTTCCTGAAGAGATTCCGCGAGAACGCGAGCTGCTGGCATCTGATTTGAATCTCACCTTGGGCAGTTCGTCGGCCATCGTGTCGCACAATCTGGCTTCACTCGGCAGCAGCGTAGGATTCGTTTCATGCATCGGCGACGATCCCTTCGGAGAACTCGCAGTCGCCCGTTTGTCCGCCGCTCGGGTGGACGTGAGTAAAGTTTCTATCCTGCCGGGTCGAAAAACCGCGCTCACCGTCATTATGCAACGCGACTCGTGGCGCAATATGCTTACCTATTCGGGCACCATATTTGATCTTCGGATTGAGGATATTGACCTGGATTATCTCTCCTCCGCGCGCCACTTCCATTTTTCCTCTTTTTATCTCCAGCGGGGATTGCAGGAGAGCGTGCCCGAACTCCTGAAAAAATTGAAATCTGCAGGTCTGACCACCTCGCTCGATTGCAACGACGATCCCGAAGACCGTTGGGAGGGAGGGATTCGCGAGGCCCTCCGATATGTTGACGTTTTCCTCCCTAACGCGCGAGAGGCAATGCGGCTTACGAAAGCCGCGAGTGCGGAAGCTGCCGCGAAGGAACTGGCGCGAACTGTTCCCCTGGTTGTCGTGAAGCTTGGCGCCGAAGGCGCCCTTGCCCGCCGGGGTGAAGAGCAGTGGTCTAGTCCCGCTTTGCGAATCGAAGTGGTTGATCCAGTGGGCGCGGGTGATAGTTTCGATGCCGGCTTTCTACACGAATACTTGAAGGGATCGGACGTGAAGATTTGCCTGTCAGCTGGAAATCTGGCCGGAGCGCTGTCGGTCACTCGCGCTGGCGGAACGGAAGCGTTTCGTGACGCGGAGCATCGTGAACGCTTTCTTCGCGAGCACCATGCCGCTTAGCGGGATTCAGTCTTCGGCGTACTTACGCCTGTCTAGACCGCGCAGACATTGAGGAGTGTCATACTTTTTTCCAGTCCGTCAGCGAAACCAATTCGTCCAAAATCTCCTGTAATCGCTGGAGCCGACGTTCATGATCCGCTGCTGCGCCTGAAATCTTCTTGCCATCTCGCAGGTATAGGCGGTTCGCTTCCCTGATCTGCGCTATCTCCTTCCGCAACGTTGCGATCCGCTCTCCGATGGGCTTCTGCATGGCGATAGGCTACCAGAATTGCGAGTGAACCCGCCTTTGCCCCATCAGGCTTGTAACTTCTGTTCCGAAGCGGGGCGAAGCCCGACCCTCTCATTTTCACTCCACGTAAGTTGAGGTTTTGAATCTTGGCGGGTGCGCTTGGCATCTTTTGGTGATAAGCCGTGGGTTGAATGGAGCTTGCTATGGGGAAGTTCACGAAATTATCTGTCCTCGCGTCTGCCGTACTGGTGGCAGCTCTCATAAGCACGGGGTGCGGCAAGACCGAAGCGAAAGCCCCCGCGCCGCAGCCTCTGCCTGTAAAGGTCGAGACTATCAATCTTGCTCCTGTTCCCAGATCAGATGAGTATGTCGCAACCGTAAAATCGCGGCGCTCCGCGAGTATCCAGCCACAGGTGGACGGCACGCTTACACGGATCCTGGTGAAGTCAGGCGACCGGGTACACGCCGGGCAAGTCCTCATGACTATTGATCCTTTGAAGCAGCAAGCGACGGTTGATCAGCAGCGCAGCACCGAAGCGCAAAAGAAGGCCGTCTTTGATTACAACCAGCGCGAAATGGAGCGGCAGCGTGGGCTCTATGAGGGCGGTGTTACTAGCAAGCAGAATTACGATTACGCAGTGCAGGCGTTCGAGAATTCGAAAGCGGATTTGGACTCCGCCACAGCTGCCCGAATCACGCAGGAGCGCCAGCTCGCTTACTACCATCTGACCGCGCCTTTTGATGGCGTCATAGGCGACGTACCGGTACATGTCGGGGACTACGTTTCGCCGCAGACGCTGTTGACTACGGTGGACAAGAACACCGAACTTGAAGCTTACATTTATGTTCCGACCGAGCGCGCCTCAGAAATACGCATGGGCCTGCCGGTGCAAGTTGTCTCCAGCAGCGGTGAGCTGATCGAAAAAACGAAAATCGATTTCATTTCGCAGCAAGTAGACAATGCTCTCCAGGGCATTCTTGTAAAAGCTCCGATCCACGCCACGTTTGATAAATTTCGCAATTCCCAGTTGGTCAAGGCCCGGGTCGTGTGGAGTACTTCTCCGGCACCGACCGTGCCCGTGCTGGCAATCAGCCGCGTTGGCGGACAGTCGTTCGTTTACCTTGCTGCTTCATCCAGCAACGGGACTGTGGCCAAGCAACGTGCAGTGTCGCTGGGCGACACGCTCGGGAACGACTACGCCGTCACTGACGGACTGAAGGCCGGCGACAAGGTTATTGTCTCGGGAACTCAGTTCCTTGTCGACGGAATGCCCGTGCGGCCGATCGGCTAATGGTCCGGTTGCGGACCCATTTTTTTGTAGTACCGCAGCTCTAACAGCAAAATTTACACAGGTGCCTCTTGGTAGACTTCTTCATTCGCCGACCGATTTTTGCCACGGTATGCGCGCTGCTAATCATTCTCGCCGGCGCGGTCTCGATTCCTACGCTTCCGATTTCTCTTTATCCGACTCTGGCCCCGCCACAAGTGACGGTGACTAGCAACTACGTCGGCGCCAACGCCAACGTGGTCGAGTCTGCGGTCACAATTCCGCTTGAGCAGCAGATCAACGGCGTCGAAGGCATGCATTACATTACTTCGACCAGTTCGAATGACGGGACCAGCAATATCAATGTGGTCTTCCGCACCGGCTACGATCTGAATATCGCTGCGGTTGACGTGCAGAACCGGGTCGCAACCGCGCAGGGCCGACTGCCTCAGGAAATCAAGAACACCGGCGTCACGATTACGAAGGCGAATCCTAATTTCGTTTTCGCCGCCGGGTTCTTTTCGCCCGACAATAGCCTTTCCAACCAGTACATATCCAACTATCTGGACGTGTATGTAAAAGATGCGCTGAAACGGATTCCGGGGGTTGGCGACGTTCTGATCTTTGGTGAGCGCAAATATGCGATGCGTATCTGGCTGGACCCAACGAAGTTGGCGGCACGGCAATTAACGGCGACTGATGTTGTCTCCGCTCTGCAAGAGCAAAACGTAGAAATACCAGCAGGACAGCTCGGCCGGGCGCCTGCGGACCCCAAGCAAAGTTTCCAGGTGGCGCTCCGGGTGGTGGGCCGGCTTTCGGATCCCAAAGAGTTCGAAAACATAATTCTCAAGAGCACCAGCAACGGCATCGTGCAGCTGAGGGATGTTGGGCGCGCTGAAATCGGGGCGCAAAGCTATGACACCAACCTCATGTACAGCGGGCATGACGCTATCGGAGTCGGCGTCCAGCAACTCTCGAACGCGAACGCTCTCGACGTTGATAAGGCGGCCAAGGCAGCGCTCGAAGATTTATCGAAATCATTCCCTCCTGGAATGAGGTACGTGATCGCTTTTGACACCACGACGGTTGTCGGCGACTCGGTAAAAGAAGTGGTCACCACTCTAGAAGAAGCCATCATCATCGTCATCATCGTGATCTTTTTTTTCCTGCTGGATTGGCGCGCAACCATTATTCCCGCGGTCACCATCCCAGTTTCGTTGATCGGCACCTTCGCCTTCATCAAAGTATTCGGCTTCTCCATTAATTCGCTGACGCTTTTCGGAATTACTCTCGCCACCGGACTAGTGGTGGATGATGCGATCGTCGTAATTGAAAACGCGCAACGGCACATCGACGCCGATCATACCGACCCGCACGCGGCAACGTCCGCTGCCATGGCTGAAGTGGCGAGCGCGGTGGTAGCAACTTCGCTGGTGCTGATATCGGTATTCGTGCCGGTCTCGTTCTTTCCCGGCACCACGGGCATTCTGTACCGGCAATTTTCGCTGACCATTGCGTTCTCGATTGCGATTTCTTTATTTAATGCGCTGACACTCTCGCCAGCCCTGGCGGCGATCCTGTTGCGCGGCGAAGAATCCAAGTATTCCCTGTTCGATTGGACGCACGTCGGGTGGCTCACACACGGATACGCGAACTTCGTTCGCGGTGTGGAAGCTGGAATTCGCGGCACAGCAAACGGCTACGGCAAAGCCATTTGCAGAGTGCTGAAATACCGCTACGTCATGATCGTCTTGTTCGTCGCGGGCCTGGCGGCCACCGCTTACATGTACATTCACGTGCCCACAGGATTCGTTCCTCAGGAGGACCAGAACTACTTCATCGTAGTGGTGCAGGCGCCCCCGGGAGCGTCGCTTTCATATACGACGAACATTGCGCGGCAGGCTGAGCAGGTCTTACGTGCGGACCCTGATGTCTTCGGCACATTTGCAGTACCAGGGTTTTCGCTCTCAGGCGGCAGTTCGCCAAACTACGGTTTGGTTTTCGCCCCGCTCAAGCCAATCGACGACCGCAAAGGCGCGGGTCATAGCGCAAGTGACATTGTCGCTCGCGTCCGCCCGAAGCTCTTTGGAATTCCGGGCGCGATCGTGGTCGCATTCGAGCCACCGGCGGTAAACGGAATCGGAAGCTTCGGCGGGTTCCAGTTCCAACTGCAGGATTTGGGGCGCAACACGCTACAGGACCTCGACTCCGTCGCTCACAAGATAGTTGCCGGCAGCCACCAGCGTCAGGACCTCGCGGGACTGTTTACCAGCTTCACCGCAAATGATCCCCAGCAACTGGTTGAGATAGATCGTGAGAAGGCGAAAGCTATGGGAGTTCCGATCAGCCAGGTTACGCAGGCGCTGGGCGTGTACATGGGATCGGAGTACGTAAACGATTTTGATTTCAATAATCGTTCTTATCGCGTTTACGTACAGGCGGATCAGCCATTCCGCATGAACGCCCGCGACTTGCGGCAGTACTATGTGCGCTCGGACAGCAATGGATTGGTGCCGCTGGCGAACATCGTCGCTCTCAAAGAAGCGTCAGGCCCGCAGGTCATCAATCATTACAATCTCTTTCGCTCGGCGGAAATCGATGGCGCGGCGGCTCCGGGGTACAGTTCGGGCCAGGGTTTGAAAGCCATGGAGGAACTGGCGAAGCAGAATATGCTGCAGGGAATGTCATTCAGCTGGTCGGGCCTGGCGCTGGAGGAGGTTGAAGCCGGGGGCAAGGCGATCATTATCTTCGCTCTCGGCCTCCTGGTGGTGTACCTCACGCTGTCTGCGCAGTACGAGAGCTTCGCACTTCCATTCATAATTTTGCTGGCCGTTCCAATGG
>Ga0070717_10000686_pt1 | contig 21830 bp, 13 predicted proteins | sample LARL113metaG_FD_71366 | JGI IMG/M metagenome (GOLD analysis project Ga0070717, IMG submission 71366) | Corn, switchgrass and miscanthus rhizosphere microbial communities from Kellogg Biological Station, Michigan, USA - LAR L11-3 metaG | ecosystem: Host-associated > Plants > Roots > Rhizosphere ...
CGAGTTTACTCTTGGCCTTGCGCGCCCTCCGCGCGACGGGCGCGGCTCCGAAGCTCAATGTCGAAGTTTCGTTCACCGCCGACGAAGAAACCGACTCGTTGTTGGGGGCCGGATGGTTGGTGACAAATGCGCCGATTCGTCCGGACTACGCGATCGTGATGGAAGGTGGCGAAGGCAGCTCCGTCTGTTGCGGACACAATGGGGTGGTTTGGCTAGATGTGGTGGTGCACGGCAAAGCCGCCCACGGTTCACGGCCGGAGAATGGGATCAACGCGTTTGAAAAAATGGCCGCCCTGACTCTCGCGCTCGAGGGGCACAAGCGGGAACTGGCGCGGCGTCGGTTCAAAACCCCGGACGGAAAAATTATGGTTCCGACCATGAACGTAGGCGGCGTGTTCGCGCAGGGCCGTGGTGGAAAAATCAATACCGTGCCGGCCGAAGCTCGCTTCTCAATCGACCGCCGCGTGCTAGCCACGGAATCGGTGGAAAAAGCGGAGCGCGAGCTGCGCGCCTTTCTTCTCACCGCCGCCCGCCGGATTCCGCAGTGCAAAATCACGATCGAGAAAGTCTCGGACAATCACCCCTGCTACACTCCTCCCACGGACCCGCTTTTTACCGCGATGGCTGGGGCGGTGGGACGGGTTCGCCGCCGGTCCGCGACGTTCAGCGTCTCCAGCGGGTTCAACGACATGCATTTCTTTTCTCACTACCTTAAAATTCCCACTCTCGGCTATGGTCCCGGCGGGCAGCATTATCATGCGGTGGATGAGCGCGCCCGGATCACGGACCTGGTGAACACCGCGAAAATTTACGCTGAACTGCTGCTGACTTTTGACGGAAGCTGAGCGGAAAAGCTGATTTTTTGGAGTTTGGCGTTTTCCTGCGGAGACTTTCTACTGAAGGGCCCATGTCCGCCGACGCTTCCTCGCTCAACCTCTACGATCTCAGCCGCACTGAGCTGGGCGAATGGCTGACGCGTTGGGACCTGAAAGCCGCGCATGCGGCGCGGATTTGGCACTACCTCCATTATCTCGGCGTTCGTTCTTTCGCGGAGATGACGGATCTTCCTCCGCGAATTCGCACCACGCTGGAGGAGCGTTCGTACTTGGGAATCTTGCCGATTGCGGAGGAAACCCACAGTTCGGACGGTTACACGCGCAAGTACCTTCTGGCCCTGGACGACGGACGACGGATCGAAACGGTTTTGATGAAGTTCACCGGCCGGGTTACGGCCTGCGTCAGCAGCCAGGTGGGTTGCGCGATGGGCTGTGTTTTTTGTGCCACCGGGCAGATGGGATTTACCCGGCATCTCACGGCCGGCGAAATCGTTGCTCAAGCGCTTCACGTCCGGCGGGTGCTCCACGAGCTCGGCGGCCGCCGTCCCGTGGCGGAACAGCCGCTGGAGGAACGGCTGCGGAACCTCGTGCTCATGGGCATGGGCGAGCCGTTGCACAACTACGACGCGGTGATGAAGGCGGTCGATATCCTGCGCGATTCGGGTGGGGTGGGCCTGGGCGCGAAAAAAATCACTTTGAGCACAGTCGGTGTAGTGCCAGGGATAATACGCTTGGCCGACGAGGCCCGCCCTTTTCACCTCGCGGTGAGTTTGCACGCCGCGACGCAGGAGGAGCGCGCTGCTCTGGTTCCAGCGGCTCGGCGCTGGGCCTTGCCGGAGCTCTTGGACGCCTGCCGCTACTACGCGCGGAAACTGGACCGTCGGATCTTTTTCGAGTGGACCTTGATCGAGGGGAAAAACGATTCGGCCGAGCAGGCCCATGCGGTGGGGCGTTTGCTCGAGGGCATCCCGGCGCAGGTCAACTTGATCCCCTTGAATCCGACCAGTGGATACGAAGGTGCTCCCACTCGGACGGAGCAGGCGAGGCGTTTCCAAGAAGTCCTGGCTGAATATGGCTTTCCCAGCATGGTCCGGCAACGTCGAGGCATCGACATCGCCGCGGGCTGCGGCCAGCTCGCGGTGGCGAAGATGGCCCGTGGATGATGCGTGGCAGGCCGATTTAAAATCTTTCGCTCGTTTGTATTTAAGTTTCCGTTACAAAGAGTAAAAATCGTTTAGGGGCCGCCTTTTTTGGCGGTGGGCTCAAGACTCGACTTTTCGCTGACGTCGCGCTTGCACGGCCTCGGCCAGGGTTGCTAGGACGGGCAAGGTCTTTTCCCACGAGAGACAGCCATCGGTGATGCTGCGGCCGTAAACCAGCGGGGTCGCTTGATAGTCCTGGGCTCCGCCGAGGAGGTTGCTCTCCAGCATCACGCCGCAAATCGATTTATTGCCCTCGGCGATTTGGCGCGCGATGTCGGCGGCGACCAGGGGTTGCCGCTCCGGATCTTTCCCGCTGTTGGCGTGACTGCAATCGATCATGATGCCTGGCGGCAATCCGTGTTTGGCGAGCAGTGCGGCCGCGGGTTGGACGTGGCTGGCGGAAAAATTGGGTCCAGTGGTGCCGCCCCGCAGCACAAGATGGCATTCGTTATTGCCCGAGGTGCCCATCACCGCGGGCGCGCCATCGCGCGTCAGAGTAGGAAACCAGTGGGGATGCTGCGCGGAACGGATGGCGTCGATTGCGACCTGCACATTGCCGTCGGTCCGGTTTTTAAACCCCACCGGCATGGATAAGCCGGACGCGAGTTCGCGATGCACCTGGCTCTCCACCGTGCGAGCGCCGATGGCGCCCCAGGTCACCACATCGGCGTAGTATTGGCCGAGGGTTGTATCCAAAAACTCATTTGCCACCGGCAGCCCGAGCGCGGTGAGGTCGAGCAGCAGACGACGGGCGATGCGCAACCCGGCGTTGATCTCGAAGCTGCCGTTGAGAAAAGGATCGTTGATTAGGCCCTTCCATCCCATCACGGTCCGGGGTTTTTCGAAGTAGACCCGCATAACCAGGAGGAGCTCGCCGCGATGCCGTTCGACGATCAAGGCCAGCCGCTCGGCGTACTCCACCGCGGCGAGCGGGTCGTGTATCGAACACGGCCCTACAACGACCAGAAGCCGGTCGTCCACGCCGCGAATGATTTCGCCCGCCTGTCTCCGTGCGGTGGAGACAAGGCGCGCGCCCGCCTCATCGAGCGGCAACTCGTTGGCCAGCACGGCGGGAGCGACCAAGGGTTTGATCGCGACGATGCGGAGGTCGGATGTGCGAGGTTGCATCAGCGACGGGCGGGGTGTCCCGTCATCAGAGATTGAGAAACTCCCTGGCCTGGTCGACGACGGGCGCAGCGAAGAGGGGCGCATCGGCGATCGCGGTTTCGATCAGACCCAAGCGACTGGCGCGGTCGAGCGCGGTCAGATAAGCCAGCGAAGCGAGTTCGGAATTCGCGGCGCGCGCGGCAATTCGAGGCAGACTCTCGGCCACGGGCTCAAGGTGAGTTTTGGGCAATACGCCTTTGTCGGTCAGGAAAAGCGAAAGTGAAGTCCCGAGGGTATCGCAGTACTCCAGCGGCTTGGGCGTCGGCGTGTAGGGCAAGGCGGCTCCGGCCGGATACGCTGTCCATTCCATGAACATGCGGATGGTCTCGGCCAACTTGGTCAGCTCCGCGTCTGCGGTGGAAGGCGTCCATCGTGCGGTGAAGGCCTTGCGCTCGCGGAATTTTTTCACCTCCCAGACCTTGAGGTTGATTTCGAAATCACCGGACTGGCTGCGTAGTGCTCCGGTAAATACATAGTCGATCGAGCTGCTCGTGTCGACCAGTTCGCGGACGTTGGTCATGGTCCACTCGCTGCCGAAGAGCATATAATGTTCTTTGTTCATCGTGCCGACGGCGGCGATGGGCGAGTAATGAGGCGCGAAATAGAAAGCCTCGGCCATCCAGAGCGGAAATCCGCGGCAGAAACGTCCCATTTCGTCTTCCGGTTTTTTCATCCGCTCGACCAGATCGGTCTGGCCCAATAACGCCAGTTGAGCGAAGGCGACGCGACGGAGGCGTTCCCCCTTGGTCGGAAGCAGTCCCGGGGTAGTCTCGATGCCATAGGCCCAGATCGGTTTGCTGATGCTCGCCAGACTGACCATGTTGGCTCGCTGCGCTGGTTCTCCGGGGGCGCCGGGTTCGCTTCCCTGCGAGGGGCGAGCCAGGGCTCCTCGACGTTCCAGCTCCAGTTGCTCGGCCAGAGCATTGGAAAAACCGTGGAGCCGCATCTCCAGTTCTGGACGATTCAGGGCAAAAAGGATGTCGAGCAAGTGCTGCGCCGCCTCGGTGTTGTGCGTCGCCAGATAGGCCTGCAAAAGGTTGATTCCGGTGGCGGGGCCGTGGCGTTCGGCGTCATAGCGAGGAGCGACGAGTTCGACAATTTGATCGACGTAGCCGCATGAGCCGAGGTCGCCGGAGAGTGCGACTAGCACGTCCGCGCGGTCGCCCGCGGTGCGCAGCAGTTCTTCGTAGATCGCCATGGCGCCGGTAATGTCCTTTTCTTCCAGCTTCTCGCGAGCTTGGGCCAGCTGGGGCTTGACCCCCACCGGAGCGGATCCGGCAGCCGAGGTTGGAGACCCCGTGGTTGGGTCGGACTCCGGAGCGGGAGAGGAGCTCGAAGGAGGGGTGCTCGGTTTCTTGGAGGAGAAACGGTCAAAAAAGCCCATTGGGAGAGCAAAACGCTCTGGCTCACCGTCGCCAGCACGATTTCCGAAGAAAACGCCAAAAACGAGAAACCCCACTCTCAAGGCTCAGCGTAAAAGAGGCGAATTTCACGCGGGTCCGTCCGGGTTTAGCGCCATCTCCAGCGACCTGACGTATTGGCTAATCGGTTACCACGGCCGGCGCGGGGACCGCCGCCGAGTGGCTAACCTTCGGAATCGTCGGCGCGCTGCTGGGTGCCGACAGGCCGTCGAGCGGGACGTTTTCGCGCACCGTCAGCGTGGCAAAAACCTTGGGGACATACATCCGTGTCTCGGCTGGGAGTGATTCGGCGATGTCGGAAAAGGTGGCGGACTCCTTCTTTTTCAACGCGGCGGCAATCTTGCCTTCGCCTGCATTGTAAGCGGCGAGCGCAAGAGGCCAGGAGTCAAAGCGGTCGTGCAGCTTGTGCAGGAGACGGGCGGCGGCCCGGGCATTTTTTCCCGGATGCACGCGCTCGTCGAAAGGCAGGAGGCTCAAGCCCATTGACCGCGCGGTCGCCGGCATGAGTTGAAAGAGGCCGCGTGCTCCGGCGGGGCTGCGCGCGGTCGGGTTGAGCGAGGACTCGACTTCTGCCAACCAAGCCAGTTCAGCGGGGAGACCCTCGGCGGAGAAGATGACTTTTAAAAGTGGGACGAGCTCGTTGGCCCGCGCCGGCCGGGGACGCGTGCGCATGCGTTCCAGCCAGACGTCGTAATAGGGCACGTCGGTCGCGGTGGGCGAGGGTGCGGGCGTGGGTTCAACCGTTGGAGCGTTGGGCCGAGGGGGCGCAGGAGGCCGAGGCGTTTTTTTCGTGTTCACCGCGGTGCGCGCGGTTTCGATCAAGTCGAGCCGCTCGGCCAACCAGTCGGCGTAATCGGAATAATCAGGCAAGGTCTGGAAGACGGCCAGGGCGCGACGGACCTCGGGCTCAAACGCGGCCAGTTCCTCCAGGGAGCCGCCCTGCAAGGCCTGTTGGAGGCGAGCGGCAAAGACGTCCCACTGCTCGTGAGAGGGAAAATCATAGTCGCGTTTGACCTCCTCGGGCGCGTACTCGTCGAACAGCTGTTTTCCCAGATCGTAGAGGGCCTTGGGATCGACGTTCGAATCGGCGGCGGCCTCGGACGATGACGGAGCGGAAGAAGCCGGCGAGTGCTGGGATTTCGGCCCGGACGGGGTTTGCGCTCGACCCGTTGTAGTCCACCCGAGGAGAACGAAACAAAGGAGGAGCCGGAGGCGTGAGATCATTGACTTACGCCTGGGACCCCGGCTTTGGCCGAGAGTTGCGTAGGATGTAGTGGAAGAACGGAGACAGGCAAGGGGTGGATTGGGGGCGATCATTCTCCGTGATCGGTCTCTCGGAAGGTCCAGTGGGATTCAAAGCGGCGAAAAGGGTGGAAGCGAAAGAATTCAGAGAACGAGGTGAGGGTCGGGTGGCGAGCGGAAGGGCTAGCTTTCCCGTTTGACCCTCCCCTCAGGCAGATTACTTAAGACCCTCCTCCGCGCGCCTGTGCGCCGACGAATGAACCGCGTCTACATCAAAACCTATGGGTGCCAGATGAACGAGCGCGACAGTGAGGCTGTCGCGGCGATGCTGCGCGCCCGCGGTTATCGGATCGTCGGCTCGGAGAGTGACTGTGATATTATGTTGTTGAATACCTGCAGCGTACGCGACGCCGCAGAGCAGAAGGCCATCGGTAAGGCCGGCTACGTTCAACACCGCAAAAAGAAGAACCCGGATTTCATTTTAGGCATCCTCGGTTGCATGGCGCAGAACCGGGGGGCCGAACTTCTCGAGCGGTTGCCCGACGTGGATCTGATCGTCGGGACACAGAAATTTCATCAAGTCCCGGGATATCTCGACAATATCCGCGCAGCGCGAGAGGCGGGGGTGGCGATCGGTAGTAGTATCGTGGATATCGCCGAAGAAGTTGGCTCGCAGAACACGATTCGCGATCACCTCGAACCCGAATCCGAAGAAGCCCCGCAGGTCAGCGCCTTTGTTTCGATCCAGCAGGGCTGCAACATGGATTGCGCTTTCTGTATCGTGCCGAAGACGCGCGGCGACGAGCGCTCTCGGCCGATGGACGAGATCGTGCAGGAGTGCGAGCGCTTGGCCGAGCGCGGGGTGAAAGAAATCACCTTGCTCGGGCAAATCGTGACGAGCTACGGCCGTCGCGATTACACGCACACCGGGGGAGTTTCTCCCTTTGTCCAGTTGATCGAGCGGGTTCATGCGATCGATGGTATTCAACGCATACGCTTCACTTCGCCTCATCCGCGCGGCTTCAAGCAGGATCTGGTCGAAGCGTTCGGCCGTTTGTCGAAGCTTTGTGAATACGTGCACCTTCCCATGCAGTCTGGGAGCGATCGTATTCTCCGCGCGATGAATCGGCCCTACACCCGGGAGCGCTATCGCGAGATTGTGGAGTCGTTGCGCGCGGTTCGGCCGGACATGTATTTTTCGACCGACGTGATCGTCGGCTTCCCCGGCGAGACGGAGGAGGATTTCGCTCAGACCCGCGATCTGTTCGAGGCCTGCAACTACGACATGGCTTACGTATTCAAGTACTCGGTACGTTCCGGCACCCCGGCGGCAGAGATGGGCGACCAGATCCCGGACGAGGTGAAGGAAGAGCGAAATCAAATCCTCTTGGATATTTTGCACCGCAATTCCCTCCGCCGAAATGCCTCACTGCTCGGCACGACCCAGGAAGTGTTGGTCGAAGGCCGGGATAAAACCGGAGAGCGTTTCACGGGAAGGACACGCGGAAATCGCGTGGCGATTTTGGAAGCTGCCCCTCGGCTGATCGGTGAGTTGGTGCAGATGAAGGTCGATCGCGCGACGGTGAGTTCGTTGTATGGATCCATTATATAATCTTTCTCTTACTTCGTTCTCTTAATCTTTCTCCCATGCCTCCTCGCTTCGATCATGAGCAACTCAAGGCATATCAAGAGTCGCTGCACTTTGTTGCCTGGGTGGGTCCCTATATCGAAGAACTGCCCGCCAAACTTTCCGCTCGAGATCAGTTAGATCGTGCTTCAACCAGCATCGTGCTCAATCTTGCTGAGGGAAATGGCAAAAGATCTCATGCCGAAAGGTGCAGGTTTTTCGACATTGCTCGAGGTTCTGCGGTCGAATGTGCGGCGTGCCTGGATGTGCTTGTTGCTCGTGAGAAAATGGCAATTGCTCAAGCCGAAGCAGGCAAGGCGATACTCCATCCGGTGGTAATGATGACCGCCGGACTGATTGCCCATTTCTCAAAGAACCGAGGCACGGGTGTCGTGGAGGAACAGATGAGCACTTACGGCATAGTCGGTGTTTCGACCCCACCGATGCAGAGAAAGATTAAGAGAACGAAGTAAGAGAACGATAAAATACCACTCCCTTTTTTTCCATGAGCCTCACTGTTGCGACCCTCATTCCCAGCGTCTTTCTCATTGTCCTGGGTGCGCTCTTCCTGATCGGAAACTCGGCCATCGTGGCTACCTTCAAAGCGTTTCCGCGGTCCAAGACGGCTGCGGGGATTCTCTTCGGCGCGGGGGCGATGTGGTTTCTCTATAACGTCTGGCACCTTTCTGAGGCCGACTTTGGCGAATATCATACCGGCCTCTTCATCGGTTTCGGAATCGTGGCGGCGTTGTCGTTTATCTACGTGCCCGACTTTCTCGCGGTCCGCGGCGCCAGCGTGCTCATGTTGATGATGGCCACGCCGTTGTTGGATGCTGGATACATGGTCTACCACCTTCCTCAAATCAATCTCTACAAGATCGCGGTCTATCTCGGAATCGTCCTTGCCTTGTACCTGGGCGCCTCGCCGTTCCGCCTGCGCGATTTCTTTCAGTGGCTTTTCGTGACGAAAGGAAGGCCGCGTGTCCTGGGTGGAGCCTTGCTGGTTTACGGGCTGGCCCTCGCGGTGGTCGCCTTCACGTATTGAAATGGCTGATATAAATCCCACGCCGCGGTCGTTCGATTCCATTTCCGGTGAACCGCGGCCGAATGCGGGCGACGCGGTTTTGCTGGTGATTGCAGGCCCCGCGGGCTCCGGCAAAACCACGTTGTGCGAGCGTGTGGTCCGCGAAGTGCCGGGCTTTTCTCGGGTGATCACCGCCACGACCCGTGCCCCGCGGCCCGGGGAAATCGACGGAATTCACTATCACTTTTTGACTCCTGCTCAGTTTGACGAAAAGGTCGCTGCCGGCGCCTTTTTGGAATGGGCCTGGGTCCACAAGAACCGATATGGGACTCCTTCCTCATCGGTCATCGAGCCTCTCGCCGCTGGACGCAATTTGATCATCAACGTCGATGTCCAAGGCGTGGAAAATTTCCGCTTGGCGGGGAAAGCGAATCCCCTGCTCGGTCGCCACATGGCGGAAATTTTTATCAATGTCTCTCTCGACGAGCTGCGTCGCCGGATGATCCTCCGCGGGCAGGATCCACAAGCGGAAATCGCCCATCGCTTGGAAACAGCCGAGCGTGAATTACTCGAAGCGGCGCACTTTGATTTTCGCATCGAAAGCAAATCCCGCGAGGATGACTTTCGCGCGCTTCTCGCGATCCTGGAGCAAGTCCGTCAGCGGCTGCGTTCTTCTTCCTAACGAACCACGCGGGGTGATCGCGGTCCCTCTGGGACATGAGCGCTTCACCGGGAACCGCCAAGTCGTTCTTAAAATCGTTGCGCTGGAAGCCGATCATCGTGATCGCGCTCATCCTCGTCGCCGTTGGGTTGATCTCTCAACGCGTCGACATCGATCGCGTACGAGACTACACCGAGCACCTCAATAGCGGACTGGTCTTTGTAGTGATCACGGTACTACCGCTGGTTGGTTTTCCCGTCACTGTGCTGCACATTTTAGCCGGCATGCGCTGGGGGCCGAAGCTGGGCCTCGCTCTGGTGGTGCTCTCGATTCTGATCCAGCTTCTCGCCAGCTATGCTCTGGTGCATCTGTTCCGGCCGATGTTCGAGCGCAGGCTGGCCAAGTTTCGCGAACGAATTCCCAAAGGCGCGCATGGGCCGGTGACTTTGTTGACCGCTCTGTTGCCCGGCGTCCCGTATTTCGCCAAGAACTACCTGATCCCGGTCATGGGAGTGCCGCTTCGCACCTTTCTCCTCTGGTGTTTCCCGCTTCACGCGCTCCGAGCTTCAATCGCGGTGATTTTCGGAGATCAGAGCGACGACCTCACGCCGACGCGGATCGCCTGGTTCTGCGCCTATTTCGTAATTATTACACTAAGCTGTGGGTGGGTATTTCGACGGGTGCGGGCTGAAGTTGGAGATCCGTCACCAGCGGCAAGTGGTCGGACGCGAAGCGCGTGAGGTGGTTGCGCGGCACGATCACGCGAGCTGCCGTGAGCTTGGACGAGACGAAGACGTGATCGAGGCGGGTGAAAGGTCGGAACGAGGTGAATGTATTCACCGGACGGTGACCGGCCTTGGGGGTTTGAATATCGGTCAGGCGGTCGGCGAGCAGGCGGTAGGGTCGACTCCCCGGCATCATGTTGAGATCCCCGCAAAGAATAATCGGCTCATCCGGCGGGATCGCCCCGATCCATTCAGGTCCGAGCAGAGCTTGGACCTGAAGCCAGCGCTCCTTTGTCCCCAGGCCCAAGTGGGTGGTGATGACGTTGATCGTCTGGGAGCCGATCTGGACCTGAGCCCAGAGCGCGGAGCGAGGCTCCTTCCACAGGCTCTTAGGATCGGTGGGAAGAAAAGCGCGACGAGCGACGTGGATTGGCCAGCGGCTGAGCAGCGCATGGCCGTAATGTTCTCCGCCGTGCGTGACGGTGGGACAAAACACCACGTGCATGCCCAACTCCTGCGCGATGATCGCGGCCTGATCTTCCGCGCGTGAGCGACGGCGGCCAAGATCCATCTCCTGCAATGCCACGATGTCGGCGGCCTGCTCGGCCAAGATGCGAGCGATGCGCCGCGGAGAAACCCGGCCGTCCGTGCCGCCGCACCCGTGGGTGTTGTAGGTGACCAAACGAAACTGGCCTCCGTCTTCGACCGAAAGGGCGGTATCCAATTTATCGCGACCGAGACGATGGAGCGCGGCCGCACGCAAGGCGGAGGGACGGATAAATTTGTCCGTGCCGCTTGGCAGACGAGTGCGGGAAGGGAGGAGGACGAACCCGCGCGTCTCCTCGGGACCGATCCCGCCGTGAGCGCCGCGCTCAGGGGCGAAAGTCCACGGGCCGCCCCAAGGGCTCCAGCCGAGAAGAATTAGGTCTCCGGCGTTGGGGTTTTCGCTAAACTCCGCGATGTCTTTGGCTAGCTCGGCGCGCACCGCCGGGCTGTGCGTCAGGACGGCGGGCAGTCCATCTGGCACGCGGGTTTCGCCGTGGGCGTGGACCCATATCTTTCTCTCTTTGCCATCGTAAACCAATACGCTCGGAACCCGTCCCTCTTTGACCAAGCGGTGAGCGAGTGCCACGCGTCGTTCATATTCCATCGGTTCGGCAAAGTAGACGTGCCCCACCGGGCCCATGGCCGCCACGGTGAAACTGGTCTTCTCTATCTCCGTCAGCGTATCCGCGCTGGCATGACGACGACGGCGCTCCTCGGAAGCCCGACTGCGGGAGACCCAGGCCGGAGAAGGTCGGCGCTGTGACCGGGCGCGCGCGCGCAGCTCCGCTTTTTGCGCGCCGTCCAGACACTCGCGAATGACCTGTTCGATCCCTCCCGGTACCTCCAGCGCGAAGGAGCGCGCGTGCTCCTGGCCGTGGTCGGAGAAAATCCAGACAGCGTAATCCCGTCGCCGCGAACGCTGCGCCGCCTTGAAAAGACCCTTGATCGTGCGATCGATTTCTTGGAGGGACCAGTGGGCAAAACGAGACCCGGGGCCGCGACGGTGTGCGTGTTCGTCGTAGCTCAGAAAGTTAATGTGAATAATCGGCAGCCCGCGCGCCAGGTCCACTTTTCCACCGATGGCGACAAGTTCACGCAGTCCTGTTCCGATGAATACACGGGAGAAGGCCATCGCCATCTCAAGCTTGAGTTTTTCTCCCTGCCGGACGCCGTCGATCACGTCCCAGAGCGCGACGAAAATTTCGACCACGAGCAGGCCGGCGATGCGCAGGGACGCGGGGAACTGAAGGAGGATGAAGAGAAAAATATTTCGAATCTTCCCCGTGCGCCACATATCCCCAAAACCAATACTGGCGGCGCAAAAGTGACTTTCGTCCTGATCTGCGCCACCGGTGTAGATGTTCGACCAGCAGCTTCCGCCTTTCAACAGTCCCTCGGCTTTCTCGCGGTAGGTCGCTTCGAAGTCCTTTGCCCAATCGGGATAAAACATCATGCCGAGCCGCTTCCGCGCACGATCGTAGAAACTGAAGGCGGGCACCGCGGAACGCAGTCCATAATAAAGCTCAGCCTGGACCGCCGGCGTGGTGGACGGCACGCCGGGATAGAACGAGTGCAGCTCGTAACCCTCGCGGCGCATCAATCGCCGGAGAAACGGCATGCGACCCTTGGCCATCGCCTTTTCGAGTTGAGAGCGCGCGAAGCCGTCGATCTGGAGAAGCAGAATCCCCGGTTCCTCGGCCGTGCCTTCCGACGGCGTGAGCCCGAGGTGGCGCACCGCCCATTCGCTGCGGCTCAGGCGCTGACGAACACCGTGAATGAGGGATTCAATCTTGGCGAACATGGGGCAGAGAAAGGTATCCAAATCCGACTACATCGGCGGGATGGGAGAGCGGCGGATTCATAAATTACGACGCCTTTTGTTCGCTTACCGTCGCAACGGCTTGGACCACGGCCTGGGCTTTTTCGGCGAGGAGATTCCATTCGACGCTCAGGCGCTCGAGCAACGTTCCCCAAGGATTGAGTCCGTTGATCAGACGGTCGCGCCGGGTGGCGCGCAGGATCTCGCCGTAGAAATCAAGGGCTTGGTCCGCGCAATGGCCGCGGGAGAAAAGCTCGGCGGTGGCTCGGGCGCGTTCGGCGAACGCCTCGCAGCGCTCCCGATTTTTGTAGAGACGATCCAAATACGCGGCGAAGCGCGTCTCGGGCGCGCTCTCGGGCAAGAGATAGCCGTTTTTATTGTGCTTCACCACTTCGCGGATGCCCGAGGCATCGAGTGCTACGACTGGCAGGCCGGCGGCCATTGCTTCGGCCACCACCATGCCTTGAGTCTCGCTTTTCGAGCTGAAAGCAAAAACGTCCATCGCCCGGTAGGCCGCGCACAAGCTGGGGCCGGTGTGTTTCCCCGCCATGATCAGCTTTTCGGATACACCGTGTTTTTCGAAGATCTGCTTGACCAGCTCCTCCGACGGTCCGCCGCCCACCACGAGGAAACGGGTGTTGGGGGCTCCCTTGACGAAGAGCGCGACGGCTTCGGCCAGGTATTCGAGGTTTTTTTCCGGGGCCAGGCGGCCCACATGGCCCACGACAAAAACGTCGTCGTCTAGCCCGAATTTTTTTCGAAAGCGGTCGCGATTTCCATTGGCGAAGGCTTTGACGTCAATCCCGGTTGGCACCACTTGAATCGGAACTTCGACGCCGCGGCTCTTGATCAGCTGGGCAATGCTTTCGCTTGGCGCGATCACACCGTCGCACAAGTTGGCGAATTGGGTCGAGAGATTGATCGCGAATTCACGCAGGGCGGGCGAATTGAAAGGGACATAGTGGATATAGTCCTCGTACCGCGTGTGGTGAGTGAAAATCACCGGAGAATTTTTGCTTGCGGCGATGCGCAGGGCGGTGTCGCCGAGGAGAAAGGGGTGGTGCGCGTGGACGATGTCGGCTGCGAAGGCATCGAGGCGGGGTGAGAGCACGGTGGCAATGGGCAGGCGGACGGAGAAATCACTTCCGTTAAACTTCTGGATTGCCGGCACGCGTTCGACGATGGACTCGGCCCGTTTCGGCAAAGGCTTGCCCTCAAATTCCGGCGCGACGACCAAGACCTTGTGCCGACGATTTTGATACTCCTCGGCGAAGGTGCTCACCGATCTGGCTACGCCGCCCACGTGAGGCAGGTAGGTGTTGGTCATCATGCAAATGTTCATAGGCTGGAATGGGCAACCACGTCGGTGTTCGTCGCGGGCGTGGCAATCTGTTGTGGCTTGTGCTGGGGCAGACGGACCTCCAGCGCGGGGGCTTTTCCCCGCCACTCGCCGGCCACGCTGACCATGACGCCGTCGGAACGTCGGCGCAGCGAAACCCGGACGCTGCCCCACGGCGTGAGAGTCGGTCCAAAGACCGCGAAGTGATCCTTAGGTATCCAGTGGTCGGGTACACCGGACCCGATCACGAGGCGATCGCCCTCTTCGCGCACAAAACAATTCCGGATCATCAAGGCCCATTCTCCGGCGGCCCAGATGTGTTCTCCGTCCCCCATGCAGCCGCCGAAGGTGCGCGGGTGAATCGCCTCGGGCCACTGTCCGGTGGGCGAGGCCAGATCGGCCACGCGTTCAATCAGGCTCCAGGCGGCCTGGTGATCACCCGCGCGCAAGCGGACCTGGGCCAGGTGAAGGGTGAGGTAGGCGTTGATCCCCGAGTGGATCATGTTTTGAAAAAATCCGCCCGAGTACATGCTGTTGTCTCGAAGGTAGTCGGCGGTTCGCAGGATCCGGGTATCACCGGCGGGAAAAAGCTGTAGTGGATAATCGGCTACAAGCGACCCGACCGCGCCGGAATCCATCCGGCGTTTGGGCGAAGCGGGAATCGCGAGGGGAAACCGGCGTTGCGGTCCGCTGGGGAAGGAACGCTCGATCGTAGCGAGAAACTCTTCCGCTTCCTCCCGACATTGCTCCGCGAAAACCGCGTCATGGGGGGCGAGCAGCGCCGCGGCGGCGCGCAGCCCGGCCACACTCCAGAAATCATCCCAATAATAAAAATCGTTGGGCCCGAGATGCTCGGCGCTGAATCCAGCCGGGAGCAGACCGGCCTCGGGTCGCCCGGAGTTTTTCGGCAGACGCTTCCGCATGATCCAACGTGCGCCCTTGGCCACGGACTCGATCCATTTCTGCGGCAGGGTCTCACCCGTGAGTTGAGTGAAACGGTGAAAGGTCCAGATCGCTTCGCCATTGGAATCCCATTCGCCTTCTTGGGAAAGGAAGTACCCGTCGTGGCGCTGCCGCGGGGCGAATTCCGCAAGGGCGCGTCGGGTGCGCTGCACGCCGCCGAGCGAGAGCAAAGCGTGCAGGACAAAGGCGGCGTCGCGGAACCAGAAACGTTTGTAAGTGAAAGGTCCGGGGTAAACCTCGGCCGGGGCATGTAGGACCAAATTGGCGACAGCGAGGTCGAAAAGTCGTTGTATTCGGGAATCGGCGACGGAAAGCTGCGCCATCCCGGCGAGGGAATCGGACCAGGAGGTGGTACGCCCGAATTTCGGACGCTTCTTCGGCTCGAGCTCGTTGTAAATCGGAACGCGAATTTCCAAGGGACAATCCTCCATTCCCTTGCTCGGGAACAGAGCCGCCGCGGTCGCTAGTCCCACCGAACACACCACGTGGTTAACCGTAAGGTCTTCGTTCAAACGCTGAGAGACGTCCCCCTCGGCATAGACAGAGAGCAAATGTCGGCTCGGGGGGCGGTCAAAGCTGACTTCGTTCCGATGATTGATCGACCAACCGCATCGGTCCGGCATGACATCGATTCGGTCGAGTGTGCTGATCCCCTCGGGATTATAGGGTCGCAGGGCGACGGCGACCTGACCCTGAAAATCACCCTCGGTGTGCACGCGGATGCAGCAGTGAGGTTCGCCGTTGTCCATCGTCATAAAGACCTCCGTGTGCAGCGCGCCGAAGGGAGCGGGGGCGACGGAGCGCACGAAAAGATTATCTTCAAAGACAAGGCTTTGTTGGTACTCGGTCTGCTTGGAAGGGAAGAATGTGGGCGAATTGTCGGAGAGTAACCAGAAGTCGAGCGACCAGCCGTCGAACTGCGGAGTCACGAGCCCGCGCGGGTCGACCAGTGGATAAAATGGGACATCGGGCAGCCCCACTGCGGTCCAGTTTCGGTGGGTGAGGTTGATATGGCTGAAGGAAAAGGCCCGGGGGATGAAGGATTCGTCCCCCGGTTTAAATTGGCGCTCCACCCAGTAGGGCCAAACCCAGTCCAAATTGTTTTGGATGGCCTTCGTATTGATCAGCCCACGGGCATGGAAAAGCATTCCGGCGCGGAGCAGCTCGATCGGCTCGGCCACTTCCGAGGGCTGTGCAAAACTTCGCATTTTAGCCATCAGGGCAATGGGATCGAGGAAACCATAAGCCCGGGCGGCTCGCGTGATGAGATATCTAACCGGCCAAGAGCGGAGGAGCATGCGAGGGCGAAGTTTAACTGGATTGTCCTTCTTCGCATCTCAAAGTGCCTCAAAGTCGGCTTCATCGAGCGGTCGAAATCCAGGGAAAAGGCATGGGGCGCTTTCCCGACCTGGACTCTCTTCTCGACCCGCACGTTGACTCAAGGTCACGAAGAGGTGAACTCTTGTTTCGAGGTGCCGCCGTTTGTGGTCCGGCGCTTGACTTGCACAGCGGGGGTGGGCTGCCTCGCGAAAGTTTTTATCGAGAGCCGTTCCAAGCCGGCTCGTTGAGCATCACCGAAAACTACGAACCAACATGCGCATCATCCGCGTCTGTCTTTTAACTGTATTCACTGCCGCCCTACTTATGTGGCTGGCTGCGTCCTCTGCCTCCGCGCAAGGAATAACGACGTCCGGAATATCTGGATTTGTGACGGGAGAGGGGGGAAAAGGCGTGGTGGGTGCGACTGTCGTGATCACGCATCTTCCGACGGGATCGCAGACAACAGTCACCACACGGGCGAATGGCCAATACAGCGTCAATCAGTTGAGGGTGGGTGGCCCGTACAGTGTAAAGGTCAGCGCGCCCGGCTTGAGCGGGGTCGAACGGACTGATGTCTTTTTGGAGCTCGAGAATACTGCCGTTGCCGATTTCCAGCTCAAGGCCACTGACGTGGTTGAGCTCAACGCTTTCCGCGTCGAAGCTGAAGCTGACACCTCCTTTAATCCCAACAAGCAGAGCAACGGAACGGATTTTAACAGCGCTGAGGTCAATCTCACTCCGACCATACGTCGAGATGTTCAAGAAATTGCCAATCGTGACTCTCGCCTTTCGCTGGTGGAGAACACGTCTACTGGCGAGTTTCAGTTGAGCGCGCCCGGTCAGAACTTTCGTTACAACTCGTTTCTGATTGATGGCGTACAAGCGAACGATCCGTTCGGTATTAATGGAAACGGCTTTTCGACTCTGCGGAGCCCAGTTCCGCTCGATGCCATTGAAGCCCTGAGTATCGACCTTTCTCCCTACGATGCGCGGCGCTCCGGCTTCACCGGTGCTTTGATCAATGCCGTGGTTAAAAGTGGGACGAACTCCTTCCATGGATCGACCTATTTTAGCTATTCGGGTCAGACGTTGAGGGCCAAGAATCCGGTGACGCATGCTCGTGATACCTTCCGAGATCGGACTTATGGGCTGACGTTGGGTGGACCGCTCATTGCCGATAAGCTATTTTTCTTCGTTGCCTATGATGATTTCCGTCGCGTTGCGGCGGCTCCGAGCGCGACTTTTGTTCCCACGGCGAGCGCGATCCAGACTTCGATCGCTACCGCCAAATCGTTTGGGTACGACGCCGGCAATCTGTATAGCGACGCGATCACCTTTCAGAAAACCTACTTGGCGAAGATCGACTGGAACGTCAGCGCACAGCATCGTCTGAGCACGACCTATCGGCGGAACGTAGGCGAAACTCCCCAGTATGCCGATTATCAGAGCAGCACGTTCGTCGGCGTGGGCGGATCAACGACGAACAATCGTACTTCCTTCAGCAATCACTGGTACATTCAGCCACGTATCAGCGATAATTATACAACGCAGCTGTTCAGCACGTGGACACCGGACTTTCACACCGAGGCGACGGTGGCGCTCAGCAAATACAATGGTTCTCCCCGCAACAACGGCACGCCCTTTCCGGAGGTCGATCTGCGCAATGTTCCGGGCGTGGACCTGACCACGGGGGCCAACGTCACAGGCGATCTCTACCTCGGCACCGAGCGCAGTCGACAGCTGAATTTCATCACGACCAAGACTTACAACGGCAGCTTGGTGGGCGAATATCTTTGGGGAAATCACACCATCACTTTCGGTGGAGACTCCTCGAGGAACGATGTGGATAATAAATTCGCTCAATATTCGCTCGGGCAATACGTGATCAATGGGGCTGCCACTGCAACCAACCCCACCGGGGGCTGGGCCCCAACCAGCCCAATCACTAGTCTTCGGCAAGCGCTGTTGTACACCGGTTATACGCTCGACCAAGCTTTTGCCGAATTCGCACTGACCGATTTCGGCCTCTTTTTGCAGGATCGCTGGCAGGTATCCCAGCGTTTCCAGGTTTTGGGAGGGGTTCGTCTGGACTATCCTTATGTGACGGACAAGCCACTCTTCAATCAAGGCTTTACCACTGCCTTCGGTATCCGGAATGATACGACGGGAAACGGTAACTATACGGTCGCGCCACGCCTAGGGTTCAACTACCAGTTCGACAGCAAGCGCCGTATTCAACTACGCGGTGGTGTCGGCGTGTTCCAGGGGACCAATCCCACTGTTTGGCTCTCTAATTCGTATTCAAATGTTGGAGCGCTCGCGTCGGCAACCACAAACCCGGCCGCGTTTACCCCCACGACCACCCTTCAGTCAGGAACCGCAGCGCAAAACGTAAATGTAACAGACCCAAGCTTCAAGCAGCCAGTCGCAATTAAAGGCAATCTGGCTCTGGACTACGAGCTACCGTGGTGGGGCCTCGTCTTCACCGCGCAAACCGACCAATCGAAGCAGACAAAATCTCCCTACGTGGTGAATCTCAATTTATGGACGCCGACGTCAGGGCCTGCGCTAATGCCAGACGGTCGTAGTCGGTACGTCCGTGCTCCTGCTTATGGCACTGGAGGAGCAAAAAGCTTGTTTGGAGATGTGATGTATTTGACCGATTCCGAGAAAGGTAAAGCCGAGGCCTACACCGTGGGACTCCGCAAACCCATGAAGAACCATTGGTCTGCGTCCATTTCATACACACACAGCTTTGCCACTGAGGTGAATCCAATGACCTCCTCCGTGGCGTTCTCCAACTACTCACAACGTGCGGTCGCCAATCCGAATGAAAACGTCGCTTCTCGCTCGAACTATAGCATACCCGATAAACTGGTAGTCGGAGCCACACGCGAATTTGAGTTCTTTGGTCGGAAAGACGCCAGAACGTCTTTCTCGCTGGTTTATCGAGGTCAAAGCGGCCATCCCTACAGCTGGGTTTTCCTGGGAGATGCGAACGGCGATGGGATCTCGGGAAACGATCTACTCTTCGTCCCCTCTGGCCCGACGGATACCAGGGTTCGGTTTGCTGCGCCGGACCAGCAGACCGCCTTCTTTAATTATGTTGAGAATTCCGACCTAAAAAATTTCAAGGGACAGATTGTCTCCCGCAACAGTTCGCTGGGCCACTGGATCAGCACCGTGGATTTCCATCTCTCCCAGGAGATCCCTGTCTTGCGTAAGATTCGTCTGGAGGGATTTTTCGATTTCCTCAACTTGGCTAATTTAATCAGCAAGAAGTACGGGATTGTCGAAGGTATTGATTTTCCTTATACGCGAAGCGCGGTCAGCGCCACGTTCGACCCGGCCGCGAATGGAGGGGCCGGTCAATATGTGTATACCTTCAATCCAAACACGGTCGCTCCTACGACTATCTACACGACACAGTCTCGCTGGCAGCTGCAGTTAGGCGCGCGCCTGAAATTCTAAGCCGAATACGGTGAGTGGGCTAGGCTTGACCAGACGGTTGCGCCTTCTCCGCTCGGATAACCTAGGCCTCGATCAGGTCCGGCTCTGGCCATGGGTATTGCGGTCGTGGATGGGTAAAACCGCTCGGTATCGGAACCTCTGAGGAACACCTAGATCGAAGGGCGTTTTATTCAAACGCTCTTCGAACCTAAGGCTACTTCTCCCGCAAAAAACCTTGGATCGAACTATGGCTGCTATTGAGCCTGGGCGATTTCTTCGACCCGCTTCCGCAGGGTCGCGATGTCGAACGGCTTTTGGATGAAGCCGGCCAATGTGACGTCGCCGATGCGTTCGCGCGCTTCTTGTTCGGGGAAGCCGCTCATCAGAATCACCCGGGCGTCAGGGCTGATTCGTCGAATTTCTTTTAACGTTTCGGCTCCATCCATTCGGGGCATGGTGTAGTCCAGCAAGATGACGAGAAAAGGGGTGGGATCGCGACGCAGGCGCGCGATGGCGGCTTCTCCATCCGCGGCGGTTTCCACTTTGAAACCGGTCCGCTCGAGCGCCTGCACTGTCACTGAACGCACGCTCTCCTCGTCGTCGATCACGAAGATATTCCCGTGGTTTCGTTTTGTCGGGGGGAAGATGGGCGGCGTGCCGGTGGCGGGTTGAGCGGCTTGATTGTGTGAGGCCAACACGAGTTTGAAGGTGGTCCCTTTCCCGACGTCGCTGACCACTTGAAGCGCCCCGCGATGGGAGCGAATAATTCCAAGGACCGCGGCCAGGCCCAGACCTCGGCCGGTGAACTTGGTGGTGAAAAACGGCTCGAAGATGCGCTCCAGGGTGTTTCGATCCATCCCCGAACCGTTGTCCGACACCTCAAGAAAAACGCCTTCGCCTTCCGCGAGCTCGGCGGCGACACGGGCGGACCGGAGAAACTTTCGGTCGATCTGCATCCGTCCCGTCACTACGGTGATTTGCCCCTTGGTTTGAGTCATGGCTTCGGCGGCGTTCAGCACCAGATTCATCACGATCTGACGCAGCTGCGTCGCGTCGGCCAAAACCGCCGGCAAGGTGGGGGCGAGTCGAAGTTCCAGCTGAGCTCGGCGTGCGACCGAGAGATCGAGCAGCTTCGCCATGTCTTCGATCAGCGCGGAAAGATTGATCGGCTCGACCACGAAGCGGCCCTTGCCCGCATAGGCCAGCATCTGTTGGCAGAGCTCGGCGGCGCGCATCGCGGCTCGTTCGATTTGTCGCAGCGGCTCGTGGAGATCAGAACCCTCGCCGAGCCGGTCTCGGGCCAAACTCGCGTTGCCCAGGACGCCGGTCAGGAGGTTGTTGAAATCGTGGGCAATGCCACCGGCCAGCACGCCCAGGCTCTCGAGCTTCTGGGTCTCTTGCAGCTGTTGTTGAAGGCGCTTCTTCTCCGATTCGGCGGCGCGGCGCGCGGTGAGGTCGCGGGAGATGGTACAAACCGCTTCCTTGCCGCCAAAATTGATATAGCTGGAGTTCACTTCGAGGGGCTTCACCTCGCCGCTTTTGGCGACCACCTCGATGTCGTAGGTCAGCGTCTGGCGCCGTTTGATTTCGTCCCACAGCGCCCGATACCGCTCCGGATTGAGCGAAGGAATCGACTCCCACACCTTCGCTTGAAAGAGTTCTTCGCGGGTGCGTCCGTGGAGCTGACAAAACGTATCGTTCACGTAGAGACGATCGCCGTCCCGGGTCACGATCGACACCACGTCGTGCGCGTGATCGAGCGCGTAGCGGGTGAAGCGCAGCCGCTCTTCGCTGTCCCGCAGGGATTTCTCCGCCTCCTTGCGGGCGGAAATGTCGCGCGCGATCGCGAAAACCATTTCCTGGTCGCCGAAACCGATGAAGCTGAGACTGACTTCCACCGAGCGAGCCTCGTGGCTGCGAGTTTGTAGGGCCGCCTCGAATACATGGGTGCCGCGATTCTTCACTTGGTTCCAAATCTGGCGATAGGTCTCGAGGTTGAACGAGGTGAAGGTGGACCAAATCTTGGTTTGGAGCAGTTCCTCTCGAGTGTGACCGGTGAGGCGGCAGGTCTCGTCGTTCACATAGATCCGATCTCCCTCGGGATTGATAAACGCCACCGCGTCTCTCACGTGATCGACCGCGAACTGGGTCATGCGCAACCGCTGCTCGCTCTCGCGTAGCGCCTGTTCAGCTTTCTTGGTTTCAGTCACGTCCAGCGCCACGCCATTCCAGACAATCGCGTTTCGTTCCGGGTCTCGCGTGGGGACGGCGGTGAACCGCACCCAGCGGGGTCCGCCCTCCGCCGCCTCAATTTTCGTTTCATGCTGCCAGAGGCGAAGGGTCTCCCCCGACGCGTCGAGGGTGCGGCGGAAATCGCCTGGACCTTCTTGGTTCACTCTCCGGAAAAAGATGTCCGGCTGTTGAATGATTTGTTCGGGGGTGTGCCCGAACAAGGCGGTGGAACCTTCGCTGATGAAAGGCGCGGAAA
>Ga0070717_10000689_pt1 | contig 21765 bp, 29 predicted proteins | sample LARL113metaG_FD_71366 | JGI IMG/M metagenome (GOLD analysis project Ga0070717, IMG submission 71366) | Corn, switchgrass and miscanthus rhizosphere microbial communities from Kellogg Biological Station, Michigan, USA - LAR L11-3 metaG | ecosystem: Host-associated > Plants > Roots > Rhizosphere ...
TATGAAAGAATGGCCTCTGATGCTGGGGTATTAGAAAAGTATCCGTGGCAGCCATGGGGTAATTCAAACAAGCAGTGCGAGGCAAGGGTTATTGCCAGTCAAGTGTTAATAGCCGCTTTATTGCAGCAGTTTAAATCAGATGACAACCACACTTAACCCCGACCCACTTGCAAACTACGTAGATTAGGAATTAAACGAATGAACTGGGATGAACTGCCTGAACGGGCCTTAGAGACCATGAAATTATTGGGTGACTTTAGACCATTAACCGATTTAACAAAAAAAGAGGTTAAGGGCTATATGTGGGATTCAGAAGAGTATGGAACCTATAAGAAGTATTTTTCGTCTAATCAACTAAGGGAAATGGCCGAAGATTTGAATCTCGTTGCGCAATGGCTTGATGACCAGGCCAAAAATGCAACAAACCCCATTTAACCAAGACCCACTCCACCCCCACCTAGCCCATCTCACCGAAGATGAGCAATATGAAATCATGGAAAGAGCTGCTATTATGGAATATGATGCGAAGATTAGTAGGAGGGATGCGGAGATGAATGCGACTGGGGGGATTGCGTCATGAACATCAGCTGTGAGTTATGTCACAACCTGGTCGAACAGGATCAGGAAGAGCTTATCCGCCTCCGCGCCATCCTCGCCAGCCAGCGGGCCAAGGCTGAGGAATGGAAGCAGAAGGCGGATCAGTATGAGCCTGCGATGGGGACGATTATTTTGATGGTGGTTGAGGGGTTGATGGGGGAGGAGATATGATTAATTGGCTGGGAACATGTGATGGCCTGCATGCGAGCCGCGTGCGGTATGAACAATCCTATCACCTAATTCATGAAAAGTTCTTCAGCTGGGAGCATACAGAGCGCATTGAATACGGATACGACGCTATAGTGGTAAACATATTTGATAGTAAGGAATATAGTTCATGGTTATTAAAAAAGATGCCTGGATTATATAAGTTTATTCCAGATTATTATCTTGGCTTCAAGGTCAGGTATCAAGGAGCTACAATGCGCTTGGAGGACCACGGCTAGAAACGAAAATCCCCCGGTTTGTGGCCGGGGGAGACGTTATTTCACAAGCATGGATCGCAGCAACTCGATCCCCCCCCATGGCGCTTGTTTGTAGTTTGGGTGATCTACCCCCAGACACCAGCGGGAGAAGGTCTGGCGGGTTACGCCCGCGCGCCTGGCTGCTTCGTTGAGGGAGATGCCAGCATGGGAAACGAGAGCGCGGATATAGTCTGGAGTAGGTGGATTGGGGGTGGGTGCGTGCGGTTCAAATTGCATCTAACTCTTCTCCTGAAGCTCAGGTTGAACGGCGAATATAGAAAAGAAGGTTCTCGGACTTGCTCATGCGATCGAGCACCAGCCTTCGGCCAATCATGCAATGAACGCATGCTTTGCCAATCCTCCCCACGGTTGAATTGAGGGCTGCGGCAAGCTCTTTGCCCGTAGCTGACCCATGCTCAAGGAGATAGGATACGACTTCAGTTTGGAGCTTACGGGATGCCTGCTTTTCCTGATTGCGTTGAGCATCGGGCAAATTGCCCCCCCATGATACGCAGCGGAGCTTTTCCAGGTGTCCGAGGGATTCGGTTGTAACTCGGCGCACTGGTTTGTGCGCGCAAGCATCCAGGATGGCCAGGGCTCGCGTGCGTTCATCAGCGCGGGGATGGGATACGGTGGGCTTGTAGTCGAGCATCATTGCGTGCGGTTCCTATTGTGGGGAACCAGTTATCTGATAAATGACGGGCGATTCAAGGGGAAGGTGAGTTGGCGTTTATCCTGGCCCCTACTGGGGTAGAGGACAGGGAAGCGTCAGTTGATGGCGATGGGCTCGATCTGCTCTATAGGGAATGAAGAAACGAGGCGAAGTAGGCGGATCCTGCGTTTAAGCGAGGCAGAATCAACAAAGCGGAAGAGCCTCACAGGGCACCTACCAGTGATTCGCGGGCAATCCAGGCATTGCGGTGGGCGGTGTATTCGCCAGGCAGCAGGCGTCCATTGTAGCAGGACAGAGCGCCGAGACTGTCATAGATCGCCTGATGCATCAAGTGCAGGTTGGCATAAGACCGAATGATGAGCTTGCCGGCTGAGAGCTGGTAGGTCTTCATGGTTAGACCCCCGCCACGATCAAGCGCGCAATAAGGGTGGCGAGGTCAGGCTGGCTATCGACCAGGGCTGCAACATAGGCAAGTAAGAGAGGGTCCATCGGTAACTCCCGCGCAAGAGCGCTTGGTAGGTTGATAGGCAGATGTTACCTGATGAGTAACGAAGCGCAAGTACAATCTTGTTAGTGATGGATATCTATTGATGTGATATTGGCTTATGTCGTACTGTTGGATGGTAACGCAAGGCACTGATGGGCGACAAGGAATCGGATTCGGAGAATAACGTACGACACGATTGTCGGGTGTTGTGAGGATAACAACCATTGCACCTGCTCTATATAATATTGAGAATCATTTGCAGATATTATAAACGGGGGTGAGCAAGTTGGTCACCCACCTAATAAGGGATAGAGGGAATTGGAAACTATAAAGGCGATTTTGGTATCCTGGGTTCCATTTGCAGGTCGTGGATGAGGTAACACTGACAATTATTGTCACTAACAACCAGTCATATCCCTATGAACTGCCTAAAGCAGCAAGGTCCCCCCATAAACATGCGTTAATAATTGATAATAAGTCATAAGTCGTTGTGATACAGTATGTCTAGCGATACAGACTGCAGATTATCGGACATGGATTCAGGAACGAGGCAAGAATAATGGATAGAAATGTCAGACACCGGGGGGACCTTCCCCAACCAAGTTTACTATAATCCCGGGCTCCCCTCTCTAAAAATTTCCCCATATTCCCTGTTCAGCGGCATGTTCTCATTTATGCATACGTTTCGCCCGCACGTGTAGGTGTTATTGATAATCATTATCAAATCAACCCGTTGCTCATGTAGGTTCGTTTGACACCTACCAAATGACGCTATATTTCACCCAGCGCAACAAACGTGTAGCTGGAATCGGCCCTACCGCCCCCTTCTGGCGAATCCATCGGAGCAGTGAGCAGACCCTGACCGGCGAGTTCAAGAGCACGTACCGAATGGCCAGAGTTTGTTGCGTGAGCTGAGGCTGTGAAATCAACGGGGTAGCCGCAAGCCTAGTCGCCCGGTCCCAGCGATGGAGCTTCTGGTATTGGGTTGACGGATGCGCTGAGTCGGATGTCCTCCAGGGGTGGGGGAAAGCCTGGACGGTCAGAAGCCAGGATAGTTTCCGCTCAGCAATGCAGCCGTTTATCCGTTGATGGGAGGTAGCCTGGGAGATTATATATCTCTAAGGAAAGGGCGGGGCTTGAAACCGTGGTAAGGCCTTCATACTCAATTCATGGACGGTAAACAGTTGCGCTAACGACTGTAGGCCTTGGGAGAATTAACAGGTTTCTGCCATACACCTGTTGGCCTACGTAGCTTAATGGGCTTGTCGGGTCTGATTGCGTTCATGACAAGCAAGCCGCCGATGGCGCAGTCCTTAAAGCCCTCCTTAACTGGAGGGTTTTTCGTTGAGCCCGCTCCCCTCTATGCTAGCCTCCTGGTCGGAGATCTATCGTGGAAGAGACGCTCTGCCCTGTATGTCATGGGAAAGTAATGCTCCTTGACGAGACCGTTCATTGTGATGCTTGCCGAGCCTCGTTCCCCCGGCAGCCCCCTCCCTCCGAGGCCACGCGTTACTGGGCTTGGGTCTTCGGCATCCTGCTCCTCTTTGCGGTCATCGGCGGCACGGCTTTCCATCCCCTGGTCGCCGTGGTCATCCTGGTAGCTGCCTTCTTGATTTACATCTGCACGTAGAGGCGTTGCTTTCGGTAGATAGTGTTATATGGTAGATAACATGATCAGTTTGGCCAATAGGGCGTGGACAAAGGTTGCCAATCAGCTCCCAGGGGTTCCGTCCGGCAATGATAATTGGGTCAAGTCCCTGGGGCGAGAAGAGCGGATCCAGAAATTAGCCACCCTGGGCAATGTGTTTTGTCATCGGGATGTATCGGTTAGTGCATCTAATTCTCGTGCGCTGGTCAAACTTTGGCTATCCGATGGCCTGATTAAACCAGCCTACATGCCTGGAAAGTTTGGGCGTGCTTACTTTGAGAAGATTCATGCTTGATCAGGAGCAGCAGATCTTCGACGCGCTCCCAGATGTCTTTTGGGTCAAGGAAATCTGCGCGTCGAAGCCCCGGTCGCAGCTCTATGCTAAAAAGTGGCTTAAAGAAGGGCGGATTGTTCGCCATTACCACACGCCAAGAGCTATCCTCGTGCGTTATAAGAAGGTTCCGTAATGCCGAAGAATCATGAGATTGTCACCGGGAATGACATTATCGATGTATCTTTGACCGACTTTCAACGCTCAGCGCATCAGCTAGCGAAGGAATTCCGAGGAGTTTCGCAGGTATCTCGCTCATTGATTCTCTTTGATGTGCTGCATCAAGGCGAGCCTTGCCCGGCAACGGTGGCCAAGAAAGGGCATAACAACCTCGTTCGTTTGATGCTCGTTGCCCGCGATGAGTTAGTGAAGCTCCAGGCGCTCCGGGATGAGATTGCTGACGATGAGACCGCGACTATCACTGATAAGCTGAACGTAGCCAAGGCCATCCAGAAGGGCCTGGCCGATCTGACCAAGGCCGCCCTGGATATTGAGGCAGCCGCCGAAACTGCGGCAGAGAAGTCCACCGCATTCATCGTCCGCTTGGCTGAATTTAGGCAGAAAGATCGGCATCACCAGGAGAAGCTGCATCAGTCCAAAATGGACCTGAGCGAAGATGAGCTGAATGAGCTGCTGAAAACGCATTCTGTGCCAGCCGAGAAGGTTCATGGTTGATCCCGGCGAGGTTGCCCAGCTCCTGCTTCTCCGGAAGCTGCGGGATGCCAAAGACCCACTTAAGCATTACGAGCCCGGGGCAACGCAGAAGCGGTGCCTGCATAGCCCGAAGATGCTGCGTCTGATCAGCGGCGGCAATCGCTCCGGCAAGACGACGCATATGTGTGTCGAGTTTGCTATGGCAGCGCGCAAGATTCATCCAACGCGCAGTGCGTCTAAGCCAGTAACTTACGTCATGTGGGCCATTTCCCGCGAGCAGATCCGCGATGTCCTGTACCAGAAGCTGCGCGTTCGCTCCGAACTGGAGGGCCCATGCGTTGATCAGCCGATGATCCCGGATCATGAGGTCGTTAAAGACCATATGGTTTCAGGGGCGGGCAAGCCGGTCTGTCGTGAGATTGAGCTTAAAAACGGCAACCGGATCATGTTCGCCATCTCTGGCGTCGAGAAGTCCTGGAAGTCAGTCCAGGGCAAGGGGCACGTGGCTGGCATCGGTATCGACGAGCAGGCTGGAACTCAGAAACTGATTGATGAATGCATGGCCCGCTTGATGGATCTGAACAAGCAACAGTACATCGACGAGTTCGGCGGTGCCTGGATGCTGTGGTCCACATCCGAGACGATCATCAATGATGTGTGGGACTCACTCAAGGCAATTGCGCTAGACCCTACTAGGAACCAAGACGCCGAATATTTTCAAATTGAGATGTCCGAGAATAAGGCCGTCTCAGTAGATGCCCGTAACCGGGTCGGCCAGTTTATGTCGGAAGAGGCGCGCAAGATTCGGATCGAAGGCACTGGCAATGCCCGCGCCGCAACCCTCGTCTACGGCAAGCAGTTCTCGGATGAACGGCATGTTCTCAAGTCCGATCACGTTCCAACAGAAATGGCAAACCTTTGGGCGGCCTATGACCCTGGCGTTGATCACCCCATGGGTCTCGGCATCTTCTGCATCGAGCCAGCAAACCCTATGCAGGTCATTGGGGTCAAGTTTTGGAATTATCGGGGCGAAACGATCCAGCATGATGTGAAGAACATGGCCGAGTGGCTCAAGGGGCGGCGTCTTGCTGGGTTTGTCTACGATACCAACCTAAAAAATAAGGATCGTGGGTGCGGGCCATCGGTATTGGAGCAGATGAAAGACCTGATGGATAAGGCAGGAATTGCCCCTGTTGGTGGGTATTGGCAGTCAAGGAAACAGGTTAGAGCCGGAATCTCACTGGTCCGGTACTATCTCGACCCCGTTCCAGATAATCGTTCAACAACCCCCCTCCTGGTCTTTAACGGCTCCGATGCATCCGGGGGCAAGATTGCCCGTTGGCAGTTTCTTAAGTATGCTGGACACGAAGAGCGACAATTCACTGGACCAGGCGCTATCATCAAGAAAGACGATGAGCTGGTTGACCTCACTCGTTATCTGGTCATGCAGCGGCCATCCTGGAATAAAGATCTCCAATGCGGCATTGGGCAGGTAAATTATTCCTACAAAGCTCCGCTTGAGCCAGACGAACCAAGAGAAGAAGAAGCGTTATCTCCGGATCAGCAGCGGATGAATTGGCTGATGCAGATGAGCAAAATAAGCGCCGCAAAACGCCAACGAGGTAACATGGGGACCTACGTATCTATCTAGCCGGTTGCTATTGGTTAACGACTGTTAACTTATCTCCATGGCCACTGCCATCAGCCCTACGGGAAGCGTAAATGGCACCGGCACAGCAGGTAAAATATCCCGCTGGACATCGGGAACCGTTCTTGGCGACAGTGGATTTACCGATAATCTTTCGACCGCGACCTATACGCCAACGACTCCGGTAAATACCGGCATCTATCTCCAGGGTCCGCTTAACGATTTCCTCCAGTACGATCTTCAGAATACCAGTACTGGCACATCGGCCCAGACAACTTACTCGCTGACGGCAAACAATGGAACCGCAACCTCCGGTTTCATGTCGATTAATATCAATAATTCGACATTCACCGCAGTTAATGCCTACTCAATTGGAACTGCAAACGACTGCTCGGTGCTAGCCTCTGGCAATGATCTCTATGTTGCCAATGCCAGCGCTACCAAAGACATTATATTCTCGCTTGGTAAAGTAGCCTCGCCTTTCTTCGATGAGTTTGCAAGGTTTTCTAGATCTGGCTTTAATTTCCAAGTCGCAGTCCCCCAAACAATCGACAGGGGATCGGGATCGCTCCCTTCGGCAATCAATACGACCGCGCAAACGCTTACACTAGCAAACATAGCTGCTTTTGCGTCAAACATTGAAGGTTTTGGTTTTTCGGCCACCGGCATGAATATTCGTGGTCGGGCGATTGGCGGAACACGCGTCGCTCCTACGGCTACAGCCGATCAGCAAGTTTTCGTCAATCTTTCCGGTACCGGGTATGATAGCACAACTCATATTGATAGCCCCGCAATCATTATGCGTGCAGACGGGTTGTGGTCGGGAGCAAATCGCGGCGGATTTATTCAGTTTTTTGGCGTACCAAACGGATCAACCGGACAAGTTGAATGGATGCGTTTGCAGAATGCCAACCTTGGCATTGGCGTAGCTCCTACCGCAGGAAGCGGACTTCTCCAGCTCGCCAGCGGCACGACCATCGCAACCGGCATCGCCTACGGTGATGTAAACGTATATAGATACACATCCGGCGGGCTCGCCCAGGTAGGCCCGGCTGCAACTGATATTGTAAATAAGATTACACGCAGCACTGGCGAAAGTTTTGTTTTCGCTGTTCTGTCTGGCGCCGGATACATAGCCACCACAAGCGCACATCCACTCATTTTCGGCACAGGTAACGCAGAAAAAGCCCGAATCGACACCGGCGGAAATTTTGGGCTTGGGGTTGCGGCTTTTGGTTCTTCGGCGGCAAAAGTAATTGGGATGGCAAACGCAACCGCTCCCACCACATCGCCAGCGGGTATGGGTCAACTGTATGTCGAGGCTGGGGCCCTGAAGTTTCGCGGATCCTCAGGCACCGTAACCGTGATTGCCCCGGCCTGAACCATGGCACTTAATACCTGGAATCTGACGACCGTACGGCAGGACGTATCCACGACCAATGCGACCGTAACGACAATTCTTACCATCGTCCTCCCGACTGCTGGGAATGTGGTGGGTCAGGCTTTTGTCAACGCTCGTGATTCCGGCGGTAACGCCAAATCCTGGAATGTTAATTTTGGCGGGAAATCCGTGGCTGGCGTGGCATCTGTACTGGGAGCGGTTGCGTCTCTCCTCGCCGTTGGTGATGCCGGAGCCGCAACTTGGGCGGTCTCGGTTTCTGCATCAAGCGGAAACATCCTCCTGCAAGTAACTGGCGCGCTCGCAACCAACATCGACTGGTCGGCATACGTGACCACCTACCAAGCGAGCTGACATGTCTGAACCCGACATCATCGAAGACCTCGGCAACGGAATCATGCGCACAACGGTCATTGAAGCCGTGGAGATTACTCGCCAAGGCAAGGACGGGGGATGGCGGATTAGCCTGCCGCTGACCAAGTTGGTGACGCTTCCTGACGACAGCATCGCTCCCCAGGGGGCGGCTCCTGTTGCCTATGATCTGGCCGATCTCGCGCACGACCCGGCTGTATTGAGTCTCTACGCCCAGCTTCGCGATGTGACGATCCGGATTGCTCGCGGCGACCTCAGGCCGCTGCCGATTGAAGTCGTACCGTGATCCTCGGCATCGGCATCATCCTTGTCATTGTGGGCATGGCCGCGCTCTGGTCTATCCGCTCAAAGAAGCCCAGATCTGGCCCTTTCATTTATAAAAAAGAATCATGACATGAAAAGTCAAGAAGCAGAAACCAGAACAAGCCTTCCGGCAATTACCGAGCGCACAGGCGTAAGGACAAATCTCCTGACTTTATGCACCGTTGGCGGCGCTCTCGTCAGCTCGGCAATTTGGTGCACCTGCATGTACATGGACGTTCAGACGCTCAAGAAAAGCGATGAAGATAAGGCCAAGGCGATCTTGGCCATCACCGACAAGCTAAACAGCGTCGATAATGACGTAAAGCATATCCGCTGGATTCTCGACCCGACCGCATCGAAGCCGGTGCTCATTTCTCCCACGCACAGCAATACGACTGCGAACACTCCATGAATCGGAAACATTATGCGCATATTTTTATTTTCACTGCTCTTGCTGTGTTCGTGTGCTCATGCTCGTTCGGCATCCGTGCGCCGGATTTCCCCGCCGGACCACATGCCTCCACGGGAAGCCTCACTCCAAGCGCCGGCAGCATTCTTGCCCGACTTGGTGAATGGTGCATCTATGCCGGCGCCGTCGCGGCCATCCTCGGGGCTCTTGGCAAAGTCGCTGCCCGAACTCCCTATTTCGCCTTCCTCATCGCATTCGACGCCATTCTTTCCGAGGCAATCATTCTCGGCTCCGTGGCCGTTATCATCGGCTCCGTGGTGCTTTGGGTTGGCCTACACTCTTGGGTGCTTTGGCTTGTGGTTGGCATTGCAGGAACGGTCTATGCGGTCCGGCATCTTGATGTGATTTATGCCGCCTGGGGGTCGTTTAAAGGGCTGGTAAGGAAGAGGAAGACAATCCCTGTTCCATCTCAAGTATAAGTTAACGATCGCTTGCTTACGATAAAAGCATCTTACGGTAGACTACATGGATGATTTTGACCCGCAGATGGTGGAACGTATTGGGCAGCGGCTCAAGCAAGTCTACGATGCTGGCAAGGGAACGCGCAAGTCTTTCATGGAGACAGGCGAGGAAATTAATCAATACGCGTATTCAAAAGACTATAATTTTCTTTACCAGGATTGGGATAACGGCGATGGGGATGCCTTTTTTAAGGCCAAGGTAGCCAAGGCAGCACAATTTGTAGAAATCGTTGGCCCGTATATCTACCAGTACAATCCAACGTATAAGGTTACGGCCAAAGACTTTGCTTACCCTGAATGCGTAGCGCGCAATCATTGGGAGGAAGAATACCTGAATTGGGCAGCTGGTGAGCAGAACCTCTATGTTCAGGCATCTCGCTGTGTTCATGAGGGTCTTGTCTATGGCCGTGGGATCATGTGGACCGGGTATAACCCACGCAAGAAATGCGTTACGCATAGCTTTGGCTCCGTAAAAGAATTGGTCATCGATCCTGACGCAATGACGATGGACGAGGCGAATATCAAGTTTCGTCGTCGCATTAAGCCCCGGTTTGAGCTTATTCAGCTCTTCCCAGAAAAGGAGGCGTTGATCAAGACATTGCCAAAAGCGACAGATCTCCCGAGTCATCTGAAAGATAACACACAACCTAACATCAATTCAGAACTGGTCTCGTACATCGAGATATACACGCGAGTTGGGGCTGGTCGGTGGCTATCTGATGCTCAGTCCGCTATGGGCGAAGACCCACAAAAGATTGTTATCTCAGATGACGGCAAGGTTATTGATGTTGGGCCATGGGAAATCCCATTTTGGCACGATGACCTATGGCCGTGTGAAGAATTAGATTTCCGCGAACTTCCTGGCCAGGTGTGGCCGGCTGCACCAATGGAGCCAGGGCTTGGCTTCATCAAGGCCATCAATTGGCTGCACACGCTCTATATGACCAAGATGCGGATTACGACCCGCACGCCATTGGTAGTGATGAAGCGCAATGGCGTTGAGCTTGAGAAGGACCAGCTCGTCAAATTGCTACGCGGCAGCCAAATGGACACGTTGGTCATAACAGTTAATGGCAATGAGAGTTACAAAATTTCCGATTTGGTAGAGCAGTTTAAGTTTGAAACCGGCGTAGCTGAGTTTGAGCGCTTTGCGTCCATCATGGAAAATGGTTTTGAACGGGCAACTGGCCTTGATTCGATTCTTTTTGCTGGCCAAACCTCAACCCAGATCCGCACTGCCGAGGACGCCAAGCTCAAGGATCGTAATAGCCGTACGCGCATCGACCACATGAAGCAGATGGTCGAAAAGTTCATGTCTCAACTTGGGCGTAAGGGACGAATTGCAGCGCGGTATCTAGAGACTCCGGAAGACATTACCAAGATATTTGGCCCACAGGCTGGGCAGGAATGGGGATTTCTCGCGCCCCCTGAAGTGGTCGCTCAGCAGCGTCAATTGCAGGATCAGGTGAAACAGGCGAATGAGCAGATGGGGCAGTTGGCTCCGCAGCTTCAGGCTGCGGGAATCCCAGTTCCCCCTCCGCGTCCGATCCCGCCGGTACAGGCTGTAGATTTCGAGAACTGGCTCCTTGAGTCCGACGTAACTATTGAGTCCGGATCGATGCGCAGGCTTGATCACGATCAGCAGATTGATGCCACAAATGCGGCAATGAATCAGGCTTTCCCGGCGCTGATGCAGGCCGGACAGATGGTCCCAGCGCTTCACATCCTCCAAAGCTGGGCCAAGTCAAATGACATGCCGCAGGAAACGCAAAATGCGATCGCTGATGCGATTAAGCAAGCCTCCCTGCCGCCTCCGATGCCCATTCCCCCGCCCGGGAACCCCGGTGCGCCGCCGCCCCATCCCATGATGCCGCAAGGATAAACTATGTTTGGTCCATCGAATAAAATCACGCTTCCGCCTAAGCTCAAACGTTACCCTATCACTATTGTTGGTAACGGCACGACCGCCGGCACGACACTGCTTTCACTTGCGATTGCAGGTGGCTACGTAGCTGCCACTGATGGCGAAGTAGTAAACTTTACCATCGAAGGCACGCAGGCCGGAGTCACGACCGCACGGGCCGACTTCATTATCGCCAATACGGCTACAGCTGCTGATTACACCAACCATGGGAAATATGTTGCTGCTGGCGCTGCTTATACGAGCGGGACCTGTGGCGAAATCGCAACCGCAGGCGTGGTAAGCGCTACAGCTGGGGCCGTTCCCGCTGTCCTGACCCTGTACCTTACTCCGGTCTGATATGCCAAGCTACGAAGCCAGTTGTCATAATTGTGAAAACGAGTTTGAATATTTCGCAATTATTGCGGAACGCGATGCAGTCCCCCGTTGCCCTGCTTGTCGCAGCCAGCGCACGCATCGCGAGTTTCGCACCGCTTCGGCGGCTTGGATGGACAAGGATTTTTCCTCGGAAAACAATGGCCGAGGACGTTTTGTAGACGCCCTCGCCAAAGTAAATCCTGACGGAAACACCTACGACACCAAAGACCCTAACGCCTATGTCCGCTCTCAGCGTGAGGCATTGGAAAAGGCAAAAAATCTCGGCCTGAAAGCCGAAAAGGCCTAACTAGGCGATCCTGGACTCTTGGGCAATTCAGCTCGACTCTTTGGGATTAAAGGAAATGTATGTCTGATGATCAAGATATTGTTGACAATGCAGCATCGGTTACTACGACCGATGCAGTACAAAGTGAATCTCAGGTAAGCGCTCCGGAACCAACTGGTTCCGCAGAGCCGACCGAAAGCTCACAGGGTACACCGCAGGATGCAACGGGATCCCCGACACCGGGCACGACCGATGCAACGTCTCAGGCCCCCGCTGGCCAGCGACCCCCCGCGTTGCCAATTGATCCCCTGAAGGAATTGAACGACTTCAAGGCCCAGGCCGGCCGTGAGCGTGCGGAAATGCAGCGTCAGCTGCAAGCGTTCCAGCAACAGCAGCAGCAATGGCAGTCTGAAAAGCAGAAGCAGCAGCATGAAGCCGAGCGGCTCAAGCTAAAGCGCTGGGATCCCAAGCATCCCGAGCATAACAAGTTTCACGCCACCATGGCGAAGAAGCAGGCGCTTAATCAGCAGCTACAGGCCCTGCGCAAAATTGTTTCTCCTGAACAGTTTGATCAGGCGGCGCAAGATCTGGTTGGTGCATCGCTCTCCCAGGATGAGCAATCGGAGCTGCAAGAACATCAGCAGATGAACCAAGAGTTCTTGCTGAATCCAATTGTTTCTGCGCGTGAAGTTGCCCGCGAAGAAGCAAAAAACCTGATCCGAGAAGCATTTTCCGGCTTTCAGCAGCACAACGCTGCGACCCAGGATGTGCAACGCGATCTGGGCTCGATCCCGCCAACTGCGCTCCCGTTTATGCGCGAAGCGCTTGAGTCCGGCGCATCCTACGATGTAGCGCTCAAGATGGCCAATATGGCTGCCCGGCTTAACGAGCTGGAGGGTCGTTCAAGTCAAGTGCAACAGACCGCTTCCATTGCGAGCGAACAGGCTCGCTTGAGCAAGTCTCGCGCATCCATTACCCGCGATCCGAAGCCTGCGCCAATGTCACAGAATGATATTTACCGCAAGGCAGTCGGAATCGCTAAGTCCCAGGGGGTCAACACAGCTGAACCAAAGTTCGCCCGTATCCTCGCTGAGGTCGAACAGCAATCCAAAGTTCTTTAGTTAGCTCAACCCGTTAGTGCCAATCCCGCGCCCTAACACAAGCGGCCTAGAAAACCGCAGAAAGTAGACCGGCCATGTCTGGTTTTCTCGATGTCGTCACTCCGACGACCATTGCCAACTACGCCAAGGGGGCGTGGGATGGTGTCTCTCAAATGAATCCTGAGCTTTCCATGCTCAAGGAGAATGCTGACTGGAATTACGACCAGGGCGGCGATTCGACTTCCGACGTGCTTGAAGGTGGCCGCCACACGGTCCTCATCAGCGCGCCCGGCATGGACATGACTCCCTACCTCCAGGCGCGCAACCGCTGGGCTCGCTGGAACCTGCCGTGGGCTGAAATTGCCTCGGCGTGCATCTACGATGCCGGCGCGATGCGGCGTAACACCGGGCCTCAGGCCCTGTACAACATCCGGGACAAAGACATCCCCGCGATGATCCGCGATCTTCTCTACGGTGCTACCGGCTCGCTGGGCTGGCAGTTCCTGAATCAGAACATCCTGGCGCCCACTGGCCCGAATGCCGCTAACGGCCTTCCGCTGGCTGGTCTGCCGTCCGTCCTGCTGGCTCCTGGCTCGACTGATATTCGCGGCGAGAACAACAACGTCTACACTGGCGTTGCCATTGCGGCGACTGATCGCGGTGGCGTTCCGGGCACTGCCTCGCAGACCTATGCTGGTCTGAGCATGGCCCCGGTTGGGTCGAACGGTGTTGGTACTGGCGGTATCGCCGGTGTGGACAACCTGAACTACGACGCCTGGACTCCCAGCTTCGTTAACAGCTCCTCGACTGCATGGTCGGGCTCGGCGAACATCGACGGCAACATCCTGACCTATACTCAGTATGCGGCGAATCGTGCGCGTCGGTTCTCGGCTGGCGACAGCTCGTTGATGCCAAATTACGGGCTTCTCGACTTCCGTCTGTTCCAGGCGATGGGCGTTCAGGTTGCAGCCAAGCAGACCATCATGATCACTGGTCAGGGCAACAAGAAGACTGACGTTCAGAACCCTTCGCTCGGCGTGATGACCGACGCGATTCCGCACGCCGGCCTCCTGTGGCGCTGGTCGGAAAAGATGCCAACTGGTGCCGGTTATGTCCTGAACTTCAAGCAGATGCGCGTGTTCGTGCAGCCGCTTGCTGATCGTGGCGAATCGGCTCAAAACGGGAATAGCGCGATTGTGCCGGCTGTCCCGACTGGCGAGGATGCTGGCATCCTTGAGACCAACCGCACGTACGATCCGATCCGCCGCCAGTATCTGGTTACTTCGGCGTTCCCTGGTCAGGTCAAGATTCACCCGCGCTACCAGGTGCGCATTGGCGCTTACGCCTAACCCAAAGAAAGGAGATATACCATGGCTGCTAATACGCTTCCGTTTGAGTTTGGCAATAAGGCCACCTCTACCGTTCACCTTGCTGATCTCGGCAACATTTACTACTCGGGCGCTTCGGCATTTAAGCTTGTTCGTGTGGTCACCAATAACCTGCTCCTGACTGTTCAGGGCAAGTTTGTTGATGACAGCTCGACTACCGGCTCGCTGCTGAACACGGTTGCCGCCTTGTCGGCGGTGACTTCGGCTCGTGTCCAGGGCTATGTCAGCCCGACCCAGGTGTCACTGAATATCGGTGACTTCTTCCTGGTGCAGGTCGATGGCGTTGTGGTTGTGAGTGGCGCTAATACCGTCACTAACGGCACCTCAGTTACGACTGCTGCGGCTGGTCAGGTGGCGAACGTCACCGGCACCTTCGCCGCGACCGTCCCAGCTACCATCATCGGCAAAGCCTTGGCCACTGCTGCGGGTGCCGCTGCGACGATCCAGCTTGTGAACTTGAACTAAGGTTCTCACAAAGCCCCTGCTTGGTTGCATATGCCAAGCAGGGTTTATTGTGTCATCTAGGATATAACTATGGGTCTGCCCGTTTACATTCGCCAGAATCAAGCGGTTACGGACTATTTTACGTATCTGAATGCCGGCGCACCAGTTACTGGCAAGACAAACGCCAGCTTTACTCGTCAGCTCGCATATAACGGAGTCGGCAATCAGTCCACGACTGGCATTGTTTTTGCCGAGGTCGATGCGACGAACAACCCTGGCCTGTATTCCATCACGATGCCCGCAAGCATCTTTGCGAATACTGGCGACTTCGATCTGCTTATTTTCGATTCGTCTGCTACCACCTTTCGTTGGGAACAGCAATGGCGATGCACTTCAAACGGTACCGGGGCTGGAACCCAGGGCGCAGTCAGTTTCACTGCCGTCGCTGCAAACGGACGCGTCACCGATGGCACAAACCCCATCAACGGGGCGACTGTCACCATCCGGACTGCTGCTGGTCTGACCTGGGCAACCCTGACTACTGACGCCGCCGGATTGTGGGGTCCAGTTTACTTTACATCAAATACCGGAACGTACGGAATTTACGTAACTAGCTCTGGCTATACGCAGGCGTCATCATCGCTGACCGTTGGGGTTTCGACCGTAACTGGTCCTGGCACAGACATTGTGGCATCCGTGGCGACAGCTACAGGCGGTCAGACCTTTGCTGATCTGCTTGGATACGCACGGCGCATGGGGCGTGATGTCACCGGAACCAAGGCCGATACGGAATTGAAACAGGCGGTTAATGAAGCCCTAGAGATTCTTGCTAAATCGCATCACTGGCCGCGCTTCTTGACCATTGGTCAAATATCGCTCAACGCTGCGCAAACGATTACCGTAGCCGTTACTCAGGGTAGCAATACCATTACGCTCGCCTCGGGATCCTGGCCGACTTTTGCCAGCACCGGATTTGCTAAACTCTATATCAACGGGCAGATTCTACGAGTTGCCACAGCCACTACGGGGACTACGGCAACGATTGAGAATAACTGGGCATCAGCTACTTCCGCAGCGATCTCGTGCGTCTTGTTCCAAGACGAGTACTTGCTGCCAAACGATCTGTTTAATGTCGCCCGCATTTTGCCAGGCACCCGCTGGAGCCTGATGCAGATGGCATCTGGGCCGGACCTGATCATGGCGTGCCAGTCCGGCGCTACCTATGGCCAACGCATTCCAGCGATGTGGGGCATTATTAAGCAGCAGATGCTGCTATACCCCTACCCATCTCAGAATGATTTGTTGAGCTACGCCTATTGGCGCAAGCCGGTGGAGTTGGCCAGCGGAACTGATGTGGCTGATTGGGACCCCGCCCAAAACGAAGTCCTGCGCCGGGCCATCGACTACACCGTATCGTTGCGCTATGGCGGTTATGCGGGCGGCACAACCGATCAGGCATATGCGCAATTCAAAGAAGCGCTTGCTCGATCGATTCCCAATGACCGAGAATCCTCACTTGAGGATGCTGCACTTGGCAACGACTTGAGCGATTTCGGCGTACTCTGGCGTCGTCGTCAGGGGAGCCCGTAATGCCGGATGGTCGGGATTGGAATGGGATCCTAAACGATACGAGCGACATCGGCGACGGGCTTATTGACGCTGAAAATGTGACCCTTTTTACCAGCCAGATGCTGAATCGCCGCCCTGGCTTTGACGCTGGGATTACCTGTACCGCTCGTGTCGTGACAATGGAAGAGGTCGGCAATTACATCGTTACCGCTGAAGTTGGCGGCGGAATCCGCACGTACGATCAAAATTCCGGAGCAGTTACTACGCTCCAAACAGGATACACCGTCTCTCCGCAACCGGTGATGACTTCTGCATATGGCCGTGTTTATATCACCAACGGATCGCAAGCGGTTAAGGTAGTATCTTCTGGAAATACGATTCGTGATGCTGGTATTGTTGCCCCGAGCGTTTCTCCTACGGTCACTGCCAGCGGCGCTCTTAGCTCTGCTGGCGTTCACTATTGCCGCTATCGGTATTATGACAGTGTAAATAATCGCCTCAGCAACCCATCAGTTGCCATTGCGATTACAACGACCGCTACTTCTGGCATAAGCGTTACGCCGACAGCCAGCGCAGATGCAACCGTTACCAACATCTTGATCGAGATTACAGCAGCTGATAGCAATACGTTCTATGTGTGGGCGCAGGCGGCAAATACCAGCACCGCCACAATCATGGCGACGACTGATGATATTCTGACGCTCAAAACTCCATCTTCGATCAATGGCGACTTTGGGCATGCGCCGCCACCGACCTACACGCTGATTGCAGAAAACCGCCAACGCACCTGGATGATGAATCCAACGACGGGGCTCCTCGCTTGGTCGCAAGCCGGTTTTCCTGAGTCATTTGATACGACAGCAAATGGTCGCATCATCACTTTGGCATCAGGCGATTCCGCAACGGCCATATTTGGCTTCTTTTCTGATTTGTATGTTGTTGGACAGCGGAGCATGCAGCGCTTTGTCTATTCAACAGACCCGGCGGGATCAATGGTCTTACCAGTCCTTGGCGGAATGGGGGCCTATAACGCCCAATGCGTATGTAAGACATCTACCGGCGAAGTTTTCGGCTGGGGAAGAGATGGCATGTGGCGACTTAGCTCGATGCAGCCAGTAAAAATAAGCAAGCGCATATCGGATTTTATCTCTGCCTATTGTGATCCCACCCAGATCACCAATCGCTGGGTTCGTTATTCACCGTTGCAGCAATGCGTTCGCTTTTTCTTTTGCCTCCAGGGAGAACCGCTTCCTCGCGCCGCTTTCGTGTTCTGGGTGTCACCGGTAAATCCGCAGGCCGAGTGGTCCCTGGATCGCTTCCGTCAGCCATTTGTTGCCGGATGTTACAATTCAACCTACGGAGACCGTCAACGTCTCGCTATTGCAGATAGCAACGGCTATATTTGGCGGATGGGGACGGCGATTAACGATGGCGGTGCTGGCTCAGCCATCTCTGTTATATCGTCTACCACAACCGTAATTAACGGAGTCAATGCAGCTGTTGTTGGTATGATCGCCTATCGCCCAAAGACGGGTGAGGAAAAGCTCATTACCGCCGTCACTGGAACGTCGATTACGGTTCAAGCCTTTGCCACTGCTCCTGCTGCCGGCGAGGCTATTTATTGCGGATCAATCCGCATGCGCTGGACGACCCAATGGTTCACTGCCAATACGGCAATGAATAAGAAGCGGCCAAGCTATTTGAAGCTGATCGTACATCCGCAGGCTGCCACATCGGGAACATTCATCGTTCGCTACTATTTAGACTTCTCCGCATCTCCCTCCGTGGTTACCTCATTCAGCAATGATACCTGGCCAACTGGCGTAACTATTGTCAATGGCACGGACATTACCGTTGATGCCGGGATTGCCGCAGTAGATGGTTATATCGCCATCCCTTGCTTCTCTGATTTCCAGCGGGCCATCAGGGCAGAAATTATTAGCGAATACCCAGCTTCTGCGCTTAGGTTTTATGATTTCGGCTGGGCATTCACGAACCGCGCTGAGCAAGTCCCTGTGGTGGGTGAATAATGCCAGGCCCGGTTAGCACCAATGCTCCGTTTACTGAGTTTGGCCAATCAATGATCCTGCGGGACATTGAGATGTTGTATTTACTGGTGAATCAATCGACTGGCGATCTTGGGAAGCAGCAGATTCAATCTTCTGATGTAGCTGCAAACGGCACCAATTTGCAGAATCAAGGCGGAACCAATACGCCATGGACTCAACCGCAGAACACGAGCAAACAAGCAACAACAAAGGTAAAATACCTTGGCACTCTTGATTTGCCTATTTACGGAAAATCAAATTCCGTAGCTGGAAACGCGGCCGGACTATATGCGGTTGACTGGCAACAAGTGCGAACTGTTTCGACGCAAGTGGCGAGCGGCATTGGCGCGGTCATAGCTGGCGGATCTGGGAATACCGCATCTGGCAATTATTCATTTGCTGCAGGCATATCAGCTAATGCTTCCGGAGATTACTCAGTTGCATTTTCTGGCTCTGCGTCTTCCAATGGAATTGCAATTGGCGCTAATTCATCTTCTTCCGGAGGAATTGCAATTGGCGCTAGCTCATTTGCTGGAGCAACAGGAGTTGCTTTATTTGGGCAAGCAACTGACGGAGTTTCTATAAGGGGAGGAACTGTTAGCGGAACAAAAAGCGCATCAATAAACAACATTACTACAATAGTCGGTCAGGGATCTTTTTTTTGTAATTATGTGACAGAGGGCTCTGCTGATTGCAGCGTTGTTCTCGGTTTATCAAATTATAATTCATTAACCTTAACTTCTAAAATTAGAAACAGCTTGGTAGCAAGTCAGTTGGTATCAGCTTCTAGTTTCTTATCTGGATCTGGATTTGTAAGTAACTGTAGCTTTCTCACGGGAGGAAATGCTTCTAGTGCAATTGGTAATTCAGGTAACATATCAAATTCATTTGCAGTTAATGGTAGGTTTTTTCTAACCGGTGGGTCCACCGGTGGGATAACAGACAGTAATATTATTCTTGGCGGAATTCTAAATAGCAGCACTGCATCATTGACTAGATGCAGTGTATTTAACGGCTTTATATCTACGTCTAGCAACGGTGGATCAGACTGCATCGTTATGGGCATTGGCACAACTGGGGCGGTATCTATTGAACCAAATGGATCTCAATTTATTACCGTAATTGGATCACCAGGCGGCGGATCGTATACAATCCCTGCATTTTCATCTAATCGAATTTATATCGGTTATGGAGCGGCCCCAACATTTACGCCTGTAAATAATTCAACTACAATCTCAGGCGAACTTGGAATTTCTGGGAAGTTCGGCTGCAATCAAGCTCAGCCGCAAGCCGTTTTCGCATCTGGCGGGGCGGCTGCGGCCAGCCCTGCCGCTTATAACCAGGCCTCTGACCAGTTCGTCCGCAATCTAGTCAACAATATCCGCACCGCCCTTGTAAACAACGGAATCATGTCATGACCAAATCAGAACTTACCGACCTTGTTCGCCTTGCCCGTGTAGGGGCCAATGCACTCGGTCAATCCGCTAACCCACAGACCATGCTCCAGGCTTGGTCGATTATCGCGAATGTCGAAACTGAGCTATCTAAGCCAGATCCAGTTCCCGCTTCCCCTATTGTTAACGAGTGATAGCTTAAGGCCACCATGGCACGTACCCGAGAACAGTTGGATGCCATCATCAATGGCTATAACAGCAATCCTTTTCGGAAGTTAGATAGCTATAACGTAAGCGATGCCGGGCGGAAGGAAACCAACGATTTTAATGAGGCTAGCGCTGAGCGGGGCATGTTAAATGCGCAGTCAGCAGGACCAGACCAGGCATCGTCAAATTGGAATCATGCCATCGCCAATACGCAAGGGCGTGGCGATGCGCTGATGAACGATCCCCGGATTACGGCTGCCCTAGACTTGCTTCAAAAGCAAATGGGAGAAGGGCCGTATACTGACAAGATCGTCAACCAGATGAGCAATAGATCCGCTGATCGCAATGCCGCCATTGCTGCGAATCAGGGTGAAAGCCTGCGTAACCAGATGGCAAACACGGGCGGAAACGCCATGGATCCCAGCTATCAGGCCGCCTTGCGCGCTGCCGACACGAACCGGGCCGTTCAGACCTCGACTGATCGTGGCGACCTGGAATCAAAATCTACTCTGGCCAATTATTCGGCACAGAATCAGGCTGCAAATCAACTTGCCGGCCAGCGCATGCAGCAGCACAACTCGGCCAATACGCAGTATAATCAGGCAGCTCAATTGTACGCGAATCAGCAGATTTCAGGCGGCCATCAGAATGCATATGGATCTAGCCAACCGCAGAGCCTGAATTATCAGGCTCCTTCGTATGAGCAAATGTCATATGATCAGGGCCCGCAGCAATCGTATGCGGCTCAGCCCCAGCAACAGCAACCGACCGCAAAGCCCGTAGCCAAGTCCCCGGTTTATGGCCCATTCAATGAGCAACCGACAACCGAAGTTACTGGCGGATATACGCTGAATCCAGCGCAAAATAGTATGTATAATCAGATTCAGGGCAACAAGAAGAAGCCTGCATATGATCCAAGCGATTATTACGATCAAACTGGCTACGAATCCTAAGGACTGACCATGCCCACCTTTGTTAAGTCCGCGATGAATCCGAACGGCAGTTACCAGGCTGATCCGTTTGACCAGGCTGACATGAACAACCGCAACCAGTCGCTTATGGCTCAGTTGGCCTTGGCTCAGCTGCGCAGCGGAGATGCTCGCTTTGGTGCTGAACGTGCCGATAGGGCGCAGGCTCTTGGCGCTGAGATGGGATATCGGAACAACGAACTTGGCATGCGCGGTAAGTGGCATGACCAAGACTTCAATGCTTCACAGAATGCCTTGGCCAAGGAATATGGCTATAAAGATAAGCTCATAGATCGGGATGAAAATCATTTCAATCTGAGCCGTGAGGACAGCGCGCCTGAGCGCGAATACTACAAATTGCAGGCGGATATTGCGCGGAAGACGCTTGCGGCTGGCGGCGATGCAACTGCTACCGAGGCGGGCGGTCGCGCCGCACAGGTGAAGTCTGACTACACCGCCGATCCTTCTGTCCTTGGCGCTTTGAGCCCAGCTGAGCAGGTTATTTTTGATAACGCCAAGCGTAACGCTGGAGGTAATGCGGCAGCTGGCATCGGAGCAGTTAAGGCACACCGCTTTG
>Ga0070717_10000691_pt1 | contig 21743 bp, 16 predicted proteins | sample LARL113metaG_FD_71366 | JGI IMG/M metagenome (GOLD analysis project Ga0070717, IMG submission 71366) | Corn, switchgrass and miscanthus rhizosphere microbial communities from Kellogg Biological Station, Michigan, USA - LAR L11-3 metaG | ecosystem: Host-associated > Plants > Roots > Rhizosphere ...
CATTCGCCGGGCAAACCGTTGCCCTCGAACCGTTCGATCTTGACCTTTGGCGGGTTCGCTTCCATCAATTCGTCATCGGCACATTCGACGAGAAAACCCTCAAGATCACCTGAGCTGTGGAAACGCGGAAAACGCTTCGCGTTTCCCGCCTTCCCACAGCTCCCACTACTAACCCGTATGGAAAGGATCAACCAGGACACGAGTGGAAAGCATCAACCTGGGCATACCGATGCGAGATTCGGTAGAATGACAGTGTGGAACGCCGATCAGCAAGACGTGCGGTAATCCTCACTCGCAACTCAGCTTTTCGAGAGCATGTGCGTCGCCTTTTGAGTGCGCATGGCTTCGACACGGATGAGCAACAAGTACTGCTCTCTGGCTTTTGGCTCGAAAACCTGCTTCGATCTATCGAATCTGCGTCGCTGGTTATCGCCGATCTTTCAGAAGACAGTCCCAACGTTTGGTACGAACTCGGTTTCGCGCACGCTTTACGCAAACCGACAATACTTTTGGTGAATAGAGACGCTAAGCTTAACATCCCAACCGATCTTGAGGGGCAGCTCTTCCTTCCATATAGCGTCAGTGACATGCCTCATCTCGAGAAGGCTTTGGCAGGCGCGCTTCGGGCGATATGACTCGGAGAGGTTGTTATGACGCCGCGGCGGAAGTGCTTTGTCATCATGCCATTCGCACCGGCGCTCAACTTTTTCTATCTATATTTCAGACGTCATCTCGAAGAAAAGTTTCCGCTCGAAGTAGAACGGGCTGACAACCGGATCCTCACTAAGCCGGTTATGGAGAAGATTCGTGCGCAGATTCAGGCGGCGGATATGGTCATCGGAGACATAACAGGTCGCAATCCGAACGTTTTCTACGAGCTGGGCCTAGCCGAGGCGTGGGGCAAGCCGGCTGTACTCCTCACTAATGATCCCATAGATGAAGCACCCTCTGATGTCCGCCATCTCGAATTCATACGCTACGACTTGGGTCGCGAAATTGAATTCCTTGCCAAGTTGGATAATGCATTACGCAACCTACTCGCAGAGCCATACATCGGGCTTTTCGATCGTGCCGTAGAATTGCTGCGGCAGTTTAATCAAGCATCAAGCACCTCGTACGCTGCGACCAGTCTCGAGGTCTTTCAGGCACGTGTGTTACAAGGGGAACGGATTCAGAGTGTCACAAGTTCTGACGCCGAATTTTCATCGTATCGGTTCTTATTGCCTAAAGTGCTGGACAATCCCACTGATTGGAATGTCATGGAGCGTGTTTCAGCATGGTTGGCCACGAACGAGCCTGGCGAATAGCTACGCGGCCTAACGCATGTTGAAAGCGCGGCCCTTCCTGTAAGTTTGGATCGTCCGAAGACCAAACGAAAGGAAGGGGCGGCTGCCATGAAAGATCAGGCGATTCATTATCTGGGTTTGGACGTGCACCAGGCAACGACCGTCGCTACGTCGCGGAACGAGTCGGGGACGATCGTATTGAAGGCAACGGTGCCGACGGAGGCCAAGGCCATCGTCGGCCTCGTCCGCAGCCAGGGGCCTCGGGTGCACGTCGCGTTCGAGGAGGGTACGCAGGCGCAGTGGCTGCACGATCTGCTGGAGCCGGTGGCTGAGCGGGTCATCGTCTGCAATGTCCGCGGGAAGAAAGAGCTCGCGAACAAGAATGACGACATCGATTCCGGTCTGCTGTCGGAGCGGCTGCGGCTCGGCTCTCTGAAGGGCGTATACCACGGCGCCACGTCGGTGCTGGCTCTCAAAGAGATGGTTCGCAGCTACGGCAATCTGGTCGAGGACGCGACGCAGGTGATGCAACGCATCAAGGCTATGTTCCGGGCGAGGGCGATCCCTACGCCGGGCACGGGCGTGTACGGAACCCGCCAGCGAGCGGACTGGATGTCCAAGCTCAAAGGGAGCGGGGTTCGGCTGCGGGCCGAATCGCTGTTCGCCCAACTCGACGCGCTGCAGCCGCTCCGGCGCAAAGCCAAAGAGGCGATGATCGCCGAGGCACGACGGCAGCCGGCTTGGAAGATCCTTCGGTCGATCCCGTTCCTGGGACCGGTGCGAGTGGCGCAGATCATCGCCATCGTCGGGACCCCGTTTCGATTCCGCGGGAAGCGGCGCTTCTGGCCGTACATCGGCTTGGGCGTGGTCACGCACTCGAGTGCCGACAAAGAGATCGTGGCCGGTACGATTCGCCGGCGTCGGCGAGCACCGCTCACGCGTGGCTTGAATCGCAATCACAACCCCATCCTCAAGGATGTCTTCAAGAGCGCGGCGACGGCCGCCGCTCACAAAGACGGCCCTCTGAAGAATCTCTATAAGGAGAGCCTCGATCGCGGTGTCGACGCCGACATGGCGCTCTTGACACTGGCGCGGAAGATCTCTTCTGTTGCCCCGAGACTGTGGAAGAAGGAGAGCTCTGGGATCCAGCGAAACTGACGACGCAAGCGACATAGCGCTCGTATTGCGAGGACCGGAGTGCGGGGTAACTCACACGGCTCCCTCATCGCATCCGAGACGAAAGGTTCGAGGGTGAGTCTCATCTGGGCCGTCCGCCCGACATCAGTCCGTCGAGGCACTCGCCTAACCATAGGCCCCCTCGGATAACCAGAACAAGCGTCAGGCCACGTTGGCAACGACGTGAGTCTCAGATAGAACCGCGGTTGACGTCTCGAAGACGATCACAAATCGCTTGCAATCGTCCCAAATGGATCGAAGGAGGGAACCGATGACGAGTCAGCGGAAAAAGACTGCTCCGCCCACTCCGAGGCGCCCACGTTCGTCGTCCTCGAGTCGGAAGGGGTTGATTGCAACGGAGAAGACGGAAAAGCAATCAGCAAAGAAGAGAACCGTCCTTGACAATCGCTTTCATAGAACACGCTGATCAGCTCGCGCCGATCACGACCAGCGTCACGTCGTCGCCGAACGATCCCGAGGTGAACGCGGCGATGGCTTCGACGATCTTCTCCTGCAGCTCCGCGGCGCTCAGCTCGCGGTATGAGCGCACGACGTCGATTAGGCGCTCGTCGCCGAAGTCTTCGCCGTCGCGGCGGGCCTCGGAGACGCCGTCGGTGAAGAGGACCACGCGGTCGCCGGCGCCGAGGCTCACCGTCGCCTCGCAATAGCTTTCGGAGCGGAAGAGGCGGCCGAGCACGGAGCCGCCGGTGTCGAGGCGTTCCACCTCGCCCGTGGCGCGGACGAGGAGCGGCGGATTGTGGCCGGCGTTGCAGTACGTCAGCGTCCGCGCGTTCGTGTCGAGCAGCCCGTAGAAGAACGTGATGAACGTGCCGCCGGCGAGGTTGTCGGCGACCACGTGGCGCACCTTCTCGCACAGGCGGCTGGGCGGCGTGTCGGCCGACGCCGTCGCCTTCACCGCCGCCTGCAGGCTGGCCATCAGCAGCGCGGCGGGCATGCCTTTGCCGGCCACGTCGGCGATGCACACCGCGGCCTTGCCGCCGCCGAGGGCGATGGCGTCGTAGTAGTCGCCGCCGACGCTGCGGGCCGGCTGCCACATGCCGGCGATCTCGAAGCCGTCGAGGCGCGGCAGCGCCTTCGGCAACAGCACCTGCTGCATGGCGCGCGCTTGCTCGAAGTCCACTTCCTCGCCGCGGAGCCGCGTGGTCTCCAGCGCCATGGCTACCTGCGACGTTGCGGCGTGCAGGAACTCGACATCCTCGGCGGAGAACGGGTCGTTGGAAAGCTTCGCGCCGAGGGCGGCGAAGCCGATGGCCTCGCCCTGCGCGCGCAACGGCACGACGAGCTTCGCGCCGAGGCGGCGGAGGCGCTGCGCGAACTCCTGCGGCAGTGCGTCGCGCTCGGGATCGAGCGGGCGCGTCAGCTCGATCCCGGCGGCGGGAACGCGAAACGATCCGAGGACCTCATCGGCCACGCCGACCTTCGCCGCGGCGACGAAGTGCTGGTCGCTGCGCACGGCCACGAGCACCGTGCGGTTTTGCAGCGCCTGCTGCAGCTGCTCGGCGAGGAGGCGGAGGAGCTCCTCGCGTCCGGCGCCGCCGCTCACGGCCGCGGCGAGCGTGCGCAGTGCCAGCGGATGGCTGACGCGCTCGCGGAAAACGTTGCGGTCGACAAGGCGCTGCAGTGTGTTGCGCAGCGGCACGGCCACGAGCGCCACGACGATCGTCGAGGCGACGAGCACCGCCTCGTTCCGCACGCCGGCGAGGTGGACGAGCAGCGCGCCGGCGCCGGCGATGAGCACGCCGTAGGCGAGGAACACGACCACGCTGAGCAGCGCGTACGTGACGGTGCGCCGGATGATCAGGTCGATGTTCATCAGGCGGTACTTGACGATGGCGAAGGCGAACGAGAGCGGGACGATGACGTAGACGAGCCGCGGCGCGAGCTCGATGAGCTGCCCGGTCGTCGAGAGCGCCGCGCGCCCGTTGAAGACGCTGCTGAGGTGGATCGTCGTGCCGATCACGCCGCAGACGATCTTCACGATGAGGACGACGCTCGTGGCCCACAGCGGCCACTTCACCTGCCGCTTCTCTTCGAGGCCGCTGTCGCGGTAGGTGCGGTAAAGCGCGACGACGGTGGCGATCGGATAGCAGAGGATCGCCGCGAGGACGATCGTGACGACCGATCCGACGAAGAGAATGACGGCGGTGAGGTTGTTCGTGAAGTGCGCCGCCAGCGCCAGCACGCCGCTGGCGAGGCCGAGGGCGACGATCTGCGTCGTCAGCGGCTCGCGGCCGAGGGCGCCGGCGCGCTCGTGCCGCACGCGCACGGCCAGCCGGGCGGCGGCAGCGAGGACGACGGCGGCGGCCGCCGCGCAAAGCGCGATCGCCAGCCACAGCGCGTGCGCGCCGTTGGCCCAGCTGCCGAGGCCGCCGATCAGCAGCGCTGCCAGCGTCAGCGCGGGCGGACCGTAGATCCAGCGGAGCACTTCGGGACGATCGATCACGATCGGCCGCGGCTTCGGGAAGAGCAGCGCCAGATGCAGCAGCAGCGGCGCAAAGAGGAACAGCATGACGGTGTTGAGGAAGACCTGCGGCCACATCCCGATCGCCGGCTGGACGATGATGCCGCGCGCCCCGCCGCCGGCTCCTCCCTCGACCACCGCGGCCGCGGAGCTGATGAAGAAACTCGCCTCGGCGACGGTCATGGCGAAGAAGATCACGGCGCGGCGATCGACCGGATCGCGCCAGAAGATGAAGCAGCCGATGGCCACGAAGACCAGCGCCGCGGCCACCGAGACGATCAGCGTCGGCAGGAAGGCGGGCGCGAGCAGCGGCGACTCGAAGCGGACCGGCACGTCGTGCATCACGCCGCCGCGGCGGACGCGGTAGACGACCACGTCGCCGCGCCGCGTCCGCTCGTCGAGCCGCTCCATCGCGCGGACGTCGTTCGCGGGGATGTCGTTGACCGCGTCGACGTCGTCGCCGACGGCGATGCCGGCGCGGTCGGCGGGGCCGCCAGGGTTCAGCATCACCACCACGCCGGGATGCCATCCGAACGGCAGCGGCGGCGCCGGACCGGCGTCCGCGGCCCGCTCCGGAATGACGGAGAAGCCGGCCCAGCCGCGATGGTGCGCGACGCGCAGCCGCCAGGCCGCGAGACCGAGCGTTCCGGCCACGACTGCGATCGCGATCAGAACCCCGGTCCAACGGCGCGACGACGGCGTCATGTGATGGCATTGTCCTACGGCACCGGAGGGCGCGAGTTATAGAATGCCGCGCGATTTCAGCCTTCTGAGGAGAATTCATGGCAGAGCTTCCCGGCATCGAGCGCGAGACCCTGGACGTCGACGTCGTCATCGTCGGCGCCGGGCCGGCCGGCCTTGCCGCCGCGTACCGCCTCGCGGAGCTGGCGAAAGCGGACGGCCGCAGCGAGCCGCTCTCGATCGCCGTCCTCGAGAAAGGGAAGGAGATCGGCTCGCACGGGATCTCCGGCGCGGTCATGGATCCGCGCGGCATCGCCGAGCTGATTCCCGACTGGCTCGAGCGCGGCTGCCCGGTCGAGTCGCCGGTGACCGACGACGCGTTCTGGTTCCTGACCGAGAAGTGGAAGCTCGCCGCGCCGCTCCTACCGCCGCCGCTGCAGCAGCACGGCAACTACGTCGTGTCGCTCGGCGAAGTCGTGCGCTGGCTCGCGCCGATCGTCGGCGACATGGGCGTCGATCTGTTTCCCGAGTTCGCCGCGTCGCGCGTGCTCGTCGAGGACGGCCGCGTCGTCGGCGTCCGCATCGGCGACAAAGGCATCGACAAGAATGGACAGCGGAAGCCGAACTACGAGCCGGGCGTCGACGTGCGCGCGAAGGTGACGATCCTGGCCGAGGGGCCGCGCGGGACGCTGACGAAGCAGCTCGCGGAGCTCTTCGATCTTTACGAGGGGAAGAACCCGCAGGTGTACTCGGTCGGCGTGAAGGAGCTGTGGCAGCTGCCCGACGACCGCTTCGCGCCCGGCGCGGTGATCCACACGATGGGATGGCCGCTCGACGGCGACACGTTCGGCGGCGGCTTCATCTACGGCATGCGCGATCGCATCGTCGACATCGGCCTCGTGGTCGGCCTCGACTACCGCAACCCGACGCTCGATCCGCATCACGAGTTCCAGCGCTACAAGACGCACCCGGCGATCCGCGCGCTGATCGAGGGCGGCAAGATGATCTCGGCCGGCGCGAAGGCGATCCCCGAGGGCGGGTATTACTCGATGCCGCGCGCGTACGGCGACGGGTTCCTCATCACCGGCGACTCGGCCGGCTATCTCAACGGCGCCCGCCTCAAAGGCATCCACCTCGGCATCAAGTCGGGGATGCTCGCGGCCGAGGCGGCGTACCACGCGCTGGCGAACAACGATCATTCCGCCGCGCAGCTGAAGGAGTACGAGTCGCTCTTCGAAGCGTCATGGGCGCGCGAGGAGCTGTGGCTGCAGCGCAATTTCCATCAGGCCTTCGAGCTCGGCGTCTTCGCCGGGCTGTTCAACGCCGGCATCGGCCTGGTGACGAAGGGCCGCGGCTGGGGCTTCAAGGACCGCATCGAAGGCCACGCCGGCCACGAGCGGATGGAGCGGATCCAGCGCTACTTCGGCGACGAGCATCCGCATCCGCCGGCGAAGATGAAGTTCGACGGGGCGCTGACGTACGACAAGGTGAGCGACGTCTACTACGGCGGCGTGGTGCACGAGGAGAATCAGCCGGCGCATCTTCTGATCCTCGACACGGAGGTCTGCATCACGCGATGCACGGTGGAGTACGGCAATCCGTGCTTCCACTTCTGCCCCGCGAACGTCTACGAGCCGCAGCCGACCGCCGACGGCCGCGGCCGCGTGCCGTTCCTCAACTTCACGAACTGCTACCACTGCAAGACGTGCGACATCATGGATCCCTACCAGGTGATCACGTGGGTGCCGCCCGAGGGTGGGGGCGGGCCGGACTACAAGAAGCTCTGAGAGATGGCGACGGGTGTCGTTCGCCGCTTATCTCCACGGAAACTCAGAAAATCAGAATGCGAATGCCGAATGAAGAAAACGACAGCCGGTCGCCATCAGCAATGCTCGAATCAACACCTCTCGTTTTCTATATTCTGCATTCACATTCTAATTTTCTAAGTTTCCGTGGATTTCTTCACAGTCTCTGAGCACTTGCATCACTGCGGACATCCGTTGGCGAACCAGCGGTTCAGCATGCCGACGCGCCGCAGCGAGAGGTCGCGCGTGACCGGCATGAACGACGGGTCGTTCCTCGGCCGGTTGATCGCGCCGCGGATGCGAGCGGCGTTCTGCACGACCGCGGCGTAGTTCGACAGGTCGACGACGTTCTTCGTCATGAACGGATAGAGCCGCGCGTACTGCAGGAAGATCGGCGCGATGTCGATCGTCCAGGTCGGATTCTCGACGACCGGCGTGTCTTCGAAGACCAGCAGCGTCAGCGGAATCGTCCCCGGATTCTTCGGCGTGACGAGGTCCATCGTGTGCGTGAACGTGAACGTGAAGAGCTGGCCGTCGACGAACTTGCGCCGCGGCTCTTTCTGCGACAGGTCGAGCGGACCGGCGGTGAAGCGCGCCGTGCCGACGCCCTTGACGACCTGCACGCTCTGCTCGAACGAGATCGCTGTCAGCGGGACGTTGTTGATGAACCACGGACTCTCGCCGTCCGGGCTGGCCCACTGGTACTGGTTCGGCGTGATCGAGACGTCGACGGTGGTCTTGGCGGGCTGGCCGAATTTCGTGCAGTACACCGGCACGTCCGCGTCGGCCGTGACCTCGGTGGCGTCGTTCGCGTCGGCCGTGTCCGACCACGACGGCGCGCCGTTCTGCAGGCGCAGCGCGACGTAGTCCATCGCCGCGAAGTAGCCGTCCGGATTCTCAGCTAAGGCGATCGGCCGGCCGACGTGCCCGTGCGTCGCGCCGTGGTCGATGCCGGACTTGATCCGCGCCGCCTCCACGCCGACGACCGCGGGCGTCGCGGCCGCGATCGGCGCCGCGTCGTACGTGACGGCGAGCGGCTTGTCCTCGATGGTGGCGGCATTCGCGCCGAGGTCGATGTCGAAGATGCCGGCGGCGTTGGTGTACCGCGTGGTGTAGTCCGCGGCGGTCGCATAGACGGGGATGAAGATGTTCGCGCCCCGCGGGTCGAGAACGATGCCGGCGCTCCCCTCGGCGAAGGGCGACTGCAGCAGCGGCGCGTTGTCCGCCGGCACGGCCGGGATGGAGTTGCCGAGGTCGAGGCGCAGGATCTTGTCCGCGATCTTGAACGGCGCGTTGAACAGCGGCGTCGACGGCGTCTGCGCGACGAGCGGCGAGCCGATCCACGCCCGCCGCGCGTTCAGCACGTGGATGCCTTCGCCGTCGTAGTAAGGACCGATCGTCCCGGCGATGCGGCCGTTCTGGAACTGGTCCGGCGGGTCGGCCGGGTTCGTGTCGCAGAGGTCGAGGTTGAACTTGATCGAGAGCATGCTCTTCGACTTGTTCTGCAAGTCCTTCAGCAGCTGCGAGCCGCCGGCGTCGCCCCAAGCGAGGTCTTCGAGGACGGACATGAACATGCAACCGCCGGCCACGCCGCGTCCCCAGAGGTCGATGATGTTGGCCGGGCGCATCGTGCCGGTCAGCGCGGGCGCGCTCGCGCCCGGAAGCGTGACGGCGATGCGCACGCCGACGAGGAGCGAGCGCACCTGCATGTCGGGGTCGATGTCGGAGATCCGGCCGTCCGCCGCCGGCGGACCGCCCCACGCCACGACCGTGAGCTGCGCACCGACGAGCGCATCGCCGGCGGCCGCCGCTTTCGCGCCGACGGCCGAGGTCACCGAGCAGCCCGGCAGCGTGAAGTAGGCCGTTCCTTCCGGATACCAGAAGACCGAGTTCGGGTTCTGCGCGGAGGGCTGGTTGTCGTTGTAGGTGACGTTCACCGGATAGTTCTCGGTGGCGTTGTTGACGGTCGAGGGCGTGACCATGCACGTGCCGAAGAAGTGAAAGCGCGGTGGATCGAGGTAGCTCATCGTCTCTCCTTTGCCCGATGGAGGAGAGCCGGAAGGGAGGCGGTTCCCTACCCGCGGGAGGACGAGAATGGCCCGCGGGCCGCCGCTGTTCCGCGAACAGCATGACGATTCATCCGGTACCGAGTCCCGGCCGCGCCTTCGACCGCATCGCCCTTCTGCAGCAGAACGTCGAGCGCGTGATCCGCGGCAAGGCCGAGGTCGTGCAGTTCTGCATCGCCGCGCTGCTGGCCAGGGGGCACATCCTTCTCGAGGACGTCCCCGGCGTCGGCAAGACGACGCTGGCGCATGCGCTGGCGCGCTCGCTGTCGCTGTCGTTCCAGCGCATCCAGTTCACCAGCGACTTGCTGCCGGCCGACATCGTCGGCATCACGATCTACAAGCAGGAGCCGCAGGAGTTCGAGTTCGTCTCCGGGCCGATCTTCACGAACGTCCTCCTCGCCGACGAGATCAACCGCGCCACGCCGAAGACGCAGTCGGCGCTGCTCGAGGCGATGAGCGAGGGGATGATCACGATCGAGAAGAACCGCCTGCCGCTGCCCGATCCGTTCCTCGTCATCGCCACGCAGAACCCGGTCGAGCACGTCGGCACGTACCCGCTGCCGGAGTCGCAGCTCGACCGGTTCCTCATGAAGCTGACGATCGGCTACCCGAACGCGACGGATGAGAAGAAGCTGCTCCGCGCCGGCGGCGCCCATGATGCGCTCGAGCACCTCGAGCCGGTGCTCGACGCCGCGGACGTGCGCGAGCTGCAGGAGCAGGTCGGGTCGATTCACATGAACGAGGCGCTGATCGACTACCTGATGTCGATCGTGCACACGACGCGCACGCACGACGAGGTCGCCCTCGGCGTCTCGACGCGCGGCGCGCTGACGTACTTCCGGGCCTGCCAGGCGCTGGCGATGGTGAGCGGCCGCGACTTCGTCGTCCCCGAGGACGTGAAGCGCCTCGCCGGACCGGTCCTCTCGCACAGGATCCTGATGAAGGAGCGCCGTGCCCTCCGCGGGGAATCGACGCCGGAGGCTCGGTTCATCGCCCGCGTCGTGAATGACGTGCCGGTGCCGCGATAGAAGTGCTGAGGACCGAGTAAAGACATGTCCACGGCTACGGCTTCGCCTGACGCAGCGCTCCCGTGGCAATTCAACGGCGTCGTCCGCCTCACGAAAATCGGCATCAGCTTCGTCGTCTTCACCATCTTCGCCGGCTTCGCGGCCATCAACACCGGCAACAACGCCCTCTACATCGGCCTCTCGTTCATGCTTGCGGCGCTGATCCTCTCGGGCATCGTGTCGAAGGGCGGGCTCAAGCACCTGCGCGTCGAGTTCGAGAGCGTCGACGAGGCGTGGGCGGGGAGGGCGGCGCGGGGGCGGCTGCGCGTCGCGAACCGCTCGCGGCTCTGGAGCGTGCGCGATCTCATCGTCGTCTCCGAGGAGCTGGCGGCGCCGGTGTTCGTGGCGTTGATCCCGCGGCGGAGCGAGATCGCCGTCGACGCGTCGTTTCTCTTCCAGCGCCGCGGCCTCGTGCAGCTCAACTCCGTCGACTTGTACACGCGCTATCCCTTCGGATTTTTCCTGAAAAAGCGGCGCGTCCGGATCAGCGGCGACGTCGTCGTCTATCCGCGGCTCTTCGACGCCGTCGCCGTGCGCGAGCGCTTCCGCGCCGTCGACGGCGAGTTGCAGCCGGCGTCGCGGCCCGGGCCCGGCTCCGACGTCCATGCCTTTCGCGAGTACGTCCGCGGCGACTCGCTGCGGCACGTGGCGTGGAAGAAGTCGGCGTCGCTCGGGCGCTGGATCATCAAGCAGACCGAGCTCGAGTCGGGGCGCGCCGTGCACGTCGTCGTCGATCCCTACCGGCCGCGCGCCGCCTCCGACGACGACTTCGAGCGCATGGTCAGCGAGGCCGCCACGTTCGTCCACGAGGCGTTGCGCCGCGGCTTCGAGGTCGTCGTCACCCTGCCGCGCGCCGAGCTGCGCGCGCGCGGCGGCGAGGCGGCGCGGGCGATCTTCCGCGCCCTCGCGCTCCTCGAGCCGGTCTACGAGCCGTTCGCGCCGCTCCTCGACCGCAGCAGCGTCGTCTTCGCCGTCCGGAGGGCCGATGAGCGAAAGAGCGCATGAGCTCGAGGCGCTGCTCCTGGCGATGTTCGCGGCCGTCCCGCTGTACGTGACGCAGACGATCTCCGCCGCCCCGGTCGCGCTCTTCCACGCCGCCATGCTGCTCATCGTCGTCCAGGTGGCGCGCGGGAAGAGCCCGGCCATCGTGCCGGCGGAGATCATGCGCGTGCTGGCGATCGCCTACGTCGGCTTCTACGTCGTCGACGCGGTCTTCATCTCGCGCAGCGCCATCGCCGCGTCGACGCACCTCGTCCTCTTCATCGCCGCGTACCAGCCGATGGACGCCGCCGGCCGCCGCAACGACGCGCAGCGCCTCCTGACCATGGCGCTGATCTTCACCGCCAGCATCGCCACGGCGACGCACGTCACCATCGTCCCGTTCGTCATCGTCTTCGCGTTCCTCCTCTTCCGCCAGCTCATGCACGTCGCCCATCGCGACGCCGCGCGCGACGCCGGCGTGGCCGTCCCCGAGCCGCCGTCGACGCGCACCGCGGCGTTCTACCTCGGCGCGACCGTGGCCGCCGGCATGCTCCTCTTCCCGGTCCTGCCGCGCGTCCGCAACCCGCTCGTCCCCGGCCTCACCGCGTCGCTCACGCGCGCCAGCACCGGGCTCTCCGACACGATCAACCTCAACAACCAGCGGACGATCAGCCCCGACACGACCGTCGTCAGCCGCGTCTGGATGGGACCGGAGGCCATTCCGTTCTTCACGCCGCTGCGGCTGCGCGGCGCGGTGTACGACCGCTTCCGCAACAACGAGTGGCTGCAGGCGCGGCGCGAGCTGCGGCCGCTCGAGTCGGCGGCGAACGGCAGCGTGCGCATCGCCAACGACAGCGGCTTCACCCGCCGCGCCTACGCGCAGCAGCGCTTTGTAAACGCCACGCGGCTCTTCCTGCCGGTCGGCACCTATCAGATCGACGGCCTGCCGCAGGTCTTCGAAGGGCCGACGCGCGACGTCTACATGGTCTGGCAGGCGCGCGGCGACATGGTGGCGTACGAGATGCGCCTGGCGCGCGAGACGTCGCCGCTGACGGTGCGCCGCGTGCCGGTGACGAATTATCCGGTCACGCCGCCGGTCGCGGCGATGGCGCGGCGCATCGCCGGCGTGCACACCGACCCGATGCAGCAGGCCGCCGACATCGAGCGGTACCTCTCGACGCGCTTCACGTACGTCGCCGACCCGGCGCAGATCGGCCGGAAGATGACGGTCGACGACTTCCTCCTCCGCGAGCGCCGCGGCCACTGTGAGTACTTCGCCGCCGGCATGGTGGCGCTGATGTCGGCCCTCGGCACGCCCGCGCGCATCGTCGGCGGCTTCTACGGCGGGAAGCTGAACCCGCTGACCGGCTACTTCGTCGTCCGCCGCGAGGACGCGCACGCGTGGGTGGAGGTGTACGACGGCGCGGCGTGGCGGACGTTCGATCCGACGCCGGCCGCGCTCCGCCCCGGCAACGCGCAGGGCGGCCTCCTCAGCGTCTACGCCTCGGCGCTCGACGACTCGGTGAGCTACTTCTGGGACCGCTACATCCTGACGTTCGGCCTCGGCGACCAGGTCGCGCTGGCCGCGGATGCGATCTACCGCACGCGCGACGCCTTCGCCGCCCTGCAGCGCGGCGCGCGGCGCTCCGTCGCCGCGATCTCGCCGGCGCGCGCCGCCGCGGTGGCCGGCGCGATGCTCGCCATCGCCGCGCTGCTCTTCGCGCTGTCGTGGCAGCGCCGCCCCGCGTTCGAGCTGCTGCGCGAGCACCTGGCGCGGCGCGGAATCGACATCGGCCCGGCGATGACGATGGAGGAGGCGCTGCGGCGGTTGCCCGGCGACGACGCCCGCGCGCTCGCGCCGCTGATCGCGCTGTACGAGGCGGAGCGGTTCTCCGCGCGTCCGCCGCGCGGCGCGCGCGCGACGCTCAAGCGGCAGCTGGCGTCAATGTAGAGCCGTCGTCTCGACGGCCGGATTGGCGGCGTCTCGCCGCCACCGGGGCGCCGGGACGGCGCCCCACCGGCCGGCGAGGACGCCGGCTCTACTGCGGAGGTAGCCGCCGCGGCGCGCGCATGAGCGCGATCATCTCCCGCACCGCCGCGTCGAGCCCCACCAGCGCCGCGCGGGCGATGATCGAGTGCCCGATGTTCAGCTCCTCGATCTCCGCGATGGCCGCGACGCCGTCGATGTTGCGGTAGTTCAGCCCATGCCCGGCGAAGACCGTCAGGCCCATCTTCTTCGCGAACTTCGCCGCCGTGGCGACCTTCTCCAGCTCCGCCGGCCATTGCCCGTTCTTCCACCCCTCGGTGTACTTGCCGGTGTTGAGCTCCACGCGCGGCGCGCGGATTTTCTGGCAGGCCCGGAGCTGGTCGTGGTCGGGGTCGACGAAGATGGAGACGTCGATCGCGGAGTCGAGGAGCTGGCGCACGGCGCGCTCGACGTTGCCGGAGTGGAGCATGACGTCGAGGCCGCCCTCGGTCGTCAATTCGTCGCGCCGCTCGGGGACGAGGGTGACGCGGTGCGGCTTGAGCGTCTGGGCAATGCGCACCATCTCCGCCGTGGCCGCCATCTCGACGTTGAGCTGCGTCGAGATCGAGCGCCGCAGCAGCTCGACGTCGCGGTCCTGGATGTGCCGCCGGTCGCCGCGGAGATGCACGGTGATCCCCTGCGCGCCGGCGAGCTCGCACAGAACCGCCGCCGCCACCGGCTCCGGCTCGTCGCTCTTCCGCGCCTCGCGGATCGTGGCGATGTGATCGATGTTGACGGCCAGTCTCATGCTGCGAAGATTAGCAGCAGATGAATCGCCGCCGCCTCGTTCTCGGCATCGCCGCGCTGATCGTCGTCACGGTCGCGTCGTACGCGCTCATCACGTACGTCCGCCGCGGGCGCACGGTCGCCGACGCCGTTCGGATCTACGGCATCGCCGCCCGCGCGCGGCTGCAGCCGTACTTCACGCGCGCTCACGTCAACTATCCGCCGCGCGTCTGGCGCTGCTCGTGTTCAAGAAAGAGCGCCGCCTCGTCGTCTGGGCCCGCGACGACAAATCCGGCTGGCGTTTCATCCGCGACTACGCCGTCCTCGCCGCCAGCGGCCGCAGCGGGCCGAAAGTGCGCCAGGGCGACTACCAGGTGCCCGAAGGCATCTATGGCATCGGATTGCTGAACCCGAACAGCAGCTATCACCTCTCGATGCTCGTCGACTACCCGAACGCATTCGACCGCGCCCAGGCCGCGCGCGAGCACCGCACGAACCTCGGCGGCGACATCTTCATCCACGGCAAGAACGTCTCCATCGGCTGCGTCGCCATCGGCGACACGGCCATCGAGGAGCTCTTCACCCTCGCCGCCGACACCGGCATCGCCCGGATGAAAGTCATCCTCGCGCCGAACGACCTCCGCATCGCCGGGCCGCCGGTCGAGGCGGCGACGCCGCTCTGGATCCTGCGCCTCTGGCAGTCGATCGCCGCCGCGCTGCACGACTTCCCGATCGAGCTCGAGTCGAACAGCGCCCTCGGCGTGAATGGCATGCGAAAGGAAAAAGTGCTGTTCAAGACGCCCTGATGCTCTATCGCTTCGAGAACATCGAGAAGTCGTACGGCCCGCACGACGTGCTCCAGGGCGTCACCTGGCAGCACAACCCCGGCGAGAAAGTCGGGCTCGTCGGCCGCAACGGCGCGGGGAAGACGACGCTCTTCAAGCTCCTGCTGCGCCAGGAGGAGCCCGACCGCGGCCAGATCATCCGCGCCTCGGCGCTGACGGCCGGCCACGTCGGCCAGCACCTCGACGCCGAGCCGGGGATGTCACTCTTCGACTACGTCGAGACCGCGTTCGCCGACGTCCTGGCCATCGAGCGGAAGATGCGCGCCATCGAGCACGACCTCTCCGATCCGTCGAAAGACCACGACCGGCTGCTCGAGAAGTACGCGCAGCTGCAGCACGACTTCGAGCACCTCGACGGCTACACGCTGCACGCCGAGGTCGAGCGCGTGCTCACCGGCGTCGGCTTCGCGAAGAAGGATTGGGAGCGGCCCATCGCCGAGTTCAGCGGCGGCCAGCAGAACCGGGCCATGCTCGCCCGCGTCCTCCTCACCAAAGTCGACCTGCTTCTCCTCGACGAGCCGACGAACCACCTCGACCTCGCCGGCATCGAGTTCCTCGAAGAGTTCCTCGCCGACTTCAAGGGCAGCTACCTCCTCATCTCGCACGACCGGACGTTCCTCAACCGCACCGTCGGGAAGATCGTCGAGCTCGCGCACGGAAAGCTGATCGAGTATCCGGGCAACTACGAGAAATTCGTCCAGCTCCGCGCGGAGCGGCACGAGAAGATGGCCGTCGACTACGAGCGCCAGCAGGAGCTCGTCGAGCGGACGCAGGAGTTCATCCGCCGCAATATCGCCGGGCAGAAGACGAAGCAGGCGAAATCGCGGCGCAAGATGCTGGAGAAGCTCGACGAGGTGGAGCGGCCGGAGACGGACGAGACGTTCGCGAACTTCCGATTGGACGCCGGCCCGCGCTCCGGCGCCGTGGCGCTGACCGTCGATCGCCTGACGGCGGGCTACGAGGAGAAGGCGGTCGTGCACGGCTTCTCGATGACGGTGCGCCGCGGCGAGCGCTACGCGATCATGGGCCCGAACGGCTCCGGCAAGTCGACGCTGCTGAAGACGTTCGCCAGCCGCCTGCAGCCGCTCGCCGGCGCGGTGACGTACGGCCACAACGTGCAGGTCGGCTACTACGACCAGACCCTCGGCGATCTCAATCCCGCGGGCAAGGTGATCGACGAGGTGTGGAACCTCGACCACTCGCAAACCGAGGAGCAGGTGCGCGGCTACCTCGCGCAGTTCTCGTTCTTCGACGACGACGTGTTCAAGCGGACGCGCGACCTCTCGGGCGGCGAGAAAGGCCGCCTGGCGCTGGCGAAGATCATGTACGCCGGCGGGAACCTGATGCTTCTCGACGAGCCGACGAACCACCTCGACGTCTACACGCGCGAGGCGCTGGAGGAGGCGCTGGAGCGGTTCACCGGCGCGCTGATCGTCGTGTCGCACGACCGCTACTTCATCGACCGCGTCGCGGAGAACTTGATCGTCGTCGACAAAGGCGCGGCCGACATCTTCGCCGGCAATTACAGCGACTACGTCGAGAAGTTGAAGGCGGGGACGATCGTGCCGAAGAAGGTCGAGGTCGTGCGCGTCGAGGCGCCGCCCCCACCCGCCGCGCCGCGCCTGAGCGCCGATAAAACCGAACAGAAGAAGCGCGAAAAGCGGCTCAGGAAGATCGACGAGGAGATCGCCGCGCTCGAGGAGCGCATCGCCGCCGCCGAACGCGAGCGCGAGCGCAACGACCTCCTCCTCTGCAGCGAAGAAGTCTTCCGCGACGGCGCCCGCGTCAAGAAGATCCAGCAGCAGAACGGCGATCTGAAGGCGATGATCGACCTGCTGTACGGCAAGTGGGAAGCGCTGGCCAAGGAGAAGGAAGAAGTCACAGCCTAGCGGCGCGCCCGTCGTGGATGGCTTCCTCGATCATCCGCCGCAGCTTCGCCTCGACGACCTTCTCCATCGCCTCGCTGCGCTGGTCGAGCTCGCGTTCGCGCTGGTTGATGGCGCGGTAGCGCTCGCGCAGGCGATCGAGCTCGCCCGGCTCGCCCTTCGCCTTGCCGTCCTCGATCGCGTCGATGCGGCGGTCGAGGTGCCGCTCCTCGTCGCCGAGGGCGCGCTGCTCCGGGGCGAGCGCCTGCACCGGCGCCCACAGTGCGTCCGCCTCGCGGAGGAAGGCCTCGTCGCGGATCAGGTACTCGCGCTCGCCGATGCGCGTCCAGAGAAACGGCCCGTCGCCGAAGCGCTTCCGCACCGCGACGACCGAGTCGATCGACACGCGGCTGCTCGTCATAGTGACGTCCGTTTTGCCGGAGTGGAGCACGTACGCGTCGCCGCGCGGCCAGGCGGCGCCGGTGGCGAGGGCGAGCAGGGCAAGAAGGGCGAGAAGCAAGATCGTTCGTCGCATGCCGGTTGGACGCCGAGGGCTCGCGCGGGTTAGCCTCGGCGGGGTGATCGGAGATCGCTGGGGCCGTCGCGCTTACCATTGTCGGCGATGATCGACGTGATTCTGAGACGCTTCGACAGTCCCGACGAGACTCGGATCTTCGAGCGCGGCCGCTACGACGTCGTGACCGTCGGCGGGATGACCATTGGCCGCGCCACGTACGAGCCGGGCTGGCGCTGGTCCACGCATGTCGGCGCGCCGCTCGGCGCCGCGTACTGCCACGTCGAGCACATCGGCTTGGTGCTCTCCGGACACGCGACCGCCGCCATGAAGGACGGCGCGGTCCACGACCTCACCGCCGGCACGCTCTTCTACATTCCGCCCGAGCCGCACGATAGCTGGGTCGTCGGCGACGAGACCTACGTGTCGCTCCATTTCAGCGGCGCGACGGCGTATGCGAAGAAGGAGTGATCGATGAAGGCCGCCATCATCGCCATCGGCTCCGAGATGCTCGGGCCGTCGCGCCTCGACACGAACTCGCTCAAGATCACCGCCGCGCTCGAAGACTACGCCGTGCCGCTGGTGCGGAAGAGCGTCGTCGGCGACGCGCAGGCCGACCTCGTCGACGAGCTCGTCTTCGATGTCGAGCGCGCCGACGTCGTCGTCGTCACCGGCGGCCTCGGCCCGACCGAGGACGACCTGACGCGCGAGGCGCTCGCCGAGGCGTTCTCGCTGACGATGCGCGTCGACCACGCCATCGTCGAGCGCCTGGAGCGGCGCTTCGCCAAGCGCGGGCTGAAGATGCCCGAGGTCAACAAGCGGCAGGCCAACGTCTTCGTCGGCCACGAGACGCTGACGAACGAGCGCGGCACCGCCCCCGGCTTCCACCTCCGCCTCGGCGAGGAACACGTCTGGGTCTTCCCCGGCGTGCCGCACGAGCTGGAGTGGATGCTGGCGACGTACTTCACGCCGTGGCTCGCCGCGCAGCGCGGCGCGCGGGCGCGGCACCGGCGCGTGCTGAAGATCGCCGGGATGACGGAGTCGGGCGTCGAGGAGAAGCTGAAGCCGTACTACGACGCGCATCGCGACGAGACGCTGACGATCCTCGCCACGGGCGGCCAGATCGAGCTGCACGTACACGCGGACGGCGAGGAGGCGGCGGCGAAGGCGCACATCGCCGCGCGCGAGCGGGAGCTGCGCGAGCTCTTCGGGCAGCGGATCTTCGGCGCCGACGACGACGCGCTCGAGTCGGTCCTGGGGCGATTGCTGAGCGAGCGCGGCGAGACCGTGGCGACGGCGGAGTCGTGCACCGGCGGGCTGCTGGCCTCGCGCATCACCGACGTCGCCGGCAGCTCGGCGTACTTCATGGGCGGCGCGGTGGCGTACACGGCCGCGGTGAAGCAGGATGTGGCCGGCGTCGCTCCGGCGCTGATCGCGGAGCACGGCGAGGTCTCGGAGGAGGTCGCGATCGCGCTCGCCCGCGGCATCCGCGAGCGCTTCGGCACGACGTACGGCGTCGGCGTCACCGGCGTCGCCGGCCCGGGCGGCGGCTCCGAGGCGAAGCCGGTCGGCACCGTGCACATCGCCGTGGCCAGCGCCGAGGCGCACGAGCATCGCAAGCTGTACTGGCCGATGGAGCGGACGCTGTTCAAGCGGTTCGCCACGCAGAGCGCGCTCGATCTGCTGCGGCTCTTCGTTCTCGATCGGCGATGAAGATTTTGGTAGGAAAAACAGAGGAGTGGACACTCCTTAGGTATTGACGGGCTCGTTGAAGCCGCCGGGGAGGTCCGGATGCTTAGATCAAGCGTCGTTGTGTTGGCCGTGCTCGCGTTGACTGTGATGAGGTGCGGACCGCCCGAGTCGAAGAAGGGGACGAATGGGCCGGCCGGCCAGCCTCCCGGCGGCCAGCGCGGCGCCAGCGCGGCGGACATGATGCGCGATCCGTTTCTGTGGGGACCCGACTACCCGGTGGCGATGCGAAGCATTCCGGCGTTCGCGCGCGCCGGGGAGACGAAGGTCGAGATCCTGCCGCGCCGCATGGTCGGCACGCGCAAGTACCCGGACAGCGGCGCGGCCGAGCGCGATGCCGGCGCGGCCGCGCAGACGCAGGCGTCGCCGCCGCCGATGCGCGTGCCGGTCGGCGCGCCCGCCGCGCAGCAGCGCCCGCTGCCGCCGGTGTCCACCGTCGTTTTTCCGGACGACCGCAGCATCCGCCTCGGCACGCCCGACCAGGACGTGCGATACATCGCCATGAACGCCCGCATCGAGCAAGTGCAGCAGCGCTGGGGCAAGCCCGAGCGGATCACCGAGGAGGTGCGGGACGACGGGACGGAACGGCGGCCGATCGCGCTGACGCTCTATCACTACGCGAACGACGCGGTAATCGTGGTGACGACCGACATCAACGATCCTCATGCCGTCGACCGCGTGATCCTCGACACCAAAGCAGTCATGCAGGCGATCTTCTGAGGAGGCCGACCATGCGCAGGAACATCTTCGCCGCACTGACGCTGACGTTGCTGTTCGCCGCCGCCGCGCCGGCGCAGCTCGTCGACATCGCCACGAACGCCACCGATCCCAACAACCTCGTCGACGCGGAGCCGAGCATCGCCGTCAATCCGCTGAACCCGAATCAGATCGCCGTGGTGTCGTTTTCCGGCGGCTGGTCCCGAGCCACCGGTCTGCGCGGGCCGGTGTGGAGGTCGAACGACGGCGGCGCGACGTGGAGCAAGCAATTCGTGCTCGTCGCGCCGTCGGCGGCGTCGACCGGCACCGGCGACCAGAATGTGGCCTTTTCGAACAGCGGAACGCTCTTCGTGAGCGAGCTCGCCCTCGACATCAGCGTGCCGCGCTGTTTCTTCTTCCGGCCCAGCGGGGGGAACTGGGTCTCCGGCGCGCCGTACGGCGACGATCAGCCGATGATCGCCTCCGCCGGCAGCACGCGCGTCTCGCCGTGGCTCAACACGGTCTCTCTTTCGCCGGAGCGCTCGATCGTGGAGCGGACCGCGAACGACGGCGTCACCGTCGCGCAGGCGGTCGTCGGCTCGGCGGCGTTCGCCAACCGCACGACACGCGTGGCCGTCGGGCCGAACAATCAGATCTACGTGATCTACAAGACCCGCGAGGCGCCGCCGGTCGGCAACTTCGAGCAGTCGACCTTTCGCGTCGTCCGCAGTTTCGACCTCGGCGTGACGTGGAACACGCCCGGCGTGCCGGTGCACCCCGGCACGGTGATGACGTGGTTCACGAGCTCGTTCGGCAACGACAAGAACGGGGGCAAAGTCGGCCGCGCGCGCAGCAGCGACGGCTGGATCGCCGTCCATCCCGGCACGAACGCGGTGTGGGTCGTCTTCTGCAACCGCGACGCGTCGGGCCTGGGCCAGATCTACGCCTCCCGCTCGACCGACAGCGGCGCTTCGTTCAGTCCTCCGGTCCGCGTGACCGACGGCACGCACAACTCCGCCTATCCCGAGGTCGCCGTCACGGCCAACGGAACCATCGGCGTGCTGTATGTCGACTTCGATGACTCCGGCACGCAGACGGTCTACACCCACCGCTTCGCTCGTTCGTTCGACAACGGCGCCACGTGGTCACGGGTCGCCCTGCAGTCGTTCCGGACCCAGGAGCTCATCAACGGCGTGCCCGGTTTTCTCTGGGGCGACTATGAAGGGCTGACCGCGAACGGCAACACGTTCTTCGGCGTGTTCACCGGCAAGAGCATCGGGCGGGCGGCGGTGCAGTTCGATCCGATCTTTTTCAAGATGCCGGGGTAGCCGCGTTCTCGTCATGCTGAGCCGCGAAGCATGCCCTGAGCGAAGCCGAAGGGACGGCGAAGCATCTCAATCTGGGCATTCGGAGATCCTTCGCCGCGCGCTGCCGGCTCAGGATGACGACTTCTAGGGACGTCGCGGCGCGGCTGTCCTTTCGAAATGACAGCCGCTGCTTCTGAAATGAACGCGTGCGCCTTCGATATGACGCCTCGATCGCAGCGAAATGGAAGCTCGTGCTTTGCGAGCGATCGACCGTCTGTATCGAAATGACGGCTCGTGCTTTTTAAACGATGAACGCATCATTTCGAAGAAGACGGGTCGTCGTTTGAAAGGGCAGAGCGCGTCATTTCGATACGATCGGCCTGTCATTTCGAAGGCACGCGGCGTCATTTCGATGCGACCGGCCTGTCATTTCGAAGGCACGCGACGTCATTTCGATGCGACCGGCCTGTC
>Ga0070717_10000692_pt1 | contig 21725 bp, 27 predicted proteins | sample LARL113metaG_FD_71366 | JGI IMG/M metagenome (GOLD analysis project Ga0070717, IMG submission 71366) | Corn, switchgrass and miscanthus rhizosphere microbial communities from Kellogg Biological Station, Michigan, USA - LAR L11-3 metaG | ecosystem: Host-associated > Plants > Roots > Rhizosphere ...
TACGGCGGCCAGAAGAATCGGAGCGAGGCCTCCGACGGTGTCGAACCGATCTCGCTCGTTTTCTAGGCAAAGACTGGTGTAAAAAGCCACGCGGCTTCCCGCCCGAATTTACAAAAACGGTGCACAACACTCCGCTTCTGGAGCGGTTTTTCAGGCTGTCAATGGTTGTGCTGCTCAACATTGAGCACTACAGTCGCACTTGTTGAAAGCCAGAGGAAGTCATTGACAGGGAAGAGCGCGAAAACCTAGCGCGCGTCTATGTCAGATTGAAGTCTGGCCGCGACGTGCTCCAGGCTGGCAAGCGTCAAACTCTCTGTTACGCCAAGATAGTGCTTGTAGGTATGACGGCGCACACAGCGGGAGGCCGACCAAAAGTGCGTCTGCTGGCCCTGTTTGTAGCCGCGATGCGCGGTAAAGCGCCCGACAGGCCCAATGAAGCGGAACGAGGAGAGGGTCGCCAACCAGTCAAACCACGCGCGCGAATGAGGCTGCAGATGCACCTCGCCTTCTTGCGAACTGATGATCACGTAGATGCCCGATGCACAGTATTCGATCAGGGCAGGTCTGCGAGACCGAGCCAGTTGTTCGGCGGGATGGAGTGGCCGAGTTCCTGGTGGTGCATACACGGGCTTTTGCTCAGCTTCTAGAACTGGCGGATCAGGCATCTGCTCCCCGGTGAGTTGTTGCATGAGGGATTCCAGGGCTGTGAGGCGATGCTCGACCGATCTCTCTCGCTCCTTTAGCAGTACCAGCGTGAGCTGGGTAATCTGCTCTTGAAGGGTCACCACCTTGGTTTCCAAGCAAGCCAGTCTCTGAGCCTGGTCAGCTTCAGCCACATGGAAGGTAGGCAACGAGCAGATGGTGGAAGCAGGTTCCCTCTCGTTTTCAGGCACAGAGAGAGCTTGTCCTTGAGAGGGAGCGAGAGGAGAGGCCGCATCTAACGGCAGAGAAGACTGCAGCGGACGGCCATGGAGGTTGGCTACCTGTTGCAGGTGTTCCTCTGTCACACATTTGATCCGTGCATCCCTCGAATGGGTGACCACGGGCATATTAGCTTCTTTGAGCCAGTGGTGCAGAGTCTTGGGATGAATGCCAAGCAGACGAGCACCGTCTGCGATAGGAAGAAGAGTCATATTCAGAACTCCTTTCGAGAAGAGGGCAATGGCAGACAAGACGAGACAGATTTCCAGGAACTCCAGCACTTCCGGGAAATTTCTGGGATGTCTGAGAAATACGTTAAAGAACAAACCCGAGAGCAGAGGTGTGAGGGCCAGCCAGGATCAGCCAGCCTTGAGACGACGTTTCTTGTGGTAATAGCTGGCACGACTTTGATGGGAGCGACGCCACCACGACCAGGCCAGAACCCGACAGGCAGATGATGAAGAGGGCCAGATGAGCCGTGCAAGGAGATGGCGCACTTCTGGGACGGAAAGCCGCAAGCACGGCAGGTCGAGCAGGAAGCGGAGATGGAGCAGGGGGAGAGGGGGAGAACCGCTCTGGCGCACACATCCCGGTCAAGAAGGCAAGAGCCAACAGCACCAACGTGATGTATCGGTACCAACCGATGAAGCACCGAACTTCGTAATGGTCCAGCCCCAGATCTTTGGCGTTTTCAAAATCCTCTTCAATGTGCCAGCGTGCGCCAATGGCCGCAACCATCTCCGGCAAGGTCGTTCCTTTTGGAGCAAAGACGAAGTAGTAGGCTTTCTCGTTGGGATCGGTGAGGCTACGGCGGATGAGCAACCAATGGTGTCCATCGTCCTCCCAGTGGTGCAAGATGGGCACCACTGCCCAGTCGAAGAGCCGTGGTCCTTTAGTTCCCTCACTCATCGAGAGGCGCTGCCAATCCTGGGCTCCAAGCAAGAGGGCTTCCACTTCCCAGACTTCTACTCGTCTGCGTTGTCCATCACGGGTCAGGATGCCAACCGGTTCATTGCACGGGACGGCCAAGACATACGGGTACTGATGGGTTTCCAGCCAGTTGCGCAGGTCCAGGTTGCCGCCATAGACGGTATCGGCCACCACCCATGCAATGGGCACAGCCGCCTTCCAAAGCCGCTCGATCATCCGGATCGCCAATTCTGGCTTCGTCTGGAAGCGCACCGTCTCTGGGATGCCGACCGTTCGACATCGCTCACGATCCTCACACCAGTCCAAGGGTAGATAGAGTTCGCGATCAATGAGCGTATGCCCGCGAGCTGTCACGTATGAGAGAAAGACGCCCACCTGACAGTTCTCCACCTGCCCAGTCGTTCCGCAATACTGCACGCCGACACCTACCGACTTCTTGCCTCGCTTGGGAAAACTGGTTTCATCGATGACCAGGATGGCAGACTCTTGACCCAGGTGTTCCAGGGCATAGGCACGCAGATCATCGCGCACGCCGTCGGTGTCCCAGACAGCATCGGAAAGCAGGCGCTGCATGCCATCGGGACTCCCTTCTCGGGCGTGTTCCGCCAACTGCCAGCCATTTTTGCGCGCCGTCTCACTCAAGATCCCTTGCAGGTACAAGAGTGCCCTGCGGCGTGGTTCGGGACGAGCAAAGCGAGGGGCAAGGCGCGCGTGCAGTTGGAATAACTCCTGTGCCCAGCGGCACACTTCGGTCAGTGTCGTGGCTTGTAAGAGGGGCGTGATATGCTGATCGTGTAGCATCTTCTTCTCCTTTCAGGTGCTCTCTGCTGAGATTGTGTTTGTACCTACAGCATGTCACATCAGGAAGAAGAAGATGCCGCTTTTCTCCTGTTTTACCCCCTATTATTGATCAGCTTAAAAAGTGCGGCTGTAGTGTTGAGGGCAAGTGCTCATGTTTGAGGGCAAAACCTGCTCACTTTTGAGGGCATTTACCAACATATTCGGCATAGGGACCCTGCGCCACTGCGACGCCGGAACTGGCGCTTCCAGGTGGGGGCGGCCCCCCGTTTGAGCCAGTTGCGCACCGCCTTCTCGGACATGCCCATCCGTTTGGCAATCGCGGCCTGCGTCAGCCCGTGTGCCCGCAGGGCCATCAGCTGACGAAAGCGATCATCGCGGCTGGCCTGGCGCGCTTGATGGGCGACTTCGATATGCGGCGGCGTGCGTTGTTGCCAGCCGGCAGGAGGAGGAAGCGGACGCACAGGGTGCTCTCTTCCCTGCTCGGCCAGCAGCAGATCCGCCTCTGGCTGGCGAATCTCGGCACGGCAGTGTGCAAGCACCTTCTGAAGCACCTCGGCCAGATTGCGCACGAGATGGAAGCGGTCCACCACCTGGAGTGCTTGCGGAGCGGCACGAGTCACTGCTCTAGCATAGTCCTTGCCACGATCACGGCTCACGACTTCCACCTCGGGATGTCCCCTGAGCCAGCGCTCCAGCGTAGCGCTTTCCCGATCCGCCAGGAGCTCGACGATCTTGTGCCGCTCCAGATCGACCAGGAGCGTGCCATACCGATGGCGCTTCTTCCAGCTCCAATCATCCACGCCCAGCACGCGCACTGCTCTTGCCACCGGAGGAAGCTGCATCAGATAGCGTAAGAGGGTGGGCGGGGTGGTGGCGATAGCGGATCGGTCGGCGAGTCGCGTGCCCAGTTGCCCACCGGCCCCCAACCCGAGAGCTTGCACAAGCGCGATCAGCCGGGTTGTCATCCGCGCATAGGACTGCACCAGCCCCGGGAGGCGTTCGGTGAAAATCCTGCGCGGACAGCCGGGCGTACTACAGACGAATTTGCGTACCGTGAGCGCCAGGATCACGGTGCGACCGGCACACGGCAGATCGGCGACCGTTCGTTGGTAGTGTCCGTGGATGCGAGCAGAGAGCTGATGGCACTGCGGACAGGGCATGCTGGGAGCGTCGCATGCGATACCAATCACGAGTTCGTTGGCGCCTGGATCAATGGAGTCAATGCTGATTCCAGCGGGAAAGTGAAACACAGAGGAAAGCATCTCTTGAGAGCCCATCAACCTACCCTCCTTACCACGTCGTAGCAATCATAGTGATGAAATTCTATCACATTGCCCGGTCCCTTTACAGCAAGCAGGCTCACTTCTTTTGGGGATGGGCCTGTCTAATTGACTTTCATCACCCGTCATCGGGCAGGCAAATCACCTGGGGGCAGTTGGTGATGGGGCAGTGGTAGATCTGCTGCTCAGATGACACTGTGAGCTTGTCGTAGTGGGGTGTCTGTATCAAGAGACGATCCTGATCACTCATCTTCAAAAACTCCTCGATTCTGTGGCGCTTTCCCGGTAATAGGTCCTCCTCCCCGCATACCGAAGAGCTCCAGAAATTCTGAGCATTCCTGTGAGCGGCAGGCTCTTGGGAATGCTCTTCTCTCCAGGCACCAGTCATAGAGATTATTGGCATTGTCGGGACCGAACCATGCACCATGCTCAGTCGATACCTGCCCTGTTTTTCCTGTTCCCCAGTTACAATAAGGACACCAGGGAGCATGAATCGTTCCCATGTGTGTATTGTCATTCAGATAGAGGAAGAAGAGGGTTCCTGTCGGGAATTGATTAATGTCTATCGCCATTGCTCCTTTTCGTTTGTCGATTGATGATGGTACCATATCTTTTCTGGCAAAATCGCTCCGGCGAACCTTCAGTTTTCGACCTTAACTAATGCTTGTTAGTTCAGGTACCATTTATCTCTTCTGTGATGGAAAGTGTTTTATAAACTCGTTGCGGAAATCGTCAGGGATCAATTCACTATACACATTTCCAATTTCATCATCTACCTGCACCTCGATAGGGAAAACAGTATGTACCCGCTTCTTCTTCAATGGTGGCAATTCACTTAAATCGGAGTAGCGGAAATGATAGCTCTGTTTTCTGCCTGGTTCTACTGCCGCTCCAGGTTCCGGATTCATCCGTCGGATCAACTCGCTGATAGGTGAATTCCCGATGCGGAAAGGCGTAAATACCTCTACTTCGCCGTCTACCAGAACTCGAAATCGGATGGCGCTTATATAGGACGGGACGAGTCCAACGTTAAGGACAGAAACCATAAAGAATATCTCATCCGGGCCGTTATAGATTTCGGGAATAAAAGCCGAACCAAATTGAATCCGCAAATCATAACGCGGTGGACCAAAGATAGTAGGAAAGTAGAGATGGCGGAGTTCTGACATCATGGTGATCCACATCTCCAGTTCATCAAGACCGATGATTTGATAATGCTCAATACCAGCATACTCTTTCTTGCACTGTTCAATAAATTTGGCCCGGAACGGCGCGTTGACCTCTACATTCGTCACAAGAACATACGCATTGGGGTGTTTTTCCTGAATGAGGGTGCGATGCAGCTCACACTTCTTTTTGGGGCTACAGGCATAGAGCCCAAGCAGTTCAGATCGTGATGCAGTTTGGCCGAGGCGAGCGGTCGTTTTGTGCTTGAACTGGAAGACGACCAGCTTATTCGCTAGAATCAGCTCATTGAGCAAAGGAGAGAGCGTCTCCGGATGCCATTCCTCCACTTCGCCGTCAATCCCACCATCAGGACCCACACCGCCGAGCAGGAATCCCTTATAGCGCGAACCGAGTAGTAACCCACAGAGTTCTGTGAAGCGTTCTGGTCCCAGATTGTCAAAGGCATAGATGAATGCAGGTTTTGCCATTGGTCTTCCCCTCTTGTTTTCTATCGTGCCAAGCTGGCAAATAGCTGAAGCGTTTCAGATGTTTTAGTGATAGGTGGGCTGATTGCTGCGTTAGCCATACGTTTTCACCCCTTCGTCTAACCGTGTATGTTCAGCTTCAAGCTGTTGGCCGAGTTCGTCCACTCGGGTCTCAATTTTGCCAAATGCGGCGTAGGCGTTTTCCAAAATGTCGTGATAGGCGTCCACTCTGCCTGGCAATACGAACTCAGGCCCCTCCAGTTGGCGGAGCTTTTCCAGGCTTGCATAGAGGACCCGAAAGGACTCGAGCAGTTCATCAATATCATCCATGTTTATCTTCTCCCATAGGTATTCACCTGGCCAGTTCGAGGACTTGGCTCACTGCGGGTCAAACTGGTGCTCCAGGTCCTCAAGTTCCTTTTGCAATGCAAGTAGAGCCTCGTATGCGGCTTCTGGTGTCGTGAAGGTTCGATAGTCGCCTCGTTTTTCATCCCGCAGCGCTCGCCAGCCTTTCCTGTTCCCACGCCCAAGAAAGGTGTAGGTTTCGGCAAGCCATTGGGCAGGATTGGGTGGATACGGTCGAATCCGCCAGCTCTGATGGCCCCGGTGGCTCTGAAGTTTTGCCAGGATCTCAGCGTTCATCGTGTCTCATCCTCTCGTGGTGAGTGCTGTTGCCGTTGCAGCGCCTGCAACCATGCCAGGCGCTCTGCCTGTGAGGCGGCGTGTGTTTTCACTATCCACGAGGCTGGTGCCACTCCTTGCCTGACCGCTTCGGCGCCTCCACCGAACCGGGCCGCATCGAGGCCGCCGACCAAACCGCTTGCATGAAGCGCACGAATCTGGTCCTCCATGGGCGTCGTTGTAGAGACCTCTACCACGCGATCCGGATAACGCTCAAATCCACTCACGCTTACCCCCTCTGGCAGGTTGTCTGTATCAACCGAGATGCTATATGGGCCGACGCGTTTCCCGATGCTGGGTGGTCCATACAGGTGAAACGAGAGCACTGCCTCTGCCAGGCTCCCATCAAAGGTAATATGGATATGTTCGAGCGTTTCGAGCAGCCGCGGCTCCAGTCCTCGCACGATCTCCGTCAATTCCATCGCCGTCCTCCTTACCGTCAACAAGCCAGTGGAACTCTGTCCGTTTGCTCATCTCATTCCTCACCTTCTTTTTCTTTGTTGCATAACCACTGGTGGATGATCGAAGAGGCTTCTGCTTCATAGAGCACTGGCTCACGCTGCTGAAACAACATCTGCACACGGCCCCCCAGCAGTCCCACATCGCTATGCAGCAGCCCGGCCCGGCTGCACACCTGGTCAAAGGCCCCCTCGTACTCATAGCCCTCGTGGGATTGCTGGACCAGGTGAAAGCCCTGGAGCAATCGCTCATCATCCTCCGTAAGCGACGCATAAATGCCGCCAGTTGCGGCCAGCTTATCGGCGAGTGGTTTGCAAGGTCGGAGCAGTGCAATACAGCGGCGCGGGTTCACCCGTAAAGCGGCCTGGTTTTCCTGGGGCAACGCGTAGAACCTAAATGGTACCAGTGTCTTTATTCCTCCTCATGATGGGTGCGCCGCCACTGGGCACTCCTGGTACTGGGCTTGCTGAAGCTGGCGGAGGTCCCTCTAGCTTTGCGTGCGCCAAGCTCAATCAGGTGCCCGTCGCCCAGCGGCGTCTCTCCCGTGCGCGTTTTCCGTTGGCCTGTTGCTGTCTCCAGGCTGATGAGGACCTCGTTCGTGGCATCGTGGACCTGGCGAACGATGCGCTGCATCTGGCTGGTGTCGATGCGGGCGAGGCCCTTGCGCGCCTGGTCGCTCTCTGCCTGGCTGGGGATCACTGACTGGATGCGCTCGATTTGCCGCATGAGGGTCTGATCATCCATGAAGTTCAGCCGGTCGAGCTGTGTAACCAGGTTGCGCAACTGGTTGGAAACCGGCCCCCGTAATATCCCCTCATGCTCCTCCAGGCTTTCCAGGACGTTGCCGGTGACATCCCTGATCAGCTCGTTGATCTGGATCACGACGTCCGTATAGAACTCACGCATCAGGCGCTCTTTCTCGGCACGTGCGTTGGCCAGCACATCGCGCTCCATCTCCTGCTGTTGCCGGAGGCGTTCCTGCTCGGCCTGCAGACGCAGATAGCGCCGTTCCCGTTCCTCTTGTTCCTGGGCAGAGAGTTGGAGCACGGCTAGCAGCCGTTCCTGCTCCATCCGGTCAAGTTCGGCCCGCACACGCGCATCGCGGAGCGCTCGCTCCTGGTACAGATGATCCGCCTGCTGGATGTCCTGGGCTAGCAGACTGGGCAAGGGGATCACCCCGATCTCGGTGGTATAGCGGAACGACTCCTCAATCTCGATGCGTGTCGGGAGCGCGTGCTGGATCGTAGCCATATACGCCGCGAGAAAGGCGTCTTTGCCCTCCTGGGCATGCAGGCGCTGCAAGAGCTGCGTGATCACTGCGCGCTGGGCGGCTGCCGGCTCTTTGATCGAGCTGCCCAGCAGCACCCGCCGCCAGGAGTCTTCGGCCAACAGGCGAAAATCTGCCAGCACTTGTTCACAGATGGCGTCATAGCTCGCCAGGAGCTCCTCACGCAGCTTCCAGAAAGTGGCCTCGTGTTCGGCGTTCTCTGCTTTCCAGGCTTTGTATTCCCGTAGCGGGATGAACGCGCCCCAGTGTGATTTCAGACTATGCCGTTTGAGACTATAGCGGGCGCTATTTTCCGCGTTGGCCAGGCGGTCCTGCCACTCCCTGGGGAGTAAAGACCGCCGACCCAGGTGAAAGTAGTCGGTAATCACGCGCAGCGTCTCTTCACTGGTCGCGCGATCCTGGTTGACTTTGAGGCCTAGGTCCTCTAATGAGAGCTTTTTAAAGAACCGTGGCCTGCTGATGCTGAGTTGGACGACAACACCATCCCTCATACGTTCAAGCAGCGTGGACAGGTCGCGGTGGATCACGATCTGTCCCGACGTTTCGCCGATGTTCTCGGCGAGTGCGCGAACGAGACCCTGCGTATCGGTGACAGGGGGAAGGAGTTCCTCCACTGCGGCAGATGCAGACGATACCTCGGCGGCTGTGGGAGACACTGCGGGTGTCACGCTTGCGGCAGTCGCGAGGGCCTCCGTTTCCTCTTGCTTCGCCCGTTGCTCTTGCTGATCGATCTGCTGTTCCATCGTGGTGTTCCTCTTCTACCAGTCCCGGCGGCGCGGTCGCCGCGGCGAGAGTTCGGTCTCCTCTTGCTGCTCGTCCAGGAGTTCGGCGCGAGTGGCAGGATGGCGAAGCGCCCTCGCCAGTTCGCGATGTTCGGCTGGAACCAGGTCCAGGTCATTGCAGTGTAAGAGTGCCAGGCGGGTCATGAGCGCGATATTCTGCGTGGTCGGGATAATTCGCTCATACGCTTGCTGCAGCGCCTCCGGGATCGAAAGCTGGCGGTTCCGTGCGCGGAGCTGGACCGCTTTGCCCACAATGCCCTCGATCTCGGCCCCGGTATAGTCGATCATCGGGTCGGATAGCCGGGCGTACTGCTCAGACGTGGGGAAGTCCTTGTCGGGAGTGCCTGCGAAGCCCGTGCGAGTCAAGACGGCCAGGATCGCCGCCCGCTCGTTGGCATCCGGGGCCAGGATCGGAATTTTCTTATCTAGTCGGCCAGGACGTAACAGCGCGGCGTCCAATAAATCTGGGCGATTACTGGCGACCACCCAAAGCACATGACCGCGCAGGGTCGTATCGGCCATCACCTCCATGAGGCGCTTGAACACCCTATTGGAGACGCCGCTATCCCCGCTCTCACCACGGCCGACGCTCTGGTCGATCTCATCAACGAACACGATACAGGGCCGCCAGGCGACGATCGCTCCGAGTGCCCGCTCCAGGCGGCGTTCGGTGTCTCCAACCCATTTGCTAAAGATCTTGGAGAGATCCAGTTCAACGAAGGTCACGCCAGCCTCTTTCGCCAGGGCTTTGGCCAGGCGTGTTTTGCCGGTGCCTGCTGGCCCCATCAACAAAATTCCCTGGGGAACGAGGCGCAGTTCACCAGCCCGCATAGGAGCTACAACGGTTTCACGCAGATCGCGCTTGACCTCTTCCAGGCCACCGAGCTGGTCAAACCCGGCCTCCACCTCGGAGATGTGCAGCACGTCGGCGAACTCGCTGCTCATGATCTCATCTTTGCGCTGTTTGATCAGCGCGCGGTCAACCGCTTGCCGCTGGAAGCTGGCCCGCAGCAGGATATCTTCAAGGTCGATGTAGCGCAAGCCAGTGGTCAGTCGTGCCATCTCCTGGGCAGTCAGTCCCTCGGCCAGGCGCATGTCCGGGTCGCTGGCAAGCAACGATTCGATAAACGCCTGGCGCTCTTCCAGGATCGGGAACGGGACTTCGATGTGTTCCCAGCGTGCGGAGCTGCGGCGCAGGCGTTCGTTCAGATCGTGCAGCTCGTTGGCGATCAGGATAAGAATATGCTCACGATCGCCGATGGCCCGGTCGCGGCCCCAGCTATTCAGCGTCACCAGGGTCGTCCGGTCGATCTCGCTTGCTGCCGCTTCTGTCGCCGGAGCGACGGACTCCGCATAGTCCAGGATGACCGCGACCCGGAACGGGTCAGGCTCTTCTCCGCTCGACTTGCGCGGGGGCCGCCAATGCAGCACGCGAGAGAGGGCGTCCAGCGCGTCCTCCGGCTTGCGGATTTTCTCCAGGATGGCCGCCAGATCAGCGCTGGCGGCTCCCGCCGCAGCCCGGTTCAGGCCACTTGCGAGGCCGCCGCCCCGCACCGAAGACGTGCCAGTCCCTAGAGGTGTGCCGCCAGGGATAGGGATGCCGGCGATGTCCACAAACGTTTGGCGCATTTTAGCAGTGGGGAGCGAGAATCCACTCGCGCGGTCCCAGCAAATCACGAGGTCGCGGCTGGCAAAGCTTTCGCTCAGGTAGTTCTTCAGTGTTTGCCCGGCCAGGCCACCGACATAATCAGGCACATTGCCATGAATGAGAAACGCATGGGCAATATTGCTCTGGTATTTGATAGCCAATTCGTCAGCCCAGGCCGGAGGCCGCTGGCCTGCCCGTGCGCGCTTGCGTCGTGTGGTGACGGTGGTGGTATGTTCTGTCGTCATGTTTCTTCTCCCGGCGTCCAGTTTGCCACTTGTTTCACATAATTGCAAGCTGGATAGGACAAAGCGAAAGCGACCAGAGAGGCGCGCTTCCGCCGGCTCAAGGACACACATATTCCTGGGTGATCTCAGTGGTAACACCGAGGGCTGCCAGCCGGGCAAGCAACTGGTCGCGGTCGAAGTCAAGTTCTTTGTCGCCGTCGGCATTCCAGGCGCGATCCGGGCGTCCAGGTTCTTTGACAACGCAGTGGAAGCAGGTACCAATCTTCAGCATGCCCTGTTCCAGAACAATATGCAGACAAGCCTGCTGACCAGCCGGAGCTGTCGAGGAACTTGCAGTCATTGGTTAGCTCCTCTCCTGCCCGATCTCTCGATGCGCAACCTGATCATTTTCCAAGGCTGCTTCCAGTTCTGGCTTCGGGACGAACAGCGTTTCCTCCGACTGGATGCCAAACTGCGCCAGCAGTTCGCGAAGCCGCTTCGCTGCGTCTAAACAGGATGGTCCGGCAAAACCGCTGAAGTCGGTCTTCGTCATTCCGTCCGGGTTCACGGTTACTTCAATCTCTTTAGGCATACGCGACCCCCCGGATGACCACCTGCGTGTCTTCCTGGCTGGCCTCGGCGCTATAGCCCATCTGCTGAAGCGCGGCCATGGTAGCCAGGCTCACATACGTTTGCAGAATCTCTTGCTGGAGCTGGTTGAACTCCTGTTGTACGGTCCACGGATCGCCTTTGAACGAGAGCATGCCCTGGGCGTCGATCTCGATGCCGATCCCACGAAACACGCGCCCGGTGAAAACAGCCAGGCCAGAAGAAATGACCTGCCTTCGGCGTCCGTAATCAAGAATGTGGTCTTCCACGCGCCCACCCTCATGCGCGCCCGCGACGATCTCCACGGCCTGGCGCAGCAGGGTCAGGTCAGGATGCTGGATCGTGGTGCGGGCCTCAACAATATGACTCATGCGCTAGTCCTTTCTGATGGATGCTCTATCTACTCTGGTATAGTACACGACGCTGCAAGAAAACCATAACTTACTATCATCTACTATTATAGAGTATAATGGACTACTTGTCAAGCATCATTGACTATCTTCTTCTATTTTGGTATACTAAGAGCGGAGGTACTAACGGTATGACTGAGAATGAGTACGTGACCGCGACTGAGGCCACGCGCCTGCTGGATGTCAGCAAAACCAAAATGGCGAAGCTTCTGCGCTCAGGCGAGATCCCATACATTCAGGACCCGCGCAATGAGCGTGCAAAGCTCGTGAAGCGATCCGATATCGATGCCTGGCTGGCGAAGGCACCGCGCCCACGAGTCCCCCATCGCCGACGGGAGCAACCACAAGCGGAGGGGCAACAATCTGCATAAGAATGACTATGTGAAAAGGGGGTAGCATGATGCTACCCCCGTTGGAGAGGTGAATTTTGGAGAATGATGAATTGGACGATGAGCAGGCACAGGAATCGCAAGAACTGATTCCGACCGAGCAGGTGCTGATTCCGACCGAACAAGATACCATTATCTTCAATGGCAAACCACTCGTCGTTGTGCGGTTACCCGATGGTAGGCCAGGCGTGGTGCTACGCTGGATCTGCGAGAACCTGCATATTGGACAAAAGGCACAGGTAGAACGTATCAAACGCACGGAAGTGATTGCCGATGATCTCGTCTATGTCCAGGTCCAAACCAGGGGTGGCTTTCAGACCATGGCGACGCTGGTGCTCGACTCGGCCGCTTACTGGCTGGCTACCATTGAAACCCGTCGGATGGAAAAGGATGATCCAAAGCGCCTGGAAATTCTTGCGTACCAGCGACGTGCTGTCGCCGCGCTCTTCACCTGGGCCTCCTCGCAGAAGGCTGTAGCAACTCCATCGAACTTGGTTCCTTCCGAGCCGATTGTCGAACCAATGAGACCGGCTCCGGATGCCTCGCTCGACGACTGGATTGAATATCACCGGCAAATGACTGCGCTCCTCGAATGGCGACGAGACGTTGACGGGTGGCGTGGAGGCGTCGATAAACGATTAGAGGGCCTCGAAACGGTCACGAGCGCCATCCTGGAGCGTCTGGGACCACCACCACTGACACCACAGCATCAGTCCCTCGTCCAATATTACGTCAATCAACTCCACGAAGCCACCGGCAAAACACATGCCTCCATCCAGAGTAATCTCCGGCTAGCTTTTGGCGTTCCCAGCTATAAAGAGATTCCTGAAGCCGAGTGGAGCAAAGTCGTCAATTGGTTTCGCGTCCAAATGGATCGCGCACACAAGAAACTGCACGAGCAAGCTCCGCAGCAATCTCTCTTCGACGAACCGGAGGAATCATAAGAGTGTAAATTTTGGAATTCAATAGGCGGATTCCGAAGAAATTTGATAATTAAATGGGTGAGTCCGCAAGAGGCTCGAAACAGCCAGCAGAGCGGAACAAGCTTTTTTCGGGCAATGTGCAAAGGTGTTTCTCTCTCCTATTGCTCGTTTTACCGTCCACCTAATTACCAAGATTCCAGCCACCTAATTTCAAAATTTACAAGCAACATAACTGTGATTTGACAATCGAAATGTCCTCGCTGATGACACATATTCTGTCCAACAGTTGCCTTGTAAAGCCAGTTGAGCGCCACGTCTGAAAGCAGTATGGTTCTGCTTTTGACGCATATCCGCGACTGTGGCGCACTTTTTGACAGAGATCGTGTCCATTGGTCCATTTAAACAGAAGTTTGTTTCTCAACTCGCTTCTGCGCGGACTACGAGGACAGGAATTAGTTCAAGCCGGACATGATATGGTTCAAAACGACGAAAAGACTGCATCTGGTCCAGCAAACGCGAGCAACAGGATAGCTTCCTCTCGAAGCATCGTGTTTAGCTCTACTGTTTAAGACCACTCAGCAGGCCAATGAACCACTTTGCAGTTTTGAACCATAAACTGTCCAGCATGGTCGTTGACCTATAACGTGTCAAAAAAGGACAAACCAATTGGCAAACCACAATAACCCCGCATGCCCAATAAGAAGATTAGCTGAGGAAGTGTGGTTGATACAACATAATGAGTGTAAAATCACTGATTTGTGGGTGTATCGACATCCAACGCTTGAGCGTCAATATGTCCTTCTCCATTTAGCTCCTCAACCCTCGTTTGGCCTGTATGACAGGGATGATGCAAATATTGATTGGGATGAAGCAGGATATTATAGGCAAAGGTACGTAACGAGAGGTGAGTATGACGATGGGTATGCTGAAATAGATGAAGAGGTTATCGAGCTCGACGGTGTTGAATTACGCTGTAGAAACTTGAGGGATGATTTCATGGTCCTCGTACCAAAATACAGTGTCTATAATCAAAAAACAAATGACCCGCAAACGGTTGAGGTGTATCGGGCCCTTCGTGCTGCGGGAAAAATCGACCAATCCCTTTTGCTACCCTTGGAATGGTTGGAGCGACCAGATTGGATGACGTGGTCGGATTAGCTTGAGACAACAAAGAATCAGAGGGGAGGAGTTGGCGCTCTCAAGTAATTGAGACCCGGCTCCTTACCCTACCTTTCCCGTCAGGAGGCCAGATGTACGCGCTGCTCATGTCTTGCCTTTGTGCTGGTTCTGCTGAAGCAGTTCGCCCACTTGTTGCGCCAACTCCTCACGGGCCTTGCGCTCCTCATCAAGCTGCTGCTGCAACGTCTGCTGAAGGTGCCCCTGGGCATCGAGGTCACGGCGGAGCTGATGCACTTCCTGCTCCGAGGCCTGCGCCCGCTCCTGCCAGGGGGACTCAAGCCCAGCTAATTGTGTAGCGAGCTGGCCAATCCGCGCAAGCAGCTCTGCTTCAAGCTGGCTCACACGTTCTACCTGCTTCTGGATCTCGCCTTGAAGCTCTCCGAACGTTGTATCCAATGACTCGAAGCGATTGGCAACCTGAGTGAACTGCTGACCGGTGTGTGCATCCAGACGGTCAAACGCGTGTACCACTTCGTCATGAGCCCCCCAAATTGCCGCCCCCAGGCCTGCGACCTGCTTGCGTACTTGCTCCGTCTCCTCCTCGCTAGTCTTTCGCACGGTCTCCAACGCTTGACGCAGCACCACCTCACTTTGCTCCACCCGGTCGGAGAGTACCTGCCGCAGCGTTTGTTCTGTCTGAACAACGAACACGGTGAGATCCTCGCGGGCTTGCTGTAGCTCCTGGCTATAAGAAGTAGCCTGCTCTACCAGGCTGTCACGCACCTGTTGGAGCTGCTGCTGGTACTCCTCGTCGCGATGGGTCAACGTCTGATACTGCTGCTGCTGAACCTGCCAGATCTCCCGCGTCTCTTCGGCGAACCGCTCATGCTTGCCTGCTAAATCGCGGAAATGCCCGCCCAGGCTCGCGAACTCTCCCGCCACCTCTTGCTGGAGCGCAGCCATCTGTTCCATCAACTGCTGTTGCTGCTTGGGAATGCTGGGGAGATCTAGCGTACCGAGATCGGTTGCGATCCCGGCGTCCGGGTCAACAATCGGGGTTAATGTTGCCAGGTCAGAGAGGCGCACCTGGCGGGTCTTTTTGTTCATGCCCACACGCACGGGATTGACCGGCAGCAACCCTTGAGCGATCCAGGACCGGATCGTATGTTCCTGGCGGCGACCAATGCGGCTGGCATCTGTCACTGATACCCAGCGATCATCTGGGCCGGCGAGTTCGGTCACGTGTACTTCTTTCTTCGTGGGTTCTACTGGCACGGCTTCACTCCCCCTATCAGTTACAAATCATGTGCAACAAATAGCAAGCTTTCAGGATTTGGTAGTTATTTCTATTACCAAATCTCAGTATAGCAGACCCGGTGACGAAATACAAGAGATCTGTCCGAGGTAAGTTACAATTTATAAAAGCATGATTTATAACTTACCAGATTTTGGTAAGTAAATTTACTACCAAATCTAAGAAAAGAGCTGATTATGTCCTAGCCAGTCTTTTTCTAGGGGATTGTCAGTTACAGATCTATCGCACATGATTTATAACTTACCCACAATTACAATTAATTGAGTCCACGGTATCCTGCCCGAATGGCATATGGTATACTCGCATCGCATACGATAACGGGTGTGTAATGGAGTTCTGGACAATAGCATGCATCGCCAGCGAGGGGCGGTTTTAGAAGAAAGGAGAGGACAGCTATGAGGGAACGTTTGAGCCTATTCGATGACCCAGGTGTGCTGGAAAGTGATGACGGGGAGGCAGACGAAGAAGAGGAAGCTCTTGTAACAGTGCGAGAAACGGCCCTGCTGCTACGGGTGAATGCCAGCACCGTGCGGCGCTGGATTGCAGAGGGCACGCTTGCCGCTGTCAAGCTCCCAGGCATGGGCAAGCGCCAAGTGTATCGCATCAAGAAATCGACAATTAACGAGGTGCTCAGGCCGCTACCACGTGAGGAAAACACGTCCGCAGAAAGGAGGATACGCCTGGTATGATCATTCAAGTAGACTGCGCGGGCAACCTGGGCCTGGTACACGCGCTGTTTCGTGAGCTTGGGCTAGCAGATGCGGTCAACACCAGCACGATAGATCAGGAGCTAGTAGCGCATCTGGACACGCCGGACTGGCCTACTAGGGGTTTGCGGCTAGTAGTAGGAACAAGAAATCGGAAGAGCAGAGAGGATAAATGGGTCAGATGAGGAGCCAAAAAGCGTAGCAGATATCGATTTTTCAGGTTTTCGGGAGGGTGAGCAGACATCAGCCTTCCCGTTTATGCTTACTGTTCTTGCCATTCTGACTGCTCTTCAAGATGAGCAGAAGTCCTCCTCCTGCTTGCTCTTTTTCTGAACACTCGGCCTAGTCTTTTCATGTCCACGACTTTCGCGACCCAGGGAGACTAGTAATAGTTCGTATCTATTGGTATAATGGAAAGCAAGAGCGACGTGAATCGCACGAGCAAAAGGAGGAGCATATGTCCGGAAGTTTTTCTGTCGGTGACCATTTTGAGCAGTTTATTAAGAACCAAGTCGCTTCTGGGCGCTACAACAACGAAAGCGAAGTCGTACGCGACGCTTTGCGCCTGGCCGAACTGCGCGAATTAAAACTACAGGCCCTGCGCGAGCATGTGGCCCAGGCCATCAAACAGGGTGGAAGCTATACAGATGAGGAAATTGAGGCGATTCTCGCCGCTGACGAAGCGGAAGAGGCATAGCGCATGTATCACCTGCGGTACTCGGAGCAAGCGAAAAAAGATCTCGTTCAGATCAGACGCTACCTCACCAAAGAATCCGGGAGTAAGGAGGTTGCTCGCAGGTTTCTCGCGAAACTGAGGCAGCAATGCCAACAAGTAGCAACCCTGCCGGGCATGATGGGCAGAGCGCGCCCGGAACTCTTTGAAGGGTTACGCAGTCTCCCCTATGGAAATTACGTCATCCTTTTCCGCTACAACAACGACTTCGTTGAAATTGTTTCAATCATCGAGGGGCACCGGGACATCGAAGAACTGTTCCGCCCTTGACTGGAAGCCCCCACGAGTGTTCTCTTCTTGAAGCCTGGCCTACTCCAGCAGTAGATGAGCAAACTCCATCACCCGCGGCCACACCTTGCGCGCCGCTTCTCACTCGCCCGCGCCCGCGCTCCTTTCACCCCCTCGACCAGCAGCGAGCTAAACAGATCCAGCTCGCCACGGCACACCGCGATCAGCGCCTGCTGATTGACGATTTCAGCGCGGAGGTAGATTCGACCAGCTTAATTCTAAAATTTACACCAACTCTTCTCTCCGTGTACATTCAGGAGAGGGAAGGTAGGAGGAAGAGACCGTAGGATGGTAATTCACGCTCCTGCCTCTTTTTGTTGCTCCACATAGGATCGGACGGAGGCCACCTGGCTAGGAGATGCATAGCCGAAGGCGTTAAAAAATCGATCCTCTAATTCCCTGTCTAGGGAGACCTCCAGGGCCTCAGCCAGCTTTTTCACGGTTTCGAGCGTTGGGCCTTTGCGTGTTCGCTCTTGCACGGCCCGGAGAATGACACTATGATTCAGTCCCGAATCGCGTTCGAGCTCTGCTAAGGAGTATTCCTCTACTCCCAATCGCTGAGCCTTGAAGCGACAGGCAAGATTAATGATACGTGCTGTCAAGGTGTGTCCTCCGATCGGTTTTGGCTTTCTCGCCATAGATCTGGTCTACCTCCCCAAATTATATCATAATTCGGTGCTTGACAAGCACGAAATAAGAAGCTATGCTGATAGGTGTAGTGGTCTTATTATCGCATGTCTGCAAAGCGAATGTGAGACCATAGTCCCAGCAGCATAATGCAATGGCTCAAGTGAGAGTCGGCGGGCCAGGTTTGGAAATCGTCCTTGGAGTGCGAATGTTTATATGCTTGGGGGAGCGTGCCCATTGCCGCCAAGCTTCGTACACGCCCTCCCACGTCACCATTGACCGTCGTGTGAGCGATCGTTGGTCTTCACATTATAACATAGCTACTTTGCTTTGTAGGGTGTTACCCAACGTTTCTTCATTGCACGCCCACACCAGAGTTCACTCGCCCGACGGTCACTCTACCGAGGGTTGGTCGTGTCTCTGACGCCTCCCTCATGATTACTAGCTCGTAGTACGTTGCTGCCCCACCGGCATTTCCAATCGGCATGAACGAGTAGGGCGGCTAGCCAGCAACCCAAAGCGCTGGCACGGAGCTATTCTATAGCCTCCTGCTGGCGCTACAAACAGCATGGAGGCTTTTATTATGGCAGAAATGGGAGTGATCCCGTACTCATTCAACGGGATCACCGAATATCCACGATCCCAACCGTTACCCACAAATCCCGGCCAGGCACAGGGCGTCTACATCACGCTGCATCCTGACATTGTTGACGACCTCTCTATGAAGATTGCGGGATGGTTCGCCGGTCGCGAAGAGATTGATATCGTTGACGTGGGTATCTCTGACAAACAAGGGCTGGGCTTTCTCATCATTGAATGGCTTGAGTGTGAGATTGATCAACTCTTCCTCGCCATTCTCAGAGATGAAGAGCTGGTCGGCGACTACACGGTCTATGGCCGCAATTTGGAGGTGTAACCATGGCTGGACGCAATATTGGCAACGCTGTTTCGTATGTTGCCGCCAATCGCGGCAACATCCCCATCCTGAAATTGTTGTTAGGTGTGGTCCTCGTTGGCTTTTTCCTACTGGCGCTGATGCTGCAGATCCAGACGAGCGAGGCTTTTATCCTCAACGGGCCAGCCGTCTCGCTGGCTCCCAATTGGGGCATCTTGAAGCAGCCGGTTGAACTCGCCCAGGGGAGCCTCACGACCGTCATGGCCAAGGCCGCGATGTGGGGGTGGGGGATCGAGCTGATCTACCTGGTATGCGTCGTCGGTGAGGTGACGGTCCACGGGCGGCTCAATGGCTGGTTTAAGACCGGCGCGTTTATCCTGGTGGTCTTCGACTTCTGGACTGACTTCCAATATGGCAGTCTGGCGAGTGGCATGTGGGGACAGGTAGCCTTCGCCGGCATCACCTCGTTTATTGTCGCGTTTTTCGGCACCGTAGGCCTCAACCTGATTTGGAGCGCGATTGCCGAACTCGGCCACTAGCACGGAGGCCACTATGAGCGAATCCCTTGAAGAGAAAAAGTATCCAGTGAAACAATCGGCGGCCTTTGCGGGCAGCGCAGCGATCACGATGGGCATCATTGATATGCTGGCTCATTTGGGGCCAACCGGGTTAGTGGTTGGTGGGATTGCCTCGTATGTAGCATGGCGGCACGGGCCTGAGCTGTACGAGCAGGTACGGGAGCTACTTCCCCTCCCTGCTCAGCCAGGGCAGTCAGAACCGGCAGAACAGCACCCGCAACGGAGAAGCTTGCTCGACCGCGCCCTCGGACGCTATCCAGAGGGCCACCCGGCACCAGAGGAAGCAGAGGTGGACGACACCACCGTCGTCTCCGAAGAAGAACTTGAGGCAGCCAATCCGCGACCAGAAGAGGACGCCGCCTTTGCTCACACGGCAGGGCCAACGGATGTACCAGGCGTGCCACGCCTCACGATTGAGCAGATCGTCAGCCACATCGAACGCAACAGTTACGAGGTTTACATCGGGCGCTCGATGACCAGAGCAAACAACCCGGCGGTGCGAATCAATTTCTACAAGCGCCACTTAAAACTGCTCGGGGCAAGCCAGCACGGCAAGTCCAGTATGGCCGCGGCACTCTTAGAGATCGTCCTGCGCACCCATGACCCGAATCATGTCCAGCTGGTCCTGCTCGACCATGAGGACAAGGCCAGCCGACTGTTTGCCAACGCGCCACACCTGGCCAAGGTACGCCTTGGCGAGCAGATCGTGCGCCTGCACGCCCGCAGCTACGAGCAGGTCCTGGAGCACCTGGAATATCTCGCGATGCTCATCGACTATCGCTACTATCACCTGAGCGAAGAAGAGATCGAACAGCAGCCACTCGTAATCGTCTACCTGGAAGAGTTCATCGACCTGAAGGACTTCTTCAAACAGCGCATCGATACGGTGGAGAAAGACGAAAAAGAGCAGGCGAAACGGGACTACGCGCGCCTGATCTTCTGCATGAAAAAGATCGCCCGGCGCGGGCTCAAGGTGCTGGTGCAGCTCCTCATGTGCGCCCAGGTCGATTATCGCGACGAGGACCTGCAGGAGGCCCTGGTCAATGTCACCTCCGGCATGTCATTCTGCCTGCGCGTCACTGCAGCACAGGCCGCAGGGTTTTACCAGACGGAGCTGCTGCAGCGCAACGCGAAAGAGGACAGGATCGGGCAGGCCGTCGTGGAAATGCCCGACTGTAAAGACCTGATCCTGGCCCCCACTTACGACCTGCGGGCTCGCTTAAAAGCGCTGGGGAAAGCAGAGCGATGGGACATCGATGCATCAAAGAACACCCGCCTGTCGCAAACTCCCAGCATTGACGAGCAGCGGCCACAGCAGGCCTCATTCACACCAGCCGTCCCCGCACCACAGGCTGAAAAGGTAACACATCTCCCGGTACAGCCGCCGCGCCCGCTCAGGTCGGCAGAAGCCCGACACAGCGGTACTACCCTGTCAGGCGATTTGAGAGCGGCGCTGGAGGTCCTCCAGCCAGGGATGAACTACCGCGACCTCGGAAGAGCACTACGCTACACCGACGACGAGGCCCGCATCATCTGGCAAGAACTTAAGCGGCGCGGCCTGCTGCGGGTTTCCAAAGAACAGGAGCCAGCCGAGCAAGAGAGTCCGCTAAAGCCTCGACAGCCAGGGGGCGAGGAGTCCGAGCTGGAACGGGCACTGCGTGCCTACGATGAGGGGTATACAACCATTGATGCCCTGGCCGTTGCTTTGGGAAAGACGCCCTGGATGGTCCGACCGCTGTACCAACAGGTCAAAAAATTACGAGGGCAGAAAGTTGGATAGGTTTGTGTGTGAGGCTCACACAAAGCGCGTGAGCGCCTCATTTGAGCGTGAAAGAGCTGAGGTAAGGACCTCACACACACACATCACACACACAAAATGAGGGAGCATATACATGGCAATAGTGACCACACTTGGCCATCTGATGGTATACACATACCGGCTGTAAGAACTGGCGGGCCACTCCGCTAGTCCAGACAAGCAAAGAAGAGCTGAGACGAGGGAAACGCAGATGCTCGCCAAGTGCTCAAGAGAACTTGATCAGTAGAGAAAGGGATCAGGCTTTGTTGCTAGTCAATGCAAGTGTGTCCCTTTCTCTGCTTCTGTTTGTGTTGCGAAATACCGAAGCGAGCTGGGGAAATGATACCCTGGTTGAGAGAGGCGTGGAAATCGGCAAAGCACTTGCCGCTTCTCGCCGCCTGCTAGCACTTTCACAACTGAAAGTCGGCGGCAAACACAGTTCGTCCTTCAATCGTCAACGGGAAGTTTGCCCGACGGCGATGGAATCTTCCAACCATGTTTGCTATCGACGATCGGCCGACTGGGAAAGCCAGCCAGATGCTCATCTGGGCGTGCCCGTCTGGGCATGCCGGCGAGATACTCATCTCCTTGCCCATGTGGATGGTGAACGGTAGGGATGTATGTTGAGGCGAAATCGGGCTCGTTGCTCGCGTTAAGGTAGGAAACGA
>Ga0070717_10000693_pt1 | contig 21709 bp, 19 predicted proteins | sample LARL113metaG_FD_71366 | JGI IMG/M metagenome (GOLD analysis project Ga0070717, IMG submission 71366) | Corn, switchgrass and miscanthus rhizosphere microbial communities from Kellogg Biological Station, Michigan, USA - LAR L11-3 metaG | ecosystem: Host-associated > Plants > Roots > Rhizosphere ...
AAAGATGGCTCGGGCAACGAGGGAGATTTTGCGTTCTTACCCACAGGAAACTAATATCGTATTTTGAGTTTCCTGTGTCAAGCCCCGGGGCCCGATGTAGGCGAGGTGCCCCCACCCCGCGACGGCGAAGCCGCCCTCCGAGGAGCGACCTTCGAGTGGGGTGAAGGCACCCCGCCTACATCCGGAGAAATTCATCAATGAGGCACCGTCCTCACTGAATGCCCGTCAAGTTAGCCCCCTCACGCTCTCGGGTGGGCTTTCGCGTAAATCTCCTGTAGCCGGGCCACGCTCACATGAGTGTAGATCTGCGTGGTATTCAAACTGGCATGACCCAACAGCTCCTGGACCAGACGCAGATCGGCGCCGGCATTGAGCAGATGGGTCGCATAGGAGTGCCGCAGTTTGTGCGGGGTGAGCTCGAGCGGCAGATCGGCCAGCGCGAGGTAGCGTTTGAGCATGAGCTGAACCTGGCGTACCGGCATGCGCTCCTGTCGTGCGGTGATCACTACCGGATCGGTTTGACCCGAGCGCTGGGCGAAATCTTTTTTGAACTTGATCAACACCGCGGTGGCGACTTTGCCGAGGGGGCAGAGTCGTTCCTTGCGTCCTTTGCCCAACACTCGGGCGACGCCGCGCTGAAGATCGACTCGGCCATAATCGAGTCCGACCAACTCGCTGACCCGCAAGCCCGCGCCGTAGAGCAACTCCATGATCAAGCGATCGCGCCAGGCAGTGAACGCGTCGATCGTCTCGTTCTCCAACAGCCGGAGCGGTCCCTGGAGCAATCGGAGGGTTTGCTCCTCGGTGAGAAATTTCGGCAGGCGTTTTTCCAACTTAGGCAGCGGAATGCCAACCCAGGGATTGCGCGTCACTTTTTCCCGCCGGAGCCAGTACTTGTAGAACGCCCGCAGGCCCGAGACGTGGTTGTGCAGGGTGCGTCGATCGAATCGCCGCTGCGCTTCGATCACGAAATCCCTCAGATCGCGGGTGGTCAGGGTGTCGAACGAATCCTCGGAGAGCCCGGTGCTGCGCAGCCAGGCGTAGAAATCCTCGAAGGCCTGCCGGTAATTGCGAACGGTGTAGCGCGAGTAGCGCCGCTCCTTTTCCAAGTATTCAAGAAATGGATCCAGCCACTCCGCCCGGACGTCCTCCGGCAGCGCGTTAGCGGGCGACGGCGGTGTTTCGTTCGACATCGCGCATCACTTGGCTGGCATGCAAGCGCAACGCGCCTTCTGGATCGAGGCCCTTGACCCGAGCGGCGGCGGCGAGTTCGAAAAGGCGTCGACCGAGTTCCGCTTCGTCGAGGGTCGCTCCGAGGGCTTTGACCGCGTCCACATCCACCACGCCGTCGGCCGGCAGTTGTTTTTTCTCGATCTGTTTCCAAACCGCTTCGGCGAACATCAGCGCCGGCAGTCGCGGTGGAAGCTCTTTAAATATGGCGTCGTTTTTCTTCTGCCCGCCTTTTTCCTGAGCCTTGATCGCATCCCACTGCACCAGTACCTGCTCGGAGGTCTCAAGCCGGTTTTCCCCAAAAACATGGGGATGGCGGCGAATCAGTTTCTCATTCACCTCCCGCGCCACCGCCTCCAAATCAAAGTGACCGGCCTCTTCCGCGAGCTGGGCATGAAAGACCACTTGGATCAAAACATCGCCGAGCTCCTCGCGCATGTGCGGCATATCGAGCCGGTCGATCGTATCCAAAAGCTCACTGCATTCGTCGATCAGGCAGCGCGTCAGGCTGGCATGGGTTTGCTCCTGGTCCCAGGGACAGCCGTCCGGCGCTCGCAGCCGGGCAATGGTTTTTCTTAGGTCGTCGATCGCGCTCATGCCAAAAGTGGACACAGAGTTCCGGAAGAGCGCAACCCGAGGTCACGGAGGAATTGCCGAATAGACGGCGTGCCACTCATCCCCGACGCCCGCGCGAAAAACAATTTTTCTCCGCTAGACCCAGGTGGCGCGCCCCGCTTGGCGCGCCATAGCCTTGGCGGCGGCGGGTCCCTGGGCGCGAGTTCGACGCCGCAACCGAACAGACGCACGAAGCGCGAACTCACCGCAAGCCAGCATCGCTGTAAAACGCCGCTTAAACGCGCTACCGATCGCTGCGTCTCGTGCGCATATCACGTCCCTCTTGTCGCCGCAGGGACGCGTCGACCCACCCGCCCACTCCGCCCGCTGTGTCGCTTGTCGCGCAGAGCGAGGCGTGGGTCGCTCCAAAAACCGCTCTTGCGACTTTCTCTTAGGTTTGCGGCAATTTCCGTTCATGTCCGACAAACTCACCGAGATCATGGCTTGGAAGCGGCAGGAGATCGCTCCCCGGCTTCGCCCCGTCTCTGAAAGCGATCTGGCCCGGCTGAATACGTCGCTTCCTCCTCCGCCTTCCTTCGCAGAGGCGCTGCGGCGAGCGGACGGCCAGCTCGGGGTGATTGCCGAGATTAAGCGCCGCTCTCCTTCGGCCGGCGCGATCAAGGAAGGCGCCTCGGCCAGCGAGCAGGCGCAGCGTTACCGAGCGGCTGAGGCCAGTGCCCTTTCCGTTCTGACGGACACCAAGTATTTCGGGGGCACTTTGGATGATTTAAAAGGGGTCACTGCCCTCTTCCGTTCCCAACCTCCGGCCATTCCCTGTCTGCGGAAGGACTTCATGGTCCATCCGGTGCAGATCGCGGAAGCGCGTGAAGCGGGCGCGAGTGCGATCCTGATCATCGTGCGGGCCCTGACCGACGACGAAATCCGCCTGCTCTTCTACGGTGCGCACGCAGCGGGACTCGATGCGCTGTTCGAAATTCACAACGAAGCGGAAATCGATCGCGCCGTCCGCCATGGGGCCAAGATCATCGGCGTGAACAATCGCGATCTGGCGATTTTCAAAACCGATCTCGGCTTGAGCGAGCGCCTCATTCCGCGGTTTCCCCGCGACGTCATCGCAGTCAGCGAAAGCGGCATCTTCACCGGAGCGGACGTCGCGCGCGTGCGAGCCGCCGGGGCTCACGCCGTCCTCGTGGGCGAGGCTTTGATGAAGGCCCCGGATCCGGGAGCGTTGATTCGAGAATTCAGAAAAGACGCGAGCCCGCGGTGAGGTTTTCCTCTCGTCCGAAACCTACGAGACAGAGGTATCACCACTTTCAGGATACGGCTTCGTTTCCCGTACTGATCGCGCCACTACACGCTCCCTCCCTCTTCGCTCCGCGTTAATCGCCCATGCCGCTCACTCCGTCCACGACGCGCGATCTGCTCGCCAAACTCGGTCATCAACCGAAGCGCTTTCTCGGGCAGAATTTTCTCGTCGACGGAAACATCGTCCGCAAATCCCTCGAGCTGGCCGAAGTCGCGCCCGGCGATCGCGTGGTCGAGATCGGGCCGGGCCTGGGCACCTTGACCACCGCGTTGCTCGAGGCCGGGGCGGAAGTTTGGGCGGTGGAAAAGGATCGGAATCTGTTCGAGCATCTTCTGGAAACGCTCCCGCCCGCCTATCCCACCACGTTGCATTTGACCGAGGGCGATGCGATCGACCTGCCCTTGGCGGGGCTACCCGTCGAGATCGCGGCGCAGGGATTCAAAGTCGTGGCCAATCTGCCCTACGCTATCTCGACGCCCTGGATGGACGCGGTTCTAAGTGGTCCGCTCCCCACTCGGATGGTCCTGATGCTCCAACAGGAGGCGGCGCAACGCTATTCAGCTCAGCCCGGGACCAAACAGTTCAGCGCGATTTCCATCTTCCTCCAGTCCGCCTACGATCTTGCCCCGGGGCACAAAGTTTCCGCAGGATGTTTTTATCCTCGTCCGGATATTGAGTCCTTTCTCCTCCATCTTGTGCGCAAGCCTCAGCCTTTTGTCTTTTCCGCCGAGATCAAGTCGCTCATCCGTGGGTGCTTTCAGCAACGACGGAAACAGATCGGCGCGCTTCTTCGCGAACGCCAAACCGACCAGGGGCGCGCTTGGCTCGCCGAGTTGTCCGCCGCCGGGCTAAGCAGCCGGGCTCGCCCCGAAGAAATCCCGGTAGCGCTTTGGGCCAAAGCGACTCTTCCTTGAAACTACGCCCCAGCCAACTAGTCACACTCTTTCCCTCCATGACTTCCCGTACGTTATTCTCCCTCTTCGCCGCGATTTTTCTCGCCGGCGCGGCGACCGTGACCGCGCAGCCAGACGATGCAGAACCACCGCCGTTGATTGGACGGATCCAGGACAAATCGTACGTTTCTCCCACGGGCGTGTTTCGCGTGGAGATCCCTGTTCTGCCCGAGCTGGGCGGCGTCGTCACGGACACCGACACGGTGGTCACGTTTCAAGACAGCCTCAGCACCCATATCAGCATCGCCTGCTTCACCATGGATGCGACGCAGCGCTGGGAGCACGAAACCCGCGGCCGGAAGGATTACCTGATTTGGTTTTTCACCAATATCGTGCAGGCGGATTTCCAACAACGCTTCCCCGGATCGACAATCGAGAGCGCGAAATTCCGCCCGGGTGTGATGGACGGCGCGCTTCTCACTTTCACCCTCTTGCCCGGTGGATCGATGTTTGCTGATCGCGTGGCGCTCGTGACCAACGACAATCCTCCCGTGGCCAAGCGCGGAAACCTCCTCTTCGTGAAAAACGAACGCGTTTTCGTCATCAGCATGGAGCTGGCGGAAAAGGTTCTCGATCACTCGACCTGGGATAAAAAACCGGCCGAGGAAGACGAGATCCTGACCAAGCGCCTCCTCGACATCCTCGGCAAGGTTTCGATGCTTCCGCCTCCCAAGGCCGCGAAGTAACCGTCGCCGGGTGACTTAGCTCATGTCGATTCAGGCGTTCCTGACCACCCTCGTCATCGGCGCTTTGGCGGGGTGGATCAGCGGTTTTATCACGAAACGCAGCGGTTTTGGACCGGTGGGCAATATCATTGTTGGTATTGCCGGCGCCTTGATCGCCCAGTTTGCCTTTGGGAAACTGGGAATCACGGCCCACGGCTTTATTGGACAGTTGATCTTCGCGGTGATTGGAGCTCTGGTCTTTGTATACCTCCTGAGTTTCATCAAACGCTGACTCGTGAAGCCCCCGACGTTTTGGCTTCGAAATAGCTTTCTTCTCCTCCTCCTGATCGCCGCGACCTTCGCAAGTGGGTGCGTCTATCTCCGGCTGTTGCAGTTCAAAAACCAGCTCGCGGATTTCGAAAAGCACTTCGCGGCCGACTTGTCCGACGGTTTCCGCATCAATTGCAAGGACCCCGTCCTGATGGGCGAGGACCTTCGCTGGCTCGGCGCTGAGCCCGAAACGATCAAGAAAGTCCCGGGTGGCGAGAGTTGGACGGTGCGCTGGGTAAAAGAGCTGCCCCGCGGCGTCACCGAAAACGGGATCTACGATGTCGAGCTCCATGCCGATCTGGTCGAGCGACGGCTCCAATCGGTTTATATTCCGGAGCGTTATTTTGCCTTCGTTCCGAAGACCTTGTTTTTAGACGCGCTCCGCTCCGCCGGGCACGCAAAAATCGACCGTCAAAGTCACCAGGCGGTGATGAAGACGTCCGACGACACGGCTGATGCATCCTCCCCAGTGGAGCTGAACTCGGTCCAAAAAATGCTCGGTGTCCCCACCGAACTAATCGCCGACTCCTCCCTCTCCCGCTATCGCTACGTCTTCCGGCCCCAATGCCCGACCGGTACGGGCAAGTCGGTTGAGGTGACCTTTATTTTTAATACAAAATCCGGCAACCTCGTCCGCCTGATCGGCAAGCTTCCGAAAGGCACGCTCGATTTCGAATTCCCGGAGCCGGCCGTCACTAAAAAATGAATACGACTGCGCTCGTTCTCCGCACCGCCGAAGAAGTCGATCTGCCGGCCATTGTAGAGATTTATAATGCCACGATTCCCGGGCGTATGGTGACCGCGGATACCGAACCGGTCAGCGTCGAGAGCCGGCTGCCCTGGTTCCGTGCGCACAATCCCGCCACCCGCCCGCTCTGGGTGGCCGAGGACGCCGGTCACGTGGTGGCCTGGCTGAGCTTCAACTCCTTCTACGGACGACCGGCCTACAATCCCACTGCGGAAGTCAGCGTCTACGTAGCAGAGTCGGCCCGCCGACGAGGGATCGGGCGCTGGTTGGTCAATGAAGCGATCCAGCGCGCGCCCCAGCACCAAGTGAGCACCCTCCTCGGCTTCATCTGGGCGCACAACGAACCAAGCCTGCGTCTCTTCGAGCAGTTCTCCTTTGAACGATGGGGCCACCTGCCCCGCGTCGCGGTGCTGGACGGGATCGAACGCGACTTGGTCATCGTCGGCCTGCGCGTCTGAGATCCGAGCATCGCTCCGTCCGGTGCGCGGATCACGTCCCTCTGTCGCCGCAGGGACGCGCCCGACCCACCCGCAACTCCAAGCTTCATCCGAGGTGGCGCGACCCGCTTGGCGCGCCATAGCCTTGGCGGCGGCGGGTCCCTGGGGCGCGAGTCGGCCCCGGCAACACGACAGACGCACGAAGAGCAAACCCACCAACCCACCGTCGCTGCGAAGCGTCGCTTAAACGCGCAAAACCTATCGCTCCGTCCGGTGCGCGGATCACGTCGCTCTTGTCGCCGCAGGGACGCGTCGACCCACCTACAACTCCGAGATTTAATCCGAGGTGGCGCAAGTTTGACTCTATCCCGCACCGCACCCCGCCGCAGCAGCCCAAAAAAAAGGCGCCGGCCGAAGCCGACGCCTTGAAATCTTTTAGACCGGATCGTCCGTTACGACGCCACGCCTGTATCCGCCGAAGGCTTACTGGGTTCTTTCTGTTTGAACTCCAGCTTGTCTCCATTGCGGATGACCACCGTGACTTCGCCGTCTTTCACGTCGCCGCGCAGAATCGCTTCCGCGAGCGGGTCTTCGAGGTAGTGCTCGACCGCGCGACGCAGAGGACGCGCGCCGTACTTCTCGTCGTAGCCCTTTTCGATCAGCAGCACCTTGGATTCCGGCGTGAACTCGAGGGTGATTTTGCGCTCGGTGAGACGTTTTCCGAACTTCGTCACTTCGAGGTCGACGATCTTGATCAGATCGTCACGAGAAAGCGGACGGAAGAAGATGATGTCGCTGATACGATTCAAGAACTCGGGCTTGAAGATGCGTTTCGCTTCCTCGAGCACCTTCTCGCGCATCTTGTCGAAGTCGCTGAATCCGCCCGCGGCCGCACCGAAGCCCATCGAGGTCTGGCGCTGCAGCAGAGCCGCACCGACGTTCGAGGTCATGATGATGATCGTATTGCGGAAATCGACCGTGCGTCCCAAGGAGTCGGTCAGGCGACCGTCTTCCAAGATCTGTAGCAACAATTGCACTACGTCGGGATGGGCTTTTTCGATTTCGTCGAAAAGCACCACCGAGTATGGGCGACGACGGACCGATTCCGTCAACTGACCGCCTTCTTCATAACCGATGTAGCCCGGAGGTGAGCCGATCAACCGCGAGACGGCGAACTTCTCCATGTACTCCGACATGTCGATCTGGATGATCGCGTCCTGGGAGCCAAACATGTTCGCCGCGAGTTGCTTCGCGAGTTCGGTTTTACCCACGCCAGTCGGACCGGCGAAGAGGAACGAACCGATCGGGCGACGCGGATCTTTGAGGTCGGCGCGAGAACGACGGAGCGCGCGGGCAATCGCGATAGTGGCGACTTCCTGGCCGATGACGATCTTCTGGAGGTCGGCTTCGAGCGAGAGGAGCTTCTCGCTTTCCTTCTTCTCCATCCGGGTCAGCGGAATGCCAGTCCAGTCGGCGACCACCTGCATCATGAGGTCTTCGTCGATCTGCACGCGTTTCTCTTCGCGGGCTTTCTTCCACGATTCCGTGGCAGAATCCTGCTTCGCGCGGAGCTGCTTTTCCTTGTCGCGATACTTGGCCGCTTCTTCGAAATGCTGCTTGGCGATCGCCTCTTCCTTCTGGGCGCAGACCTGCTCGATCTCCTTGGTGAGATCTTCGATTTCAGGCGGGCGGCTGAGGGAGGCAATGCGAGCGCGAGAACCGGCTTCGTCCATCACGTCGATCGCCTTGTCGGGCAAGAAACGACCCGTGATGTAGCGGTCGGACAACTTCGCCGCAGCTTCCAAAGACTTGTCGGTGAAAACCGCCTTGTGGTGATCTTCGTACTTCGAACGAATGCCTTTGAGGATCTGGACCGTGTCCTCGACGGACGGTGCTTCGACTTTGACCGATTGGAAGCGGCGATCCAGTGCGCTGTCCTTCTCGATGTACTTGCGGTACTCGTTCAGGGTGGTCGCACCGACGCACTGCAGCTCACCGCGAGAGAGCGCGGGCTTGAAGATATTCGACGCGTCCATCGCGCCCTCAGCCGCGCCGGCGCCCACGATGGTGTGGAGCTCGTCGATGAAGAGGATGATGTTCTTCGCGCGTTTGATCTCGTCCATCACCGCCTTGATCCGCTCTTCGAATTGACCGCGGTACTTGGTGCCCGCGACCATCAGAGCGAGGTCGAGCGTGATGACTTTCTTGTCGAAAAGAATCTCAGGGACGATGCCGTTGGCAATTTCCTGCGCGAGGCCTTCCACGATGGCAGTTTTGCCGACACCGGCTTCACCGATCAGGACCGGATTGTTCTTGGTTCGACGGCAGAGAATCTGAATGACCCGGCGAATCTCGTTTTTGCGACCGACCACGGGGTCGAGTTCGCCCTTGCGCGCCAGCTCGGTCAGATCGCGGCCAAAGGCCTTCAAGGCCGGAGTCTTGACCTCTTTTTTGTCTTCGGTCTGAGCGCCGGTCCGTTGCGGCGTGCCCGCGGCGGCTTCTTCGCCTCCACCGCCGGTTTCGCCACCGGAGAACTGAGGATCGAGTTCCCGCAGGATCTCGTTGCGGGTGCGTTCAATGTCGATGTCGAGCGACTTCAACACGCGCGCGGCCACGCCCTCGCCTTCCCGTAACAAGCCGAGAAGGATGTGCTCCGTGCCAACGTAAGAGTGATTCAGCGCCTTGGCTTCCTTGCCCGCCAGGGCGAGGACTTTCTTGACCCGCGGGGTGTACGGAATGCTGCCGGTCGTCTTCGTCTCCTGACCCGTGCCCACCTGCTTTTCCACGGCGGCGCGGACGGTTTCCAAATCGAGACCCATTTTCTGCAGGACGCTCACCGCCACACCCTGACCGAGCTTGATCAATCCCAGAAGGATGTGCTCGGTCCCGACGTAGTTGTGGTGGAAGCGATCGGCTTCCTTGCGAGCGAGCGCCAGCACCTGCTGAGCCCGCGGGGTAAAGTTGTTCATCGGTTCCATAAAGGAGTCTTATGTTATAAACTATTTATCGGCACTTTTCAGTGCCACTGAGGCATTTCCACGCGCAGGGCCTTCAATTTGATCCCCGCACCGTGAAGTTAGGTTTAGTGAATGCAGCAAACTCGGTGCGCAGGCGCTCGGCGCGCAGTGCATCGCGTTGGCTGGACTCGAGTTCTTGTTTAGAAAGATGCAAAATATGGCCCGGCTGAGCTTCGATAAAGAGACGATCTATGACATTTCGGCTTTCGTCCGGGAAAACCCCAAGGTCCACACCCAGACGAAGAAGAGACAAGAGGTTCATCGCTTCGTTCGAACTCAAGAGGTGGGAGTTCTGTAAGATGCCGTAAGCGCGTCCGATTTTATCAAAAAGTTTCGCGGCGTCGCCCTCGACCAAGCGCTGGCGGGCATTGAGTTCGTGTTCGATGATCGAATTCAACACACTGCCGAGGCGACGAATGATCTCTTCCTCCGATTCGCCGAGCGTGGTCTGATTGGAGATCTGGAAGATGCTGCCACTCGCGTCCGAGCCTTCCCCGAAAAGACCGCGAACCACCATGCCGAGCTGATTCACGGCCCGAACCACTTTTTCCATCTGGTTCGAGATCACCAGCGCCGGCAGATGCATCATGGCCGAGGCCCGCATCGCCGTCCCCAAATTGGTCGGACACGCGGTCAGGTAGCCCAAGGTCGGAGAAAACGCGTAATCCAGCTGCCCTTCCAAAGCCGAATCGAGGTCGTTGATCGCATTCCAAGTTTTCTTGAGCTGGAAACCTGCACGTAAAACCTGAATACGCAAATGGTCCTCTTCATTCACCATCACGGAGAAGGCTTGGTCCTTGCTGATCACGACTCCCGAGCCGCTCTTTGAGCCCGAGAGTTCGCGGCTGATCAAGTGACGCTCCACCAGGATCTGCTTCTGCAAGTCTGACAATTCGGATACACCGATGTTGAGCGAGCGCTTCATCTGCGGCACAGCCGAAACCGCGTCGCGACACGCGGTGAGAATCGCTTCCCGTTGAGCGGGGCGAGCCCATCCTGGGAAAGGTTTCCCGGCCAGATTACGGGCGAGCCGAATCCGGGTCATCAAGACGATGGCACACTTGCTACTTGCGAGGTCGGTCAGCTCGGAGGGGGTTGCCAGGAGCGAGTCAATCGTCATGGGAGGACTGCTCTGCTTGCTGGCCGAAGGCTTGTTTGACTTGGGAGATTTCATCGCGGTAGCGAGCTGCGTCCTCGTAACGTTCCGACTTGATGGCGTCGTCGAGGTTGACTTCGAGCTGGTTGAGTCGGTCGTAAAGGGATTTTCGGTCGAGGGCTTTTTGCGGTACCTTGCCGGTGTGGTTCGTTCCTTTGTGCATGTTGTCGAGCATCGGCTCGACCATGCCTTTGAAGGTCTCGTAACAATGGGGGCATCCGAAACGCCCGTGTTTTTTAAAGTCGTTTTGAGTGAAGCCGCAGTGTTCGCAGCGTAGACCGGCTGCGGGAAGATCAGGGTTCAACGAGGCCTTGAGTAACAAATCCGCGAGGGAAAAACCATTGGGATCAGTCACGCCCTTGGCTTGAGCACACTCTTCGCAGAGATCTACTTTATGTACCTTGTTGTTAACGATCTGAGTCAAATGGACCGTCGCCGGTTTGGAGCACAAATCGCATTTAAGAGGGCTAGCCATGGTAAACTATAGCATTTCCAGCTGAACTATCGACACGGCGTGTCGGAAATTGTGACACAGATGAAACATGAGCAGAAACTTTGCAGCTACCATGCCACGCCTCTTCACCCTGGCAAGACCTCGTGGGCATATCCCGTACAATTTCACTCAAGATGTTCCCCATGCCGAAAGGGCACAATCCGCGCTGCGCACTGCGCGACAATGGCGCACTTTTCCCCGGCTGCTGTAATGGGTTTGTAAATACCGAGTCGGACCCGTGAAAACGGTGGATCGCTGAAATTGCTGATTGGTTTCGAATGTAGGCAGGGTGCCCTCACCCGGCGACGGCGGAGCCGCCATGGCCTGGCGATGTTCACGCAGGGTAAAGGCACCCTGCCTACACCGGATCGCCTAGGTCGATTCAAACTTGCCGATCGCAATCCCTTTTACAGGAGGTCGCGAAGGAAACCGCTCATTTCCGCATCAACCAGCCACTGGATAGCTGCCGAGCCACTTCACCAGCGGACAAAACTGCTTCAACTCCGACAGCGCCTCTTTCATCGCGGCGTCCTCAAAATGCCCGGTCACGTCGATGAAGAAATAATACTCCCACGGTCTCCGCTTGCTCGGCCGAGATTCGATTTTCGAGAGATTGATCCCGCGCTCCGCGAGGGGCATGAGCATCTTCAGGAGCGAACCGGAGTGCGCCGCCGCCTCGTCGCCCAACGAGATCAGGAAGCTCGACATGTCGCGGCCATTCCCCACCGCGCCGGAGGGTTTCTTGCCCAAAACAAAGAAGCGCGTGGTGTTGTCCGCTTTGTCCTGAATGTTTCGCTCGATCACCGGGACGCCGTAGTGCTGGGCCGCGAGTTCGGCCGCGACCGCCGCCGCGCCGGGTTCGTCTTTCGCGATCTGGACCGCCCGCGAGGTGCTCGGCGCGTCGATCAGCTGCGCGTGCGGGAGGTGGCGGCGCAGCCAATTCCGGCACTGAGCCAGCGCCTGATCTTTTGAATACACGCGCGTGATCTCTTCCAGCGGATGGTTCGAGATCAACGCATGGGTGATCTCGAGATAGATTTGCGCCACGATTTTCAGGTCGCTTTCGACAAAATTATCCAGGGTCTCGCGGACGCTTCCCTCCGTGGAATTTTCCGCCGGAATCACGGCGTAATCGGCCTCGCCTTTTTCCACCGCGGTGAAGATATCCGCGATCGTCGCCATCGCGTGGTAATTCACGCTCGCGCCAAACTTCTTCATCGCCGCCGCGTGTGTATTCGCCGCTTCAGGACCGAGGTAGGCGATGAGCAGAGGTTTCTCCAACGCGATCGCGGCCGACATCACCTCGCGGTAAATCGCCCGCAGCGCTTCGTTCTTGATCGGACCTTGGTTCAGTCCCGTGACCTTGCGCAGGACGGCGTCTTCCCGTTCCGCGACGTAGATTTGCCCTCCGGCGCTCCGTTTCAGTTTGCCGATCTCGGCCGCCAGAGCGAGGCGTTGATTCAAAATTTCGACGATCTGCCGGTCGAGTTGGTCGATCTTCTCACGTATTGGCTCGAGGTCCATGGCGCAAAATTCAGGCGGGGGTCGGATCGGTTTGCGGCTCGTCTTCCGCCGGCGGTGCGGGGGAAACGGGAGGCGCTTCCTCCTCGGCGGCCACAGGGGGATGCGGTGGATGTTCGACATTCACCGGCTCGAGATTCGGCGTCTCGCCCTCTCCTTCTTCCAACGGCAATCCCATGTCCATGTCGGTCGGCGGACGGGTCGAAACCGCGTTCTTCAGCCACTCGTCGATTTGGCGCGGCGAGAGCACGTCGGACGCCGGTAACTCGACCAGCGATTTCACCCCGACAAAATCCAGGAACTTGTCCGTCGTGCCGTACTGCAGCGGACGGCCCGGCAGGTCGGCTCGACCCGTGATATAGACCAGCTCGCGTTCGATCAGCTTGTTCAGTCCTGCTTCTGCGGATACACCGCGAATGGTTTCGATTTCGGTCCGCGTGACGGGCTGGCGATAAGCGATGATCGCGAGCGTCTCGAGGGCGGACTGCGACAGTTTCACCGGCGGCGGTTCATCGCGGAGAATCCGTATCCACCGCGCGAATCGCGGATGCGTCACCATCCGGTATCCGGTCGGCCCTTCGATCAGCAAATAAACATCGTTCGCCGCCCGCAGTTCTTCCGCAATCGCCGCCATCGCTTCGCGAACCTGCGTGGCCGTGATGAGCGAGGGCACATCGCGATACAGCTCCGCATCCGCCTCGGTCGGAGCCAAGGGAACGGGCTCGGCCGCAACCGCCGGAGCAGCCGTCGCGTTCGGCGCCTCAGGCATTTCCTCGCTCGGCACGGATTCAGCCGCGGGCGGAGCGCCCTCGGTGTTCTCCGCCACGGCCGGGACCGGGCCACTCTCCGCTTCGACCTCCGGCAAAGTCGACCTCTCGTGAAAACGCGCGAGGGCCGTCTGGATATCTTTGATCGAGAGAGGCTGACTCGAAGAAAAGAGCAGCGCCTTGAGCACCAATTTCAGATTGAAAGCCATGCAGGAGAGTCGGCCAGTGAAACGGCCGCGCCCCGAGCGATGCAAACGAAAACACCGCGCGCCGCGCGGAATGACCAGTGAGCGAATGACCAATGACCAGTGGAGGAGAAAAATCGGCGGTGCTGTGATGCGCTAGGGCGGGCGCGGCGGCGTAAATTCGAAAGTCGAAATCCGAATGACGAATGCAGGCCGGAGGAAAGCCGGACAAATTCGTCCCACAACCTTTGCCGAGTACGACCGCTTCGCGAGCTCGTGCACAACCGTATCCGAGGTGGCGCGACCCGCGTGGCGCGCCATAGCCTTGGCGGCGGTGGGTCCCCCGGGGTGCTCCGTCGACCCCCGCAGCCGCGATCATAGACAAGCGGCCAAACCCACCGAAGCGTTCGAGAGGCCTCCGTCCTTCATCATTCGTCATTCGGGTTTCGTCATTCGGGTTTCCCGGTCCACCGGTCATTGGTCACTGGTCATTGGTCATTGATTCATTGTGGCGCCCCGCGCCACTCCGCCCTTGCCCCTCGCTGCGTGCTTTGGTCTCCTGCGCGACTTCTATCCATGAGCAAACCCGCCTCTCCTGACGACCTTCGCAAGTTCTCTTCCATCCTCGTCGATGGGCCCGATCGCGCCCCCAGCCGCTCCATGCTTCGCGCGGTGGGTTTCGACGACGCGGATTTCAAGAAACCGATCGTCGGCATCGCTTCGACCTGGAGCATGGTCACCCCGTGTAACATGCACATCGATCAGCTCGCGCGCGAAGCGGAAGCGGGCGCAAATGCCGCGGGCGGCAAAGCCATCGTCTTCGGCACAATCACGGTCTCCGACGGAATTTCCATGGGCTCGCCGGGCATGCGGTACTCGCTGGTCTCGCGTGAGGTGATCGCCGACTCGATCGAAACCGTGACCGGCGCCGAGGGGTTCGACGCCCTGGTCACCATCGGCGGCTGCGACAAAAACATGCCGGGCTGCGTCATGGCCATGGCCCGCCTCAACCGTCCTTCCGTCTTCGTTTACGGCGGCACCATCTTGCCCGGCATCCATCCCGGAAGCAAAAAAGAATGCGACATCGTTTCTGTATTCGAAGCGGTAGGACAACACGCCGCGCAGAAGGTCGATGACCAGGAGCTCAAGACGGTCGAGGCCTGCTCCATCCCCGGCCCGGGCTCCTGCGGCGGTATGTACACCGCCAATACCATGGCCTCCGCGATCGAAGCCCTCGGTCTCTCCCTGCCGAACAGCTCCGCCCAGCTCGCGATCGGCGCGGAGAAAAAAGAGGATTGCCGCCGAGCCGGTGAAGCCGCCCTCGCCCTCCTCAAGGCCGGAATTCGTCCGCGCGACATCCTCACGCGAAAAGCCTTTGAGAACTCCATCGCGGTCGTGATCGCGCTCGGCGGTTCGACCAACGCGGTCCTCCACCTTCTCGCCATGGCCCACGCGGCCAACGTGAAGCTCTCGATCGACGACTTCACCCGGATCGGCAAACGCGTTCCTGTCCTGGCCGACCTCAAGCCCTCCGGCAAATACGGCATGTCCCACCTCGTACGAATCGGCGGCCTTCCCCCGCTGATGAAGATGCTGCTCGACGCCGGATTGCTCCACGGCGATTGCCTGACCGTGACGGGCAAGACCGTCGCGGAAAATTTGAAGTCGGTTAAGCCGTATCCAACCGACCAGGACGTCGTTCGCCCCTTCTCCAATCCAGTCAAGCCCGACAGCCATCTGCGCATCCTCTACGGCAACCTGGCCCCGCTCGGCTCGGTCGCTAAAATCTCCGGCAAGGAAGGCCTGCGCTTCTCCGGCAAGGCCATCGTCTTCGAGGCCGAGGAAGCCGCGCTCAAGGCCATTCTCGATGGCAAAGTCAAAGCCGGCCACGTCATCGTCATCCGCAACGAAGGCCCGGTCGGCGGACCCGGCATGCGGGAAATGCTCGCGCCCACCAGCGCGGTCATGGGCAAGGGCCTCGGCAAAGACGTCGCGCTCATCACCGACGGTCGTTTCTCCGGCGGCAGCCACGGTTTCGTCGTCGGCCACATCACCCCCGAAGCCGCGGTCGGCGGTCCGATCGCGATCATCAAAAACGGCGATCCCATCACGATCGACGCCGCGAAAAACGAGATCACCCTCGACCTCACCGCCACCGAGCTGAAAAAGCGCCTCAAAGCCTGGAAGCCGGCCAAGCCGAAAGAAACCCGCGGCGTCCTGGCCAAGTACGCCAAGCTCGTGACCAACGCCTCCGAAGGCGCGGTGACGGATAAAAATCTTTGATGAGAGTAGTGAGTAGCGGGTAGTGAGTAGCGAGCCTACAATCGTTCGAACCGCCGCTCGTATCCTGATTCCTCACACCGCCCCTTCCCGCTCACTCCTCGCTACTATCTCCGATCGCCGGCTTTCTACTCGCTCCTCGCTACTCGCTAGTTCTCGGGTAGTGAGTAGCGAGCATACGATCCGCAGAAACCCAATTCGACCTCGGACTTGTATCCACGCTCTGGACTCGCTGCCTTTCTACTCGCTCCTCGCTCCTCGCTACTTTTCCCATGTCCTCCACCTGGTCACGTTTCAAAAAGTATTTCTATCAAAACTCCGAGCTCGGTCTCGCGCTCGATGTCAGCCGCATCCCTTTTCCGGATACGTTTTTGGCCACGATGGAAAAACCGCTGCAACGCGCCTTCGCCGACATGGCGGCGTTGGAGAAAGGCGCCATCGCCAATCCCGACGAAAATCGCATGGTCGGTCACTACTGGCTGCGCGCGCCTCAGCTCGCTCCCACCAAGGAATTGGCCAACGAGATTTCCTCCACGTTGACCGCGATCAAGGACTTCGCGGCCAAAGTGCACTCTGGCGCCATCACGGGACCGAAGGGTAAGTTCACTCACCTTCTTGTCGTCGGAATCGGCGGTTCGGCGCTCGGCCCGCAGTTCGTCACCCACGCGCTCGGTCAGCCCGGCAAGGATAAGATGGCCGTCAGTTTCTTCGACAACACCGACCCGGATGGCATCGATTACGTGTTGGCTTCCCTGGCCGGAAAACTGCCCGAGACGCTCGTCGTCGTCATCTCTAAATCCGGCGGCACGGTCGAAACGCGCAATGGGCAAGTCGAAGCCGCCGCTGCCTTCAAGGCCGCGGGTCTAAACTTCGCCAAACACTTCGTCGCCGTCACCGGCGCCGGCTCCAAGCTCGACCAGACCTCGCAGAAAGAAGGCTGGCTTGCTCGTTTCCCGATGTGGGACTGGGTCGGCGGTCGCACCTCCGAACTCTCCGCCGTCGGCCTCTTGCCCGCCGCGCTCCAAGGCATCGACATCGACAGCCTGCTCGCCGGCGCCGCCGCGGTGGACTCGGTCACTCGCAAAACCACCACGACGGAAAATCCCGCCGCCCTGCTCGCCTTGATGTGGTACTTCGCCACCGACGCTCGCGGCGCAAAAGACATGGTCGTGCTGCCCTACAAGGACCGTTTGCTCCTCTTCTCGCGTTACCTCCAACAGCTCGTGATGGAGTCGCTCGGCAAAGAACTCGATCTGAACGGCCGCATCGTCAATCAAGGCATCGCGGTCTACGGCAACAAAGGGTCGACCGATCAGCACGCCTACGTCCAGCAGCTGCGCGAGGGCGTGAACAACTTCTTCGTCACCTTCGTCGAGGTTCTGAAAGACCGCGCGAATGCCTCCTCGATGGAAGTCGATCCCGGCGTCACCACCGGCGACTACCTCCAAGGTTTCTACCTCGGCACGCGCGACGCGCTGAGCGAAAAAGACCGCTGGTCAATCACCATCACCGTGCCGGACGTTTCGCCTCGCACCGTCGGAATGCTGATCGCCCTCTACGAACGCGTGGTCGGCCTGTACGCCTCGCTCGTCGGAATCAACGCCTATCACCAGCCCGGCGTGGAAGCGGGCAAGAAAGCCGCCACCGGCGTGATCGCGCTCAAGCTCAAACTCGCCGCCGCTCTGAAAGCGGACCCGGCCGCTGCCTTCACCGCCGAAGCCCTCGCCGCGAAAGTCGGGGCAAGCGACCAGACCGAGCTGACCTTTAAAATCCTCGAACACCTCGCGGCCAACGGAGCCATCCGCAAGATCTCAAAATCGCCCTGGTACGAAAGCACCTACCAAGCGAGCTGAGACCGAGCAGAGACCGCCCCTTCAGGGCTCTGGTTATTTCTCCTTCGACGTCCCCGGGGCCGGGGCCCCGGGCTACCTTAAACCGCGCCCGAGGCACTACCGCGGTAGGAGAAAGATCACTACACCACCGTCGAACCCACCTCGCGGTGTCCCCCTCCGAATGTAGCTCTGCGCGGAAGCGCAGGGACACATCACGGGAACCCCCACCCGCTCCTCTAATAATCACAGATTCCCTTCACATTTTCCGACTCCCATCCCGCTCTTCCCAGAGCCGGCTACATCCACCAGCTCACATCCCGCCCCCCTCCGAATGTAGCCCTGCGCGGAAGCGCAGGGACAAAGACACGGAAGCGCAGGGACCCGCGCAACCACAGCACGACCGCATAACACAGCTCAGACTCTCAGCCGACCGCCTACGGCGCTGGCCCAACCGGCCAATATTCCTTAGCCCAGCCCAACGGGCTGGGTTCGCCATCGAGAAATTCCGGCGCCCCAACGCGGGCGCGATACGTTCACTCTCCTTCCACCCGCCACCTCGCAAACACGCCATCGCCCCGCTCACGAATCACCGCCGCCCGTCGTTCCTCTCCGCCGATTCACGCTTACGATTGACGGAACACGGCAGCTTGCCACGAAGTCATCAGCAACCCTTGCGCTGCATCCTCTCCCTCTTCTAGTCTTTGCCCAATATGAAATCGTCCAAGGCCCTTCTCACCTTCCTCACGCTCACGCTGATCGCGTTGACCTGCGGCTGCACCTCGCGCACGCCCCAGGATTCATCGATCCCGTGGAGCCGCCCAGCCACCTGGGAAGGTCAGATCCCCGGCATGGGCTCGCCCGGCGAAGGCTCACCGGGAGCTCCGCGCTGATCGATCGATCGACCGAAGCTTTTGCTTTGCGAAATCCGGCTAACTAGGCCGGATTTTTTTATGTCCGAACCGGTCGCCGCCAATGCCTCCCTCACACCCCTGCCCGGCCACCTCTATGTGGTCGCGACGCCAATCGGGAATCTCGCCGACCTGACCGAGCGGGCTCGCGCCATCCTCGGTTCGGTCGATCGTATTGCCTGTGAGGATACGCGAACGACCGGAGCCATGCTCACGCGCCTCGGCCTTCACCGCCCGCTCGTGGCCTATCACGACCACAACGAGCTCGAGGCCGCGGAACGCCTCGCCGAAGAACTCGCCGCCGGCCAATCCCTCGCGCTGGTCAGTGACGCCGGCACGCCCGCGATCAGCGACCCCGGATTTCGCCTCGTCCGGGCCTGCCGTCGCCGCAACTTGCCCGTCGTTCCGGTACCCGGCCCCTGTGCGCTGACCGCGGTGCTCAGCGCCTCGGGCCTGCCGACCAACGGTTTTCTCTACGTCGGTTTTTTGCCCGCGAAAACCGCGGCGCGGACCGCGTTTCTGGAAAAGTACCGAGAGTTTGAATACACCCTGGCTCTCTACGAGTCCTGCCACCGGATCGATAAATTTGCCGATGAAATTGTCGCCACCCTCGGCGAGCAGCGCGTCATCGCGATTGCCAAGGAAGTGACCAAGCTGCACGAAACCTTTCTGGTCGGTGCGGCCGGCGAAGTCCGCGCGCGCCTGGCCAAAACCAGTTTGAAAGGCGAATTCGTCCTCCTCATTGCGCCGGTGGATTTTGTGTTGTGAGCGCGCGCCAAGATCGGTGAATTCATTCCGCATGTCCGCCTCTGTCGCCGTCATCGATATCGGCAGCAACTCGATCAAGATCCTCGTCGCCCAGCGCACCTCGGAGGGCCAGCTCGCCAGTCTGAAAATGAAGACCCTCGATGCCCGGATCAGCGCCGGGATCAGTCATGCGCAACCCCGGCTGAGCGACGAAGGCATGGCCCGAGGACTGGCCGCGATCCAGGAGCTGCTCCAGGATGCCGCTCCCTTTCAGCCCGCGCCCATCCAGTTGGTCGCGACCAGTGCGGTGCGCGACGCCGCCAACGGCAAAGAGTTTATCGAGCGGGTGAAAGCCGAAACCGGACATTCCATCCGCCTTCTTTCCGGTAATGAAGAAGCGAATACGATTGGGCGAGGCCTGACCTGCGATCCGGCGCTGAAGGGCCTGCGCGATTTTTATCTCTTCGACCTAGGCGGCGGCAGCCTGGAGTGCCTCTCGTTTCGAGATCGCACCATCGTGCAGGCCGTCAGCCTTCCCCTGGGCTGCGTCCGGCTGACCGAGCGCTGCATCACCGATCCCGCGCTCCCCTATAAACCGGAGGAGCATCAGCAAATTGTGGATACGGCGCAAAAAACCATCGCGGCCAGCGGTTTTCATTTCAACCTCCCGCCCCACGCGGTCGCGATCGGCACCGGAGGAACCGTCACCACCGCCCGCGCGATCCTCGCCGCCCGCCGAGGCAAGACGCTCGAGACCAGCGACACGATTTTGACCCTGGCCGAACTCCGGGAACTCCTCGCCTACTGTGGCCGCTGTTCGCTCGAAGACCGCCGACGCATCCCCGCGATGCCCGCGGCCCGCGCCGACGTATTACCAGCGGCCCTAGCGACCGTGATTGCGATCGCCGAACTCGGCGGAATCGAAGCGTATCGACATTCCCTCTACAACCTCCGCTGGGGCCTAGCCGACGAGCTACTGCCCGAACCGCCCCCGAGGTAGGGCGAGATCTCCGAGCGAGCCCCGATCAAAGTTGTAGCCGGGGGCGCCGACCCCGGTAGACTCGTGAAGGAAGAAACCACTAATAAACACTAAACCTCACTAACGCGGGCTCCCAGTCTACTCGCTACTCACTACCCGCTACTGCTTCCTACTACCAACTCCGCGACGCTGGCATCAGATAAAACCAGGTGTCACAGAGGACACTGAGCGCCGACACAGAGGCCACAGAGTCGGAATCGATGCATCACCCACGTGCCGTGGCTGCTGCACTGCTTGAGAACAATCCGAGGCAGTCAGTAAACCCGCGACCATTCATCGCCACCAAAATACGAACCCACACGAAAGTTTTCCCACGCGCTACCGGCGCCACTGCCGCACCTTCGCACCTTCATACTTTCTCACCTTCGCACTTTTCAGAGGTTGTAGCCGGGGGCGCCGACCCCGGGCCGAGCCCTCTCACCTTCCCTCTTCCGTATCTTCCGTGGGCACCCTCCCGTTTGTATTCAGATCTCCAATTCGCGTCTTTCGTGGGCAACCTGCCTTCTCCTCCGTGCGCTCCGCATCAGCCCTCCTGCCGCCTGTTTAACGAATCGAAAGGTAAATGATATAGGACCACCCTTTCGGCGCATTTAACCCTAACTTCTATTCAGCGTCCTCAATATCAACGATCATGACCAGCCGGGCAGCATCATCCACCCAATATTCAAAAAGATAGTCGTCGATAAGCAGGTGACAGATTTCCCTGCCATCATCGTCTTTGCTCCGGAAGTCGGGGACGACGAACGGCGAACCAGCCAGAGATTGCGCGCGGTCTAATAACTTCACCTGTTGGCGACGCGTAAGAGAGGTGAAGAAAAGGACTGATGAATCCGAAAAAACCGCGCGGTACCGCATTTCACTTCCGTGAGATGCGCGCCTTCAGTTCTTCGATAGTGGCGAACTTCCCTGATTGCATCTCACGAATCTTCTTCGCCGTCGCACGTTTCCATGCAGGGGTTTCTCGCTTGAGTCGAAGGAGGTAGAGCTGAATTTCCTGTCGCTCGCGTTTGGAAAGCCGAGAAATTTCCTGCTTCAACTCAAGAATACTCATGCTGACACCCTGCCACGACCCGGCAGACGGTCAAGAGTCGCTTGGCGCGCCATTATATCCGCCACAGCTCTACGAAGGCAGGCCTCCGCCAAGCTCAGATGTAGCCGGGGGCGCCGACCAATGCTGTCCGGTCACAAGCCGTTGAGGAGTAGCTGGTTATCGGAAGCATCTTGAGTATTGGCTGCGTCTGTAATTTTAAGTACTTCCCCTAGAGGGACTTGCTGGAATGGGTTCACCGAAATGATTTGCAGCATTTCTGTGAGGGAGCGCTCGATTCCGAGTTGTCTGCGGAGGATGGCTACAAGCAGATATGCGGAGATGGCGGTCCAAATTTGGACCCGCACAGCATTTGGTGTAGTGCCTACGAACTTACGGATTCGGAGGTTCTGTTTGATCCAACGGAAGAAAATTTCGATGCGCCAGCGCTGGCGGTAAAGTTCACTGACTTCGAGCGCGGAGAGAGCCCAA
>Ga0070717_10000695_pt1 | contig 21695 bp, 17 predicted proteins | sample LARL113metaG_FD_71366 | JGI IMG/M metagenome (GOLD analysis project Ga0070717, IMG submission 71366) | Corn, switchgrass and miscanthus rhizosphere microbial communities from Kellogg Biological Station, Michigan, USA - LAR L11-3 metaG | ecosystem: Host-associated > Plants > Roots > Rhizosphere ...
TGAGCAGCAGCCGCGTCACGACAACGGCCAAAGGAACGATGCACCAGGGATCGGTCCACAGCGGCACCAGCTCTTCGCGGGTGCCGCGATAGCGGCCTGAATTGCTCGCAAGCAAGCCGATTTCGGCGAGAATGTCACGTCGTCGCTGGCGGCGCCGCGCGGCATCCAGGAGCCCCATCAACCCTAGCCGGGTCAGAACGCCGGCGCGGCCGTCTGCCTGTACCGGCGGCGTCTCGCCGAGCGACACCTTCAGCAGTGCGCCGGGCAGGTCGACGCCGGCGAGCCACGCGTTCATCGGCTCGACCAGGCGCGGATTGGCGTCGATGAAATAGGGCGTCCCCGTCGCATCGTGGCGGATATAGTCGAACGAGAGCGCGCCGTGCCAGTTGAGCGCCCGGCCGATTTTTTCGATCGTTTCGCGCACCTTGGGCCTGACGACGCTGAGCTTGAGCACGTCGCCTCCGCCGGGACCTTCCACCACTTGGCGATAGATATGGCAGGCAACAAGATCTCCGCGGTCGAACACCGCTTGCGTACGTTCCAGCGCGCCCGAAACCGCGGCCTGGACCAGCAGTCCCTCGGCAAAATCATTGCTCCGTTCGAATCGTTGCAGCAGCGCGTCACGCTGGCGCTCGTCACTTACTCGCCAGACGCCGGTGCTCGCCGTGCCGAATGCCGCCTTGACGAAGAACGGATAGGGCCTGGTCTTGGCGAATTCGCCGGCCGAGCGGACGACTTCAGTCGCAGGCTGCGACACGTCGAGCCGCGCCAAGAGCTCGGCGAGACTGGCCTTGCTTTGCACCTGCTCGAACGCCTCGAAATCGGCGAGCGCTACACCGAGACCTTCCGGAATTTGCTTTCGCGCGGCGGCGAACAAATAGGCCTGCTCATGCACGGGAAGCAGCGCGTCGATCGAGCGTGATTTGACGACATCGATCACGGCGGCCAGGTAACCGTCCGGATCGGCGCCGGATGCCGGTGCCCGATGCACGCGGCTGACGAAGCGCGAGAAGCGCCCAAGGCACATCGGATCGCTCGACACCAGTTCGACCCGGTACCCGGCGAGCCCCAACGCCGTGATGGCCTCGCGCGAGGCCAGGCTGGAGCCTTCGCTGAGCAGAATCCTGGGTGTTGGCGCACTCATTCGCCCTCACCTTAGGACGCGCGGAACCGGAAAACAAAGGACTCGGCCAATCCGCCCTCCGATCCTGGCCAAAGCGGGTTCTGTTTGACGCCGGTTCAGTCTAAAAGGCGGTCACTCCCGACCGGATTTGACGTCATTTGAGGCCATAATGAATGTGATGCCGCCGGCCGTTCCGCAGCCTTCCAATCCGCGGAAACGGCAATTGATCGAAGAACTCGAAGCGAGCCTCGATGAGCAGGAACGCTGGCGCGTATTCAATGCCGCCTACCACGAAGACGACTTCAAGTTCATGCGGTTTCTGATTCCGCCGGGCAAGCGGGTGCTGGAATTGGGCTGCGGCACCGGCGATTTGCTGGCCGCGCTCGCGCCTTCCTACGGTGTCGGCGTCGATTTCAGCGCCAAGACCTTAAGTCGGGCGAAGGAGCATCATCCCGGCCTTAATTTCGTGCTCGGCGACGTCGAGGATCCGGTGACGCTTGCAGCGATCGAAGGACCCTTCGACTACATCGTGATCGCCGACGCCATCGGCATGTTCGAGGACATCGACGGCACGCTCGGCTTGGTGCATCAGCTGTGCGCGCCATCGACGCGCATCGTCATCGCCTATTATTCGCAGCTGTGGGAGCCGATCCTGAAGCTCGCCGAGGCGGTCGGTCTGCGGCGCAAGCAGCCGAAGATCAATTTCATCGCCACCACCGATTTTCTCAATTTGATGGACCTTGCGGATTTCGAGGTGATCAGCGCCGAGCAGCGGCAATTGCTGCCGCAGCGCTGGCTGGGCCTGGGCCCCTTCATCAACCGCTTCATCGCACCGTTGCCCGGCGTGAGAAAGCTGTGCCTGCGCACCTATCTGGTCGGCCGTCCGGTCCGGCAATTTCTGGACCGCAAATTCTCGGTCAGCATCGTCATCCCCTGCCGCAACGAGCGCGGCAATATCGAGAGCGCGATCCTGCGGATGCCGAAATTCGCAAGCCGCCAGGAGATATTGTTCGTCGAGGGCAATTCCTCTGACGGCACCTTCCAAGAATGCGAGCGGGTCCGCGACGCCTACAAGGACAATTGGGACATCAAGGTCCTGAAGCAGGACGGCAAGGGCAAGGGCGATGCCGTCCGCAAGGGCTTTGCGGCGGCGACCGGCGATGTCCTGATGATTCTCGATGCCGACCTGACCATGCCGCCGGAGGCGCTGCCGAAATATCATGCGGTGATCGAGAGCGGCAAGGCCGAGTTCGTCAACGGCACGCGCCTGATCTATCCGATGGAGAATGAGGCGATGCGGCCGCTCAATTTCATCGCCAACCGCTGCTTTGCCTATCTGTTCAGCTATCTCGTCAATACCAGGCTGACCGATACGCTGTGCGGCACGAAAGTCCTGCTGCGCAAGGACTATGAAGTGCTGGCACGGGAGCGCGGCTATTTCGGCAATTTCGATCCGTTCGGCGATTTCGACCTGATCTTCGGGGCCGCCAAGCAGAATCTCAAAATCATCGAGACGCCGATCCACTACAAGGCGCGGACGTTCGGCGAGACCCAGATTTCGCGGTTTCGCGACGGCTGGCTGCTGCTGAAGATGGTGTGGTTCGCCTATCGGAAGCTGAAGGCGATTTAGCTTCGCTTCACCTCTCCCCGCCTGCCGGGAGAGGTCGGATCGCCCTTGCGATCCGGGTGAGAGGGTACAGGTCTATCAATTTGATATCAGCTTTCGCGGAGAGTCCCCTCACCCCAACCCTCTCCCCGCGAAGAGCGGGGCGAGGGAGAACTGTCACCGCGCAAAATCTACCGCGTCATCCGGTTCCACGCATCCAGCCCGGCGATCTTGTAGGCTTCCGCGAGCGTCGGATAGTTGAAGGTGTTCTGGATGAAATAGTCGATGCCGCCCTTGAGGTTGAGCACGGCTTGTCCAATGTGGATGAGTTCGGTCGCTCCCTCGCCGAGAATGTGCACCCCTAGCAGCCGGCGGGTCTTGGTCGAGAAGATCATCTTCATCATGCCGCTGTTCAGCCCCATGATGTGGCCGCGCGAGGTTTCGCGGAAACGCGCCACGCCGACTTCATAGGGAATGCCGCGGGTGCGGACTTCCTCTTCGGTGAGACCAGTGGTGGAGATTTCCGGCACCGAATAGATGCCGTAGGGAAAGAATTCCGGCGGCGCTAAGGGCTCCATGCCGAGCGCATGGCAGGCGGCGACCCGCCCTTGCTCCATCGAGGTCGAGGCGAGGCTCGGAAATCCGATCACGTCGCCGGCGGCGTAGATATGCGGCACGCATGTTTGCAGCGTCACCGGATCGACCGCGATGCGGCCGCGATGGTCGACCTCTATCCCGGCCGCTTCGAGGTTGAGGCGGTCGGTGGCGCCGACCCGGCCGGCGGCGAACAGCAGCATCTCGGTGACGACGATACGGCCGTCGGCAAGCTTGATCTGGATCGCGCCGCCTGCCGCGCGCTCGATCAAATTGACTTTGGAGCCGAGGCGAAGTGCGACGTTGCGGTCGCGCAATTCATGCATGAATTCGTCGATCAATTCCTTGTCGATGAAATCGAGAAAGGTCGGCCGCGGTTCGATCAGCGTCACCGCAACATCGAGCGCGGAGAAGATGGTGGCGTATTCGACGCCGATTACACCTGCGCCGATCACAGCGAGGCTGCGCGGCAGCTTCGGCAGGTCGATGATCTCGTCAGAGTCGAACACGGTCTTGCCGTCGAACGGGACATAGTCGGGCCGGAACGGCCGGGTGCCGCAGGCAATCAGGATGTGGGCGGCGGTTACGATCCTGGTGTCGCCACTCGCAGCCGTCACCTCGATCTGGTTCGGCCCGACAAAACGCGCTTCGCCCGCGGCGGTGCGCACCAGATTGCGGCTGAACTGGTGTTCGAGCACTTCGACCTCGTGGTCGAGGGTCTTTTGCAGCCGTACGATCAGGTCGTGGGCGGCGATATCCTGTTTCACCCGATAGGACCGGCCGTAAAATCCGCGCTCGCGCCAGCCGGAGAGATTGAGCACGGTTTCGCGCAGGGTCTTCGACGGGATGGTGCCGGTATGTACGGAGACGCCGCCGACCCGCCGGCCTTTCTCGACCACGAGCACGGACTTGCCGAGTTTGGCGAATTGCACCGCGGCCCGGCGGCCGGAAGGGCCGGAGCCGATCACCAACATGTCATAGTCGTACATCGAAGGCAGTCCTGAACCCCGAAACGGCTGAAATCGTTGCAGGAAGCCTCAATCGCCATGCAGCAATCGGGCCAATCCCGGCGAAGCCTTACCTCCGAGGTAATCGCCGGGATGACCAAAACCCTTAGCTTGTCCGTGCAACAGAATTCGGACAGGACGGCTCAGCATGCATCAGATGGTCTCGGTGCCGGTGGACACCTCGCACCGCTGGTGGGTGCTTGCGATCGTGGTCGCGGCGCAATTCATGTTCGGAGTCGATGCCTTCATCGTCAACGTGGCGATCCCGACGATTGCGGCCGAGCTGCATGCGAGCCCGGCGCAAGTCGAATCGGTGATCGCGATCTACCTGATCGCGTATGCGACGCTGGTCGTCACCGGCGGCCGGCTCGGCGACATCTACGGCACCAAGATTATTTTCATTGCCGGCGTGCTCGGCTTCACCGCGACCTCGCTGTGGTGCGGATTGGCGCAATCCGGCCCTGAGCTGATCGCGGCGCGGCTGGCGCAAGGCGCGACCGCGGCGCTGATGGTGCCGCAGGTGCTCGCCACATTGCATCTGCTGTTCACCGATGAATCTCGCGGGCGTGCCTTCGGCATTTACGGCGTGGTGCTGGGCCTTGCGGGGGCTGCCGGCTTTGCGCTGGGCGGCGTGTTGGTGACGCTCGATCTCGGAGGCCTCGGCTGGCGCGTGGTGTTTTTTGTTAACGTGCCGTTCGGTCTCTTTATCATTGTCGCGGCGTTGCGGATCATGCCGTCGGTGCCGCGCCGGCCCGGCACGCGGCTCGATATTCCCGGCGCGATCGTATTGTTCGCCGGCCTGCTGTGCCTGATCGGGCCGCTATTGTTCGGCCACGACGTGCACTGGGCGCCATGGGTGTGGCTGGTGATGGCTGCCGGCGTCGCGATCGTCGCGGCATTCCCCGGGCTTGAGCGCGCCGTGGCGCGCCGCGGCGGCATGCCGCTGATCGATCTTGCGCTACTGGCGGATGCGGCCTTCATGCGTGGACTTTGCGCGGCATTTTTCTTCTTCTGCGCCAATTTGTCGTTCTATCTGGTCATGACCATGTTCATGCAGACGGCGTTGCGGATTCCGCCGATCTATGCGGGCCTGGTGTTCGTGCCGCTGGCGCTGACCTTTGTCGTCGCTTCGCGGCACAGTGCTGCGCGGGCAAGACATCGCGGCACGCTGGTGCTGATCGAGGGCTGCGCGATCCAGATCGCGGGTCTCGCGGCGCTGGTGCTGACGATAGCGTTTCTCAAAGTCCCGTCCGCGTGGCTGCTGGCGCTGGTGCTGACCATCTTCGGATACGGCCAGGGGCTGGTGATGGCGCCGTTGTCGGGGGCGGTACTTTCGACGGTCAAGCCTTCAAGCGCAGGCTCTGGCTCCGGGATGTACGGCACCACGGCGCAGATCGCCAACGCCACCGGGGTTGCTGCGATCGGCGCGGTCTTCTTCACGATCGCGGCAACGCGCTCGGCGCAAGAAGCAATGTTTGCATCGTCGGCGCTGTTTGCGTTGTCGATTGTTGCGGCCGTCGTATTTCTGTCGTGGATGCGCCGCGCGGCTGCCTGATACCGTTAACGACTTTAATTCTGTTGATCGACTGCACACGGCCTTTTTATTTTGCAGTGCAGCAACTATCTTGTTCTTGGTGGAGTTAGAAGAATCACTTCGCCGAGGAGCCAGCGTTGTCCCTTGCCAAGAATGTCGAGTTTCTCAGGCGCCTGCCAAAGCTGAACAGCTTTGCCGGGCCTGGGAGAGGTGCGCGACACAACGTTCGCAGCCCCCTCGTCGAAACCACTGCATTCGGGACCAATCCCGGTGCGCTTAGGATGTTCTCTTACGTCCCCAACAGCGTGCCGCACCGGCCCGCTTTGGTCGTCGTGCTGCACGGCTGCGGCCAGACTGCCGCCGGTTACGACCTCGGCGCCGGCTGGTCGACGCTCGCCAAGCGCTACGGTTTTGCCTTGCTGATGCCTGAGCAGCAGCCGACCAACAATCCCGGCACCTGTTTCAACTGGTTCAATCCGGAAGACGCCTCGCGCGACCAGGGCGAGGCCTGTTCGATCCGGAACATGATCGCGCGGATGGTCGCCATCCATGGCATCAACCGCCGCCGCATCTACATCACCGGACTTTCCGCCGGTGGCGCGATGACCTCGGTGATGCTCGCCACCTATCCGGAAGTGTTTTCCGCAGGCGCCGTGATCGCAGGCCTGCCGTTCGGTGTCGCCGGCAATATGCGCGAAGCGTTGCGCGGCATGATGCAGTCGGCCCCGCGTCCGGCGGATGAATTGGGCAGCGCGGTGCGCAATGCCTCAAGGCATAAAGGCCCGTGGCCGAAAGTTTCAGTATGGCATGGCAGCGCCGACCGCATGGTCAACCCCGGCAACGCCAACGAGATCGTCAAGCAATGGCTCGACGTGCATCATTTGCCGCTGGCGCCGATGTCGGAAGGCACCGTCGACGGCTATCCGCGGCAGATCTGGTGGGATAGCGACGGTGAGACCGTCGTCGAATCCTACACCATCACCAACATGGCGCACGGCACGCCGCTGGGGACCGCCGACAACGGCCAGCGCATTGGCGCCGAAGGCGCGTTCCTGATCGAGGCCGGGATTTCCTCCTCCTATCACATTGCCAATTTCTTCGGCCTGACCCAGCGAGTGCCGCAGCCGAAGGCCGCTTCCGCGAGCGCCAAACTTATTCCGGCGGTTTCGCCGGTTTCGCCGGCGGCAGCACCCGTGCCCGATCTCGGCACGGTGCCGGATCTTGCCAAGGTGCTATGGCCACTGACCACGCTCGAACCCCGCCCCAAACCGCAGCCGCAGCCAAAGAAGACCGCGCGCCCAAAGGAGCGCGGTGGCATCGATGTCGGCGCGGTCATCACGCGCGCGCTGACTGCCGCCGGCCTGATGAAATAGGCGCTTAAGGCCTCCTTATCTAGAGCGGGAGGCATTTTGATTGAATCAGTCTATCCGCAGTCTCCGCTCACCTCTCCCACAGGGAGAGGTCGGAGCGCATCGCAAGATGCGATCCGGGTGAGGGGATTCGCTCCTGAACCCCTCACCCGGCGCTTTCGCGCGGACCTCTCCCGATGGGAGAGGTGGCACACCTCCGTTGCCTTGCATCTCAAACTAAACCCATCATCCTTCTAGGAAGCGGTCGCGTCGATCAGTTCGATCGGCGTCACCGTGACCTCGCCGCCGGCGACCTCGCGGGTCCTCTCGGTATAATGCTTGAAGAAATCCCGCTGCTGCAGCGTCTTCACCGCCGCTTCGTCGGCGGCCGCGGCGAGATGGAAGTAACTCGCATCGTCGCGGTTCTTCATGCAGCGGTAGCTGATCTTTCCCGCAAGCTCCGGATCGGCGTTAAGCGCCGAAATGAAGCGGCCGATCTCGCGGTGCCAATCCTCCGTGGTGCCGTTCCTGAATTGATATGTGATCATGAAGTGTTTCATCGGCGTCTCCTCAAGGCCATCGGATTTTCGGCATCGGGATTCAGTTGGGCGTTTCACCGCGGAACACCGCGGCATGATGTCCGGCAAATTCGTCGAACGAGGTCGGCCGCCGTCCGAGCAGCAGCTCGCTGTCGGGCCAGACCTTGGCCTCCCCGCCTTTGCGCCGCTCCGCAAACAGTTCGAACAAGGCATCGGCCAGGAATGGCGGCATGCCTGCGGCGAGCTGGGCTTGCCTCGCGTCCTCGGGCGGGACGTTGACATAGCGGATGGGTTTTCCGGTGGCCGCGGAAAGTTTCGCGGCAACCTCGGTCATGGTCAGCGCTTCCGGGCCGGTGAGCCGATAGATCTTGCCCTCGTGCCCGGCGCCGGTCAGCACCAAAGCCGCGATCTCGGCGATATCACCGACGTCGATCGAGGCGATCCTGGCGTTCTCCATCGGCAGCATCAGCGCGCCCTTGTTCACGATGGCAGGCACTTGCCTGAAATAGACCGACATGAACTCGCCGGGACGCAGATGGGTGAAAGCCATTCCGGAGGATTCAAGCCTCTTTTCGATTTCACCGTGCATGCGGGCAAACCGGAACGGCGAATCGAGCCCCGGCACGATGCCGGACAGCTTGACCACATGCCGCACGCTGGCGCTGCGGGCGCTATCGATGAAGTTCGACTGCACCTCGAGCATGTCGGGGGTCGCCGACGAAATCAGAATGGCGCGTTCGACACCGCGCAGCGCCTTCGCCAGCGTATCCGGGCGCGCCATGTCACCGTGCACGACCTCGACCTGCGGCAGCGCCGCGATCGTGCCGGCCTTGGCCGGATCGCGCACCAGCGCGCGGGCGGCGATGCCTCGTGCCGAGAGCAGGCGCAGGATTTCCCTGCCGTGCTGTCCAGTAGCGCCGGTAATCAGAATCATGTCCGCCTCCTGTTATTAGCCGATCGCGGCTTGCCGGCCTTCATCTGGCGTCGGCAGAGGCGGTAATGCAAGTATGGACAAAAATGATAGTATGTACTTTTTCAGATATGCTCGTATCCTGCGGGTTTGGCGACGCGAAGGGCGCGGCAACATCAGAGCAATGACATGGCGAAAGCGAAATCAGCACCGGTGCATGCGTGTCCGGTCGCGGCGTTCCAGAAGCTGATCAGCGGCAAATACAAATTGCGGATCGTCTGGGACCTGAAGGACGGGCCGCGCCGCTATGGCGAGATCAGAACCGGGCTGTTGCGCGGCTCGGATGACAGCGCGGAAATCGCGCCGCGCGTGCTGAGCCGGGAATTGAAGGCGCTGACCGCCAGCGGCCTGATCGAGCGGCGCGACTACGGCGTCGTGCCGCCCAAGGTCGAATATCGCCTGACGCGCAAGGGCAAGAGCTTTGTCCCCGTCATCGCGGCGATCCGCGACTGGGGTTCGCGGCACCTCGCGCCGGAGGGCGCATCCGAACTGGAAGCGGCGGAATAGAGCATGATCCGCAAAAGCATGCCGTCGGCGGGATGACGATTCGAAGAAAAGTCATCCCGCTCCAGGCGAGATCGTTACATCTCGCCGGTGATAAACGGGTTGGTCATCCGCTCCTGGCCGATGCTGGAGCCGGCGCCATGGCCGCAGATGAAGCCGACATCGTCGCCGAGCGGCAGCAGCTTGTCCTTGATCGACTTGATCAGCGTGGCGTGGCTGCCGCCGGGCAGATCGGTGCGTCCGACCGAGCCGTTGAACAGGACGTCGCCGACATGGGCGAAGCGCAATTCCTTGTTGAAGAACACCACGCTGCCCGGCGAATGGCCGGGGCAATGCAGGATGTCGAAGGTGAGCTCGCCGATATTGACCTGATCGCCTTCCGCAAGCCAGCGGTCCGGCGCGAAATCGCGCACACCGGTCATGCCGAAACGGGCGCCGCTTGCGACCACATTGTCGAGCAGATGCTTGTCAGCGACATGCGGGCCTTCGATCGGCACTTTCAGTGCGTCGCGCAATTCCGCGGCACCGCCGACATGGTCGATATGGCCGTGGGTGAGCCAGATCTTTTCGACCGTAACGCCGGTCTGCTTGATCGCGGCCTGGATCTTCGGCACGTCGCCGCCGGGGTCGATCACGACGGCCTTCTTGCTCGGCTCGTGCCAGATGATGGTGCAGTTCTGCTCGAACAGCGTCACCGGAACGATGATTGCGCCGGCTTTCGCCGTGGTCTCGGCTTTGGTCTCGGTTTCTTGGGTCATGCCGGCAGAATGCCGATTTTTTGCAGCGCGCCAAGTCAAAGTTTCGCGCATTTGGCGGGGAACACGGCTTAAGCGAAGCGCCGCAGTCCTCACGCGCGCCGGTCTGCGCCTTCAGCCTTTCCCCGAAATCGGCTACGCTGCCGGCAATGGAATCGCCCGCCCAAAAGATCGCCCTCGTGCCCGCGCCGGATCGCCGTCAGTCCGAGACTGCGCTTGCGATCGCGCGCGGCACCGGGCGGCTGTTGCGCTCGCTGGGATTTGCCTGCATCAGCGAGCTGCCGCTGCCGTCGGGACGCCGCGCCGATCTGGTGGCGCTGAACGAGCGCGGCGAGATCTGGATCGTCGAAATCAAATCATCGATCGAGGATTTGCGCGCCGATCACAAATGGGAAGATTATCGCGCCCATTGCGACCGGCTGTTCTTTGCGTTCACGCAGGATCTGCCGTGCGAGATTTTTCCGAAGGAAACCGGCCTGATCGTCGCCGACGCCTATGGCGCACACCTGCATTGCGAGGCGCCGGAGCACCGTCTGCCGGCCCCCACCCGGAAATTGATGACGGTGCGATTTGCAATCGCCGCCGCGCAGCGGATCAACCGGCTGGTCGATCCGCAAGGCGGCCACGGCGAATTTTAGTAGCACCGCATGATATTGACGGTTTGGCTTTGACCGTCATTCCCGGGAACCGTCGCCGTCTCGGTCGGGCAGCTCGTCACATAGGGCCGATCAGACGGCGTGACGATCGGCGGAAATCGATGGGCCCAATCCCAGGGAACATCATAGGTCGTCGTGTAGCGGACATCGCCTGACGCAGGTTGCGTAACATTTGCCAGCGGTTCGCCGTTCGATGTCCCGTAGGGGTAGTCACCTGCTCCCGGCCAGAAGGCCCCGACATCGTTCCTGCGGTGATGCCGGAACGCCCGGGCGGTTGACGGACGGGAAATCGAATGCGCCGAGACAAACCCGCCGCGAAGCGTTGTTCCCGTACCGGCGAATGTTTCGTTTGCGGGAAGCATAAGCGCTAGGGCGCTGAGCGAGGCGACGAACGCCCCGTACATTCTACACGTCATGGCACGCACCAATTCCTTGGTTAATCAGCAGCTCCCCAAGGCACGCTAGGCCGGGCCTTCCGCGCCCGCAAATACACAATTAATAATTAGTTAAAACGTAACATTAATAGGGCGGTTTCCGACCCGAATTTCATCTGGCGGGCGTCGCTCTGCCGCGAGATTGGATCCCGGTCGAGAACTGCGCGGGATTCTCGCGCGCATTCGCGGCGAGATGGCGAAACTGCATTTAGACGATGTGGCTGTTTGAAAAGTCGAATCCGTGTCGTCATCGCCGGGTCGGCGCAACGCGCCGCCCGCTTTACCGCGGGGCGCGCTTGGCGAGAATCCGCTGCAGGGTGCGGCGGTGCATGTTGAGCCGCCGCGCGGTCTCCGAGACGTTGCGGTTGCACATCTCATAGATGCGCTGGATGTGCTCCCAGCGCACGCGATCGGCCGACATCGGATTTTGCGGCGGTTCGGATTTCTCGGTGCTGGTGGCAAGCAGCGCTGCGACCACGTCGTCGGCGTCGGCGGGTTTTGAGAGATAATCCACCGCGCCCATCTTCACCGCCGTCACGGCAGTGGCGATATTGCCATAGCCGGTCAGCACGATGGCGCGCGCGTCGGGCCGCTTGCGCTTGAGCGCCGACACCACGTCAAGCCCGTTGCCGTCGCCGAGCCGCAAATCGACCACCGCAAAGGCCGGCGCGGCCTTGCCGATTTGCGCGAGCCCGTCGGATACCGTGTCGCAGGCGGTCACGGCAAAGCCGCGGGTCTCCATCGCGCGCGAAAGCCGCTCCAAAAACGGCTTGTCGTCTTCCACGATCAAAAGCGAGCGATCGGCGTGATCGGCGAGTTCAGCGGTGACGGTCAAGATCGGGTTCCCTGCGCCTGATATCTAAAGATATGGCGTGGCAATGGGGCGCTGCCAAGGCTTTAAGCTGCCAAGGCTTTAAGCTGCAAAGGCTTAATCCGTCGCCCCGGCCTCGAGCCGGGGCCCATAACCACCGGCTTTGGTTGCGCAGAAGCGTCCAACCCCGGTGCAAAATTGTGAGATCACGCGGTATGGGTCCTGGCTTTCGCCAGGACGACACCGAAAGGGTTGTGGTCTAAGGTGCCGGTTCGGCTGTGGTTTCGCGGGCCTCAAAGCGCTCGCGCGGCCAGGCGATCTGCACCACCGCGCCGTGATCCGGGAAAATCCGGTTGGAGAACGAGACTTTGGCGCCGGTGCGCTCCAGCAAGGTGCGGGCGATGAACACCCCAAGCCCCAGCCCCTGATGCTCGCTTTGGGAAACATCAGTGCCGCGGCGCCGCGACAGATAGGGCTCGCCGATCCGGTTCAACAGGTCGGGTGGAATGCCCGGGCCGTCATCGGAAATGATGATCTCGACGGTATCGTTGTTCCACCACGCATTCACCTCCACCGTGGTGCGGCCAAAATCGACGGCGTTTTCCAGGATATTGCCGACGCCGTAGAGGATCGCCGGATTGCGCGAGCCGACCGGCTCAGGCGTGCCCGCGACCGCGATGCGGACCTTGATGACGATGCCGAAATCGCGGTGCGGCGCCACCGTCTCCTCGATCAGGGTCGACAGCTTCATGCGATCGAACGGCGCACCGGTTGCCGATAGCTGGGTGATCTTGGCCAGGATATCGCGGCAGCGCTGGGCCTGTTCGCGCAGGGTCTTGATGTCGGCAGAGAGCAGTCCGTCGTGTGCGGATTTTTCCAGCTCGCGCGAGATCAGAAAGATTGTCGAAAGCGGCGTGCCGAGCTCGTGCGCTGCGGCGGCGGCCAGACCGTCGAGCTGGGTCAGATGCTGCTCGCGCGCCAGCACCAGCTCGGTGGCGGCGAGCGCATCGGAAAGCTTGCGCGCCTCTTCCGTCACCTGAAACGCATAGAGGCTGGTGACGCCGATGGCGACCACGATGGAGAGCCAGACGCCGAGCAGATAGATCGGCGGCAGCACCAGCGGCTCGTCGGGATCCCACGGTAGCGGCTGATGCAGGAATACCAGCAGCGAAGCGCAGGCGACCGCCAGCACGCCGAGCGCAATCGTCAGCCGCACTGGCAGTACGGTCGCCGAAATCAAGACCGGCGCCAGGAACAGGAACGAGAACGGATTTTCCAGCCCGCCGGTGAAATATAATAGCCCGGCGAGTTCCACGATGTTGAGCGCGAGCAGCGCCGCCGCATAAGCCGGCTCCAGCCGCTGCATGGTGTTGAAGGCGATCTGCAGCGCCAGATTGAGCAGCGCCGACAGGCCGACGATGGTGACGCAGGGAACGATCGGAACATCGAATTCGAGGCCCTGCACCACGATGAAGATGGCGGCGAGCTGGCCGAGCGCGGCGAGCCAGCGCAGCCGCAGGATGGTATCCAGACGGACATAGCGGCGCGGATGGCGAAAATCGGAAGCGGCGACGTCGGTCATTTCAGGCAGATTAGAGCATGATCCGGAAAAGTGGACATCGGTTTTCCGAAAAGATCATGCTCAAACAGAAAGTTAGAGCGGGTAACGATTCGAAGAAAAGTCATCCCGCGCTAGCCGCGCGGGATCGCGATCACAAATCGGCCGGGCCGTTCGCCCCTCGCGCCCAAAGCCTTGCGCTTGCCGCGGCAATGGCTCAATGAACGGCCGTCATGGCGCAAAATGACGCAGGCCTGGTCGCATCGCTCCCGGCCGATCCGAAAGGGTCGGCGGCGATCGAGGTCGTGCATCTGACAAAAATCTACAAGACGACCCGCGCCGTCGACGATATCTCGTTTCGGATCACCCGCGGCAGCATCACCGGACTGCTCGGCGGCAACGGCGCCGGCAAGACCACGACGATTGCCATGATCATGGGGTTGGTGCTGCCGACCTCGGGCCGCGTTCAGGTGCTGGGTTATCCGATGCCGGAAGGTGCTGCCGAAGTATTGGGGCGGATGAATTTCGAAAGCCCCTATGTCGACATGCCGATGCGGCTGACGGTGCGGCAGAATCTCACGATCTTCGGCAAGCTCTACGCCGTTGCGAATGTCCGCGAGCGCATCGCCCAGCTCGCCGCCGATCTCGATCTCGAGGAATTCCTCGACCGGCCCAATGGAAAACTCTCGGCGGGGCAGAAGACGCGGGTGGCGCTGGCAAAGGCGCTGATCAACCAGCCCGAGCTGTTGCTGCTGGATGAGCCGACCGCATCGCTCGATCCTGACACCGCCGACTGGGTGCGGGAGCATCTCGAGACCTATCGCAGGACGCATGAGGCGACGATTTTGCTCGCCTCGCACAACATGTTCGAAGTCGAGCGGCTATGTGATCGCGTCATCATCATGAAGCGCGGCCGCATCGAGGACGACGACAGCCCGGATCGCATCATGGCCCGCTACAACCGCGACACCCTGGAAGAGGTGTTTCTCGATGTCGCGCGCGGCCGCGTCAGGGAGACGGCGCGATGAGCGAACTCGCCATGCATCATCGTGGCATCGCGCTGCACCGCATCGGCGCGATGATCCTGCGTTACTGGTACCTTCTGATGTCGTCGTGGCCGCGGCTGCTCGAACTGTTGTATTGGCCGTTGCTCCAGATCATCACCTGGGGCTTCCTACAGAGCTATATCGCACAGAACGCCGGTTTCTTCGCGCGCGCCGGCGGCACGCTGATCGGCGCCGTGATCCTGTGGGATATCCTGTTTCGCGGCCAGCTCGGCTTCTCGATCTCGTTCCTCGAGGAGATGTGGGCGCGCAACCTCGGCAACCTGATGATGAGCCCGCTAAAGCCGATCGAGTTTCTGATCGCGCTGATGGTGATGAGCCTGATCCGGCTCGCAATCGGCGTGATCCCGATGACGGGACTGGCGCTGTTTCTGTTCCACTTCAATTTCTATGGGCTCGGCCTGCCGCTGATCGCCTTCTTCTGCAACCTGATCTTCACCAGCTGGTCGGTCGGGATTTTCGTCTCGGGCCTGGTGCTGCGCAACGGCCTGGGCGCCGAGAGCATCGTCTGGACCTTGATGTTCGCGCTGATGCCGCTCGCCTGCATCTACTATCCGGTGAACGTGCTGCCGCACTGGCTGCAACTCGTCGCCTGGACGCTGCCGCCGACTTATGTGTTTGAGGGAATGCGATCGCTGTTAATAGATCATGTATTCCGGACCGATCTGATGGTCTCGGCGCTCGCCATCAATGCCCTGCTGCTGGTGGCATCATTTGCGGCATTCCTTGCCCTTTTGCGCAGCGCCCGGCGCCACGGCTCGCTGCTCGGGGGTGGTGAATAAGTCACGTTCCCGTGGATTTGCGGGGCTTTCTGTTGCCAAGCTAGGTAGACATACCGATCTGTCCCATTGACGCATTATTACGCATTGGTCAGTATGCTGCATTGCAAAAGGGGATTGAGCAACAATGCCTATTGGTGAGTTTGGCGGCGCTCCGCCACTGGTGGCCGAAGGCAGTCCGGCGCTCACGACGCCGATGTACTGGATGTATGAGATGGCCCAGGCCTCGCTCAATCCGGCACGCGCCGTGACGGACGCCACCAAGATCCTGTTTCAAAATCCGCTTAATCCCTGGTCGCATACCGAGTTCGGAAAATCCATCGCCGCCGGTTGCGAATTGTTCGAACGCACCACGCGCCGTTACGGCAAGCCGGAATGGGGCCTCAACGATACCGAGGTCAACGGCATCCGCACCCCGATCGAAATCCGCACGGTCTGGGAAAGGCCGTTCTGCAAATTGCTGCACTTCGATCGCAAGTTCACGCGTCCGTTGCGCCATCCGCAACCGCGGGTCTTGATCGTGGCGCCGATGTCCGGTCACTACGCGACGCTGCTGCGCGGCACGGTGGAAGCCTTCCTGCCGACCCATGAGGTCTACATCACCGACTGGGCCGATGCCCGGATGGTTCCTTTGGCGCAGGGCCGCTTCGATCTCGACGATTACATCGATTACGTCATCGAGATGTTGCATGAGCTCGGCGGCAACATGCATGTCATCGCGGTGTGCCAGCCCTCGGTGCCGGTGGTGGCGGCGGTTTCCATCATGGAAGCGAAGCGCGACCCCTTCGTGCCGCTGTCGATGACATTGATGGGCGGGCCGATCGATACCCGCCGCAATCCGACCGCGGTCAACAACCTCGCCGCCGAGCGCGGCATCGAATGGTTCCGCAGCAACGTCATCACCAAGGTGCCGTTCCCGCATCCTGGCATGATGCGCGACGTCTATCCGGGCTTCCTGCAGCTCAACGGCTTCATCAGCATGAACCTTGACCGCCACATGGACGCGCACAAGAACCTGTTCAAGAACCTGGTGAAGGGCGACGGCGATCTGGTCGACAAGCACCGCGACTTCTACGACGAATATCTCGCGGTGATGGATCTCGCCGCCGAGTATTATCTGCAGACGGTCGATCTGGTTTTCATCAAACACGCGCTGCCGAAGGGCGAGATGACCCATCGTGGCACACTGGTCGACCCCTCCAGGATCTCCCGCGTGGCGCTGATGACGGTGGAAGGCGAGAACGACGACATTTCCGGCCTCGGACAGACCGAAGCGACACATGAACTATGTCCCCGGATTCCCGCGCACCGCCGGGTGCACTATGTGCAAAAGGGTGTCGGGCACTACGGCGTGTTCAACGGCTCGCGCTTCAAATCGGAAATCGTGCCGCGAATCTCCGATTTCATGATGTCGGCGGCTAATCCGAAGTCGTTGCTTGCTGTTGCGGCCGAATAGACTCACGATTCCCGCGATTGATCGATGAACAGACGCGTTCGCGATCCCGAGGCTTCGCGAATCGGCGCCAGGTAACCCCCTGAAACGGCAGGCGGAAGGGCTGATTTACGCTTTGTTAAAGGAATGAGTATGACCTCAATCCTTGGGCGTCGGTTGGGAGGGCGGTTCCAGCCAATTTTTTTGGTTCCAGGCCCATCCTGTAGCGGCCGCCGGCCGGCCAACCCCTGTATATTGGGCAAATGATTTGTTTTTGCGCCGAGCGATTTCACTGGCGGCGGATATGGCAGAATCCGGGGGAACTTCTCCTCCCCGGACTTACGGACATGGCTACTCGCGCGCTCCTGTATCGGCGGCCCGCCGAACCCGCGACTCTTTTGGTCAGGCACGGCTCGCAATACTTTGCGATCCGGCTGCGCCGGCACCGCCGCGCGCGGCGTTACACGTTGCGCATTCACCCCACAGACCGTGAAGCCATCCTGACCATGCCGCCGCGGGGCACGCTCGTGGAGGCCAAGGACTTCGCGCAGCTTCACGGCGGCTGGATTGCCGCTCGTCTCGGCCGCCTTCCCAAGGCTGCACCGTTCCAGACCGGCACCGTGCTGCCGCTGCGCGGGGTTCCGCACCGGATCGTGCATCGCTCAGGCGAGCGCGGCACGGTGTGGACAGAGACGCGCGACAGCGGCGAAAAAATTCTCTGCGTCGCCGGCGGCGTCGAACATATCGACCGCCGCGTGCACGACTACTTGAAGCGCGAGGCGCGCAAGGAGTTGCAGAAGTCGGCGCTGTTCTATGCGCAGGCGCTGGGGGTCAGGGTCAAGCGGCTGTCGATCCGCGATCAGTCGAGCCGCTGGGGTTCATGCACCTCGGCCGGATCGCTGTCGTTTTCCTGGCGGCTGATCCTGGCGCCGTCCTACGTGCTCGATTATCTCGCCGCCCACGAGGTCGCCCATCTCGTCGAGATGAACCATTCGGCGCGGTTCTGGCGGGTGGTGGCGCGCATGTGTCCCTCGGTCGAGCGCGCCAAAAGATGGCTCGATACCTACGGCAACGATCTGCACCGCTACGGCATCGAGGATTAGCGCGCAGGCCCGACCTCTCTATCGCCCGAACAGCCGCTCCATCAGCCAGCCGTCCAGTCCGGCCGCTGCGTCAGGCCGGACCGAGCCGCGCGGCGGCGCTACCCGGTTCGGTCCACCCACCGGGACCGGCGCCGGCGCCTGCGCTGACGGCGCCGTGACCTGCGATGCCACTTGGGTCAGGTTTCCCAACAAGCCTGGCGCTTGCGAGTTCGGCAAGGCCGCGACCGGCACGCCCTGATGCGCCGCCTTCATGAAGCGGGTCCAGACTTCCACCGGCAGCCCGCCGCCGGTTGCCTTCTTGGTCGGCGAGTTGTCGTCATTGCCGAGCCAGACCCCGGTCACGAGATTGGCGGTGTAGCCGATGAACCAGGCGTCGCGGAAATCCTGGCTGGTGCCGGTCTTGCCGGCGGCGGTCCAGCCAGGGATTTCGGCTTTCCGCGCGGTGCCCGAGATCAGCGTCTCCTCCATCATCCTGTCCATCATCGCGACATTGCGCGGCTCGATCACCTGGCTCGGCTGATCGGCCTGCCGCGCATACAAGAGCTTGCCATCCAGCGTCTTGATCCTGGTCACGACATGCGCCGAGGCGCCAAATCCGCCATTGGCGAACGGCGCATAGGCGCCGACCAGTTCGGTCAGCGACACTTCCGAGGTCCCGAGCGCGATCGAGGCGTTGGCGTCGAGCTTTGAGGAGATGCCGAGCCGATGCGCGGTGCGCGCTACGTTCTTCGGTCCGACTTCCAGCCCAAGCCGCACTGCGACCGTGTTCAGCGACATCGCCAGCGCCTGCGTCAGCGTCACCGGGCCGAAATATTCGTGGCTGTAGTTCTCCGGCTTCCATCCCTTGACATCGAGCGGCGCGTCCTGGCGGATTGTCTCCGGCGTCAGGCCCGCTTCGATCGCGGTCAAATAGACGAACGGCTTGAACGCCGAGCCCGGCTGGCGTTTTGCGGTGACCGCGCGGTTATACTGGCTCTCGGCATAATTGCGCCCGCCGATCATGGCGCGCACCGCGCCGTCAGGGGTCATCGCCACCAGCGCGCCCTGGCTGACATTGAATTTCAAGCTCTTGGCCGCAAGCTCGTCGATCACGGCGGCTTCGGCCACGCCCTGGAGCTTCGGATCGATCGTGGTCTCGACCACGATCGACTGGTCGATCTGGCCGACGAGGTCGTCAAGCACTTCGCCGATCCAGTCCGCCACGTAATTGATGGTGCCGGCGCCGGCCGGTTTCACATTGTAGGAGGGATGCCCGATCGAGGCCTGAGCCTGCGCCTCGGTGATGAATTTGGCGTCCGCCATGGCGGCGAGCACGGTCTGCGCGCGCTGCTCGGCGCCTTCCGGGTTGCGGTTTGGCGCCAGCCGCGACGGCGATTTGACGAGACCTGCCAGCATCGCGGCTTCCGCCAGGGTCACGTTCTTCGCGGATTTGCCGAAATAGCGTTGGGCTGCCGCCTCGACGCCATAGGCGCCGGAGCCGAAATAGACCCGGTTGAGATAGAGCTCGAGGATTTCCGCCTTGGAATGCTTGCGCTCCAGCCACAGCGCGAGCTCGGCCTCCTGCAATTTGCGTTGCAGGGTGCGCTCCTGGGTCAGGAACAGGTTTTTCGCGAGCTGCTGGGTCAAGGTCGAACCGCCCTGCGAGACGCCGCGATGCAGCACATTCGTAACCGCTGCGCGCAAGATGCCGAGCGGATCGATGCCGTAATGCGAGTAGAACCGGCGGTCTTCGATCGCGATGAAAGCCTTCGGCAAATAGGGCGGCAGATCCTTCAGCGAAACATTGGCGCCGGCCATTTCGCCGCGCTGCGCCAGCATGCTGCCGTCAAGGCCCACGATCTCGATGGTCGGCGGCCGTTTCGGAATCTCCAGCGACTGGATCGCGGGCAGATGCGCGCCGACCCATACGATGACGCCGACGGCTGCGATGGCGCCCCACAGGCCAAGCACCGCGGTCCAGTAGAACAGGCGCGCGAGGCTTGCACGGGAACGCGATTTGGCGCGGCGCCTGGCTCCGCCGCGGCCAGCGCCGGGCTTGCGCTCGCGCGGCGGCGGATCGTCGTCGTCGTCGATCTGTTCGGCTTTGCGCTCATCCGCCTTGCGCCTGGAAGCGGCCTTCTTCGGCTTTTCTTCTTCGCCGTTCGGGATGCGGTCCTGCGGGGTCAGGCGCAAATCGGAAAGCCCGGCGGCAAGGCCGAATAGCGGCTCCTTGCGTCCGCCCTTCTTTTTCCGTCCCCACGCCATACGCGAACGTCCGCTACCAATCCCGGCGCACGCTAGCGTTCGGAGTTTAAGGGGCGGTTACGAAAAGGTTAACGCGCGATTAGGGGCTGCGGCGGAGCGTGGTAAGTTGACCGCAATCAGAAAGGGAGACCGGCATGGGCCACATCGATCCGACCAAGGAGGTATTTTCGCAATTCAGGGCCAATGATCGGCCGGGTCCGATCCACATGCTCAATCTGGTCCGCTTGCGGAAACAGGCGGCCTATCCCGACGGCCGCAAGGCGACGGGGGAGGAGGCCTATGCGGCCTATGGGCGGGAAAGCGGGCCGGTGTTTGCGCGGCTCGGCGGGCGGATCGTCTGGCAGGGCCGGTTCGAATTGATGCTGATCGGGCCGCAAGAGGAGCGCTGGGACCACTGCTTCATCGCCGAATATCCTGATGTTGCCGCATTCGCCGAGATGATCCGCGATCCGCTGTACCGGGAGGCGGTGAAGCATCGCCAGGCGGCGGTGGAAGATTCCCGCCTGATCCGGCACGCCGTACTGCCGATTGGCAAGACGTTTGGGGAGGTGCCGGTTTAAGGAAGGGGAGTGTAGGGTGGGTTAGCGAAGCGTAACCCACCAATTCCCAGAAAAAGTGGTGGGTTACGCCTTCGGCTAACCCACCCTACGGACATCGCGTACGGAGCCGATATCACCCCGCCGCGCCGACGTCCTCGATGATCGGACCGAACAGCTCCCAGCGCTCGCCGTTGAACTTTTCCATCTGCAACTGCTTGTTGACGCGGTAATCCGTCGGCGAGGTGCTGAGGCGGATTCCAGGCAGCGCCATGTCAAGCTCGACGTTTTTCAGCGAAGTCGCCTGCTTCATCACGTTCTCGCGGGTCAGGTCGTCGCCGCATTGCTTGAGGACATAGGCCATGAGCTGCGCGGTCGAGTAGCCATAAGTGTTGAAGAGCGAATCCTTGTCGCCGTCCGGATAGTACTTCGCCATGAAGTCGAGATATTTCTTCATGCCGGCATCGTCCTTCCAGGTCGGATCCTGCGGATCCTTGCCGTAGTTGACGCTGATCACGCCCTTCGAGGCTTCCAGGCCCGCCGGCTTCATCACCGCGCCGACCGAGGTGGCGTTGATGTCGAGGATATGCACCGGGTGCCAGTCGAGTTCGTAGTTCTTCTTGATCGCTTGCGCCGCCTGCTTCGGCGTTGAGGCGCTGAAGAACAGGTCGGCACCCGCCGCCTTGATCTTGAGGATCTGCGAATCGATGGTCGGATCGGACACTTCGTAGGAAGCTTCCGCCACGATCATGGTCGCCGCCTTGTCACCGAGCCCGGCCTTGATGCCGCTCAGATAGTCCTTACCGAGGTCGTCGTTCTGGTAGAGGATGCCGACCTTGGCGTTCGGATACTCTTTCAGGATGTACTGGCCGTAGATGCGCCCCTCGACGAAGTAGTTCGGATTGTATCCCATCGTCCACGGGAAATTCTTGGGGTCCGTGAATTTCGACGCGCCGGTGGCGGCGAACAGCTGCGGTACCTTCTTGGCATTGAGATATTTCTGTACGGCCGCGTTCGAGGGCGTGCCGAGGATCTGGAACGTGAGCAGCACTTCGTCGCTCTCGACCAGCTTGCGCACCTGCTCGACGGCCTTAGGC
>Ga0070717_10000696_pt1 | contig 21691 bp, 15 predicted proteins | sample LARL113metaG_FD_71366 | JGI IMG/M metagenome (GOLD analysis project Ga0070717, IMG submission 71366) | Corn, switchgrass and miscanthus rhizosphere microbial communities from Kellogg Biological Station, Michigan, USA - LAR L11-3 metaG | ecosystem: Host-associated > Plants > Roots > Rhizosphere ...
GCGTCACATTGGCGTGCAGATCGAGGGTGACGACGATAGGTACCTCGGTGCCCAGCCGGCGGCGCAGCCGCGCCAGGAACTCGCCCTCGGCGTCCTCGTAGTTATCGCTGACCATGGCCCCGTGCAGAAACAACAGCACGCCGTCGATCGGGCCCTTGGTATCGACCGCGCCGAGGATCATCGCAGTGATCTGCTCGAAGGCGTCGTCGGTGACGATGCCGGAGGGGTTGGGGTTGGCGGAAACCGGATGTGCCAGGGTCCAGCCGAATTTGTCGGCGGCTTCGAAGGCAGCGCCAAAGGCCGAGCGGGTGCCGCGAAACGCCGCAGGGATCTCGTTGTCGAGATGGTAATCGCGGCGTCGGATCACCGCCATATCCGTTGGGACCCGGCTGAAGGTGTTGGTTTCGTGCATGAAACGGGCGGTCAAAACGCGCTTCAAGGGATCACCTCGTCGATTGCGGCGGCATGCGACCGGCGTAATATCCGCTCGCTTCAGCCGATGACAGGGATGCTATGGCGATCAGGTTTTTGAGGATAGCCCTTCTGGGATTGGCGCTGCTCGTGCCGCTGCACGGTACCGAGGCAGCCGACAAGGTGCTGCGGGTCGTGCCGCATGCCGACCTCAAGGTGCTCGATCCGCATACCAACACCGCGACGATCACATTGATGCACGGCGCGATGATCTACGACACGCTGTTCGCCTGGGATTCGAAGCTCCAACCCAAACCGCAGATGGTCGAGAGCTATCAGACCTCTCCGGATCGACTGGTCTACACCTTCACTTTAAGGCCGGGGCTCAAATTCCAGGACGGTCAGCCGGTCACCACCCGTGATGTCATCCCGTCCATAAAGCGCTGGATGGTCCGCAATACCTTGGGTCAAACCTTGGCCAAGTTTGTCGAGGCAATCGAATCCACCGACGACAAGACCTTTGTGATCCGCCTCAAGGAGCCGTTCAGTTTTGTCGAGATGGCGCTCGGCGCCTTCGATGCGGTCATCATGCGCGAGAAGGACGCTGCGACGGATCCCTTCAAAGCCATCACCGAAACGATCGGCTCCGGACCCTTCCGCTTTGTGCGGTCGGAATGGAACCCCGGGGCGAAGGTTGTCTACGAGAAAAACCCCGATTATGTCCCGCGCGCCGAGCCGGCGGATGGCCTGGCAGGCGGCAAAATCGTCAAGCTCGATCGTGTCGAATGGACCATATTGCCGGATCCCTTGACCAAATCGACCGCATTGCAGCAGGGTGAGGTCGATCTGATCGATTCGCTGCCGCACGACCAGATACCGATCATCGAGCATGCACCAGGGATCGTTCTGAGCCGAGTCTCGCCTATCGACTCCTACGGCATCATTCGTCCTAATCATCTCTATCCGCCGTTCGACAACCCCAAAGCACGGCAAGCGCTGGCGCTGGCGGTGGACCAGCGCGAATATGCGAGTGTCGCGTTTGGCGACCAGAAATGGTGGCGCGAGTGCTGGTCCTTCTTTGTCTGCGGCAGTCCCAACGGCACTGAAGCGGGATCAGATGGCTACCGCCGGCAGGATCTGGCCCGCGCCAAACGGCTTCTCGCCGAGTCCGGCTACAAGGGCGAGAAGATTGTATTGATCAGCACTGGGGAGATTCAGAGCATAGCCGCTCTCGGCGATGTGACGGCCGACAATCTGCGCAAGATCGGCGCCAATGTCGAGGTTGCAGTCAGCGACTGGGGAACCATGGTGGCACGCCGCGCGAAGAAGGATCCACCGGCGCAGGGCGGCTGGAACCTCTTCCATACCACAGTGGGCGGCACCGCCATGTCGTCACCACTGACGAGCTTCGCTATCAACTCGAGCTGCAGCGGCGACAATTGGTTCGGCTGGCCGTGCGACGAAAAGACCGAGGAGCTGCGCAGCGAGTATATTCGTGCCTCCGACGAAGCTCCAAGTCGGGCTGCCCTCGAAGCCCTTCACCGCCATCTCTGGGAGGCACTGCCGGACATTCCGGTCGGCCAATACATCCAGCCCACTGCCTGGCGCTCCAATGTCACTGGAGTGCTACAAGCGCCCCTATTAGTCTTCTGGAACATAGAGAAGGAATGACGGCGTCCTCGTCGAGAGTTAGGAGGCAAACGCCGTACAAAAACGCCCCCGAAAATCGGGGGCGTTTCGATTAGCAAAGGCGGCCGATCAGGCAGCTTGCTGGGTTACCTGCTCCTGCTGCGGAGCGCCAGTCACCTGTTGGGGCTGTCCAGTGCCGATCTGGATCTTGCGCGGTTTTGCCTCCTCGGGCACTTCGCGGGCCAAATCAACATGCAGCATGCCGTCTGCGACTGTCGCGCCGACCACCTTGATGTGGTCGGCAAGGCTGAAGCGTCGCTCGAAAGCACGCCGCGCGATGCCGCGGTGCAGGTAATGTCCCTGCTCGCCGTCCTTTTTCGCCTTGCCGGCCACCAGGAGCGTGTTCTCGTGAACGGTGATGTCGAGTTCGTCGGGCGAAAACCCGGCCACCGCCATCGTCAACCGGTAAGTGTCTTCGCCGGTCTTTTCGATGTTGTAGGGCGGGTAGGCGAGGGCTGTGCTGTCGACACGCGTTGCCGCGTCGACCAAGCGGGTCAGCCGATCAAAGCCAATCGTCGAGCGGAACAGGGGAGAGAAATCGAAACGATCCATGACCACATTCTCCATTGAGCAACATGAGTTACGGCACCCACCGGTTCGGCTAGATGCCAGTCATTGTTGCGCGGCCCCATAATGGCAACCGCGCAATTGTCAGATAGTAATTACAATGCGCCAGTCAAGAGGACGGTCAGCGCTTGATGCCAAAGCCTTGGAAGCGCTTGTTGAAACGGGCGAGCTGCCCGCCGGTATCGAGCAAGCGGTGCTGTCCACCAGTCCAAGCCGGATGTGATTTCGGGTCGATGTCGAGCCGCAAAGAGTCTCCCGGCTTACCGTAGGTCGAGCGGGTCTGGTACGAGGTCCCGTCGGTCATCACGATCGTAATCTCGTGATACTCCGGGTGGATTCCGTCTTTCATTAAACAGGTCCTCTAAGAATTTATGCGGTTGTACCGAAGCGGTGCCACTGGCGCAATCCGGGTGAGTGGAATTTAAGCGTGGGAGGCTCGCAATGTGAGGGCCACCAGGTCGAATAAATCGACGAGGCGCGCTACGTAGTGATCGCGCATCGTCACATGTTGCACCCGCTCGCCGCAGAGGCTGCCTTCCAGCGCATCGAGAAGCCGTGAAAGGCGCCGCCGGTGCAGACCGAGGCAATGCTGCAGCGGGTCCATCACAATTCCTGAGAAGGCGGCTAGTAAGGAACCGGCGACGAAGACGGCCCCCATCGTTGCGGCGAGCAGTCCGGGACCGGCGGTTGCAGGGAAGAGCCCGTACCACAACCCGCCAAGCGTGGCGCCGAGCGGAAATCCGGCAATCGCGGCCTGTTGCGCGATCATGCCTGCCAGGGCCGAGCTCAATGTCATCAGACCCGGAGTTGCCTGCTTGACCGCGAGCGCACCGACACCAGCGGCGGCAAAGCCGGTCGCGATTTCGGCCGCCGCTGTGCGCGACCCGACGTAATTCTCGATTGCTGCAGCGAGGCGGCCGCGGCTGCCGGTATCCTCTCCCGCCAGCAAGCCGACGGCTCTCTGATCGGCGAGGATCGCTTCAGCGATCGCGTCGTAGTACGACGCGCGACCCCGACGCTGGCATGGGAGCTCGAGAAGTTCGGTCGTAATCAGCCATTCGATCTCCTGCGAGACATCGGTTTTTAGGAGGATCCGGCGTCGCGCGAGCCAAGCCGCCGATCGCCAAGCACCGGCCTTCTGTGCCGCTAGACCCGCGAGGCTCACAATCAGCGCGGGCCCCGCAAGGAACAGGTTCGCCGGAGCCCGCAGGAGATCCCAGCCAAATGCCCGGCGATGCAGTGCGAGGCTCCCAGCGAACGTGAAATGGCGGTCGACAAACGGACCGATCCGCTCCCGGCGGCTCGCAATGTATCGTATCGCGCCGTCGCGCACGATCTCGCGCGCAAGTTCCTCTTTCGCCCGATCGGTCATCGGCATCATAAATCGCCACGATGAACGGCGATCTCAACACCCCGATGTCGCGCGGGTTCTGCGGCTCGGCTCTGTTTCGGTGCCCTACTCTGAGCTGACCAAATAATCCATCGCCGCGGCGACGCCTCCTTTGCCGTGTGGCACACCGCAGAGCTCGAGCGCCATTTCCACGGCGGCGAGGGAGCCGAGGATCATCGGCTCGTTCAGATCGCCGAGATGGCCGATGCGAAAGACGTGACCGCGCAGCCGATCGAGGCCGCCGCCGAGCGACACATTGAATTTGTCAAGACAGAGCTGGCGCACCTTGTCGGCATCGTAGCCCTCGGGAACCTGAACGGCGGTGATCGAATCGGATTGAGAGCGCGGATCGACGGCGAAGATCTCGGGCCCGTCATTCTGCCGCCAGACGCGCACCGCGCGGCGGGTCGCCTCGGCGAGCCGATGGTGGCGGGCAAAGATGGTGTCGAGACCTTCCTCCTCGATCATGCGCAGCGCCTCTTGCAGCCCATAGAAAAAGTGCACCGGCGCGGTGCCGTTCCAATAGGCCTGTGAGCCTTCGCCGAGCAGCCGCCGCCAATCCCAGTACACCCGCGGCAGCTTGGCCTCGGCGGTGGCGGCGAGCGCGCGGGCGCTGACCCCGGTAAAGGCCATGCCGGTCGGCAGCATCAGCCCTTTCTGCGAGCCAGCGACCACGACATCGACGCCCCATTCGTCCATGCGAAAATCCATCGATGCCAGGGACGAGATCACATCGACGAGAAACAGCGCCGGATGGTGGGCGGCGTCGATCGCACGCCGCAACCCGGCGATGTCGTTGAGCACTCCGGTTGAGGTCTCGTTATGCACCACCAGCACCGCCTTGATCGCATGGTCGCGATCCTCGCGCAGCCGGCTTTCGAGCTTGGCGGGGTTGGCGGCATCGCGCCAGTCATTGGGAAGCGTCTCGACCACGAGGCCAAAGGCTTCGCCCCGCATCCCCCAGTTGAGCGAGAAAAAGCCGCTCTCGACGACCAGCACCTTGTCGCCCGGCGAGAACAGATTGACCAGCGCCGCCTCCCAGGCGCCGTGCCCCGAAGCGGCATAGCCGAGGATGGTCTGGTCGGTCTTAAACACCCGTTTGAGGCCGGTGAAGCACTCCTCGGCGATCGCCTTGAACTGAGCACCGGTGAAGTCGATCGACCCGCGATCCATCGCCCGCAACACGCGGTCCGGGATATTGGTCGGCCCGGGATTTTGGTAAAAATGGTATCCACGACTGACCGCCATCTCTGTACTCCAGCTCCTTCTCCGTGTGTCGCTATATACGGCACGCGCGTCCCGTTCGCGTCCCGCGGAAAGATAATCATGGCAAGGTTATCGAAAGAAGTGTCCGACACGCAAAGAGGCAGGCACGAAGGCCTGCCTCTGCTCGGTGGTCGATTCCTCCCTAAACTCAGGTCCGCCTAGCATTTGACCGAAATGATCTTATCCTTCCCGGCCGGTCTTCGTCACGTAAATTTTAAGGAATTTCGGGTCGGGATCAAATTATGACCCCAAGTCGACAGAGTCGGGGCGGATCGCTGGAAATCGCGCTGCTCTTTCGGGGTAAGGGCAATGGATAGCGGGCTGGGAAGGGGTGATCGAACCGGAGCCTGTGCTGAGCCACAGCAATGGCGACCGCGGAGCAACAAAAGACCGGCGGCCTGATCCGGCCGTCTTCGTCCTATATCGGCCAGATCCCGGCTTCCGGCGGAGCCATATAGTTAAGGGGCGGTCGGTGGACAGCATCCCTCGTGTTGCCTAGAGTGCGCCACCCGATCTTCGGGGTGAGGTTTGATGCGTCTTTCCGAATACTTCCTGCCGCTGTTGCGCGAGAACCCGAGCGAGGCGCAGATCGTCTCGCACCGGCTGATGCTGCGCGCCGGGATGATCCGCCAGTCGAGCGCCGGGATCTATTCCTGGCTGCCGCTCGGACTGCGCGTCTTGAAGAAGGTCGAAGGGATCGTGCGCGAGGAGCAGGACCGCGCCGGGGCGCAGGAGATCCTGATGCCGACGATCCAGCCGGCCGAGCTGTGGCGGGAGAGCGGACGCTACGACGATTACGGCAAGGAGATGCTGCGCATCCGCGACCGTCACGAGCGCGAGATGCTGTACGGGCCGACCAATGAAGAACAGGTGACCGAGATCGTCCGCGCCTCGATCAGGAGCTATCGCGACCTGCCGAAGATGCTCTACCACATCCAGTGGAAATTCCGCGACGAGGTGCGGCCGCGGTTCGGAGTAATGCGCGGACGCGAATTCTTGATGAAAGACGCTTATAGCTTCGATCTCGACTTCGCCGGAGCGCGGCATTCTTACAACAAGATGTTCGTTGCTTATCTGCGGACGTTCGCCCGAATGGGGCTGAAAGCGATCCCGATGCGCGCCGACACTGGGCCAATCGGCGGCGATCTGAGCCATGAATTCATTATTCTCGCCGATACGGGTGAAAGCGCCGTTCATGTCCATTCGGATTTCATCGAAACTGATTGGCAGGACTTCGACAGCGTGGGCTGGGAAGCCCCGGCCCTACAGCAAGTCGTCGACCACTACACCAGCATCTATGCCGCGACGGACGAAGTTCATGATCCGCAAGCCGCTGCGCAATATGGCGACAAGATCGTTAGCAAGCGGGGAATCGAGGTCGGCCAGATCTTCTATTTCGGCGACAAGTATTCACGCCCGATGGGTGCCCTGGCGACCGGCCCTGACGGCGAGGCTGTCGCTCTCGAGATGGGATCCTACGGGATTGGCGTGTCGCGCCTCGTCGGCGCGCTGATCGAAGCCAACCACGACGCCGCCGGCATCACTTGGCCGGAGAGCGTAGCACCGTTTCGCGTCGGGCTGATCAATCTGCGTCCGGCCGATCCGCGCTGCCGCGAGGCGGCTGACGATCTCTATGCAAAGCTGCTGCGCGCCGGCGTCGAGACGCTCTATGACGATCGCGACGAATCTCCGGGCGCCAAATTCGCCACGATGGACCTGATCGGCCTTCCCGATCAGCTCGTCATCGGGCCGCGCGGCATTGCCGCTGGCACGATCGAGCTCAAGCATCGCCAGTCAGGCGAGCGGCAGGACATATCCGTCGCTACGGCGCTTGACCGCCTGACCGCCCGCCCTCTCCTGGGCCCTCTCCCCGCACGCGGGGAGAGGGAGGAACCCGCGTAGCGGAAAGTGAGGGGACGGGTAAGCGACCGGTCGCGGATCGCCGCGTGATTTTCGGCGCCTTCGAGCGGATGGTCGCATTCCGCTATTTGCGGGCGCGGCGGCAGGAGGGGTTCGTCTCGGTTATCGCGATTTTCTCGCTACTGGGGATTGCGCTCGGCGTCGCGACTCTGATCATTGTGATGTCGGTGATGAACGGGTTTCGGGCTGACTTGCTCGGCCGCATCCTTGGCCTCAACGGCGATCTCGGCGTTTATGCGTTGAGCGGCGGGCTCCCCGATTTCGACGCTGCGGTGCAAAAAGTGCAGGCGGTTCCCGGGGTCATCCGGGTGACCCCTTTGGTCGAAGGCCAGGTGATGGCAACCTCGGAGGCTGGCGCCGCGGGTGCGCTCGTGCGCGGCATCCGGCCGGATGATCTACGTTCATTGCCGCTGCTGGCGAGCCATATCGTGCAAGGTTCGCTGGCCGATTTCGGCGACGATGGGGTCGCCGTGGGCGATCGGCTGGCGCGCCGGCTCGGCGTCACTGTCGGTAGCCCGATCACGGTGATTTCTCCGCAAGGCACGGCCACCGCCTTCGGCACGATGCCGCGCGTCAAGACCTATCAGGTCGTTGCGCTGTTCAATGTCGGCATGTTCGAATACGACAATAGCTTTATCTACGCGCCGCTCGCCGCCGCCCAGCTGTTCTTTCGCCTGCCCGACGAGGTCTCTAGTCTCGAAGTGTTTGTCGACGATCCGGACCGCATGCGCGAGGAACGGCGGCTAATCAGCACCACCCTCGGCGGGCAGGTCCGGATTGTCGACTGGCAACAGGCCAATTCGAGCCTGTTCAACGCGGTCGAAATCGAACGCAACGTCATGTTCCTGATCCTGACCCTGATCATCGTCGTTGCAGCCTTCAACATCATCTCGAGCATGATCATGATGGTGAAGGACAAGGGGCGGGACATTGCGATCCTGCGGACGATGGGCGCCTCGCGCGCGATGATCCTCCGGATTTTCGTGCTCAGCGGCGCCAGCATCGGTATCATCGGCACCATCGCGGGGTTTATCCTCGGCGTTGTCTTCACCAACAACATCGAGGCGATCCGGCAAGGCCTCCAAAAAATCATCGGCACCGATCTGTTCGCTGCCGAAATCTATTTCTTCACCCGCATTCCGGCGCGGATCGATACCAGCGAGGTCGCAGCCGTCGTCATCATGGCCCTCGCCCTGTCATTTCTCGCCACGATTTATCCCTCCTGGCGCGCCGCACGGCTCGATCCGGTCGAAGCCTTGCGCTACGAGTGATCCCGGGGATGCCAGGAGGGGCAGCGCTCGAGCTGCGCGGGGTCCGCCGGGTCTTCAAACAGGGCGGAGCCGAGCTGCACGTGTTGAACGGGGTCGATCTGGCGCTGCAACCCGGCGAAGTCGTCGCACTGGTCGGGCCGTCGGGCGCCGGCAAATCAACACTACTGCATGTGGCCGGACTGCTCGAACGACCCGATGGCGGAACCACCCTAATCGGCGGCGAGGATTGCGGCAGTTTCTCAGATCAGCAGCGGACGCTGTTGCGGCGCTCTGAAATTGGTTTCGTTTATCAATTCCATCACCTCCTACCGGAATTTTCAGCCGTTGAAAATGTCATGCTGCCACAAATGATCGCCGGGGTCGCCCGCGCTCGGGCGCGGGACAAGGCGGCGGCGCTGCTCGACCGAGTTGGCCTCGCGCCGCGCGCCCTGCATCGTCCGGCGCGGCTCTCGGGCGGCGAGCAGCAGCGGGTAGCGATCGTCCGGGCGCTGGCGAACAATCCCAAACTCCTACTCGCCGACGAGCCGACCGGCAATCTTGATCACGCGACCGGCGATAGCGTCATGAACACGCTGCTCGACCTCGTCCGCCGCACCGGCCTCGCCGCGCTGATTGCTACCCACAATCTCGACCTCGCCCGCCGCCTCGACCGCATCGTCGTGCTCGATAATGGAAGGTTGAGACGGCCCGAGTAAATTCTTCGTCGAGTAAATTCTGCTGACCGCGCGGTTTGAGTTGAGCGTGTGAGACGACAGTCGAGCTCGTGAGCAATATGGCGGCTGTCGGTGAGAAGGGATTACCAGCCGATCGGCTCCTGACCGCTGCAGTAGACTAAACCGGCCGCTGGAAGCGGGTGACAACGAGGCGAAGCGTGAGAAGGAGCCATGAAGCGTTTAGCGATAACCCCGCGAGTCCTCGCCGCCTTCTTATTCGCATCAGCGGTGTCCATTGCCAAGGTTGCGGCGGATGACTCTGGCCCGGGCATCGACTCGCCGGGCGCGGGATTCATTCCTAATAAGCCTGCCGAGCCGCCGCCGCAACGCCCGGTGGAAGAACCGCGGCGACCGCCGCCTCCGCCTGCTAGCGAGCGTGGCACAGTAATGCGCATTCCGCCGAATGCCGATATGAAGAGCTTGCAGGGATGCTGGGAAACCAACCCCTACCGGTCCGCGCCGGGCGCGCCTTCTGGTCGCTCTACCTATTGCTTTGATGCGAACGGGCGCGGCCAACTCACCCATGTCGAGGCCGGTGTCACCTGTCAAGCGCCGGCACATATCGAGTTTCGGCCAGATGGCAGCATGTATCTCGTCGACAGCAATGCCACTTGCGAGGATGGCAGCGCCTGGCACCAGGACCGTCTGCGCTGCCGGCCGGGCACGGACGGTGTCGCCATGTGCGCAGGAGAAGGAGACTACTCTCCAGGCCAGACGCGGCGTTGGGCGACGACTTTGCACCGCCGCTGACCGATCTGCCGTTCTCCCAAAAACCAACTGTTCTTTCGTGGAACAATTACGCCTGTGACGGCCGATCTGGTTGGCGATGAGGGTAATTCTTTCGCAACATTTGCAGTATACTGAACGATTGGGTCGCCTTCCGAGATTTCCCATTTGCTAATTATGTTGCCGTCGCTGCTCCAAATAACTTCTTTCGTCTTGATAGAATATTCGTGTAATTGCTCCGATAAGAGTTTGCCCCCGCTTTCAAACCAATGCCGCGAATAGCCATGCTTTGAGCCGTCGTAATAGGCACCAGCGGCGCAATAGAGGCGGATGAGCAGCACGATGTCAATCCCGTCGCCGAAGCCACGAACATAAGAATCTGGTCGGAAACAATTATTGAGAAACTTCCCGAACCCGTCCGGATCCGCAAAACTTTCGAATGGATTGAACCGACCGAGACAGTCCGTTGGCGACCCGGCCGGAATAACCGTTTGAACAGGCGCCGAAGCCGGAAGGGTGCTGACGCGGGCAGACTGATGCAGGTGCCCGGCTTTCGGACACGATATACCTATCGCAACTGATAGAGCCAATAGGACGAGGAAAAACACGCGTCGCACGTAGCGTTGCTTTAGCAAGCGGTCGACCAATTGGCCGATCTTTTAATGAAGCTTAATGCAACACTAATCGATCTCTGGTTTGCCTCGCCCACCGGAACGGCACTAAGGGTCAGTACCTCTGCGTGCTCGCTGCCCCATTCCGCTGCTCCCAAGGATCGCGGCGGGAGATCACGGCAGCTTCGGCGCGGAGGGTACTGTCGCTATCCTCGTGCCACGTGACGTCAGGCGAGTCCGGATCGGGCTGCTCAGGGCTTCCGCGCGCTCCATGCCGGTGGGATTACGCACCGTCACTTTATTCCGTTAACGATTGTACCAATCGTATTCCGATCCGCTCGACTCATGATTTTGCAATCGGTCAGCTGCCCAACCGTGTCCGGATTTGCATGCCTGCTGCGCCGCATATTCAGAATAGTTTGTCGCGCACTGATCCGAGCCGGAGGATCCGCCGCCCTTCGTGAAATCTTTTATTGTCGGGCCAAAAATACCCCCGAAGCCCATGCTCCGCTGCAGCAGCGCCGCCCGCATCTCGAGCTCCGCCTGAGACGGCTGCGCGCTCTGTGAGGGTGAAGACGGGCTGGACGGCGGATACGCATTGGCGGGCGATTGATATGCGCTGCCCGGGGTCTGATACGGATTGAGCTGCGCCTGCGGTAAGGCATTCTGTGGATACGCGGCTTGCGGGTAGGGATAGCCCGCTTGCGGAAAAAGCTGCCGCATTGCGGGAACCTGTGCTGCAACTCCAGGGGGCAGCGGTGGAAGGCGCTGCTGCGACGCTGTGGTCCAAGCCGGCTGCCCGGCGCCGTATCCGGGTTGGTAAGGTTGCGGGGTGCACCCGACGACGAGCAGGGCACATGACACTCCAAGCAAAGTGATGCCTGTACTCCGCGCAACCATCTCGTGCCTCCCGTTTACCTTGAGGTGTGGAGTGGGCCTACCGCTCCACGAACCAGATCAATTATATTAGTTTCGCGTAATAGACAGGGGTGGTCAATGATCTTGTCGCTTTTTTACCTTATCTCGATATTTTCTTAACGTCCCGACCCGCGATGGGGCCGGCTAAGTCGCGGCTAAAACACGCGGCACTGGAATTAGGTTGACGTTACTGTCCTCTCAGTTCTTTATCGTGCTGGCTTCTTGTCCGAGGGCTTCCAGGAATGGCCGCGCACTTTATCTTGAAGACCAGCCTGGCTGGTCTGGTACCTTTGGAAGTCGCCGGCCGCCCGGTGCTCGAAGACTATCAAAAGTTGCGGGCGGCCTTGCAGGAGCGGGGGGGAGAGGAACTCGCATCCCTCTTCGCGGAACCGGTGGTCACCTGGGGCAATGGCGAGAACCCCGGCTCTGTATCCTGGTATGCCGAAGGGACCGGCGAGGCGGCGCCGCTCGAGAGATTGCAGCCCGATCGCCGCGCGCCCTTCGAGGCCATGCTCCGCGGGCATCTTGCCCAGATCCTGCCGCTTCGCCGAGATCCGGTCCTCGGTCCGCTTTTGACGCGCGCGCTCATCCTCTCCGGCACCGATGGCATAGTATCGGTGGGGGATCGCGTCGCACTCGTCGGTTGGGGTCTCGCCCCTGCCGGCACGCTAACGGACAGCGAGAGTCTTGAAGCACTCTTCGCGGCGCAGTTGGGCCGTTATTCGCCCGCCGGAGGCGCCAATCTCCAACCGCCACCGCGACGATCATCGCAGCCTGCCTCTCCTGCTCCGCCTCCGATCGTGGTCCCGACCGAGGGCCCGCCGGTCGCGTCGGCATGGAACCGCTGGTTGGTCCCCGCAACGTTGATCATTGCTGCTCTCTTTCTCGGCTTCGGCTTATGGCTAGGCGCAAGCATCGTCGCGGCACAGGTCGCCGCCCGCCCGGCCACCCTCACCGACGGCGCCCAGGTGCGGGACGCCACGGACCGGTTGCGCCGGCAAAACGAAGCACTGAAACGGCAGATCGAGGATGCCCGCCGTAACCTACAGGGCAATGTCTGCACGCTCGATCCGGCGCAGCGGGCGACGATGGGGCCGGATCGGGAGGCGCCGGTTCAGAGAAGCGCGTTGCCGCCGCCACCCCCTGGCCAAGCCCCGTTCCAAGGCACGCTCGTCGAGCTGTTGCGCCAGGCCACGGTGTTGGTGATCGCGTTGGGCGAGGGTAACGAAGTCGGGATCGGCACCGGGTTTTTCGTCGGGCCCGATACCATCGTCACCAATCGGCACGTCGTCGAAAAGGCTCGGCAGGGTGTTTTCGCAATCAACTCGAAACTCCAGCACCCGACCCAGGTGCAGGTGGTCGCGATGACTCCGAACTCTGAGATCTTTTCACCGGACTTCGCCATCCTGAAGATCGATCACCCGCCGACAATCCAACCACTAGCAGTTACACGCTCGGTTGATCAGCTCGACCCGGTCATCGCCGCCGGTTATCCCGATGCGGTGCTGCGAGCCGACGACCGTTACCGACGCTTGCTCCAGGGCGATACGGCCGCGCTCCCCTCCGTCGTTATGACGGACGGACGGATCAATGCCATACAAGAAGCGGCAACCCATCTGCCGATCCTCCCGCATAGCGCACTCATCTCGCCCGGCAACTCGGGTGGGCCGCTGGTCGATGCGTGTGGCCGGATCGTCGGCGTAAACACCTTTGTGCATGCCGAGCGGGAGCAGTCGGTCCACCTCAACTACGCCCAGAAGACCGATACGCTGCTCGATTTCCTCAAATCGAGTAATATCGGATCGACGGAAGTGGCGGAGCCATGCCGGCCGAGGCAGGAGGGTGCGCCGAGCGCGTCGGGTCAGCCTCCGGAAGACGGCGGACCGGCGTCCCGCCCGGACTCGCCGGCCCCGGTTCAAACGCCCACCAGCCCGCCACCTGCTAGCCCCGGCTCGGCGGCGCCGACCCGCGGCTAGTCGGGGGCCATGCGCACCTCATACATCGCCGTTACCCGCGCCCGCGAGCTGCAAGCGCTCGGCACCGGCGGGCAGCTGGCGATCGAGGCGGCCAGCACGCTGGGTGCGCTGCTCTCGCGCGAGCTGTCGGCGGCGCACGCGGCGCTGTTCGCCGAACCGCACCCCAACCCGGCGCGCGGTGAGGTCGACTGGTATGCGGAAGGAGAGGGGCCGGCCACTCCGCTTGCAGAGATACCGGAGCCGGAGCGGGCAGCGGTACAGGCAGAGCTCGACCGTCTCGTCGGCGATATCCGCCGGCTCTCCGAGCGGCTGCGCACGAGCGCTCGGGAAAGCGACCGTTTCCTAGGCGAGATGTTGGCGCTGGCGCTGGAGGTGCCGGATGCTGGCAGCATCCGCGTGCGAGGTGGGCGACCCGTACTGGTGGCCTGGGGTCATGCACCGGCTGGGGGGCGTGCAGGCCCGGACCCGATCCGCGGCGTCAGCACTCGGGTGGTCGCCCCGAAGGCAATCCGTCCGCCTCCTCCACTGCCTGCTGCGCGCGGCCCGCGGCTGTGGCCGTGGCTCGCGGCGCTTCTCGGCGCCGGCACGGTGTTTGTCGCGTCCCTGCTGCTGCTGTTGACCGACCCATTCGGCTGGTTCTCCAAGGATATCGGCGTCTGCCGCCTGCCGGAATCCGACCTTGCGGGGCTGCGCGCCTATCGCGACGAAGAGCAGCGGGAGGCAAGTCTGCGTGCCGAACTCGCCGCGGTGGTCGACGATGCCGGGAAGCGCCGCCTGTCCTGCCCACCGGTACCGGCGCCCGTGAGGCGCTCGGAGGACGGCGAGCGACATTCTCGACCAGCCGAAGACGGAGGCCGGGCCACCGAAAACGAGGGGCGGCGGACCGCCGAGAACGACATGCGCCGGGCCCAGGAACGGGGCGCCCAGTCCGGAAAACTCGAAATCGTGCTCGCCTGGGACGATCGCAATGATCTCGACCTGCACGTCTTTTGTCCGGACGGGCAGGAGCTGTATTTTCGCGCACGGACTGTTTGTGGCGGCACGCTGGACGTAGACGCCAACAGGAATGCTGAGAATGCTACCGCCACCCCGGTAGAGAATGCGGTTTGGGAGAATCCGCCGCCGGGGCGCTACCGTATAGTGGTCGACCCCTACACGATGCGCGATCATCCGGCGTCTCGGTTCCGGGTAACAATCCGTCAAGAAGGCAAGCCCGACCGCACGGTGGAGGGGACCGCGACTGCTGACCGGCGCAGCGAGACCGCCGTGGAGGTGGAGATCCCGCGATCATGACCGTCCTGGCCGAGACGCGCACTAGCGAACTGCGCGGTCAACTGCCGGAGCGGCTTGACGCCGCGGGCTGGCACGCGCGGCTGGTCGCCGAGATCTCCGCGCATCTCTCTCCGGCGCATGCTGCAATTCTCGCCGCACCGCGCTCCGTTCGGGATGGGATCAGCTGGGAAACGCCGGCTGCGGAAATCCGCCGGTTCGCCGAGTTGAGCGCGGCGGACCGCCGTGCCTTGACCGACGCGCTCGGCACAATTCTCTCCCGCATTCGGCGTCTGGCCGAAAGCGGTGCCGCGCCAGCAGTCGCGGCATGCTGGCCGGCGCTGCGCGAGATCCCCGACCTGTCGCTGCTGTTCGCTGCCGACGGGAGCCCCGTCATCGCCGGCTGGGGACACACCTCGACCGCTGCCGGCCGCCCGACCGGGCTCCTGACCCGCTATGACGACGGCAGACGCTGGCGCGCTCCCCTCCGTAAGCCTTGGCGGCTCTACGGGTCAGCGGTCGCTGCTCTGATTGTGCTAGCCCTGCTCGCCGGCTTGCTGCTGCCCCTTGCCAGGGACCGGCTGTTCGGCGCTTTCGCCCAGTGCCCGATCGACCCGAACACCCGGGCCCTGCTCTCCGACTCTTCTCGGGAAGGCGCGCGCCACGCCGAGCTCCAGGTGGAACTCGCCGCCTTGATCGAGGAGAGAGGTCGCCGCCGCATGGATTGCTCGCTGGCGCAGCTGCCCCCACCTCCCGATCCCACGCCCCCCGCGCCGCCGTCCCCTCGGCCAACGCCACCTCAGCCGCCGCCACCTCAGCCAGCGCCACCTACGCCGCAACCACAGCCACAACCGCAACCACGGCCGGCGCTCGATCCGCAGCGGTGGGACCATCATGACCTCTCGATGTTAGAGGGCTGCTGGCACCGTTACACTAATCTGGTGACGCGCAATCTCACGACCGGCGAGAAGATGTCCGTCCGCGAGTGGAAGATTTGCTTCAACCGGCAGGGTCAGGGCGAAGAAACCATTGTATGGTCCGACGGCCAACGCTGCCAGAACCGGATGCAGGCCCAGTTCAATCCGGACGGTGATGTAAATATTCGCGATTTGGAACGCTGCCGCAGCGCCCAAGGTAGCCTCGTCCTCGGCGAGTGGGTCTGCCACCGCGTCTCGGACACCGAGGCAAGCTGCCCTCGGACGGAGCTGGAAGGGCCGGGTAGGGGCCGGACCATTCCTGGGCAATTTCGGCGGTAGGCTCGGCCGCATCAACGGATAACGCAAGATGCCGCAGTTGATCACACTCGTTCCCAACACCGCGGTCCAATTCTGGGATGTCGACCTCGACCTCGAGCGACTGCCAAACCGCCGACGCACATTCTGGGAGGAGCCGATCTCGGACGTCCGCGACGAGACTGGCCGCGTGCCCTCCGTGCTGCGCGAGCTCGTCGAGGACGAAGAGACGCGGGAAATGGTGGACCCCGTCACCGGCCGTCCCCCGCCCGAGGACGAGACCTACAGTCTCGGCCGCAGCCAAGCGGTCGAGATGTTTCTGAGCAAATGGGTCCCACTGCCCTATTTTCTCGTGCTCGCCAGGGGAGCCGACGGCCGGGAAAGCTATGACCGCGGCCCGACCAATTGGGTGCGTGCGCGGCTGACCGAGCTCCCAGGAGAGAACCCGAAGGTTACTCACCGCCTGACTCTGGCCTTCGACACCGCGCTTCTGGCCCGCAGCGCGAACATATATATCGCCCCGACCCCGGAAAACGCGGCGCGCCAGCAAGAATTTGCCTATGTCGAAAGTCTCGAGCACAACGGATGGTTCCTCAACGAAAATTGGCTGAACGAGTGGCTCGAGGAGATGTTGCGCGAGTTGCAGCAGGCCAAACGCGGAGGCCGCCGCCTAACCCCCGAGGACATGCGTTGGGGACTGGAGCATGCGGCGCGCTACCTCGTTTTGCTCCAGCTGATCGAAGAGAGTGAGGCGGCGCCGCGCGTCCGCCTGCTCGATACGGTATCCACCCATACCGGCTACAGCCCGGTAGATGTCCATTTGGTCTTGGACATCGGAAATGCTCGCACGTGCGGTCTTTTAATCGAAGAGCATCCAGGCCAGGGGCTCAATCTGACCGACAGCTACCCGCTCGCGCTGCGCGATCTGTCACGGCCGGAAATAACGCACGACAGACCATTCGATTCCCGCGTGGAGTTCACCCGCGCCAGCTTCGGGCGTGACGCCGTGTCGCGAAAATCCGGCCGCGCCAATGCCTTTGCCTGGCCAAGTCCGCTGCGGGTCGGGCCGGAAGCCATGCGGCTCGCCAGCCAGCGCCAAGGCAATGAGGGCGCCACCGGCGTCTCCTCGCCGAAGCGATATCTGTGGGATGATAGGCCGACCACGCAGGGCTGGCGCTTCAATGGCCGCGGGTCCGACGGCGTTACCACCGATCCGCCGGTCGGCGGCGCCTTTATGGCACTGGTGGCCGAGGACGGCGCCGTGCTGCGCGGCCGGTCCGGTCAGCCCGCGGTGCGGGCGCGTTTTTCGCGCAGCTCGCTGTTCAGCTTCATGCTGGCGGAGATCATTTTGCAGGCGTTGTGCCAAATAAACGGGCCGGCCACGCGCGCCGCGCGCCGTGACGCGGAGAAGCCGCGGCGGTTGCGCCGCATTCTACTGACGTTGCCCCCCGGCATGCCTGTGTTTGAACAGCAGATTCTCCGCCAGCGCGCCCAAGCGGCAGTGCGCCTCGCCTGGGACATGCTGGGTTGGGGCGGAGGTCCGCCCGCTCCGATCGAGCCGCGCGTCATCGCCAATCTGGACGAGGCCACCGCAACCCAGATCGTCTGGCTGCACAATGAGGTGGCCGAGCGTCTGGCGGGCGACGCCGCCAGCTTATTCGAGCTGATGGGCCGCGAACGTCCCGACAATGGTGCCGGGCCGTCCCTCCGGGTTGCCAGCATCGATATCGGCGGCGGCACGACCGACCTGATGATCACTACCTTTACCTTGCCGCAAGGCGAGATGATCCTGCCGATTCAGGAGTTCCGAGAAAGTTTTAAGATTGCCGGCGATGATGTGCTGGAGCGGGTAATTTCCGCCATCATCGCCCCGGCGATTGCGAACAAGCTCGGGGAGAGTGGCATCGGGGCGCCTCAGGCATTGCTCACTCGCGCGCTCAGCCAAGACCTGATGGGCCAGTCGGAGCAAGAACGGCAGTCGCGCCGCGTCTTCGTCAATCAGGTGCTTGAGCCCGTTGGCCTCGCCGTGCTTTCCGCCTATGAACGAGCGGAACGCGGAGCCGCTGAGACGATCCGCTCGACGATTGGCGAGATCCTCACAGCCGAGGAAGTACCGCTCGAGCGGCTAGCCCGCCACCTCGAGCAAGCCGCTGCCACTGCCGGCGCTTCAGACTTTCGGGTGGCCGACGTGGAAATTGCGGTGGACACCCGGCGCCTCGAAACAGTGATCCAGTCCGTGCTCGGCCGAGTTCTGGCCGATCTGTGCGAAGTCGTCTGGCGTTATGATTGCGATGTGCTGCTCCTGTCCGGGCGCCCGTCGCGGCTGCGCGCCGTCTCCGACATGGTGCTCGCCAAACTGCCGGTACCGGCGCATCGGATTGTCGGCATGCACCACTACCGGGTGGGAGACAGCTATCCATTCCGCGACGCCAGTAACCGCATTGACGACCCGAAGACGACCGCCGCCGTCGGCGCCATGCTTTGCGTGCAGGCGGAAGGACGGTTACGTAATTTCATGCTGCGCGCAAGCCAGTTTGCGATGCGCTCGACGATCCGCATCATTGGTCGGATGGACAATGACGGGCAGATCCGCGACGAGAACATCCTGCTGGCAGATGCTGATCTTGATGGACCGGCGCGACGTGACGCCTTTGTCGTCGAGTTTCAGGCTGCCAGCCAGATCGGCTTCCGCCAGCTTCCGATCGCGCGCTGGACGGCGACGCCGCTTTATATGATGGAATTCGCCAACCCTGAAACAGCGCCCCGGCTCGCCTTGCCGCTGCGGGTAATGATCCAGCGTGCCGAGGAGGAACCGGATGCCCAGGACGCTCTTCGCACCGAAGCTGCGCGCGAGCAGTTCCGCGTCGAGGAGATCGAGGACGCGACCGGCGCGCGCCTTTCAAACCGCGATGTCGTGCTCCGGCTTCAAACAATGGATGACCAAGCAGGCTACTGGCGCGACACTGGCAGGATCGCGCTGAATTAGGCCTGGGCAGGGAGAATGGATATGAGCGTCGCGACCGGGGTGGGTGTGCGGGCGGCCGAGGTCGCAGAACTGGCCTTGCGCAGCGGAGAGTGGCTCGTCGCCAATCCGCGGATTCTGCGGCAGGATCCGGCAACTGCAGCCCGCGAATTTCGCCGATATTCCCGCCGTGCCGAAAGGCTGCGCATCGCTGCAGATCGTCCGATGTGCGTTGCCGTATTCGGCGCCTCACAGGCCGGCAAGTCCTACCTCGTCTCCCGCCTGGCGGCCCCCATCGGCCAGCCGCTGATGACAAAGCTTGGCGACCGTTCACTGAACTTTCTCAGCGACATCAACCCGCCGGGCGGACAGGAGGCAACAGGCCTCGTCACGCGCTTCACGCTGCGGGTGCCGGCTGGGCCTCCCGATGCCCCGGTCGCGGTGCGCCTGCTCTCGCAGACCGATGTCGTGAAAATCTTCGCCAATACTTTTCTCGAGGATTTCGACATCGATGTCGAAGATCCCGACGAAGCGGCACTGGAGCGCGAGTTCCAGCGCCTCTCTCAATCCGCGGGCCCCATGCCGCGTGACGGGTTGACCGGCGATGACGTGGAGGATCTGGTCGAGTATTTCGAGCGCCATTTTCGCAATCATGCGCTGATCCAGGCACTCACTCGCGTCGGCTTCTGGCCGCGCGTCGTCGATCTGGCGCCGCGCCTGCCGGCACCCGAAAGAGCAGCCCTGTTTGCGCCCTTATGGAGCGGCGCCGTACGGTTTACCGAAGCCTGCCGGTCGCTGATCCAGGCGTTGCAGACATTGTCCTTTCCGGAAACGGCCTTCTGCGGCCTCGACGCCGTGGTCCCGCGCGAGACAAGCATCATCGATGTCCGCATGCTTTTCGGCTTGGGTGCTCCGTCCGGCGAAAGCGTGCGCGTGACCCCGGTCGGCGGCACCCCCGGCCAAGTAGATCGCGTGCTGCTGACCGCGTTGGTTGCCGAGATAACCGTGCCCTTGGACGCCAAACCCTGGGCGTTTTTTGATCATACCGATTTGTTGGATTTTCCCGGGGCGCGCACGCGCGAAGTTATCGGCGACGTCGATAAATTCTTGGCCCAGCCGGAAAAACTCGGCCGCGCCTTTCTGCGCGGCAAGGTCGCCTACCTGTTCCAACGCTACAACGCGGAGCAGGAAATCACTGCGATGCTGCTCTGCGTCGGGCCCAGCAATCAGGAGGTCCAGACCTTGCCGCGCATGGTGCAGGACTGGATCGACCTGACCATCGGCGGCACGCCGGAAGCGCGTGCCCGGCAGCCCAACAGCCTGTTCCTCGTGCTGACCAAGTTCGACTCCGAGTTTGAGGACAAGGCCGGAGAGGATGCCGGCTCAGGCACCCGTTGGACCGCGCGCCTGCAGGCGAGCCTGCTCGATTTCTTCGGCAAGGCGCAGGATTGGCCCCGGGAGTGGACGCCCGATAAACACTTCAACAATGCCTTTTGGTTGCGCAATCCGGCGATCGGCTTCGACGCCGTGTTCGACTACGATCCACCGCCATCTGCCGGTGAACCACGCCAGGAACGCGGCGTTTCCCCGCGTGCCGCCGAAGCGGTTGCCACGCGCCGCGCCGCCTATCTCGCCAACGATCTTGTCCGCCAATACATCGCGCGCCCCGACGAGGCTTGGGACGAGGCGCTGCGCCCGAACGACGGTGGCATCACGCGGCTGGCCGATGCGCTCGCTCCGGTTTGCGACCCGGCGCTGAAAGCCGGGCAGGTCTCTGCCCGTACCGAGGAGCTGGCCCGCGTGATGGCCGACCGTTTGCGGCCATACTACCGATCCGATGATCGCGAGGCCGAGAAGGCTCGCGCCAGGCAACAGGCAGGCGAGGTCATCAAGCGCCTGGTCGACTGTGCGCGCATGCAACGCTTTGGTGCGCTGTTGCGCGCGTTGCAGATTACCACCGAGGAGGTCGCCGCCATCCATTGGCAAATGGAAACGGAGCCGGACGACGAGCCGATGCCGATCGGCACCATCAGCGTACAAGACGACTACGAAAAGGATCTCGACGAAATCTTCGGCGATACAATCGTTGCAGAAAAGCCTGCCCGCAACGCCCCCCGCGATCGCTTCGAACGCTTTACCGATCTGGTGCTCGGCGCGTGGGACGAAAAGCGCTTGCAAGCTTTCGCCTCCGATCCGGCCACGCACACGGCTTTCCGCCTGCCGCCGGAACAGGCGGCTATTCTCGTCGGTCAGCTCTCCACCGCCGCCCGGCGCGTCGATCTGCGCAGCCAGATTGCCGAGGCGTTGCGTCAGCGCGCCATCTTCAGCGGCCGGGCCTCGGCCGGAAAAAGAAAGGCCGAGCTGGTGCTCGAAGAAACCATCAACGATTTCGTCGTTTATCTTGCCTTCGATCAAGTCCTGGAGGCCCGCCGGCCGCAAGCGCGGGACGGCCGCCGTATTTTTGCCCCGCGCCCCTCGATCCGCGGCTTGCCGCCGCTGGGTCCCACGCCCATTCCCTACGACTTCACATTTCAGACCGACTGGATGAGGGCCTTTGCCCAGTTGATGGAGGACAATGTCGCCGATCCGACCGCGCAGGAGGTCGACCGTGAGACCAATGATGCGCTCGGCGCGCTGATCAAGCGTCTCGCCGCCGGGGCTAGGGGTTGAAGCAAGCCTTTGTCGAACCCGATCCGCAGCAGCCCTATGGGCATGCGCTGGTCCGCCTGCCCGGCGCTGCGAGCGCCGCCGCCGACCCGCGCTTCCTGAT
>Ga0070717_10000697_pt1 | contig 21689 bp, 20 predicted proteins | sample LARL113metaG_FD_71366 | JGI IMG/M metagenome (GOLD analysis project Ga0070717, IMG submission 71366) | Corn, switchgrass and miscanthus rhizosphere microbial communities from Kellogg Biological Station, Michigan, USA - LAR L11-3 metaG | ecosystem: Host-associated > Plants > Roots > Rhizosphere ...
TCACCAGTAATGGAAACGGTGAGGGGAACTGCTTCCATAGACTCTCTATAGAATCCAGCACCACCGAACAGGGTCCGTGGGTTACTGACGCGAACAGTTGTTCACGCTCAGAACCCGCTGATGGGGCGTTTCCCTCCGGTGGCCTGATCATTGATGACAGCGGAAATCTTTACGGCACAACTAGTGCGGGCGGCAGCAATGGCCAGGGCACTGTTTTCAAACTTTCGTATGTCCCTGGGACCCCGTGGGCTCTCGACTCCCTGTATTCCTTCTGCCCGGTTTTCCCCACGTGCACTGATGGATCGACCCCAGCCGGCAGTCTGGTTTTCGACAGCGTGGGAAATCTGTATGGCGCGACCCCGTACGGTGGAGCATTCGGGTATGGCGTCGCTTTCGAGATCATTCCCTGATCCCAAGGCCACCCAGCTCTGCCAAAAATTCCGCGCCGCAGGGCGCGCGATTAATTCAACGACTACCGACCAGTGATTAAAGACTAGCTCGTGCGGCTCTTCAGTACCTGAATCGCCTTGTGCAACTGCTCATCCTGTTGCGGAGGCTGTTTCTTGTTATTCTCCTCAGGCGGAGCGGTTGTTTGATCTTCATCCGGAAGCGGACCATCGTCGTCGCCATCCGCCGCAAGGATATTGGGCGTCACGGCGCTATCCTGAATTGCCTTGCCGCTAGGTGAATAATATTTAGCAATCGAGAGGATCAGCGCTGACCCATCTGGCAGCTCGATCGTCTTCTGCACCGAGCCATCGCCGAAAGTCTTATCGCCCACAACATCGCCGCGAGCATTCTCCAGAACAGCAGCAGCCACCACCTCCGCCGCCCCCGCTGTTCCTTTGTTCACTAGAACGACCAGCGGCAGCGTGGTGATAGCTTTCGAAGGATCGGCATTGAACGCCTGGCGCGGAAATTTTTGCCCTTGTAAATACGTGATTGTTCCGTGATTGAGGAACAGGTTGGCAGTGGAGATACCTTCCGATTCTTCACCTTCGGCGCAATTGCGGAGATCGAGAATCAGTTTCTTAGCGCCTGATTTCTGGAGAGCCTTGATCTTATTAGCGATTTCCGATGTCTTGCCCTTGTTGAATGCATCCACCTGAATATAACCAATCTGGTCTTCGACCATCTTTTCGTTCACCGGCGGGACGTTCACCACGTCGCGAGTGATGACGATCTTTTGGGGCTCCGCGCGGCGGGCTCGCACCACTGCAAGGCTTACGTTTGAGCCGGGCTGGCCTTCGAGCAGGTTGTGGACTTCCGCTAGCGACATTTCGCGCGTACTCTTACCTTCAATAGCTTCAATGATGTCGCTCGCCTGAAGCCCAGCTTTATCGCCAGGTCCGGCGGGTATAACGGAAACCACGGCTGCATATCCGAAGCGCTTCGAGATCGCCGCGCCGATTTCACCCTTGGCTTCAGTGCGATGGGATTTGTATTCCTTGTACTCTGCGGGGCTCAGATAACTGGAATTCGCATCCAGCGATTCCAGCAAGCCGTGCAAAGCCCCGTCGGTAACCTGCGGGATGTTCGGCTCTTCCACGTACTCGCTGCGCACGCGCGAGAGCACCTCGCTATAAACCTGAAGCTGACGGTAAGCGCCATCATTACTGGAAGCGCGGACGCCGTCCAAACTGCCCACTACCATAAACAGCAGAATGGCGGCCGAAGAAACAAGAATTGCGGCCTTGGTTTTCATTGACATCGGATTTGATCTTCTCGATTGGCCTTCTCGGCAGGAAACTCGCCTCCTCATACTGAGGCTGACTTATTATAACTTGTTTGATGCTGATTGCTTCCGTTCGGTTCGGCAAAATAGCCCTTCAGTAACTATGCCAACTCCGACGGCCCAAAGAGCGCATTCCCAGCGCTCTGTTGTATATTCTTTGCCGCGAAAGGTGGACCCGTGCTGATGCGTCTGGCTTTGCTGATAGTAAGCGGGCTGTTGGCGAACTCCAACGCCCAGTCTGGCGATTGGAAGCAATTGTTCGATGGGAAAGATCTGGTTAGGTGGAAACATGTCGGGCCGGGGGAAATGACTGTAGAAGATGGCTTGATTCGCACCCACGGCGGCATGGGCCTGCTCTACTGGACGGGCGGCAAGCTGGGCGACTGCGTGATCCGGGTGGTATACAAGATGCGCGATCACAACGACAATTCCGGCGTGTTCATCCGCATTCCGATTGAGCCGCGAGAGGAATGGATGCCGGTCCACTACGGCTATGAAGTCCAGATCGATAATCAACCGGAAGATTCAAAAGAAGACGAATACCACGTGACCGGAACCTTGTATTCGTTGACCAAGCCGCTGGCCCGCCCGGGCAAGCCCGGTCCCGAGTGGAACACCATGGAAATTACCTTGGATGGCCCCAAGACAAGCGTCGTGCTTAATGGCGTGAAGGTCACCGAATACACCGAGGGCGATCCGCTGCCTCCGAAGAAATTCGAGTTTGAGCCACAACGCGGAACCCGGCCCAACGAGGGATATATTGGGCTGCAGAATCACAGTGATAATGACATAGTTTTCTTCAAAGAAGTCGCAGTAAAGATGCTAAAGAAATAATCACGGAGCCGGCATGAACAGAGACATTTTCTCCCGCCGCAGATTCTTGGGTCTCAGCGCCGTTGCCGCTGGATCGCTTGTCACAAAAACCATCTGGCTTGATCCTGATCCACTTTGGGCAATGCCGCAAACCGTTGCCCCCAGCGACCGTGTGCGCTTTGGAATCATTGGAATTGGAATGCAGGGGTCCGGTTTGCTGGCGAACTCGATTGAGTTGCCAGGCGTGGAATGCGTGGCGGCGTGCGATCTTTACGACGGCCGGCACACGCTCTCAAAAGAGATCGTCAATAACCCTAGCCTGCCGACAACTCGGCGTTATCAGGAACTGCTGGCTAACAAAGATATCGACTGCCTCATAGCCGCGGTCCCAGACCACTGGCACAAGCAAATCGTCGTCGATGCCGTGAGTACGGGCAAAGATATCTACTGCGAAAAGCCCATGTCGCACACCGCTGCCGAAGGGGTTGAAATGGCCGATGCGGCCAGGAAGACGGGGCGCATCGTGCAGATCGGCTCGCAACGTGTGAGTTCAGTGATCTGCGCCAAAGCAAAAGAACTGGTCGCAAAAGGAGCTCTCGGCGATCTGATGCTGGTGGAAGGCTCGCTCGGCCGCAACGATCCCACCGGCGCCTGGGAGTATCCACCTCCGACCGATCTTTCTCCTCAAACGCTCGACTGGGACACCTGGCAGGGAACCGTTCCAAAGCGGTCTTTCGATCCACTCCTGTTCGCGCGCTGGCGTTGCTGGAAGGAGTACGGCACGGGCGTGGCCGGCGATCTGCTCGTGCATCTCGTCAGCGGCATGATGTATGTGCTCGGCATCAACGAGCCGCCGAAACGAACCATGGCTATGGGCGGAATCCTGCGCTGGAAAGATGGCCGCAACATGCCCGACGTTCACGCGGCTCTCTTCCAGTATGGAGACGTTCCCGTTTACATGCGGCTGAATCTCGGCACTGAGAGTCCCGAAATTTATCGCTTCCAGGGTTCAAAAGGAATCCTTGAGCTGACCGAATTCGGCCTGACTTTTTACCCTCAACCCGGGGTGGATACAGCGCCCAGCTACTACGCTTCCGGATTCCCGCGGGCGATGCGGGAAGAGTACTTCAAGAAATGGCATTGGGAGCACGACCCTGTTCCTGGCAAAGAGCCCGCCTTGGAGGGTGTCACATATCGCAGCGATTCATGGGACGACGAAAAGCCGCATCTGTGGAATTTCTTCCAGGCGGTGCGCAGTCGCAAGCCGGTGGTGGAAGACGCCGTCTTCGGTCACAACGCTGCGCTGGCCTGCCACATGGCGAATGAATCCTACTTCAGAAAGAGCGCTGTGTATTGGGACGCAGCGTCCAAGAGCATTAAGACCTAATTACAGAAATCTAGTGGCGGTGTCACAGACGGTACAACCAAAAAAGTCCTTGCCACTCCGGCATGCTTTGAGGAAAATGTGTGCGCTTTCCCCACCTATGAACCGCGCGGCCCCTGCTGTGCGGACGATGCGCGTCACTGTCTCAACGCGTTCCTTGAGGAGGTTCCATGCGTACAGCATCCTTCACATCAGCGGCATTGTTGCTATCGTTTTTGTTGGGTGAGATTGCCTCGGCTGCAGTCCATGAAGCTGCTCACACCCGAGGTAGGGTGGGCAGCCGATCAGCGGCTTTTTTGGACAGCCAACGGAGGCGGCGACTGGAAGGACATTACGCCCAAAAAACCGGTCGAGGGGGAGGAAATCGGCTCAATTTTCTTTCTCGATACATCTGCTGGTTGGGTATTGCTGTCCAGGTACGCCGAGCCCGAGCCACGGTTCGATCTTGTCTCCACGACAGGTGCGGGGCAATCCTGGTGGACCACACGTACGGAAATTCCTCGCCTCGATCCGGAGACCGCCGTCCTCGGTGGTGACGGTGGATTGACTTCGTCGATCCTCTTCACGGGTGGATGAACTTGGGAATCGCCAGTGGCTCAAACTTTCGTTTTGGCATCCTTTTGGTGACTGCCAACGGGGGCAAGAGTTGAAAACGGGTGCAACATGGCCCGGGCGAAGCCGGCTCCATTCGCTTCGTGAATATGAAAGATGGTTGGCTGGCCGGGGGTCCCGGAAACGCGAAGCTCTAGCGACACACGATGGCTCAAATAGTTGGCAAGAAGTTCCGCTGAAGAGCCCTCCGGGGGCATACCCTGCTACCGAGCCCACCTACGATCTGCCTGTGTTCCGTGACAGCAACCACGGTTTCTTACCAGTAACCTACTCGGGGCCAGAAGGCACAGGCTTGGCCTTGGTTCTATTTGCCACAAACGACGGCGGTAGGAGTTGGAATCCGGACCGGATGCTCCTGCGACTGCCTGAAATCTACGCTGGAGTGGCTCCGCCATCTGCAGTTGCGGATTCCGCTTTGATCGCCGCAACCGCCGCCGATCATGTACTTACCTTTCGTACGGCCGAGTCCGGCATCGGGATAAATGGCTCTCGTGAACCCGCCGCCAAGGCTAACAAACTGCCCAATGTCACAGCCGTTCAGGGGCTCAGCTTTACGGACGAGATGCGGGGTTGGATTTTGACGGGCGATCAACTCCTGTCCACCTCAGATGGCGGTACCAATTGGACCGATGTCACGCCGAGCGCCTTGAGAAGGATGCGCTTGCCTGCCACCACCGTAAAGGTGCCGTCTGGGGACTCATCCAACCCCCTATCGAACCGTCCGGTCGCGCTCTCATACCCGTTGCCCTCCAGCGCCGACCTGAGCATACACTTGGGATTTGATCAATGCCCAGGCTGCAACCGCTAGCTCTATGCAGACATGGTGGACCTACAGCCCCTACTTCGACACTGGAATCTATATCGGTGGCGTCAGTCGTAGCTGTTCTCAACCGAATTTGACGTCAACGTGGGTTACGAACGTGGAGAAGCAGGGCTGGGGCTTGATGATGTTGTGGCCCGGTCCGCAGGCTCCCTGCGCATGTAAGTCGGGTACTGGCTCGTACCCAAACTGCACACTTTTCCCGCATACGTTTAGCTCTACAGCGAGTGTTGCGCAAGCGCAAGGAGCAACGGAGGCCGACAGCGCGGAAACAGTGGCGAAGGGGCTGGGTCTCATATTACGACCTGGAAAATTACAGCTCTTCAGCCTGCGGAACCGCAGCAGCCGCATTCGTAAAAGGCTGGGTGAACGAGCTGCACAAATATGCCCCTGACGCGGGGGTCTACGGAAGTGGAGCAAATGCGTCGGCGCTTACCACAACTCCACGGGCCCGTAAACGCTTTTCTTGACAACAGCGGTACCTTCAGCAATGTCAACGACCCCCTCGCTACCAACGGCAGCGTGGCCTTCGACATCAACGACCAAGGCCAAATTGTGGGCGCCTACGGCTCGAACACGGTGCACGGTTATTTTAAGAATGGGACGACCTTCACCACGATCGATTTTAGTGGCGCCATCCAGACTTACACGACTGGCATCAACGATGATGGTCAGATCGTGGGATATTACCTTGACTCGGTCGGGATACACGCCTTTCTCTACAACCACGGCAGCACTGGCACTTTCCTGACGTACAACGGGCCCGGCTCAACCTATACGGAAGCCATTGGCATCAATGGCGACGGCCAAGTCGTGGGCTGGTATAAGGACTCTACCGGGAACGCACACGGCTTCCTGTGGAACGCCGGGAGCGACGAGACCGACGTCTTAATTAACTATGGCGGCGCGCTGCAAACCAAACTATTTTTTATCAATAATAATGGACAGGTCACGGGCGAGTACCAGGATTCCAGCAAGAACTGGCACGGCTTCCTATATAACGAGGCCGATGAGAGTTTCCTCACTCTCCCCAATGACCCTAACGCGTGCTCTACGGGATGTAGCGCTATGCTTGGTATTAATGACAGTGCCCAGATGACAGGCCAGTATTCCACTACGAGCGGAGACTTGTACACGGCTTCTTGGCTGCCCCAAAGTAGGGTGCCTCCAAAGTTCTGCCTGAGGGCTCTCCAGCGGGGGCTCGCCCTTTTGTCTGGCCTTACAACGGCGAGAGTTCGTCTTCTTTTTCTTCCCGCCTCTCGTGAACGAATCTCCTCTCCAGAAAATGCCGGGCCAAGTCGCGGCCTCCCAGTCCGAACGCAAGCGCCAACCCCAGCATCAGCGCTCCGAAGACAATGGCGAAGGCGACGAGGGTCGTGTGCTCGCCAATACCAAGCTCCTCAAAACCCATCGAAACCGCAAACACAATAATGATGGTGCGGATGGTCGAAGCAATCAGCCGTGGCGACGGCAAGTCTGCGTTGACGGCTGCCAGCAGGGCGGCGCGCGAGAAGAAGCTGGCGCCAAGCAGCCCGAAGAAGAATACAAACAGTGCCGCGAACAGCCGCGGCAAAAATCCAAAGAAGCGGGCAACGTGCTCCTGCAGTCCGACGATCCCGAGCACGCTGACGCCGATCAAAATGAACCCAATCCACGCGACCCAAAAAACGAACCGGCTAAGCAACTCTGTGGAAGAGGGCAATGCAGCCCGTTTCAGCAGTTGCGCGGCGCCCGCGTCTTCGGACAGCTTATCGAAACGCGCCAGCTGTAGGATGGTACGCAGGATCGATTTCAGGATGTAAGCAATCACCCATCCGAACACCACAACAATCAGCATCCCTGCCAGACGCGGTAAAAATTGCAAAATGCCGTGCACCATGTCCAGCGTGGCCTGAGTCAGTTCTTTGATAATCGTCTGCCACATATTGACCTCACTTCCTCCCGTCCCACATTTCCAGCAAGGACGGCTTTCGCCTCTCGAACGTCACGCAGAGCCTTTCGACATTTGACTCCACTTCCTCGGATGAGGCATCCCGGTTTTCGAGCAGAAACGTGTGCGCCTTTCCGCGATACAGCGGCACCAAGGCCTGCACGATGTGATCGCGGCTGATCACTGCCTTGTGGTACGCCGAAGCAAATTCATAGGCTGTGCGCACCCATAGCTCATCCGAATAGCGAAAATCTTCTTCTGGCAAACTGGCGGCGCGTTGCAATTCGGCGAGCGTGGCCTGGGACAGTATCGATTTGAGCACCGGCTCCAATTCCGCCACGCCACGCACAAACATTTCGTGCAGGCGCTTGGGATTAACGCGCAGCGGCTCTGCGCTTAGCTCATGATCGGGACCGATGGTTGGAATCGGCTGCGACTGTGCTTGAGTCTGCCATACGGAACCGTTTTGCTCCAGAGACCAGAACAGCACACCCACACTTCGCCGCATCGCCACAACCAAATCGGAAGCAGCGTATTCCACATGCGCTCTCGGTCCGAGGAAGCTCTGCGCGAGTCGGAACCCTCCCGCAATTGCGGAAATGGTGAGATAGATTTCCGCCCCGATCCGGCCTGCCTCTTGCGACCACAAGTCCTGCCCGAGAAAGTGAGTCGCCAGTCGCCCTGAAAATGCAAAATCCAGCGGATAGGGCTCCCGCACGCGGCGTAGATAAAGCGCCCGATTCATAGGATAGAGAAGATTGCGGATCAGCAGACCATCAAACTTGTGCCGCCGATATACCGGCGTCACCAGATCAAAGCCGTCGCGTGTGACCGGGCGAAGCAATGACTCGATCCAGCCCGGTTCGATGTTAGTGGAATCAGGGGCAACGACGGCACAAGAGCTGGCCTGCAACAGTTCCGCCGCCGCCAGGATTGTGTGCAACGCAACGCTGCTCGAGGGACCACCTGAATACTCTGTGCTGACGCAATGCAGGGTGCGGAGAGCATAGACGTGGGAGGCATGTTGCAGATCGCTGATGGAGGCGGCGCGAACCAATTCCTGGCTGCCATCGCGCGAGCCACCGTCCGCATTGACGATGACGGCGCGCTGCCGGGGAAAGTATTTCAGCAGACCGGCACGGATCGCCTGCACGACTTGACCCACTGTCTTCGCGTCGTTGTACGTCGGCACCCCGATGAGAATGTCGACCTCGCCGACGTTAATCAGTTCACGAAGAAAATCATCCGTGAGAATGGTCTCTTCGGGCAAAAGAAAATCTCCTCTGAAATGCAGAAGTAAGAAGTCAGAATCGCGATTTTACTTTCTGCATTCTGACTTCTTACTTCTACATTTTCTTCAGATTCTTCGCAGCCGGAACCAATAAAACTGATACGGTCCCATGGTTAGAAGATATGGCAAGTCCCCGATTCTCGGGAACGGATTTCTGCCGAACATCTCAATCAGAATATTTCCTTTATAGGGGCGAAGATCAAGTTCGACTGCCTGCGCCGAATTGGAGAGATTATTCACCACGAGAATCGTGTCTTTTCCGAACTGCCGCACATACGCCAGCACGCGATGATTCGCAGGATAGAGAAACTCGATCGTGCCCCGGCCAAAAACCGGCAGCGATTTGCGCGCCTTGATGATGCGTTTCGTCCAGGAAAGCAGCGAGTGCTCGAAGCGCTTCTGCGACTGCACATTCACCGCCTGGTACCCGTATACGGGATTGAGCATGAGCGGTGAGTAGAGAGCCTCTGGATCAGCGGCGGAAAAGCCGCCATTCCAGCCTCCATCCCACTGCATAGGCGTGCGTACCCCGTTGCGGTCCCCTAGATTGACGTTATCCCCCATGCCGATTTCATCGCCGTAATAAATGATGGGAGTCCCGGGCAATGACATGAGAATGCCGTTCATCAGTTCCATGCGGCGGCGGTCATTATCCAGCAGGGGCGCAAGCCGGCGCCGGATTCCGAGATTCAGGCGCATACTCTTTTCGCGCGCATACTCGTCGTACATGTAGTCGCGCTCTATGTCGGTCACCATCTCCAGTGTGAGCTCGTCGTGATTGCGCAAAAAGAGGCACCACTGGCAGTTCTCGGGAATCGCCGGCGTCTGCTGCAGTATCTCCGTAATCGGCTTGCGATCTTCCAGCTTTAGTCCCATGAACATCCGAGGCATCAACGGAAAATTAAACGCCATGTGAAATTCATCGCCATCGCCGAAATAGGGGCGAAGGTCGGCGGGCCACTGATTGGCCTCGGCGAGAAACATCCTTCCCGGAAACTCTCGATCCAGCCGGGCTCGAAAATCCTTCATGATCTGGTGCGTCTCTGGCAGATTTTCACAATTCGTGCCCTCCCGTTCCACCAGGTAAGGCACCGCGTCCAGCCGGAAGGCATCCACTCCCATTTCCAGCCAGAACTTCATCACGTTCCACATCTCTTCGCGCACGGCGGGATTGTCGTAGTTCAAATCCGGCTGATGGCTGAAAAAACGGTGCCAATAGTACTGCTTGGAAACCGGGTCCCAAGCCCAGTTGGAGAGCTCGGTATCCAGAAAGATGATTCGCGTGCCACGATACCGAGTATCAGTCTCACTCCAGACGTACCAATCCCGTTTCGGGTTGTTAAGCGAACTGCGAGACTCCTGAAACCAGGGATGCTGATTCGAAGTATGGTTCAGCACCATCTCGATGATTACGCGAATGGCGCGCTGGTGGGCCGCTTCGAGAAAAATCTTAAAGTCATCAAGCGTGCCATAGCTGGGGTGAACGGAGCGGTAATCCGAAATGTCATAGCCATCATCGCGCAGAGGAGAAGGGAAGAAAGGCATCATCCAGAGAGCATTAATGCCGAGCTCCTGCAGGTAATCCAGTTTCTGCGCGAGTCCGCGGAAATCCCCGGAGCCGTCTCCTGTACTGTCATAGAACGCACGAACGTGCACCTGATAGATGATCGCGTCTTTGTACCAGAGCGCATCCTGAGGTAGTTCCAAGAGATTATTTCTCCTGCTGATTTCGCAGCGACTTGTTCCGCCAATGAGAAATTTTCAATCTACCATATCGGGCTGTAAGGGTTGGATCGCGGAAGATAATAGTGTGTAAATTTAATGCCTGGCTAGGCTGCGCTACACTCCGCTCTATGCTCTTCATGGTCATTGAAAGCTTCAAACACGGCAATGTCGGCGCGGTCGGGAAGCGGTTCAAGCTGAGTGGCCGAATGTTGCCCGAAGGCGTCGCCTACCACGCGAGCTGGGTGGATTCAGCGGGCATGCGGTGCTTCCAGATCATGGAGACGGGGAATCCGGAACTGCTCACGACTTGGACCAGCCGCTGGGATGACCTGATCGACGTCGAAATCGTTCCGGTCGAATCGTCTGCTGAATTCTGGGCCAGGATGCCCCTCGATTGAGCCCGATCTGGCTATCGCAGCAACTCGACAATTTTGCTGATATCGTTCTCCTGGAATAGGCGAATGCCCGCGATTCCGGCGGCCCCGGCGTCCAGGCAACTCTGGGCATTTTCCACCGTGACCCCGCCGAGAGCAAGCACCGGGATCTTCTCTTTGCACGCGCGGCCCAGATTGTCTAGACCTGCGGGGCCAATTTGCGCAGCGCCTTGCTTCTCAAATACAGGGCCGAACAGCGCAAAGTCGGCTCCGTCTGCTGCCGCACGGCGTACGTCTTCGGCCGAGTGGCAGGAAACGCTGACCATCATCTGGGCATGACTGCCCGCACCAGACTCCGCCCAGATCCCTCGCACCTGCAATGCAGAAATGTCGTCCGAGCGAAAGTGAACACCATCTGCACCCACCGCAACCGCGACATCCGTGCGCGAATTCACCAGTAAGCGAGTTCCTGGGGCTCGGCTCGCAGCTCCCAAATTCTTCTGGACGATGCCAACAACCTCGTGAGCAAGCGCTTCAAGGTCTCGCCCTGAGAGATCCTTTTCGCGAAGCTGCATGAAATCGACGCCGCAGCGGACCGCGTCAGCGATCTTCTGCAGTAGCAAGCGCCGGCGCGTAACTTCATCGCCCGAGAACTGTTTGCGGTCGGTGATGTAACAGAGCAGCAAGGGAGCTTCGAGCCGCCCGCCAAGCGGCTTTTTCTTTGCGAACTTTGCGTGCCTTACTTAGCGTTCTTCGCGGTTAAAGATGTTTTAGCGTGAGCCCTGCCAGATATCTGTACGTCTAAGGATTAGTTTTCGCGATCTCCGGCACCGCTTCTCCCGCCCTCTTCGGCTGCAGCGGCCCGAGGTGGTACCTGGTCAGCCCATCGCGCAGATACTCGAACCCCTCTTCTGGAGAGTCAACCATCTTGAACAATTCTATGTCTTGCGGAGAGATGGTGCCAGAATCAGCCAAAGCCTGGAAGTTGATCGCGCGGTTCCAATATTCACTGCCATAAATTACAACCAAGATTTTCTTTGCCAATTTCTGAGTCTGAGCGAGCGTAAGGATTTCGAAAAGCTCGTCCAACGTTCCAAATCCGCCGGGGAAGATCACCAGCGCCTTGGCCAGGTACGCAAACCAGAACTTCCGCATAAAAAAGTAATGAAACTCAAAATTCAATGACGGCGTGATGTAAGGGTTTGGGTACTGCTCGAAAGGCAAATTGATGTTCAATCCGATTGTCTTCCCGCCCGCCTCACGGGCCCCCAGGTTGGCAGCTTCCATAATGCCGGGTCCCCCGCCGGTCGTGACCACGAAACGGTGGCGCCGCGCAGGAATCTCGCGCGACCATTGAGTCAAGAGAAACGCCAGACGGCGCGCTTCCTCGTAATAACGAGCCATGTCCACGGATGTCAGCGCACGTTTGTGTTCGATCGCTGCCCGCTCGTGACCCAAGCCTTTCTCCAGCTCGGTTAGCGTTTTTTGCGCGTCAGATCGGCTGCGAAATCGTGCCGAGCCAAAAAAAACCACCGTATCCTGAATTTGCTCGCGACGGAAACGCGAAAATGGCTCGCTGTACTCGGCCAGGATGCGGAGAATTCGCCCATCCGGACTGCTAAGAAATGGTTCGTTCTCGTAGGCCAGGGGCGCAGGTTTCAGTTTCTGATCTGTCATGAATTCAGGTCTTTCGATGGATGGCTTAGAGGTCCCAATCTTTCTTCAGCATAGCTAACATGGGGAGGTTTTATTCGTGATAATGAACCGCTTCCCAGAACCCAATCCAGATGTCGAGTAACCCAAGGCCGCTGCACAAGCCCCGCACGAAGCCGCTAGAAACAAACGCGCGTAGCCACGGAGAGCCCAGAAGTAAATGATTATCGGTCCATTCCGGCCGCCACGGCAGGATGACCAGCAGTACACCCGCGGCGGCGCACAGGAACACGAACATCAGGACCGCCAGCCGCCTCATCCAGAGCTGAACACCTGTATAGCGATGGCCTTCGGAATCCTGGGCAGATTCATCGAGCACCGCAGCACTATGCGGCAGTTCGCTTCGGAGCGAACCCGGCATCTGATTAAGAGGAATGTTGGGATCGGCGTTCACGCCCTGCCTCCGCGCAAGCCCGCACATCGCGTGCGCCGATTCGAGTCACGACCCATTCGCCCATTTTACGACTTCAGGGCCTTGATGCGCTCCGCCACGTCACGGTAATCGATGTTGCTGCCGTAAACTTCCATGAAGTGACTCAGAGCAGCGGGTTTATTGCCGGCGTTCTCGTAAGCGGAGGCGAGTTCGTAATTTAAGGCAATGCGGGTTTCTTCGTCGATGCCGGGAAGCTTGAGCGCTCGTTCGTACCAGCGGATCGCGGCTTCCGGCACGCCTTTGTCGAGGAAGCACTGCGCTAGCCAGGTATATGTCTGCATTATCTGCGCAAAAGTGTGCCCGCGATCGACAGCCTGGCAAACTTTCTGTAATTCTGCGATGGCTTCATCCAGCAGCCCCATCTCTCGGAACGCGACGCCCAGGTTGTAGTGAGTTTCAGGATCTTCCTGAGCTGCTGCCGTATCCTCTTCAAGCTCCTGCTTCAGCTCGCCGAACATGTCCGCAAGGTCCACGCCCGCGCCGGTGCTGACAGCTGCGGCGGGCTCTTGCGGAGCCAAAGGCCGCATTTTGGCCGGTTGATAAGTAAAGGTTGGAGAGCCGGCCTGCGGGGCGGGCGCAGCAGCGGCTGCGGAAGCCATGGGTGCAGCAGGAGCCGCGCTGGCGGCAACCGCGATAGCCGAGTGCGCAGCCGCTGGTTCGGCTTCAACCTGCGTCTGCGGCACGGGCGCATGCGGCAAGAAACTGTCGCCCAAAGAAGCTTCCAGATTGGAAACGAACTCGCCAAGCACGCCCGCGTGCCCCGGCTGACCGGCCGCTTGCGCAACCTCAGCCATGGCAGGCGATGGGTGCGGGGTAATTTCCTTAGCGGTGGTTTGCGGAAGGAATCCCTCCCCGAGCGAAGATTCGAGATTGGAAACAAACTCTTTCAGTACACCCGGCTTCTGTTTCGGCATGGGAGGAGGCGTGATCTCCTCCGCTGGGGCCACCGCCTCTTCTACCGAAACCTCTTCGATAGCCTCCGGCTCAATCCCCGCCACTTGTGCGGTTGCAGCTTCGATTTCCTCGCGCAGTGCCGCTACCGTGGCAGCGCTCGGCTTGAGCTTCAGCAGCCGGGCAAACACTGCCCGCGCCTGTTCGATCATCGATTGCGCCAGGTAGAAGCGGATCTCTTCGATGGTCTCCTCGGCGGCTTTGGCCTCAACCGCCAGAGGCTTCTTCGCAGAGGCAATTACTTCGGCGGCTGATGCAGATTCCGGCTCTTCGACGAGCTCGCCATCCCATTCTTCCGAGATATCGATTTCATCTTCAGCAGGTACTGGAGCCGCCTGCACGTCGAACTCAGCAGAATCGTGAGACTTAGTCGCGGCTGGGTCGTGCCAGAACAGACCCGAGGCCGCTGGAGCCGCCGCAGGAGCGGCCAAGGACGATGGAGCGGTCACCGCGGCCGTGGCTGCTTCGACCTCCGCCGCGGGTTCGGCGGCAAGCCCGGCGCGTTCCTCATACTTGCCTGCAAGCTCTCCATAGCGATGAGCATCATCGGGATGGCCAGCGTCGTGATAAATAGATTCCAAAGTGCGACAGCACACAGCGGCCTCGGCGAAGCGGCCCGCGCGTGTGTGCAATGCCGCCAGGCGCTGGTTCAGGCGCAAATCGCGCGAAGCCTCTGGCAATGCTGAAAGCAGCGGCCCCAGTGCCTTGGCTGGCATGTTATAGGACACGAAAAGCTCGGCATCGGTGAGAGCCGCCCGAATCGCCAGGGCGATTTCATCGGGATAACGCTGATCAATGAAGGGAGCGGTCGCTTCCAGTTCGTCTACCAGAACGGCGCCCTCTTCAGCAGTAATGAGACGAGCACTGGAGGTCGTTCCACCCAGGCGCGCCAGCACCTGCTGATAATTCCGGGTGTGTAACTGGTTCTGCGGCTCTAACTGTGTAAGCTTCAGATAATAATCGCGCGCCTTCTCCAGCTCTCCCGATTGCACGTAGCCATGCGCCAGCAACTCGTAAACTTCTGTGATGTGGGTTGTATCTCCGGCCTTTTGCAACAGTTCGAGCAATGCTTCCAGGGCTGTGGGATTTTCGCGTACGTGCCCGATGGCCGAATGCAGGCTTTCCAGCACCTTAGCGGAATCACCTGCGAGCAGCCGGTCAGAGTGTTGCCGGTAGACCTGCAACATTTCATCGAAACGCCCGTCGGAAACGAGTGCGTTGGCGTACTCTGCAATCGCTGTCACGTCGTTGTGGACGTGAGCCAGCTTGGCAGCAAGATTGCCGGCTTCCGGCATTCGTCCACTCTGAATATAGGCTTGCAGAAGGGTGCGGAGCCCATCCGGGTGGGTGTCGAGATCGGCGACTTTCTCCAGGTTCTTGATTGCGCCCGCTACATCGCCCGCATCCAGCGCGCTGCGTCCACGCAGCAGCAATGCATAGCTGTTGCCCGGATCGAGCTTCAGCATGCGTTGCACAATTTCTTCAATCGCGTTGGGCTGACCACGCGATCGCAACGTATCAGCGGCAGAAGCAAAAATCTGCATCGCCTCCGTCTTCTTCCCCAGCCGGATATATGCTTCCGCCAAACGCATCCGCATGGCAGTGTTTTCCGGATCCATTTCCAGCGTCTTCTGGAAAATCCGGACTGCTTGCTCCAGATCGCCGGTCTTAAGGAATTCTTCAGCTACCTGCAGATATTGTGCTCGTGCGTCGTTGAACAAGCCCTGCTGCGTATAAAGTTCAGCCAGCCGCAACACGCTTTCCAGCGCGGGTTTAAGCTTGGTGAGCTTCTTGTACATCGCGATGGCTTTGACTGTGAAACCCTGAGAAGCGTAGGCATCGCCAACGCTCTTGAAGCAGGTAATCGCCTTGTCGTTTTGGCCGAGCCGCGCGTACAGGTCGCCAACCGTGTTCGAGACGGTGAGATCTTTCGGGTCAGCTTTCAGGACCTTTTCGTACTCAGCGATGGCATTCTGCAGTTTTCCCTGCTGGACAAACTTCTCCGCAGAGCTGAGAGCCTTCTGCTTGTTGAACCCAAAACCAAACGCCATATGAGTGCGGACTCCGGCTCCGGTTCCCCCGCCAGCAACAGCGTCGTTCGGGAGTTCACCGGCGGATTCTCACCCTGCGATGAACCTGAGGATCAGTCGCGGATGGTCTTTCGGACAGGGCCATTGTAAGGCGCACGGCCCAGAATCGTATGGTTACCAAGGGTTACCAAAAGGGAGTGTACGACCGATTACCTTGGGCACCAGGAGCTTCGTCGCAAGCACTATGGAGGGGCAAGCCCCCCTTCGGCTCATTATTCCCTGAACACGCAGCATTCATTACTGCGCCACAGTCTCTACGTTATATCTGCCATTGGCGATAACATTCACCACCGTTCCGTTTTTAATGTAGCGATCGAGAGTGTCCGCCTTCGACCACTCCAAATCCCACATGTTCTCAATCGCAACTACGGTGTACTTTCCCGGCAGCACGTTCGGCAGACTGAATGTTCCGTCACTATCGCTCTGGTCTATCCCGGAATAAAGGAACATTATTCTCGGGGTGCTCGGGGACCAGGACAATCATTGCTCCTGCCAGCGGCCGACCTTCGCGCAGCGCGGTGCCGGCGACCTGCCCTAAGCCTTGCGACAAGGTCGCTTCCCTCCTGTGCCTGCAAGTAGGTCCCTTGATGGCCATTATCAATTGCTCTGCGAAAGTGCATGACTTGCGCGCCACGAACTGGCTCATTCTGCTCGTCGAAAATCGTGCCTGAAATCACAGCATCCGGACGCAAGCGGAAAATCAGGTTCTCCGAGATCAGATTCGACCCACCAGCAATGGCGGTTGAAAAACCTTCGTGTTCGTCAAAAGCTTGCCGCGCGAACCCCTCGTGCTCTGCCGCCAGCCAGTATTTTCCTGCTCGAAGATTTTCGAACGCGAAGCGGCCATCTTCTGCCGTTATCATCGCCTGTGCGGCGCCATTTTGCGGAAGCCCAACGGCAACTTGCGTGTGCGACAATGGTTGCCCGCTCAATGCATTCACAATGGTTCCACTAATCCGGAAATTCTGTCCTGCAGGCGGCTGTCCAGGCGCAGCCGTGGCGGCGAGCACAATCGTCAGTCGGAAAGCTGCTCTATGCGCGCTCATTTCTCCACTCTCACCAGATCAAGCGAGATGTTACGACTTTCGTCCGCTTGCAAGGCTATGTGCGTCCCTCTCGTCAGATATTTGCTCATGACTTCGGGATTGGCATACTCGAGTGCATCGCCGCGATCAAGAGCAATCACGTCATATTCGCCCGGCGCTAAGCCACTCCGGGCAAAATCTCCCCCCGGAGACGTCCAGACCATCTTTGCCTTTTCGGCTGCGCGTGCGGGAACCACAACAACCGCTGCTCGCTTTTGCCCTTCGCCCATGTCTACCTTGCCCTTGATGGTTGCTCCGTCATCTCGCAGCAAAATTTCAATTGGGGGCGTCTGCACCCCCGGTAGGACCGTAAGTTGATCGTTCAACAGATCCGTGCTGCCACAATGGGCTTGCCGTAAATACCAATCCCCGGTCGGCTGAACTTCCACCGAATATTTCCCCGCAGTCAAATCATGAATCACCAGCGCCAGCCTATTTTGAGTTTTTTCGACGTTCGATGAATATTCCGGTGCTGCCTGTGCGGGGTCCGTCACTCGAAAACCGACGCTCACCAACCGGACGGCTTGTAGTTCCGATCGCTCATGTCTATGCACCGGCTCAAGTTTGACGATCACAGGTATTGAATGCGGCGGCGACAGAGCGATCTGCAATCTGTCTACATCGGAATGAACTACAAGAGGAATCTCCGCGCTGGAAGACCGCCCACGCTCACTCCAGGTAGTGGCCGTGAGAAGATAACTGCCTGCAGGAACATTCGCTTGAAATTGGCCAGTTTCTTGATCCAACCTCACGGGGACCCGAACAGCTTCGCCGTACTGATTCACCACTTGCACGCTTGTCCCCTGCGAGTCCGATAGCCCGCTTATGGCGCCGGTGATATGAAATAGGGGTTCCGGTTTAAGTAACAACCCAGCCTCAAACTGCTGGCCGGGTCCCAGTTCGATCGCTGCCGCCGATTCCCGTGCAGGCGTGCCAGCATAATAAGCGGCGGCGAAACCGAGTTACCGGGTGGCAGAGCGTGCGTTGGGAAAACTGCTGCGCAGCTTCGGACCTCCCTCCAGGTAATAAGTGCCTGGTGTCAGATTCGCAATCCGAAACTCTCCATCCTCATCTGTGCGTGCACTCCCAGCTTGGCCCCAGATTTTGTGCCCATTGTTGATGTGAAGTGCGAAAGCCATCACCGGTGCAGCTTCGATCGGCTCGCCGTCTTCAGACTGGATTTTTCCCTGAATCGCCGCTTCGGGAATGAGTTTGAGAACAATCGCGTCTGTCTCCGGACCCACCGTCACGAGGGCCGGACTGGATCCTTTGCGCGCGGCTTCACCTTCCGAAAAAAATCCCGGCTTCTGCACGGTTACACTGGCCCTCGGCTGTCCAGCGAGCGTAGCTCGCCGCTTCCATGATCAATCGAGCACGCCCTGGTGGAAAGTGCCGTTGCGAGCAGTTCGGTTATGCGCGCGCAGTAGCTGCCAACAGAAGTAAGGACAACAAGAGCAACAGGGGCTTCGGCAGCTTGCGCAGAATCTTCCAGACCATGATGCTCATCGACTGATCCTCCGCGCGGGGGAATCCGCGAATGAATCTGTCGTCCGAGTCTTGGCCGCCTGAGGATTCAGGGCTTGGCACACCAGGGATTTTCCGTGTAGGGTTACTGACCAGCAAGATTTTACGCCCAAATCACCTCTGGAAAGCAAGCCTTTATGACTTGGATTCGTAGCATCCCTCTCTCTGAAGCCAGCGAGAAGCTCCGTAACGCAATGGAAAATCAGAAGTTGCTCTACCCGAAAGAGTACGCGACTCCAGTGCATCCGGCCGAGGGCGGAGGCGCTCAGATTGTTGAATCCCACAGTCTGATTCCGGATGCGCTGTATCACGCCTTCGCGACCTTCGGCAGCTTGATGTCGCCTGAGCTTCCGCTCAGCCGCCGTCAGCACGAGATGATCACCAGTGTGGTCTCGGTCACGAACCGGTGCGTCTATTGAATCGAATCACACGCAGAGTTTCTGCGTCGGGTCACGCTGGATAAGAGTTTGGTCGAGGCGTTGGAGAGGGACTACACAACGGCTCCCATCACTAAGCAGGAACGGGCGATGCTCGACTACGCTGTAAAAATTACTAGAGACGCGACCAAAGTCTGGAAAGATGATCACGACAAACTGCGCGCAGTGGGATTTGACGATGAGGCGATCCTGCAGATCACTCTGATTGCCGCCTGGTTCAACTACATCAACCGCGTGGCCGATGCGCTGGGAGTAGGAAGGGACTAAAGGCTTGTCTACAGTACATCCAACTTGTTTCACAGCTCTTCTATCTGTTCTTATAGTGCTTTGAGACTTGGCGCAATCGCGCCGCGTTGTCCCAAGCACGCCAAGCGCACCCACGCCTGAGGCGCCGTACGATGGAGCGCCGCTCGATCGGCGAATATCTCGGCAGCTTTTTACAACGAGGCCAGCAGCACGCCTATGTGCAGCACCGGGGATATCGCGCTGTGCGGTCGAGCTATCGGCACACTGCTGAGCTGGCGTTTCGCTTCGCGCGCGAGCTGGCGAATCGCGGAATCGTCAAAGGCGAACGCCTTCTTATTTGGGGGCCAAACTCGGCAGAGTGGGTGGCGGCGTTTTTTGGATGCGCACTGCGCGGAGTGATCGTCGTTCCAATGGACGATGCCACCGCGCCGGAGTTCGCTCTTCGTGTTGCGCGGCAGGTCAGCGCCAAGCTCCTGGTCTGTTCACGCGCACATGCGCAGGATGGATTGCCAACCCTGCTCCTCGATGACATGCAAGAGGTTCTCGAACGCCATTCGGCCGAGCCGTACAACCCCGTTCCAATAGAGACCAGTGATCCGCTGGAAATTGTCTTTACCTCTGGTACCACAGCCGAGCCCAAAGGCGTTGTGATTTCTCAGGGCAACGTCTTAGGCAACATTGCGCCGCTTGAGGAAGAGATTCGCAGATATCTCAAGTACGAGCGCTTCGTGCATCCGGTACGCTTCTTGAATCTGCTGCCGCTCAGCCACGTCTTTGGACAGTTCCTGGGAATTTTTCTTCCTCAGCTAATGGGCGGCACGGTGATTTTTCACGACACGCTGAAACCCGCCGATGTGATCAAAACCATTCACCGCGAACGTGTGTCGGTACTGGTCGCGGTCCCGCGCATGCTGCAATCGCTCAAAGAAAAGATTGAAAGCGATCTAGAAAATAACGGTCGGTTAGACAATTTCCGTGAGACCTTCCGCTCTGCTGAAGGCAAGCACTTCCTGCGCCGCTGGTGGAATTTCCGCCGCGTGCATCGCCAGTTCGGATGGAAATTCTGGGCCTTCATCTCTGGAGGCGCGGCGCTCGATCGTGCGACCGAGGAATTCTGGGGACGGCTCGGCTTTTCCGTGATTCAGGGCTACGGACTTACCGAGACCACTTCTCTCATCAGCGTCAATCATCCGTTTCGCCTCGGCAAAGGATCGATCGGCAAAGTGCTCGCCGGACGCGAAGTCAAGCTCAGCCCGGAAAATGAAATTCTGGTGCGCGGTAGTGGTGTTGCCTCCGGATATTGGAATGGGCAGGAGCTTCAGCCGGTGGCGGGCGAGGAAGGGTGGTATCGCACCGGCGATCTAGGAGAACTCGATCCTGACGGCAACCTCTATTTCAAGGGAAGAAAGAAAGATGTCATCGTCACGTCCGCTGGCATGAACGTCTACCCTGAAGACCTCGAAGCCGCATTACGTCGACAACCTGAGATTAAGGATTGTGTCGTAATAGGCTTGCCACGAAACGGCAACGCTGAACCTTGCGCGGTTATGATCCTGTGCGACAGCGCCGCTCCCGAACCCGTCGTACAGCGCGCCAACCAATCATTGGCCGAGTACCAGCGCATTCGAACGTGGTTCGTATGGCCGGAAGAAGATTTCCCTCGCACCTCGACCCAGAAGCCGCGCACCAATGTAATTTTGCAGGCCGTAAAGAGCAATCTATCCAAGAGCGCCGCTGGATCGAGCCTTCTGGCGGAACTCCTTTCCCGCGTTACCGGACGCAACCCCGGCGAGCTGCGTGCGGATGCGAATCTGGAACAAGATCTAAATCTCAGTTCGCTCGATCGGGTTGAACTGCTCGGCGCATTGGAAGATCGCTATCAAATGGAGCTGAGCGAAACGCGATTTACTTCCGTCAAGACTGTCGGCGATCTCGAAGCCATGCTGCGCGGCAAGCCGCCGGCGCGGGTGCGCTATCACTATCCGCGATGGGTACAACGCTGGCCGGTCACCTGGATTCGCTTGCTCACGCATTATCTCCTGATGCGTCCCGCAGTATTTCTGCTCGGATGGCCGCGCATCGAGGGTCGTGAGAATCTTCGTGGAGTTCGTGGCCCCGTGCTTGTGATCTGCAATCACATCGGCGACGTCGACGTCGGATTTGTGCAAACTGCGCTTCCAGCACGGATTCGCCACAAGCTGGCGACGGCGGCGGGAGGAGAAGCACTTGAGATCCTGCGAACTCCACCAGCCGAGCGAGGCTTCTTCGGCAGAGCTTACGACCGCGTGAAGTGGGCGCTCGGTGTTTCTCTGTTGAATCTTTTTCCCCTGCCGCGCGAAGCCGGTTTCCGCGAGAGCTTTGCTTACGCAGGAGAATCAGTCGATCGCCGTTACAGTGTTCTGGTTTTTCCCGAGGGTCACCACACCACAGATGGCAAGCTACACCCGTTTCGAGCCGGAATCGGCCTGCTCGCGAACAATCTGAGCGTCCCTGTTGTCCCCATGAGAGTCGACGGACTATTTGATC
>Ga0070717_10000698_pt1 | contig 21684 bp, 15 predicted proteins | sample LARL113metaG_FD_71366 | JGI IMG/M metagenome (GOLD analysis project Ga0070717, IMG submission 71366) | Corn, switchgrass and miscanthus rhizosphere microbial communities from Kellogg Biological Station, Michigan, USA - LAR L11-3 metaG | ecosystem: Host-associated > Plants > Roots > Rhizosphere ...
ATTGCCGCCGCCGGGCAGGTCGTTGTTTACGCCGGGTCCGCGATTGCCTCCACCTGGACCGCCAACTCCTCCCACACCCCCGGCTCCGCCCGGACCACCAACCCCACCCACGCCGCCCGCGCCGCCAACTCCACCCACCCCGCCGGCTCCTCCAACCCCTCCAACTCCACCGACCCCACCAGCACCGCCGACATTCCCACGGCCGCCGGACGGTAACTGCGAAGGCCGGTTGCCGCGATTGATATTGGTATTGCGATTGAAATTGTTGTTGTTATTGATGTAGACGTTATTGCCGCCCCAGCCGCATCCCCAGCCGTAGCCGCCGGCCCAGAACGCACCCATCATCATGCCCACTCCAAAAGAGATGGCGATACCCGCCGGGTAGTACCAGGCGGGCGGATAGTAGATAGGCGGATAAGGATAGACAGGCGGCCCGTAGACCACGGTGGGAGTGTACGTTGGCACGTAGACCACCTGGGGATTGGCCGGCTCAATGACGATGACTTGCTTGCTTTCGATGACCTGGGTCTCGACCTTCTGCTGTTCCGTGGTCTTCAGATTTCCCTTGTCCTGGGCCTTTTTGCGCATCCGTTGTACGGCGTCCATCACATCGCCCTGCTGCGCCAGGAATGCATTGCCCACGTCGGTGGTCCAGCCGATGTCGTCGGCCAGGCGCTTCACTACCTCGGGCAGAGGGGCCAATGCCTGCACACTGGGATCCCAGGGCTCCTTGGCGACCGCGTCGGCGAGCGCCTTGTCTTTCAGGGTCTTGTTCTTGTCCAGCCACTGCTGAAGCTGAATGATTTCCAGCGGATAGCTGGAAGCCGCCAGAACCTGCGCCAGGAGCGGATCAGGGTAGAGCGCAATGGGCGCCACAAGAGAATCCAGTTGATCGGGCGGGATCTTCGTGGATTGAGGGGCTGCAGCAGCGGGGGCCGTGGACGGCGTGTACGCATAGGCCAATGTGTCGCCGGGCAACAGGGCAAGAATGCACACAATCACCACGCAAGAGTGGAGCATTGCACGCCATCGATGGGCTTTCATGGCTACCTCGAGTCTGACTCATGTTCCCTCGTCGCGAAGCGGGCAGAACCCCACTCTTCGGGGTCAAAGACCCCACTCCGGGAGGAAACATCTCAAGGCTCAACCCCAGGAGCCAGCAGCGTCATCTGGCAAAAATGCCAGAGGATTGCCAAACTCCAGTTGGCCGATTGGCGCGGGGAGGCCGGTCCGCTTTCCTGATCGGCCTCGCAAAAGCATTGCCATCCGGACCAGGTGCGGCCGGAAGGAGTCGTTGCGTGATTCCGGCTCAAACATCACTTGAACAGCGCCCGAGCTGCGTGAAGTTTAGCGCGTACCGTGATGAGCTGGAGCTTCTCATCGTGTACGTTAAGCGGTTCAGCCACCTTCACGGCAGCAACATGCGTGTCTTTGTTGAGGGGGGAATCGGGTTTCGCCACAATCCCCACCGTCAGGACCACCTTATGCCCTCGATTGAGGTGATCACGAAGCCGCTCTTGCGAGTAGCCATCGTGGTACACCCGCGACCAGAGTCCTTTTTGAGTGACCACGCACCAACCGGACGGCTGATCGCGCAGGGCTGCGTACTGCTCAGGGTTGTTGTTGATTGCGGCCTTTGCCTCAAGCCGGCAGCTTTCCGCTTCCTTGATCGCCAGATCCGCGGGAGGGACTGCATAAATCTGTAACATGATCTTCTCCTTTGTATGAGCTCTATGTGTGCGTGCTTCTGAATCTAAGTGCCGAAATGTTATTAGTGCGACACGAGCGTCTCAATATATTTCGGGTTACTCTTACCCTGGTCGAGGCGTAATCCCCAACTCATGTACCACTGCCGGTAATTCAAGGTCTCTCCCTTCACCCAGGTGTAGCCACTCTGGACATAGGAGTGCCGTCCCAGGTTTATGTCCACCGAATCGTCGACAAACTGCGAGACGCAATCGGCAGAATACTGCGACTCGAGGTTCTGATTCCCGAGTTGTACGTTCCAGTACATGCGGTTTGTCATTTGCCGGGAGAGCGACAGCACCTGGTAGGTGCCGTTTCCGAAGTTGCTGTCGAACTTGGAATAGTGGTAATCGGCGCGAATTCCGCTGCGGCCGACTTCATTCAACGTTCCGCCGAACATCCGGTTCAGCGATCGATGGACATCTCCCGTCTTTGCGCTGGTTCCAACCGTGCCGTACAGCGTGAAATAGCGGCTGGGTTTCACGTGGGTTCCGACGCTGACTCCCTGGAAGAGCAGCTTGTCGACCACGCCTGTCCCGACGATCCCGGTCAGGGCCGTGGGCACATCGCGGAAGAAGTTGTGATACATGTCGAACGAAACCACAGAGACCGGCTGATAGTGCAGGGTAAAGTAGCTGTGGCTGATGCCGGCCCCCGGCCGTATCCCATTCGTCGAGGCACCCAGCGGAGAATCGAAGATCAACGAGTGATAGGCCGAAACTTTCCCCTTGTAGGAAACCTCGTTCTCGAAAAAGGCGAAGGGGCGATCCAGTTTCCATTTGATGGAGGTGAGCGCGAGACCGGCGGTGCTGGAGTAGTGGAGCCCGTCATAGTCGCCGCCTTCGAAATTGGTGAAGACGCCGGCGATCCTCTGATTGGGCCGGTAGTGCCATGAGTTCAGATCCGGAGTTGAACCGGCGAACACGCCGGAGGTATTTCCACGGACCAGTTTGCGGCCGAAATAAGCGCCATCCACGGTGTCGAGGCTGACCGCCCATGGAAGGTACAGACGGCCCATCCCGGCAACCCATTTTGAATTCGGATTATCGTAATACAACTGCATGGTGTAGGTCTTGCTCAGCGAGTCTTCGATGGTCGGCTCATAGAATTGCGAATGGCGATTGAGGCGCCCGCGCCAATACCCCTGGAGATTCCAGTGCGATCCCAGGATGTGGGTGAAGTCGCTTTGGAATGACATGCCCACCTGCATGCTCGCGCCGGGAGTGGAACCAGTGCTGGATATGCCGCTGTAGTCAAGACCAATGCGTCCCGCGGTTCGGGCTTGGAGGTTCTCCTGTGGCGCCGGACGGAAGCTGTTTCTTGCGACGTTGGCAGTAGGCTGGGGTTCATCTTTGATGGGCGTATCAGCCGCGTGAAGCGTATTGTCGGGCGCGGTGAGAACATTGCGACGAGCGGTCGCGGCGTCCTGGGCGATCAACTCCGCGCGGTCTCCGACGCGCAGGTCCCCATCGGAGCGGCCTATTTCCAGGATGGCGGAAGTGGTGGCGACCGCCACAATGCGGGCTGCGGCCATTGGCGTTTGCTCCCCGGCGGTTCCAGCGGATGTCTGGGCCTGAGGGTCGCGAATGTCGAGGTTCATTCCTACGCGCAGTCCGGAATTCGAACCGCCATCGATATATACCGTGTTTCCCGCGACGAACTTTACTTTGAATTGCTCGCGGATGGTGGCCACCCCCGCCGATTTGGCGGGAGGCTGATCAATTACAGCGTCAACAGGCAAGTGTTCGACCGCAGGCGGATTGGTCGACGAGGCCGCGATCGTGTTTCTTGCGACGTTAGCGTCTGTGGAACTTTCTGGAAGTCGATCACTCTTCCCAATTACGGGCGGTGACTTTGGTGAAGTCGTGCCTGTCTGCAGCGGATGTGGAAGGAGGGTCAGAATCAATCTGTTCCCCGAGGTTTCCATGCCGAGAGGGCGCACCCCATCAAGCCACACAATGATCCTCGTGGCGACGGGAGCGTCCGGATTGGGCCTCGCGACAGCAACAACTTCGCTGACACCATCGTGGTTGACGGCAAAGTGGTGCGTTTTAGCCTCGAGAGATACGTTGGGGAACTCAATGAGGAGGCGACCGGGCTTGTCCAAAAATCGAACGGTGGGTTTGACCGGCGCTGTGAGTTCGACTGCGATGCGCACGCGATCTCCGTCGGACACGACATTGAGATTGGTGATTTCAGTTCCGGCGCCAAATGCGCACGGGGCGGCCATGCTCATGATGAGAGCAAGAAGAATGCGCGGTGTAATATATCGGGTCATCATCTCACCTCCGGGTAAATGTGGGAGTCAATACGGCTCCCGACCAGCCATCCATCGACAGGTGGCACTCTCGACACTCGGTTGAGAATCCCAATGCGCGATGGTTTGGGGCACCTGCTCTTTGGTAATCCTTGGCGTGGCAACTAAAACATTCGGTCGATAACCCGAAGCGGTTGAACTGGCCTACGGTTCCAACCTTGTGGCAGGAATAGCAGTCCGCCACGGCATGCGCGCCGATGAGCGGGAAACGGTCCTGGTGTTCATTAATGTTGTGGATCGAGACCTGCCACCCATTGGTGTTGTGACAGAGTTCGCACTCGGCTCCATTCTTGCGGCGATGGAGGTCTGCGTGGCAGTCCTGGCACTTGTTGGGCGTGTTGGCAAATTTCAGATCCGCGTGGCAGTCGCGGCAAGCCACCGCGGTGTGCCGTCCGCGGAGAGGGAAGCCGGTCTGCGCGTGATTGAACCTGATCTTGCCGGGAATAACCTTCCAGTCCACGGCGGTGTGACAGGTGTCGCACGCGATGTTGAGCTGCCCGTGCGGGCTCTGCGTGGAAGCGACGGGCCGCGCGGACTCGACGCTCCAGGCGCTCACGGATAACATGAGCACCATCGGCAAAAGCAGTAATCGACAGTAAAAAGACATAGTTATTCCAAGTCTCTGAACGTGCATCATGCGACACACACGTTCCGCAGGGCCTGGTTCGAAGCGCGAAACAGGGCCTCACCATCAGGCGACACACGTCGGCTGCGGCCTTTGGCGGAGGCCTGGTGAATTGCCGAAAGAATTAAATGGGCGCGGAAGGGCTGGGCTTAGGAGATCAGAGAGCCACCGCAAGCGTCATGGAAGACGCGATGCAAGCGTCACTGATCTGAAAGCCGAACCTCAACCTGAGACTTAAAATTCAGAAGGAGGGGATACGTTGAAGCCAAAATGTTTGAGAGAGGCGGGGCGCGCGCCATGCAGATGCGCATCTAAAAGCGATTGAGTAGTGACCGCGCCTAACGCAGACGGGGCCACAGCAGCCGGAGAGAGAGTTCGTGCGCAGAGTGTATTTTTATACATTGCTATCGATATCCTTTACCACGGGGAAAATGGTGAGAATGCCTCGCTATTCGCGGGTATTCTCAAGGGCAACTGGCCGGTCGTGAAACTCTGCGGGGGGCGCGCCGGCTGAAGCTGAATTCTGCCCTGAATTGAAACAATCGAGCTATGTTCTTACTGAACTTTCAAACTTGCGTATTACACGATCTGAGATTCCGTAGATTATTAAAATTCGTGCCTTTTGCGTTTACCAACAGACTGTAATTGCACCAACGCAACTAAGTCAGAATATACGAAACCAAGCAACCCGGCAAGTCGCTTTTGAATCGCGATCTGCTTGAAACTGTTGCGCTTCGGGTGAGCAAGCGAGAGGCCAAAACGGTCGTAAAACCTGAAGTTACTCCAGCGCAGTCATTTAGCGCAGGCGCAATGGGGAAGAACCCTGACTGGGTGCGTAAGTTTTGCCACTTTCGTGTACTTTGTTCACCCGATTGCCCATAAATTTCGACGTAGAAAACTCAAAAAAACTGTCCTGAAAGTATGTTGATGGTGGGCAGAGGCTCCGCAGGGCTGCCTTGTTCCGATTCCTCGGCACGTGTCCCCAGTCGGCATTGGCAGCGCCCAGCATCTTACCTGATACTGCAGTAAGCAGGAGTGAATGAACGTGCGCCGTGTCATCTTCGCTCTCGGTATTTGCTTTGTCATCGTAGTAGTCGCTGGCTTGTTGTATGCGGCGTGGATGATGCATCGAGGCTTCAGCACCCGCACTCCTCCGGGGGCGCTCGAAACTGTTCTCGCCGGATCGATGCGGGATATGGGAATTCCATCACGCTACAAGTCCATGAAGAATCCGGTGACGGTCACACCCGATGTTTTGCGCGAGGGTATGGAGCACTGGGCGGACCACTGTGCAACCTGCCACGCCAACAACGGCAACGGCGACACGATGTACGGAAAAGGTTTGTACCCGCGGCCGCCCGATATGCGCGGCAAGGACACCCAGGGAATGTCGGACGGCGAAATCTACTACACCATCCAGAATGGCGTCATGCTCAGCGGAATGCCGGCCTTTGGCGCGGCCGGAGAAAACGACCTCGACAGTTGGAAGCTTGTAGCCTTTATCCGCCACCTCCCTGCGCTTTCGCAAAGCGAGACAGCGGAGATGGAAAAGATGAATCCCAAATCGCCCGACGAACTTGAAGAGGAGCAGCAGGAAGAGAACTTCCTTCAGGGCAGCCCGGCGGGTTCGCAACCACCGCCCTCACACCACCATTGAAAGGAGACACGATGAATCGCAGAACCCTGATCGCGGGATTGTTATTTGTATGTGCGTCCGTCCTGGTCCACGCTCACGGTGGCATGATCCATGTCATGGGCACCGTCACCGCGTTGACCGATACTTCGGTCACGGTCCAGACGACCGATAATAAGACTGTCGAGGTTGTGCTGACCGACGCCACCACGTATCAAAACGGTTCGAAGGCTGCGGCCAGAAAGGACCTGAAGGTCGGTGACCGGGTCGTCATTCACGCCGTGAAGGTGAAGGACGCTTTGCAGGCTCATGAGGTGCACTTCAGTGAGGCGACCGCCACCTCGTCTCATTGAGCAGCCGTGCCAGCATGATTGATGTGCGCGTCCGAAACGACGGAATTCACGGGCGGGGCCATGCCCGCACGGTTGGATTCCTGTTTCACCCATCTGTTGGGCAGCCGGATTGGAAGTCGATGGGTCGGAACTTTGAACAGGCATGCCGCCAGGCATCGCAAAAGGGATCCTGGCCAAAAAGCCTGCGATGCTCCCGCAGCCCAAATTATCGCAAAGAAATCCAGCTAAAACCCGTCCGAACAATGCATGATGCAGAGTATGACTTTCACGGGAGTCCAGGAGATCTCTCGGAACTGCCTCGGCCTGTTCGGGTGCCCGCGCGGCTTGGCGAAGCTTGTGGCTTTGCTGCTCTTGGTCATCTTCTCTGTTTCCGCCAGTCCTGCCGAACCGGCGGAGCCGATGCAGTGGCGTTCTGGTTTGAGCGAAATCGATTCGGGATGGCTCCAGCATAACGGGGACGATTTAAGGTGGGCTCGTCCGGAATTCGATGACAGCAGATGGGATGAAGTCAACCTCGAGGACCTCGGTCCATCAAAGCCAGGTTCACGCTGGTTTCGCCGCCACGTCAGCCTTGGGCCCGATCATGAGAATGTGCGTCTTTTGCTTGCCGGCGGAGAAGGCACCTACGACCTGTATCTCAATGGAAACTGCATGCCGGGACCGGGTTTGCGTTCTTCGCTTGCCGTTAGCCTGCCTGTCGAGCGCGTCTTCAAAATTCCTGATGACAGCGACGAGTTTGAAATCGCATTGCGCACGCACATCCCTGCCGGGTATGCGGCATGGGACTTGCCGCAGTTCATCACCGTCACGTTGGGCAGGCCAACGGCCATTGAATATGAGCGAGAGGCAATGGAGAGCCAGCGATTGTACGGCGTCACGTCCGCTGCTGCGATCGATTTGCTGCTATGCCTCGCCGGCTTTGGTGCACTGGCTCTCTATGCGAGTCAGCGGAGCCAGCGCGAGTATTTGTTTCTCGGAGTTTACCTTTGCCTGGTCGGCACTTCGAACCTGCTCGCGGCGCTTCAATCATCAGGACTGGCGCCGCTGTCGGCGAACTTCCTTCTGGCCGACCCATTAATTTACGTCTGCGCAATTGCCCAAATCGAATTCACGTTTAGCTTCGCCGGACAGCGCGTTGGTCGCGGGTGGCGATTCTACCAGGCGGTTCTATTAGTTCCGCTGGTCGTTGCCGGTCTCAACTGGGCCGGGCTCTTTCCCAGCAAGACCTACGCATTGATTGAAGCCGCGGTCACCGCTCCGGTGGGGCTGCTTCTCTCGGTTGCGCTGTTCATCTGGTACCACCGCGGCAACCGCGAGGCCGGGTGGCTCATCCTCCCCAGTCTGGCGCCCGCTGTGACTAACGCGCTTTTCGATTTGGGCACAGCTTCTATCTCCCTCCATTGGCAAAGGTTCAATTTTCTCGTCAACCCCCTCCAGATCGGCCCAATTCCGCTCCAGCTCATCGATCTCGGGACGCTGCTATTCCTGCTCTCGATCGCCATTGTGATGTTCTTCCGATTTACTCGCGTAAGCCGGGAGCAGGCGCGCACTGCGGCGGAGCTCGATGCCGCGCGCGAAATCCAACGAAGGCTGGTTCCGGCTTCGTTACCTGCTCTCACCGGCTGCAAGATTGAGGCCGCCTACCTGCCTGCCCTGGAAGTGGGAGGAGACTTTTACCAGGTCCTTCCGCAGGTTGACGGCTCCACACTGATTGTCCTCGGGGATGTCAGCGGAAAAGGACTCAAAGCGGCCATGAACGGAACCTTGGCGATCGGGGCGCTTCGCACCCTTGCCGCGGAAACGTCCGATCCGGCACAAATCCTAACCCGATTAAACGGGGAGATGGTTCGCGCCAGTGACGGTGGATTTATCACCTGCATTTGCACCAGGCTTTCTCCCAATGGAGAATTGCAGGTCGCAAACGCGGGTCACCTGCCGCCCTATAAGAACGGAGAGGAAATCAGTGTCGAGACCAGCCTACCTCTCGGGATCATGCCCGACCTGACCTATTTGGAATCACGCGTACAGTTGGGAGCCGGCGACACGCTCACTCTCCTCTCCGATGGCGTGGTCGAGGCCCGTGACCGCGCGGGCGAATTGTTCGGATTTGAGCGCACCCAGGCTATTAGTTCTCGGCCCGCGGGAGAAATCGCTGCCGCGGCACAAGAATTCGGGCAGGAAGACGATATTACGGTACTCACGATCAGGTTCGGCCCGGAGGCGAATCCAACAGCGCACCAGAGCGTGAGTGCCGCATCACTCTTGTCCTGATGGAAATGGGCTAGGAAACCAGGTGCATCACCGATGGTAAAGCGGCCATCATCCTCTGTGTCGATGGGTGGGCAGGATTGCGGAAGATATCCGGAGTCTCCTGGCACTCGACGATTTGTCCTTGGTCCATGACCGCGACCCGGTGGCTGATGGTGGCGACCGAGAGAAGATCATGAGAGATGAAGATCATTCCCATACCCAACTTGCGGCTAAGAGCCGCAAACAGCTCCAGGATCTCGGCCTGTGTATTGATGTCGAGGGAGCTGGTAGGCTCATCGGCAATGAGGAGTGCCGGGCGGTGCAAAATGGCCATTGCGATGAGAACTCTCTGAGCCTGGCCAACGCTGAGCTGGGACGGGTACCGACGCAGGATGGCATCCTTCGCCGGTAGACAAACATGTTCAAGAGTTCGCATAAGAGCCTGCTCGCATTGCGTGCGGGTCGAGTGCCGCTGGTGCACTCTCCAGGCTTCTTCCATTTGCGTTCCGATGCGGAGAGCAGGATTAAGAGACGCTACGGGGCTCTGCAGCACCAGGGAGATTTCGCGCCCGCGCAGCGAGCGCATCTGGCTCTCTTTCAAGGGCATCAGATCTCGATCCTTGAAGAGTATGGTTCCTTCCGCTTTTCCGCCCTTCAGATGAAGCAATCTTAGAATGGCCAGGGCCAGTGTGCTCTTGCCGCAGCCGCTCTGGCCTACGAGCCCAAGCACTTCTCCCCGTTGCACTTCGAGAGAAAGGTCGCGCAAGATCGACGTACGTCCCGGAAAGCCAGCCGAGATGTTCATTGACAGCAGGGGCGAATATTGTCTCAACGGTTTGCCGCGACCTCCTTTCCCAGCGTGAGCTGATCGATGTTCCAGTACACCTGGGGACGCAGCACAGAGGGATGAATGTTATGAAGATTAGCCGACACCGCTGACAGGGCGTTTTTGTTGACGAGATAGATAAAAGGCTCTTGGTCCCACACGATTTCCTGCACGCGATCGACGTCGTGCTTGCGCTTTTTGGGGTCCAGCATTGCGGCCTGTTCGCGCATCAGGCGATCAACTTCGGCTTCCCATGGCGTGGCGGGAGTCTTTTGATTCGGGTTCCACTGGTGGTTATCGGCAGAGCTAAGCCAGACGGCCATCTGAGTGTTGGGGTCGAGATCGTCATTCACCAGTCCGAGAAGGCAGGCCTCATAGTTGAAGGTGCGCGTGATCCGCTCGATGAGGGAGGGGAAATCGAGAGTGACCACATTCAGGCGTATGCCCATGGCTGCGAGATCCTGCTGGATCATGGTTGCCATGCGTTCGCGGTCCTTGTTTCCTGCATTGGTAATGACCGAGAACTCGACTGGGTGTCCGCTGCGATCCTGCAGCATTCCATTTTGTAATTGAAATCCGTCCTGGCTAAGTGCCCGCATGGCCGCTTTTGAGTCAAAGGCATGGGGCTGAAGCTTCTGATCGAACCAGAACTTGTTACCGGGAGAAATGAAACTCACTGCCGGCTGCGCATGACCTTTAAACACTACCCGCGCCAGGTCGTCGCGATGAATGGAAGCTGAGATGGCGCGCCGAAAATTAGTCGATGCGAACCATGCTTTTTTGTAATCGGGCAGGGGCGCGGATGAAACCTGGTTGAACCACATCTGCTCGGAGTCGAGACCGACACCCGCATCGAACACGGTTTGCGGAGCCCTGGCCTTCAGCGATTCAAAGGACTCGGCGTTCAAGGAATTAATAAAGTCGATCTCCCCTCGCGTCAGACGAAGTGCCTCGATGTCGCGATTCTGTTGAATATCGAGCCGCACCCGGTCGATGTAGGGCAACTGTCGCCCAGCCTGATCGTGTTTCCAGTAATTGGGATTTCGCTTGAGAAGCAGGTAGGCGCCAGCCTTGTTCTCAGCCAGGAAATACGGCCCCAGTACAGCCATTTCCTTCTGCGGCAATTTGGAGGACATGATCGCGACCTGGTCGAACAACCTGTCCAGACCCACGATGGGCGCCGGGAAGGTGACGGTGACGTGGTATTTTCCTGCGATCTTGGTGATTACCTTTCCCGGGCTCGAGCGGAACGCGTCGCCAGTGGGCGAATGGAGGCCGGGGTCCATCAGCTGCTCCATCGTGTAAGCCACGTCTTCTGCCGAGAAGGGCGTTCCATCGGAGAAGTGCACATTTTCGCGCAGCGTGAAAGTGATGGCATTTCCGGTATGGTTGATGGTCCATGCTGCGGCCAACTCAGGGAGAAGCTTCTGCGAGTTTCGGTCAAGCCGAAGCAGCACGCCACCCGTCAGATAGCGAACCGTCTCCGAAGCTTCGTCGTCAACCAGCAGCGGGTTGAAAGTCTTGGGTTGCGCGCCAATGCAGAACCGCAGTTCGTTTGCATCGGGTGACGGGCCAGCCCAGGCAGTTCCCATCGAGATGAACAGCGGGACCAGAAGGGGGAGATACGGTCGATTCATGTTCATGCTTCCTCTCTTTGCATGGCGAGATGGAAACAACTCACGGTCGCGATGAGTAGAATCAGAGGCGCGAATTGCGAAGGTTTGGCAGTCAGCATTGAGAAACTCTCCAGTTCTCGCAGAAGGCTTCCCCACGAGGGAAGGGGTTCCGCGACTCCGAGCCCGAGGATGCTGAGATTGGTTTCGGAGAGGATGAACACCGGAATCGAAATCCAGAATTGCGCGAACAGAACCGGCTTCAGATTGGGGAGAAGATGATGCACTAACAGTCGTATACCTGCGTTTCCCGAGGCGCGTGCCTGCAGCATGAAGTCGGAATTGCACAGCTCATGCGTATCGGCGCATACGACCCGCGCCGCGCCCGCCCAGCCCAGGCAGCCCAGGAGCGCGAACGTGATGACCACCGATGTTAGCGGCGCGACGTTGAGAGGCAGCAGCGCACGTACGGTGATCAGAAGAAATAGCCAAGGCAGGGAGAGGAACAGGTCAGTCCCCGACATCACGAGATCTTCCATCCATCCGCCGGCATACCCAGCGGTCCCGCCGATGAACGCCGCGAGGATGGTCGTAACCAACGCCGCAGCCGGCGCGAGAAGGAGCGACACTCTCGTGCCATAGAGCAATCTCGACAAGCGATCGCGTCCCAGATCATCGGTGCCCAACGGATGTTGCCGGGAAGACGCTGCGTCGGGGACATCCCTGAATTGCTGCGCATAGGGTGCAGGCGCAAGGACTCCCGCTAGGAGCGAGGACAGGGTTACGAGTCCCAGGAACACAATCGCGAGCAAGCGTGGTCGTTTCATGCCTTACCTGCGACCACGACTTTGCCAAGCAACTCTGCGGTGGAGTTGGCCAGAAGCGTGACGGTGGTGACAATCATGGTGAGCATTACGAGAAGTTCGAGGTCGCGGGCCAGTGCGGCCTTCCAGGCGAGTTGTCCAATGCCGGGAATGTCGCAGAGGGCTTCTACCGGAATTGCCGCCGTAAACGCCATGCTCACGGTGATCCCGGCCACAGCAAGGAGTTGTGGAGCGGCGACGGGCAGAATGTGCCATAGAAAAATCCGCGAAGCTCTAATGCCCCTGGCGCTGGCCGCCAGAACGTGAGGCAAAGCGGCGCTTCGCAAGAGCAGATTGCGGGCGTATTGAAAGACCTTCGGAAAGATGATGGCGGCAATCACCAGCCTTCCGGGCGCCTGTGCGATCACGCACAGCAGGGCGAGTACGGCTGCCGGTGTGCACAGCGCAATCGTTGCCACCAGGCTCGTTCCAAGATCGACGGTTGCTGAACGTGCGGTAACGCTCAGGATTGCGAGGCTCAGCCCTGCAGCCCAGCCGAGAGCTACGCTGAAACCAATTGATTTCATCGTTTCCGGGAATCTTTCCGCGATCAGTTGACTAACCGGCTCGCGCATGGCACTTGAAAATCCCAGGTCGCCGTGCAGGAGCTTGCCGCCAAACTGAAGATAGAACCTCATCAGGTCGCGCGGAGGCTCATGGGACGCGCGCAGCGCCCGGAGGCTTTCCCCGTTTAGGCGGCTGTCCAATTCTTCTTCTGTGACACCGTAACCGGGAGCGAATCGCACCAGCGTTGCTCCCATCAATCCGCCGAGGAATATAAGGATGACGGTCTTCGTCGCGCATCTAAATAAGCTGCTCATCAACTTATCTCGCTGCTTCCATCCGCAGCCCGAACTGCAGGGGCAATTGTGTCGCGAGTTCGTGATCTACGGGCTCGGGCTCGGAGACTTCACGTTGCCTCTTTTTGCCCGCATACATTCGCCGATCGGCCTCGGCCAGAAGCTGCTCGGCCGTGCTACCGTCTACCGGATAGAACGCCGCCCCTGCGCTCAAGGAGAGGAAATCCGCCCCGCAACCTTCACGGCCAGCCTGCTTGGCCAGAGCATCAAGCAGTTTGGATCGGTCCCTCATTGCCGATTCGGTCATGCCCGGAGCCACGATCACAAATTCGTCTCCTCCCATCCGCGCGGCGTAATCGTATTCGCGGCAGAACCTCTTTACGGATTCCGCAAAAGTCTTCAGCACCTTGTCTCCGGCGAGATGCCCGTAATGGTCGTTGATTTCCTTGAATCCATCCAGATCGCAGACCATGATGCCGATCGTCGAATCCTCCCGCATACAGCGGGCGAGCTCCTTTTCGAGATGCACCGACAGTGCTCTCGCATTGGCCATTCCTGTCAAGTAGTCGATGGTGGCGGAAGACTCGGCTTCGCGATACTTCAGGGCATTCTCAATAAACATGGCCACGCGCAAGGTAATGACCTGTAACACGCGCAAGTGGTCATTCGTAAAAGCGTCGGCGTCGGTACGGTAGAGGGTCAACACACCCACCAGGCCATTCACGCTTTCGAATGGCACGGCGAGGGCCGAGCGAAGCCCTATGGACGCATTGGGAGTCAGAGCGATCCCTGTTTCGACATTGGGATTCCCGTTGATGATTGGGCGAAGATGAGCGGCGACCCACCCGCACAGGCCTGTCCCAATCGGAACTCTCAGCGACGATAACAATCGGGAATATTCTCCGCTGACAAATTCCGGAATGAGCATATCGTTTTCGCGAACAAATACCGCGATGGAGTCATACGGAACCAACTTTTGCAAGCGCATCGCCACAAGAGACAGTGTCTCCGTCAGGCTCAGGGAATTTCCGATGTCCTGGCTCAACTCGAACAAGGTATAAGCTTCCTGACGAGCCGAGGCGATGGAAGAAAGGAAATCCATCTGCTCTCCGCTTCGTTCAGAGCCGCTTTCGAATCCGGCTGCGGGACGAAGACCGCGTTCCACGGTCGCGCTCAGGTCCAACGCATCGATCGGATTCTCCTGTCCATTCTTGATGGTCAGGTTTTCAAACTCCATATAGCGGCGCTGAAGAACCTCGACGACCTTAGGATCGAACGATTTACCTGCTTCCTTTGCAACCTCCGCCATTGCCTCGCTCAGCGAGAGCGCTTTGCGATACTGGCGATCCGAAGCCAAGGCATCGAGGCAATCGACGACGGCCAAAATGCGCGCGCCAATGGGGATTTCCTCTTGCTTCAGGCCGTCGGGATAGCCCTCCCCGTTCCACTTCTCGTGGTGCGAGCGCACTATCGGCGCCACCGGATATGGGAATTCGACTTTTTCGATGATCTCTGCGCCTACGATGGTATGTGTCTTGACCTTCTCGAACTCTTCAGGTGTGAGGCGACCGGGCTTGTTGATGATGTGATCAGGAACGCCAAGCTTGCCGATATCATGTAACAGCGCCGCCGCACGTAAGGCGTCCAGTTCATCTCCGTCTAACCCAAGGTCTTTAGCAAGCTCGATGGCATAGGTTCGCACGCGTTGCAGATGGGAATGAGTGGTGTGATCCTTGGCATCGATGGCGAGCGCAAGTCCCTCGATGGTCCGCAGGTGCAGCGCGCATACCTGCTGTACATGGCGCTTTTCGGCCTCGGCATGCAGGGCCTCGACCTCGGCTCGCTTCTTCTCCTCTTCCAGGCGGGTCAGATAGATATAGTACGTGCGGAAGATCCAATACATGACCGGCACAACCAGGAGTGCAGTCTCCCAGCCGACATATCGATTGCAGAAGTCGACCAGTCCCACAATCGCAGCACCGGCAAGATAATACGGGAACGACCAGAAATAAGTCAGTGACCAGGTACTACGGATTGAACTTCGCTGACTCAGAGCAATGGCGATAGATACGGGCCCCGTGTTCATGATGAAGTACGAGGTACCAACTATCAATAAGAGAAGAGGGAGTCTGTTGTGTAAGAGCGTCGCCGCCTGCCAGTATGCCTGATACGTTACCCATACTGCATTTGCGGTCATGCTCACATTGAAGATAACTTTCAAGATTTCTGGCTTCTTTTTGGTGTTCCAGATGCTTTGCAGCAGTGCTGCGCCGCAAGCAAGAACCATGGTCTCCGACGGCGAGAGCTCCAGTATGCCCAGAAGGATGAAAAGAAAGTGCACCGACATCGTGCTTTCGATGCCCGGTAGCCTTACCTTCAACGTTGAGGCGAACATGGCAATTGCCAAGTAGCACCAGAACTGAAGCAAGCTATCGGATCGCCAATGGAACAAGGCTGTCCCCAAAGCCCAGGAGCCCAGCGCCGCAGTCAGAAGGACATATGCGATCGCTCTCTTTGGAAGGGTATATGCCATTACCGAATGCTCCAGTTTCTTGCGCGACTGACCTGAAGGGATCGTTTCAGGGTCCGGCGCGCTGTTTCGGCAGATGCAGCTAGTGGTCAACGCGAAGGTACCGTTACTAAGGTTTTATGAAGGAACGTTCTGTTACTCCTTGTCGGAGCCCAATGTAACCCGCAAAGTTCTTAAATATCCTGTTTCGGGATCATCTCGTAAGCATGTACATCATATCCTGGCACGTATGTGTACCAATTCTTGTAAGACTCTGACATATAAGGCTCATCGCGAAGATAGCACTAACGTGTGAGCGAGTTCAATCCCGGGGGATAAACCCGGCACGATAACACCAAAAGGGGAGAGAGGCATGGCCGGGTGGTTATCTAGCCAAATGATCAATTGGTGTTCAGAATCGGCACATGCTGTTCCCTTAGTGATCATGTCGTTCAGGAGATCATGAGTAGGGCTCAAGCAATCGCGGATGGCCAGTTACCACTTTTGAAAATGCACCTCTCAGGGAAAAGGATAAGCAATGAGGAAAGAACCATTGCGTAATACTGCAAAGAGAAGTTCCCTTATTGACATGAAGGCGGCCCGGGCTGGCAGCGATCCCCTAGCGGCGAGGGGTGCTGCGACGCTCGATTGGTGGGGAAACGTCGCCTTGCTGCCGACTGGGGCGCCACTGCCCGGTAGCCGGTCCGTTCTTTGGGGTACGAATTCAGTGTTTGGCGGGTCGGTTCTGTGGGGCACAAACTTGAGCGGACAGTCGAGTTTATGGAGCACCTACACCGTTGCCCAACCGAACATACTGCGCAGCTCCAGCGTTCTTTGGGGCACCGTCTCGATCGGCCAGGATTCGACCGCGCCGGGGAGATCGTTTCTGACCATAAGTTCGTCGAGTACACAAAGGAGCTGTTATGTTTCTTGCACGATTTGAGTCGTTGCCTTGGGGAAAACTCTCTGTTGCGCTATCTATCCTGCTGGCGAGCATTTGTACCCTCTCTGCTCAGCCCGGGAAGGCTGCCAAAGACCTGGAAGACGCGTCGGGTCAGGTTGATGTAATCGTGCAATTCAACCGGCCAGTGACGCGGGACCTGCACCAGAAGATCTCAAACCTTGGCGGCACGCTCAGGAACGAACTCGGACTGGTGCGGGGGGGCGTTTACACCGTGCCGGCCTCTGCGATCGCCAGCCTGGCTGCTGATGGCGACGTAGCATACGTCTCCCCCGATCGTCCGGTGGTTCCGACCGGCAGCACTGTTGGCGCCAACTGGGTGAATGACTATCACACCGATTCCATCAATGCTCCGGAAGCATGGGCATCGGGTCTCTGTGGAAGCGGCGTGGGCGTCGCCATTATCGATAGCGGAATCTCGTCGGAACAAGATCTAAACAAACAATCGATTGTTTATAGCGCCAGCTTTGTGCCTGGCACACCGAGCGCCGTCGACCAGTATGGTCACGGAACGCACGTCGCCGGCATCATCTCCGGCAGTGGCTCGGGCTCATCCGGCCCCCATAGCTTTTACACGTTTCGCGGCATCGCCGGCGGCGCAAATCTCATCAACCTTCGCGTACTTGATGGTAACGGCGCAGGTACAGAAAGCGGCGTCATTGCCGCGATTCAAGCTGCAATCGCGCTCAAAAACACCTACAACATCCGCGTGATCAACCTCTCATTGGGCGCACCGGTTTACGAGAGCTACGCGCTCGATCCACTCTGCCAGGCAGTGGAACAGGCGTGGAAGGCAGGAATCGTGGTGGTGGTTGCCGGAGGCAACGGCGGACGCGACAATTCATCCAACACGAATGGCTACGGTACCATTACCTCTCCTGGAAATGACCCTTACGTCATCACCGTGGGAGCAATGAACACTAGGGGAAGCCGCGATCGCACGGGCGTGGTCCCCGCCAGTTACTCTTCCAAGGGGCCAACCGCGTTCGATCACTTTCTCAAGCCGGACATCGCCGCTCCCGGCAATCTCGTCATTTCGCTTTATGATGCTCACCTGTTGTTGAGCCAGCAAACCCCATCCAGCGAAATTCAACGCGGCCTCTACGAAGACAATGGCAATCCAGCCAAGGCATCCGACTCGTATTTCGTTCTAAGCGGTACGAGTACGGCTGCGCCCATGGTCAGCGCAGCAGCGGCGTTGATGATTCAGAAGGATCAGAATCTTTCGCCTGATGAAGTCAAGGCGCGGCTGATGAACACGGCGTTCAAGAACCTGTTGCCCTTCAGCACCGCCATTGATGAGATCACAGGCACGAGCTTTACTCTGTCGGCCGACGCTTTTACCGTCGGAGCAGGCTACCTCGACATTCAGGGGGCCCTAAGCAGCACGGATTACTCATTCCAGGGCCTCGGTAGTGCGTTGTCTCCATCTGTAATGGTTGACCCCGCCGGACAGCTATTCCTTATCAATGCTGACAGCGCAATGTGGGGCACCAGCGCGATGTGGGGTACCAGTGCGATGTGGGGCACCAGTGCCATGTGGGGTACCAGTGCGATGTGGGGTACCAGTGCGATGTGGGGCACCAGTGCCATGTGGGGTACCAGTGCGATGTGGGGCACCGGCGCAATTTGGGGCACCAGCGCGATGTGGGGTACGAGGACCATGTTGGGTACGTCATCTCAGTTGAATGATGACTGGATGGTTGATTCTGTGAGCCCCACAGCCGCAACGGCAGGATTGGGAACCAGCGTACTTCTGGGAGATGCAACGAATTAATCTTCGATTCCCTGCTGCGGAGGTCGGGGCTTACGCCCCGGCCTTTTCAATTTATGTGGTCGTAACCGTGCGAGGGGCGGCCGGTTCGACAGGGGCTTTGCGGCGAAGGATGGCAGCCGAGATGAGAGTGATGATCAGGCCGACGGGCAGGGGCTCCATGAAGGTGTAGGCCATGTTGACGAAAGGGTTCTGGTACAGCTGCTGAGAGCGTTGTATGGCAGTAACCTGCGCGGCCGTGCTGGCGGGGTCAAGTCCGGAGGACTGGACCTTGTGAATCTGCGCCGCGAAGTAGCTGTCCATGAAGTGGGGCATGAAGTTGAAGTAGAGAACCTCCCACATGGCGACGTAGCAGGCGGTTGTGATGACGGTGATCAGGATGCCGCAGGCGAAGGCGCGGCCGAAGGAGATTTGGCCGCCGAGGGTGTTGTCGCGGTAGCTGCGGACGCCGAAGTAGATGAGCAGGAAGGACGCCACCATGATGGTGTAGCCGAGCACCATGCTGTGGCCGGAGCCGATCCGGTCGGCGAGGAGAAGCGAGCCGCCCATAAGGACGGAGATCATGACGCCGGCGATGAGCCCGAAGGTGAGGACGGTTTTCTTCATGTGGCGCTCCTGGTGCGACTGAGGCTGGAGTCACGATGCGGGGGAACGGGACCGGATGTCGTCATCCTTTCGGATGATTTTGCTGGAGTCGGGCGGAAATCGTGCTTTCGGATGACATGGTCACGGCAGGAGGCCTAGTTCTTTGCCGCGCTGGACGGCCTGAGTGCGGCGGACGGCTCCCAGCTTGTCGAAGGCGCGGGCACAGTGTGTCTTGACCGTGTTTTCGGAAACGAAAAGCTGGGTGGCGATCTCGCGATTGCTGAAGCCGCGGGCAACCAGGGTGAGGATTTCGAGCTCGCGTGCGGTGATGCCGAGGGTCTGCTGGCGGGCCGAGTTGGGAGCGAAGGGTTGGGCGGCCGGCGCTTCGGCGGGGACATGGACTTCCCTCACCACAACCGTTTCCCGAATAATTTCGCCACTGCCGGTTTCGCGACGGCGCGTGATCCTGAGGCCTAGCCAGATGCCGAAGGCCGCGAAGAGGATGGCGACCAGCGCGCCGTAGAGCTCGACGGAGTGCTCGATGACGATGAAGCGGTATTCGGTGTATTGGAGGGCGGCGATGAGGAGGCCGCCGACCAGACCGAAGATGAGAACGTGGCGCGTCATGATGGGTCGTGAAGAAGTATATCCCCGCCTGCCTTTCGGTTCTTTGGCCTTTTTATAACGTGGCTGGGTCCAGCAGATCAGCACGGAATGCAGCCTCTGGCGGCCCGCTCAAAAATGCCCGCGCCTGGGGAACACCGCCAAGACGGTGCGTATCGTGTTAGGTTGTGGCAAGGAGCAGGTTGATCCCAATCTATGCTTACCCGAATCAGAATATGTATTCTCCTGGCCCTGACCTCCGGCCCAGGCTTGTTCGGCGCCGATTTTGCCATGACAGTGACGGACAAGAACTACCTCGATACTCAAGGTTTCAGCGTATTTCTCTACGACAGCACATACCATCCCGTTTTCGTAGACCAAAAGAACACGGCCATGGAGATGATTCTTCATGGCCAGCGCATCGCCACCAACGGCGACGTGCGGCTGATGCCGACACCCGAACAGTGGGACCTGGTAGCAACCCTCAAAGCGCGGCATGCCGATAAGGAGAATAACCGGCTCACCGCCGATCTCGCTTTTCCCGCCTTCGATTTCAGCTACACCCTTGAAGTCGCAGCGGAACCAGGCGGCGTGAAAATCAGCATCAATCTCGACAAGCCGTTACCGGAGAAACTGGCCGGACGGGCGGGCTTTAACCTGGAGTTCCTACCTTCGATCTACATGGGCAAGACTTACCTGGTGGACGGAACCAAAGCCGGCATCTTCCCGCGGACGCCGGACGATCCGATGATCAACGTGTTGCCGCTGCCTGATGAACCGAAAAAGGCCTACTACCTGGAGGACTGGGACAAGGCCAAGGGATACACTCAGCCGCTGCCCTTCGCCGAGGGCAAGAGCATCACCCTGGGGGTGGACGACGCCCTGGCTCGGGTCAACGTAAGGTCGGATACGGCCGACCTCATGCTGTTCGATGGACGAAACCGCGCCCAGAACGGCTGGTTCGTGTTGCGTTCGCTGATCCCTGCGGGCAAGACCACGGGCGCCATCGTGTGGCACATCAGGCCGGACCTGATTCCGAACTGGACGCGGCCCCCGATGATCGCGCACAGCCAGGTCGGTTATGCGCCGGGGTTCTCCAAGGTGGCGGTGCTCGAGCTTGACCCTAAGTACAACGGCCCTGAGACGGCCAAAGTGCTGCGCCTGACGGAGGACGGATCATACAAGCAGGTGTTCGAGGGCCCGATCACTCCTTCAACCCACTGGCTGCGCTACGTCTATTCGAAATTCGACTTCACCCCGGTGAAGGACCCCGGCCTTTATGTCATCGAGTACGCAGACCAGCGCACGGCGCCCTTCCCCATCTCTCAGGACGCTTACGCCAACATCTGGCAGGACAGCCTCGACCATCACCTTGCGGAGCAGATGGATCACGTTGCCGTTCGCGAAGCTTACCGCATGTGGCACGGCGCTTCGCACCTGGATGATGGCCGCTTGGCGCCCGTCGTTGGCGAGCAATTCGACGGATGGAATCAGGCGACGGCAACGGATGGGAATTACAAACGCGGCGATCACATTCCGGGCATGAACGTGGGCGGCTGGTACGATGCCGGCGACTTCGACCTCGAGGAGCCTGCGCAACTAAGCGTGATTCAGAGCCTGGCTCTGGGGTATCGCGAATTCAATCTCAAGTACGACGAACTTACGGTGGATGAAGCCGCACGCCAGGTTGAGATGCACCGTCCCGATGGCGTGCCCGATACCGTGCAGCAGGTCAAGCACGGTGCACTATATATCCTGGCGCAGTTCCACAATATCGGCCACGCGATCCGCGGCACGCACGAGCCGGACCTGCGCCAGTACACGCAGGTGGGCGACGGAGCGTCGAAGACCGACGGCCGCATCTTTGACCCCAAGCTCGGTCCAAACGAAGTGAAGGGCGACTACTCCGGCAAACCGGACGACCGCTGGATTTTCACCACCAATAACCCATTTTTCCAGTGGAATGCCATCGCGGCGCTGGCTGCGGCGGCCGATGTGCTGAAAGGCTATGACGACGCATTAGCGATAGACTGCCTCGAGACCGCAAAGAAAGCCTGGAACGATGAGAAGGCGCACCCCACGCCGCTTCCGTCGGGCGGTTGGGGCGGGGCTCCGGATAGTGCTCCCGCGACTGGCGTGCTGGCCGCGTCTCAGGGTGCGGTTTCCGGCCCTCAAGGCGGTCGTAACGCACGCGGCACCTCGGGCGCTCCCACAAGTTCCGGCACC